>OOCB01000526.1_pt1 | contig 61051 bp, 68 predicted proteins | sample 1671351 | NCBI WGS metagenome assembly OOCB01 (sample SAMN06348148, study PRJEB24527) | human gut metagenome | biome: human gut; feature: ankylosing spondylitis patient; material: feces | host: Homo sapiens | place: China | collected 2015-10 | reverse complement strand
TGCTCTACCGACTGAGCTACATTAGCATATTCACTTTTGGGGTCGCAGACCTGATTCTTACGAATCAGCTGCTCTACGTCAGCATAGGGAACGATGAGATAATTTAAGCAGAAAATATGATACCATACTTTTGCTGGAGCGTCAACCTATTTTCACAGGAAAACGGACTTTTTCTACTGTCGAACAGGGATAATACGAATTGTATATTATGGATTTTCCGGAGCGTCTGAAAAATGGGCGATTTGCCATCTGTACAAACGCCGGATTCGCGTTCCGCATGTAACTTTCTGTAAAAAGTTCATAATTTGACAAAAACCGCAGCCAGCGTCCGGTTTCGCCGGGAAGCGTTATTGTTTACATAAAAATGACAATAATTTTTATCTACAAGGAGTTATTCACATTTTCCACAGAGTTTTCAACATTGAATTTTCATTGAAATTTCAGTGAAAATTCAATCTACAGGCCAATTTATCCACTGCGCTTCTTCAAGGCTATCCCCATGATACCCCTTTACAGAAGATTTACATAATACATACATTTCCGGCAACAGCAGTCAAAAACCGCCGTTTTTTCCTCTTGACAGACAGCGCTCGACTGTATCTCCGCTTTCCTCCAGTCTTGCCGGAACGCTTCCTCTGCTTCTGCGGACAGCCCTCGCGATGAACTCTTCCGCCCGGGCACAGAAAAAGAGCCGCTCCGCAGAAGCGGAGCGGCTCGTATCAGCAAAATCAAAGCTGCTTGACGGTATAGTAGACAGCCAAAGCGAAAATCACCGCCGCCATGGCCCAGATGGCATAATACGCGGCGCCGGGAATTGCCAGCGCGGCCAGCAGCGCCACAGCGGACAGGCCACAGGAGATATAGACCGGCAGACGTTCCGCAGTCTCGGGCAGCAGCTTGCCGGTCTTCCCCTGCTTGGTGAGAACGGCCAGCACGATCAGCGCCACCAGATAAAGCGCCACCAGTGCCTTCACCGCCGTACCCACATACATACTGGAGGCATACCGGCGATAGCCCCACAGGGCCAGCAGCGCCACGCCAAGGACTGTCAGCGCCAGCGCGCATTCCCGATCATACAGCGCCCAGAGCACACCCAGCAAAATCACCACCGGGACAACAATGGTCATCAGGGACAGCGTTGCCATATTCCAGCGCACCAGCGCAGAGGCAATCCCAACAAACGCACCGGCTCCCGCCAGTGCCCAGCCGGTTTTGCGTCTTCCGGCATTGGCCTTCGCGGTCAGCGCCGCAATGAGACCCACCGCCAGCACGCCCGCGCCGATACCCGCCAGCATCCAGAGATAACGGTCATACCACGCGATTCTGGAAAGCTCGGAATCCGCGTTGATATAGAATCTGCGGATAATCAGAAGATATAGCTCGGCCACGCAGCCGGCCAGGAAAAACTTCATTGCGCCGTTCATCTGCTCATCCTTCTGGAGAGCCTTTGCCTTTTTGTTCGGATTTTTTGCCATCTATACGAAACCTCCATGGTTGTATTTCCCAAAATGCGGGAACGTATTCCCGCCGACACACGTTAGTAGTATAGCAGACCCGCCTATGATTTGCAAGGAAAACCTTTTCTATTTTGTTTGCTTTTTTTTCGTACCGTGGTATACTGAAAAAATCAGGCTGATGTTATTGCTGCTTATTACATATTAAAAGGAGGCCCCATGAAGCGGAGTTTCATGTTTATCTGCGCGGCGGCGCTGCTGCTCACCGGCTGCGGCGCAAGTGCCGATGAGGCGTCGGCCCAGCTTTTCGCCATGGACACGGTCATGCAGTTGGATGCCTATGGCCATCAGGTAAAGCAGGCGGTCAGCGATGCCGAGGAAACCATTCAAGCGCTGGAGGCGCGGCTCTCCCGCACCCGGGAGGACAGTCTGGTGTCCGTCCTCAACCAAAACGGCGCGGCACAGGATTTATCCGCGGCGGAGCAAGCGCTGCTTTCCGAGGCCCTGACATTCCGGGACGCCACCGGCGGCGCTTTCGATATTACTATCGCGCCGGTGATGGACGCCTGGGGCTTCACCGGGGACAGCTACCGCGTCCCCGCTCAGGATGAGCTGGACGCGCTGCTGGAAAACGTGAACAGCGATGAAATTCGGCTCTCCGGCAGCAGCGTCACGCTGGGGGCGGGACAGGCCATTGACCTCGGCGGCATCGCCAAGGGCTACACCTCCGACTGCGTAGAGGCAGTCTTCCGGGAAAACAAAATTGAAAGCGGAAAAATCTCTCTCGGCGGCAATGTGTTTGTGCTGGGCGGAAAGCCGGACGGGGCCGACTGGCGTGTCGGTATCCGCGACCCGCAGGACGAAAACGCGCTGGCGGCAGTCCTAACGCTGCGGGACGCCTACGCCATCACCTCCGGCGGCTATGAGCGCTACTTCACGGAAAATGGGAACACATACCACCACATCATTGACCCCTCCACCGGCTATCCGGCAGACAGCGGCCTGCTGTCGGTCACGGTGGTGGCGGAGGCCAACGGCCCGGACTTCTCCGGTCCCGGAAACGGGACCATGTGCGATGCCTTTTCCACCGCCCTGTTTGTCATGGGCGAGGAGCGGGCGCTGGAATTCTGGCAGACCGGCGGCTATGACTTTGACTTGGTTCTGGTCACGGCGGATGGCCGGGTCATCATAACGGACGGACTTTCCGACCGATTTGAAGTGGTAAAGGACAGCGGTTATACCTATGAGACAGTCTCCTGAGCTGAAACCGAATATCTGGGACGGGCTTGTCGTGCTGGTCATCCTTGCACTGGCAATGTTCGCGGCGCTGGCGGTCTGGCGCGGCACAGACAGCGGAAGTGCCCCCCTCGTTACCGTCACCGCCGATGGCACGGAGCTGGACCGCTTTGCCCCGGAGGCGCTGCTGGACAGCCCCCGCAGTTACAGTCATAACGGCTATACGCTGACCGTGGCGGCGGAGCGGAACGGGGACACGGTGCGTCTCCATGTCGCCTCGGCGGACTGCCCCACACAGGACTGTGTGCACACTGGGGCCATCTCCCGGAGCGGGCAGAGCATCATCTGCCTCCCCGCCCGCATCGTCATCACCCTCACCGGCGGCGCGGCGGATTCCTCCGGCGTGGACGTTGTGATCGGTTAGGAGGCCCACGATGAAGCTGACAACAAAACAGTTGACGCTCTGCGCCGTGCTGACCGCCATGGCGCTGGCCCTGAGCTATCTTGAAAACCTGTTCCCCCTGTCCCTCGCCATTCCCCTGCCGGGCATCAAGCTGGGCCTTGCCAATATCGTAACGGTGTTCGCCCTCTACGCCTTGGGGCCCGGACAGGCGCTTTTGATTTTAATGGGACGCTGCCTGCTGGGAGCGGTGTTCGCCGGAAATATGAACGCGCTGATCTTCTCCGTGCTGGGCGGCGTGTCCGCCATGCTGGTGATGATTCTCCTGTCCCGGCTGGGGCAGCTGTCCGTATACGGCGTGTCCATAGGCGGCGCGGCGGCCCATAATTGCGGGCAGATCGCAGCAGCGGTCCTGACACTATGGAGCACCGCGCCGCTGGCCTATCTGCCGGTGCTGCTGGCAGCCTCTCTCCTCACCGGGGCGGTGACCGGCGTGGCGGCGGCCTGCCTGTTCCGGGCCCTGGACCACACCGGGGTACTGCGGCCGCGCTGACAATGCAAATCTCCGTTTGCACTCCCGGCGCGGACATGATAAAATACAGCAAGAAAAAAGCGGCTGCCGGCGGGGCTTTCCCCCTTCCCGCGCCGCATACAGGAGGACCTGCACTATGATTCGCACCGTTTTATTCGATCTGGACGGTACACTGACGGACTCCCGAGAGGGAATTGTCAACTCCGTGAAATATACCATTGAAAAGCTGGGCGGCACTATGCCAGACCAGCAGACGCTTTTGAAATTCATCGGCCCGCCCCTGCAGGAGTCCTTCATGGCCTACTGCGGCTATGACACGGAAACCGCCGCCCGGGGCGTGAAGGTTTTCCGGGAGCGGTACGAGCCGGTGGGCCAGTATGAAAACCAGCCCGCGCCGGGTCTGCGGGAGCTGCTTGCGCGGCTGAAGGAGCGGGGATATACGCTGGCGCTGGCCTCCTCCAAGCCGGAGAAGCTGTGCTTGAGCATCTGCGAACGCTTCGGATTCACCCAAAGTCTACAAACGATCGTGGGAAGCCCCATCGGGGCGGATTGGCAGAAGGCCGATGTCATCCGGGAGGTCATGCGCCGCCTGGGACTGGCGGAGGCGGACAAGACCTCCATGCTGATGGTAGGCGACCGCAAATATGACGTACTGGGCGCCGCCGAATGCGGCCTCCCCTGTGTGGGCGTAGAGTTTTTCGGCTATGCGGCGCCGGGCGAGTTGGCGCAGGCCGGCGCCGCAGCGGTGGTTCACACAGCGGCAGAGCTGGAGACCTATATTCTGACGCACTAAGCGGCCTGCTGCGTCCAACATAAAAGAAAGGAGAGCCATCATGTTTCGACCTATCCGAAAAAAGAAAAACGAGCTCAGCACCGAGGATACCAAGCAAATTCTACGTGAGGCCCGCCGGGGCGTGCTGGCGGTCAACGGAGAGGACGGTTATCCTTACGCAATTCCCATCAATTTTATATATGATGAGACTGCCGGGCGGATTTATTTCCACAGCTCCCGCACCGGATACAAGCTGGACGCCATCAAGGTCTGCGATAAAGTCTGCTTCACGGCCTACGGAACAGAAATCGTCCGCGAGGAAGCATGGGCGCCCTATATGCGGAGCGCCGTGGTATTCGGCCGCTGCCGCCTGCTGGAAAGTACCCCGGAGACCATGGCGCTGCTGAAGCGCTTTGCCATGAAGTACTACCCGGATGAGGCGCTGGCGGATCAGGCTATCTTAGAGGGCGGCAGAGCCGTGCGGATGTGTGAAATCGAGATCGAACACCTCAGCGGGAAAGAGGTACAGGAGCGATAAGCTCCCCCTGAACATACACCGTTCCATGCGAAGTGGGACGGTGCATCTTTTTGCCGCGCTGCCGGACGCCACAGAGAAAATTACGGCTTCATCCATCATGTTAAGGCCATCAAACCCTTGAAATCAAAAGGAAATCCAGAAAATCTGTTTACATTTTCCCATAATATCATTATAATAGATAGGACTTTCAGGGCCGGTGCTCTGCCAGGGCCGGTGCTCTGCGCCGGCCGCAGTATCGGCGGAACTGTCAGGAGGTGGCGTATGTCGGGTCCGCGCACTCTGGAGCCGCTCCGGCGGCGCATGGGGACCATTGTGGACATCGGCTCCACGGAGGACTTTCCCAGCCGGGCGTATGACATCGTCTACACCCTTGTTATTTTTCTGAATTTAGGCGTGACCATCGCCTATACCTTTGATACGGCGGAGGACCGCTGCGGGGTGCTGCTGCTTACCATTGAGGAATGGACGGTGGCTTACTTTGCCGTGGACTGGGCGCTGCGGGTCTGGACCGCCAAATACCGCTGTCCCGACCTGCCGGAGACCCGGGCCATTTTGAAATACCTGCTCTCCTTTGGCGGCATCGTGGATATTCTGAGCTTTCTGCCCTATTACTTACCTTGGTTCTTCCCCGCCGGAGCCGTGGCGTTCCGGATGTTCCGGGTGGTCCGCATTTTCCGCCTGTTCCGCATCAACGCCTATTACGATTCCCTGAACGTTATCACACAAGTGCTCGCCAGCAAGGCCCAGCAGCTTCTCAGCTCCGTATTCATCATTCTTGTGCTGATGACCGCCTCCAGCCTTTGTATGTACTCGCTGGAGCATGACGCCCAGCCGGAGGTGTTCTCCAACGCCTTTTCCGGCATCTGGTGGTCTGTGTCCACGCTGCTCACCGTGGGCTACGGCGACATTTATCCCATTACGACCATGGGAAAGATTTTCGGCATATTCATCACGTTTCTTGGCGTCGGCATGGTGGCCATCCCCACCGGCATCATTTCCGCCGGCTTTGTGGACCAGTATTCCCGCATCAAGCGCATCAGCGAATACGGCACGTCCTCGGACGTTCATTTTATCTGCGTCCATTTAACGCAGAAGGATGCGTGGGCTGGAAGGGCCATCCGCGAGTTGGGTCTGCCGGAGGGAATCATCGTGGCCGCTGTTCAGCGGGGCCGGGAAACGCTGGTCCCCCGGGGCGGCACGGTGCTGCGGAGCAGGGACAGTCTGGTGCTGGGAGCCGGCTCCTATCGGGAGGATGGCCGCATTGAGCTTCAGGAGATCACCCTCCAGCCTCAGAACCCGTGGGTAGGCAGTCCCATCCGCGATCTGGACATTTCCCGCCAGACGCTGATCGTCATGGTCCGGCGCCGGGGACAAACTCTGATTCCAAACGGCGGACTGGTTCTGCTGGCCGGGGATCAGGTCCTTCTCTACAAACAGCACCATAAAACGGGAAACACGCCGCTTTAAGCGGCAGAACAGGAGGCCATGATGGCTGGTGATATGAGGACTCTGGGCTACATCTGCCCGAAATGCGGCGCGCCGGTAATGGGTGCCCGCTCCATTTTCGCTTTGGAGGCGTCCGATGCGGAAATTGCCTGCTCCTGCGGCGGCAGCGTGCTCCATACGAGCTTTGACGGACAGCGCTACCGCCTGCTGGTGCCCTGCGGCGTCTGCGGTAAAATTCACGAGGCGGTTTGTCCGCCGGAGCGCATCCGGGAGGGGGCCACGGCTCTGAGCTGCCCGGAGAGCCGGCAGTTCTGCTGCTTTGTGGGAGATGAGGGCATTGTGGACCATCATCTGCGGGAGGCAGAGATCGCCATCTCCAAGGAAAAGGCCCAGTCCGGCAGCGGCGAGACAGAGGCCTTTACCGATAATGTCATCATGTACGAATTTCTCTCGGAGCTCCGGGATATTGCCGCCCGGCCCAATGGCATCACCTGCGGTTGCGGCAGCCACAGCTATTCCATGGAAATCCGCCGGGACGCCGTGGAGCTTACGTGCCGTGACTGCGGCGCACGGCTGCGGCTCAGCGCCGCCACGGACCGGGACCTTGATGACCTCTGCTGCCACATGAAGCTGGTCATCCCGGGAAAGAAATAAGTCAACCGCATGGGCCGCAAAAGCGGCCTATACTTTATAACAGAAAGGAAGCGATTGATATGATCTCGCTTCTTGCGAAAATTTTCTGCAAGCCGGAGGGCCGCACTCCCACCCAGTTGCGGACAGCCTACGGCATTCTCTGCGGGGCGGTGGGAATCGCCTTGAATCTGCTTCTGTTCGCCGGTAAGCTGCTGGCAGGCACGCTGTCCGGCTCCATCGCCATCACAGCGGACGCCTTCAATAACCTCTCGGACGCCGGCTCCTCCATCATTACGCTGCTGGGCTTCAAAATCGCCGCCAAAACGCCGGACCCCGGCCATCCCTTCGGCCACGGGCGGGCGGAATACCTTTCGGGCCTTGCGGTGTCCATGCTGATTCTGCTCATGGGCGTGGAGCTTGGCAAGGAGTCTATCGGCAAAATCCTGCACCCGGAGCCGGTGGCCTTCAGCGCTCTGGTGCTGGGGATTCTGGCGGTTTCCGTGTGCGTAAAGCTCTATATGGCCTTTTATAACCGCGCAGTCGGCAAGCGGCTGGACGCCCCGGCGCTGCTGGCCGTAGCAGCGGATTCCGTCAGCGACAGCATCTCTACCGCCGCCGTGCTGGCCGCCGCGCTGGCGAGCCGCTTCACAGGGCTGGCCGTGGATGGCTGGGTCGGCGCCGTAGTGGCGGTTCTCATCCTGAAAGGCGGCATCGACGCCGCCAAGGCTACCATCGATCCCCTGCTGGGCGTACCGCCGACGCCGGAGTTCGTTCGGGAAATTCAGGATCTGGTGATGGCCCACAAGGAAATCTGCGGGATACACGATCTGGTGGTGCATGACTACGGCCCCGGCCGGGTGATGATCTCCCTCCACGCGGAGGTCCCGGCCTCCGGCAGCGTCATGGAGCTGCACGATGTCATTGACAACATCGAGCATGAGCTTCATAAAAAGCTGGGCTGTGAGGCAGTGATTCACATGGACCCCATCGCCGCCGATGACAGCCGCACCGCTGCCCTCCGCGCACAGGTGGAGACGCTGGTGAAGTGCATCGACGCCTCGGTCAGCATTCACGATTTTCGAATCGTCCCCGGCTCCACCCATACGAATTTGATTTTCGATGTGGTAACGCCTCCCGGCTTCCGCATTGCCGATGACGAAATGGCCCGGCAGGTACGCTCGCTGGTCCGCTCACTGGACAGCCGCTATACCGCCGTGGTGCAGGTGGAGCATTCCTACACATGACCAAAACAGGCCCGGAGCTTCCGGGCCTGTTTTTCAAAATTTCGTTTTTTTCAAAAAGGTACTTTACAAGCCGCAGAAATATGTTATAATAATATAGCTGTTTGGGCTCGTAGCTCAGTTGGGAGAGCGTTCGGTTCGCATCCGAGAGGTCGAGGGTTCGAATCCCTTCGAGTCCACCATGAACAAGGCAAGCGATTATATCGCTTGCCTTGTTTTCGTTTCAATGGGTCAGGAGCGTATCTGCTCCCGGCCTTTTTGCTTGATCTGGCTCCCCTCCAGATACAGAGCTTGAAATTCCTCAAATGACACATTGAACTCTATGTCGATCTCATAATCTCGCCGCACATGGACTGCTTTTACAAACTGGACCACGATCATTTTCTTGGCTTCAAAGGTGCAGTTATCGTACATTTCAGCCCAGCCCATCAGCTGGTCATACTCCCGCAGCACCTGACTGGCACTCTGGACAGTTTCTTCAAGTTCTGCTGTGGCTGTCTGAATCTGCCAGCTTAATTGTTTGATCTGTTCAGAGGTTTCCGCAACAAGACTATTAAGCAAATCCACATTCAAACGGCTGGTGCCTTGAATGACCTTGATGGTCTCTGCCCGCAGGTCTTGATACTCCCGCTGCTTCTGCCGATATCGCTCGTTCAGCAGGTTCAGCTTGGACTTTGCGAGGTCTACTTCCTTAGCCTGCTGTTTCGCTATCAATTCCTGCGAGGATGCGCTCCGGATTCGTCCCAGCTGGATACGAATGATTTGATTCACCAGCTTATCCAGCTTTTCAACGCCGTACCCGGATTGCCCGTCACATTCGCCTGGATGCCGAATATTGTAATGGCATTGATACCTTGCTCTGGTCTCGCGTATAACAGTCCCGTCCTTTCGGACACGCTTTCGCCCGCTGGTAGTCAGCGTCAGACGGCCTCCGCAGTGTCCGCAGTAGACATTGCCTACCAGCAAAGACCGTCCCTTGGTGTTGAGCGGTACATCGTCGTGATGTGTCACACGCTTCTCCATCATTTGCTGCGCCCGTTCATAAGTCTCAGTGTCAATGATCTGAAGCTCTGGCAGCACCTCTGATTGGCTTTCTCCATTTCGGATGACTCCAGTGTAAATGGGATTCTTGATGATGCGGTTGATTGAAGTAGTCGGTATGTTGCGTCCTTTTCGGTTTGTAATCCCCTGTTCGGCAAGATACCGGCAAAGGCGCTGCGCTCCATATCCTTCGCAGAGATATTTCTGAAAAATCAGTTTTACGATTTCTGCTTCGTCTGGGTCGATCACAAGATCACCCACATCCTGATTTCGCTTATTGGTGCGTCCCTTATGTTCCAGACGATAACCAAACGGAATACAGCCGCCGGTAAAATGACCTTCCTGCGTCAGCTGCTCCATTCGGGTCTTGGTGCGGACAGAGGTTTTGATGCTTTCGCCGGACGCCTGCCAGTAACGGATGTAGTTCAGCAGCTTGTCCACATGGGTATCAAACCGCTGCTGTCCTTCCTTGGCACTCCACACCTCGATGCCGTTTTTGACAAACCACTCCACAACGAACGGCGTTTCGTCCTCTCTGCGCCCCAGTCGGTCAAACATAAATACCAGCAGAATATCGAATTTGTTCTGCAAGGCATCACGCTGAATTTCTTGAATGGCATCCCGGTCTTTTGCTGAGACCTTAAACCCGGAAACACCCTTTTCCGAAAACTCCTTGACGATTTCCCATCCGGGATGCTGCCGAACAAACTCCCGGCAAAACTGCTTTTGCATGGGAATATCATCTTTTTCGACTTGTCCCAGCGTTGATACACGATAGAGACAGTAAACGCGCCGCAAATCAGCCATTAAGTTTTCTAACATATACATCACTCCTGTTTTCTTCCGATATGGGGAATGGTGTATATGGCCTCGTTTCAATTTTCAAGGTGCATATCTATACCATCCTTATCTCATATCCACGTAGAAAACACAAATTTTATGACTTTTTAGAGACGTTTGAAAGAAGAATATCCTTGATCTCACGAACTGCGGCAGGATTCTCCTTGCCGGCATATCGAACTGTAACCTTGCATCCATCCACATAGATCGTCTGCGTCTGCCGCGGGCTCTGTGGAAATACAGTCTGCTTCTGCTCCACGCTTCATTCCTCCGTATATTTTATAAAATGGCAGGGCCATATCCTCATGCAGACATGGCCTCGGTATAAAATGCCGTTTTCTCCGAACCCGTTCCTGCCCCCGCACAATATTCAGCGGCGTTTTGATTTCCTTGGTACGCAAACGCGATACTTCACCGGAAAGCATATCCGATTCGGACGGTCATTCACTTCTCAAGGTGCAGGTGTTCACCACATAGCTGTGATGAGCAGAAAGCTGTTATCGCCACAGTCTGCGTCAGATAGATTCCGCATCCTCTTGTGTGTTTTGGAAATGAACAGTTGGCTTTTCAGCGGTGGACGTGCTTGATATTGCTCTATTAGTTCGTCTACCTGACAGGCACAAGCATAACAGGCTGGTTCATTCTTCTGAATATACCGGCAAAAATAACCGGTGTGGAATGGGCAAAATACGCAGCATGACGCCTTCGTTTCAATCCCCCATACTTCCTGTTATAGGCATAGCAGTCGCTCCGTGTCCAGCCCATAGCTACAAGCGGGTACTTATTTTCAAACTCCCTTTTAAGTTAATTGTTGTTACCGCTTGGTTAGCCAGCCCTAATGTAGATTTATTCATTAGGGGCATAATAGAAACCTCAGCTTCGATAGGTAGAGCCTTGTATTTGACGAATTCTCTTTTTATCCCTATAATATATAAACTATTATAAGGTTAGGAGGATTCAATATTCCCAAGTTCAAAATCTCAAATGAATATATTTCAAAATGTAATGACACGGAGATTTCTGAGTATCCAAAATACACGACCCAAGTGATTAATCTCGCAAACCAGAATGCAGGTGGTACAAGGCCAAGAAATGTTGGTCAGTTATCGGAACTACTTCCCGAGTATCTGTCTTCACCAGGCGAGGCCTCTCTTTCTGGCTGGAAAGAATGGTATAATGAGAGATATCCCGACGCTGTTAATAATGCAGTTGATAGGGTTTGGGATCAAGTTAACAATCTTAGAGATTGTATGGATCACATTGACAAGCATATTCTATCAAGGATTTTTAATGATACCTGTTCACCTCTGCCCATTTTATCCATAGTAGATTTAGATATGTTTGTAGCTTTCATCAGCTGATTTTTTGTCATTTCCTTGTCTATTAGCAATTTCACCAAGGTTTGTAATCAAATGCCATATTTGTCACCTCTTACGGAAATACTATCACAGCAGTCCGAAGTGCCATATCGTCTATTCTTTGTAGCCACCGCCCGCCTTGTTGTGGAGCGTCCTGTGGACGGCCGGCTTTCTCTTTCCTGTGTTAAAGTCTGTACATGAGTCCGCACAGTTCCCCCCGTCACAGGCCGGTGGTAATCTCCAACTATAAGAAGTCATGTCAGTACTCATCGGTTTTGATGGTTTCCATGAGCCGCTCCAGCTGCTTATCATCGTGGGTGGTCTTAGCGGCTGTCACCTTCTGCGGCAGTATCACATCATTGGAGGATAAGTATATATAATTAGCCTCCTTACCTTTTCCTTTAGACATTATGCTCCGCAAAGTTCTCAACCTGCTCCATAACTTTTCGGAAAACCTCTGGGCTGTACTGCGGAGGATACCCATTCTTTATCAGGCAAACTTTGATATCAAATTTAAGCTGGTCGCGGACATTCTGATTGTTGAGCCAGTCTGCAAACGAGGATTTTGTATCAATGATTTTTTTGATCTTTTTCGCCAAAGATCTGCACTTCTCATTGACAGAAACACCGTCGACGATTTTGTCTTTGCCGCACTCAAAATTGTACTCGTTGCGCAGTGTCATCAAAATATCATAGAATGCCTTCTCTTCAAAAGTAAGACCAATCTTCCGGAAGCTTTCGTGGTCCTCATTCATTTCATGCAGAATGCGCAAGGCTTGTTCCGTGGCATTTCTGATGATTTCCTCGGAAGTTTGCTCTTGGGCTTCGCCAGCTTCCTCCGTAGCAAGATGCTTCCTGCGCTCATGATAATGCTGGATGGTCTCCTCAAGCATTTCCTGATACTTCTTCGCGGCCATCTGATTTGTTTTGCCATATTCCCTGATCTGCTTGCGAAGCATTTTTACCAGCAGTTCCAGCTTGGATGCAGGCATTTTCACATCAGACAGCTTCTCATAATATTCAGGGCTGAAAATATCCTCGGGTTCTCCATCCTCCAGAACGCTTTCAGGTGCATTGTACCTAAGTGCTTCTTCAACCATCTTCGCCACACGGCGGTTCATGATATCAGTATCCACTTCGGTATCGGTTCCGTTCATCTTACGCACAAATCCCGCAATGGCCATGAAGCACTGAGCGAGGGCAGATTCTTCTTTGCCTATCTCACCGAATGGCTGACAAATATCATACGCCGCCCGCATTCTTTTGACGGTTTTCAGGAAATACGTCTTGAATAAGACTCTGCTAACACCTTTGCCACCGTTAGTTTCTGTTTGCAGTTCCTGTGCGGAAGCAAAAACATACTCGGAGGCTTTCGCTAAAAGTTTGTACCGCAAGGCAGGATCTTCAGCCGGATCAAGGAACGGAGCCAAATCATACCCCGAAAAAAGATCCTTCAAAATCGAAAGTTCCTCCCTGAATACGTCGGCAGCCTGCTGCACATCGTCTGCCGTAGGCGCAATAGAGTTATCACCACCGTAGATTTTCAGAGCCTTGCGCATATTATCGCGGATCCCGATATAGTCGATAATAAAGCCATAATCTTTGCCGGGATATTTTCTATTGACCCGGCTGATGGTCTGAATCAGCAGATGTCTTTCCAGTGGCTTATCATTATACATATAAGTCAGAGAGGGGACATCAAAGCCTGTGATCCACATATCAACGACTATGGCAATACGGAAATTGGACTTATCCTGTTTGAACGCAGCGTCCAATTCCTCGGAGCGTTTGCTATTTGCAGCGCCGCCGAGATAATTGTACATATCTGCCGCGTCGTTACTGCCAACGCTTGCCACCATCGCAATAAATGGCATCGGTTTCAGCTCGCGCAGATCTTCTTCTGAAGCAAAGATGTCATCAGGCACCTTCTTTTCCTCAAACCATTCCGGATAGTGTTCCTTGAACTTTAGCAGCAGATCATAGGCGATTTTTCTGTTGGAACATACGATCATCGCTTTCTGCACTCTATCCGGGTCGTTGGCGCAGGCGGAGACATAGTGTTCATGAATATCAACAGCAAGGTGCTCCAAACGGGAAGGCTCACCCAGAATGATCTCCATGGAGCTCATGGCCTTTTTACTGGTCTCAATATCCTCTGCCGTTGCGCCATCGTCAAAGCACTTCTGGTAGTAATCTTCTATTTGCTTGACCTTTTTCTGATCAAGCAGGACTTTGGCGATGCGAGGATGATATTTGATGGGCACAGTAAGGCCATCGGCCACAGCCTGATCCATCGTATAACGGTCAATTTCAGCGCCGAAGGTCTGGTAGGTCTGGTCGATGGGTGTACCCGTAAAGCCGACGAAAGTTGCCTGTGGAAACGCTTCTTTTAAAACCTTTGCATACGGCTTGGACACCATGGTCTTCATATTTTCATCTGTATCCTTACTGAACCTGATCCGGTTCGCACGTTCAATCTGCGTTCTGTGCGCCTCGTCAGAGAAACAGATAATATTGGCACGGCTGTTTAATCAGTCCGATTTTATCATCTTCCCGGTCACAGAATTTCTGGATCGTACAGATATAAAAACCCCCGCTTTTCCTTATGCTGAGTTCCTGACGCAGGGCATTGCGGCTTGGGACAACCCATACCTCTCCAAGGTTCAAAAACTCTTTACTCTTGGTAAAAAGCTGCGCGCCCTGCTTTTGGAGTTCGTCACGGTCAACAATCATAACGATGGTAGGAGAGCCAATCTCTTTTATATCGGCACAGCGCAGAGCGAGCTGGCGGGCAAGAAACGCCATCGTATAAGTCTTTCCGCAGCCTGTAGCACCGAAATAGGTGCCGCCCTTGCCACTCTTTTCTACAACAGATTTAATGATACTCTGTTTCAGCAAACGAGTGGCAAAAAATTGCGGGTACCGGCAGACGATCTCCCGTTCCTCACTGTCATACTCGCTGTCCTGGAAGTAAATGTAATCACGAAAAATCTCAAGAAACCGCTTTGGGCTGTACACACCCTTTATCATGGTTTGTACCTCGTCAAATGGCAAGGGAGAGACCTTATCGCCGTCGTTCACACGACGCCATGCATAGAAGTGTTCATAGGGTGTACGAACGGTGCCAAGCCGCGTTTTCACGCCATCGGAAATGCAGGCCAGCGGGCAATAATGCAACAGATGCGGAATATCGCGCCAATAGCGGAGGTTAATCTGTTCCCATGCACCATAAATCGTCGCATTGCCATCTGCCGGGTTTTTCAATTCAACAATACACAGGGGAATTCCGTTGACAAACAGAAGGATGTCCGGTCGACGGTTCTCCGTCTGCCCGTTATTGGTATATTCAACAATGAACTGATTGACCGCACGGAATACATTTTTCTCCGGATTTTCAAAATCAATCAAATTGACCATTATAGGAAGGCCTGACTGCGGTGTGAACTGAATCCCGTTCACCATCCAGCCATAGACTTTATGGAGCGTCGCAAAATCACTTTCCGCACCTGCAAGGCGCACGGTATCCATAATCTGCTGAATTTCATCAGCGGTCAGATCCGGGTTAGTCTTGTTCAGAAAGTACTCCATGTCATCGATGTATAACACGTCCCGCATGGAAGTGCGCGGGAGACTACTCCCGGGCAGATAGTTCCATCCCGCTTCCTCCAAAAAGGAAAGAAATGCGTTTTCATATTCCGTTTCGCAGTAGCGACCATTATAGTTATGCAGTTTCGTCATTGGTTTCACCTCCATCCTCAAGTGAGCCACGAATTAAAATCGGGCAGATATCCTTGATTTGTGCTTTTAACTGTTCGTTTATCTTTTTACGTTTGTTATATACGGTATACACTTCGGCAATGGCTTTTTGTATCTCAATATCCGGGATAGGAATCTGCACGTCACACATCGTGTCCCAATCAAATGTTTCTCTTGCAGATCCCCAGGAATGAAAGCGTGAATATCTATTAAATTCAGACCTCAAAAAGAACAAAAACAGGTACTGGGGGATTAAATGTTCGCTATTGGTTCTGAACACGGTAGAAATCGAAGAAACCAGGTATGTTTCTTTTGATGAATTTATTGCAAGAGATATCTTATCACCGCGGCGCGATGTATCGGAAATAAATGCAATTTCATTGGGGCTTACAATTTTATAGTTGCTGAGCGAAACCCCGTCCATATTTGCCTTTGTATCAATAAACTCTTTGTCTGTGGATATTCCTCTAACGAAATCCAGCGTTAAGCCGATATCATTTTTTGCATTACATTCAGTTATATATCTCCCTATCCTCTCACATGGGATTCTTCTCCGTAAATTCTCAACATATGCATCACAAGTGAGCTTCAAATCCTCCAAGCCGCGCTCATATGCCTGTTGATTGGCGACCATTGCATTATAGATATCGACGTATTTTTGCTGCGTCGGCAGATTGGGAAGCGTCAGCTCCATTTCACACAATGCATCCCACGAAAACACCTCTGTGGAACTCCCCCAAGAACGATAGCACGCCTCACGATCCCACTCATCTCGATTAAAATGGAGAAAAAGATATTCCGCAGAAACAGTCAATTCCATTTCCGGCCTAATTCTAAAGCCGATGTTATTCCATGATATAATAAAACTAACATCTGTATTGTTATATCCAAAGCCTATATGCTTTCCGTGAGTTCGTGGATTAAACACAAATTCTTTTGGATGAATCACCAAAAACTTACTTAGATCAGCAACTGATACGTCCGCTTTCGTGGGGATAATTTGCTTGGTGATTGTCATTCCTCTAACATCATCCGCACCAAATAGATAGTCTGTATTAATTTCAGTGGTTTGCTCAACCAGTTGACCAATCCGGAACTTACTCAATCCCATATCCAATCCCCCTGAAGGCATCCTCAAGCATCTTTTGGGACTTCATTTCCTGCGCCAGCACTTCCCGCATCTCTTTTTGAACTCGGCTCATTTCAGCAGCATAGTCGATTTCCAAATCATGGTCAATGAACTCGATATACTTGCTGGGAACAAGACTCCAGCTCTTTTTTTCAATCTCATCCGTTTTAACGCTGCGGTAAAGCTCCGGCACAGCATAATTTGCACCGTCGGTTCCTTCGGACTGCCATGTATGATAAATGCCGGCAGCTTTTTGAATCTGTTCGCTGCTTAAAAGAACTTTCTTTTTGCTTTCGTTCTTTACGGGATTTTCTGTCCAGGTACGCAGATCCATAAACAGGAGTTCTTTTTCGCGGTTGCGCAGTATTCTGCCGTGATACTCCCCGCCCTTTTTGTTCTGATTCAGAATCCAGAGTGTGACGCTGATATCCGTGGTGATAAAAAGCTCACGGGGAAGAATGATAATGGCTTCGACCTTATCATTCTGAATCAGCTTTTTTCGGATCTCAAGCGTATCGCTGTCGCCTAAAGCGCCATTGGACAGCAAAAATCCAGCAACGCCCTTGAGTGCTTTCAAATGGGAAAGTATATGGAGAATCCATGCGTAGTTGGCGTTGCTCTCAGGCGGCGTCTGATAATCCGCCCAGCGGGAATCGTTTTTCTGATTATCGTCATACCACCCTTTCAGATTGAAGGGCGGATTGGCCATGATGTAGTCAAAGTAAAGGCCTTTATGCAGATCATGTGTAAAAGTAGAGTCGCTTTCCCCGCCGAGATTATGGCTGATGCCGCGCAAAGCAAGGTTCATCTTTGCCAGGCGGTAGGTTGCGGCTTCCTTTTCCTGACCATAGACATTGATTCTTCTGATATCACCGCGCTTTTCCCGGATGAGGTCGGTACTCTGGACAAACATACCGCCAGAGCCACAGCAGGGGTCATAGAGTGTACCGTCAAACGGCTCAACCATCGTCGCAATCAATTGCACGACATCATGCGGTGTATAGAATTCGCCCTCCTCTTTCGTGGCGTTGACAGCAAATTCTTTGAGGAAGTATTCATAAACACGACCGATCAGATCTTTCTCTTCGCCGAAGGCCTTGTGGCTGATTTTGTTGACTTCATCGACCACCTGTTTGATATCGTTGGGGGCAAGATTACGTGTGGTAAACGTGCCCTCCACAAAACACCCCTTCAACTGTTTGCTGCTGGCAGCAATGCTGTGCAGGGCAGTATCAAGGGCGACATTCAGCTTGGGCGCAGGCGTCTCAATGATCGTTGACCAACGGGCATCCATGGGCAGGTTATATGTGCCGTCCGTAAAGGTGGGGTCATCTAAAAACGCGGCTTTGATTGCTTCATCATCAGGGTCAAGTCCCTCCCTGATCAGGTTTTGCCGTAAGTTTTCTACGCCGTCTTCAAATTTTTCACCAATAAAGCGCAAAAACACCAGCGTGAGCATCATATCTCGTTTTTCAAAAAACGAACCAGAGTTGCGTGCCTTGCGCAGAATGTCGCGGCATTTGAACAGGATAGAGTCCAAATTGATTTTTTCTTCCACTTTTTTCTTGGCCATTGGAATATACCTTTCTTTATCTTTTCGGTGTCAGCTCCATTTGTTTTCTGACCCCGACCAGCGTTTCACATAGTTTCTGCCTTCCACCGCTGCGGCAAACGGCTCAGAAAGCAATGATCTGATTGCTTTAAGCACCGTGCTGTAATCATCGGTTTTTATATCGGTTTTGCGGCAGAATGCTTTCCACTTTTTCCGCATCGCTTCATCGCCGTCGAAGGCCATCACCTGTTCAAATTGTTCCACGGTAAAGCTGTGATTGCGGTTGGCAAATGTCTTTTTCATGGCTTCAGCCAGCAAAGCGCCGTCAAAGTCAAATTTATTTGCCAGATAGTAAATATCGTAATAATCCTTCATTCTACTGGAGAATTCCATCAGATTGAGAATTGCATCGATTTTTTCTGCGACGGTCGTTTCCAGAGAGTACGTATTTATCATCGGCGCGGTGAAATCTTCAAGCTGGGTAGGGATTTTCCTCTTTTCCTGTTTTGGAACGATCATATCGCCCACACTAAAATCAATGTTGAGCGGTGTTCTTATGTTCTTGATTCGAGCCACGAGGGATGCGCCGATTCCCGCGTATTTTTTCGTCACAGCAATCGGCGCAATGCCTTTGATCTCATAAGTCACAAAATCATTTCCGGCAGGAACGGTAATAATTTCTTCCAATACAGTTTTCAATTGCTCCGGTGTGTTTGGCACTTTCCAGAGGAGAAAGTCTACATCCATCGTCACACGACTGTCAAAATCAGTAATGGCATAGATGAACAAGCCACCCTTAAGCACAAGATTGTCAACATATTTGGACTTTTCTAACCGCCGCAGGAATTCCTCCTGGCAAAAGAGTTGCAAACAGAGCTGATAAGTTCTGCCGCTTTCGTTTGCTTTGTTTTTCAACCTCGCCAGTACAGCTGCAGCAGCATCAGCCATTGAGCAGCACCTCCATCAGTTCGGTCACTTTTTTATAAACTCGCAGCTTTCTGGCATACGCAGAAAGGTTGCTCAGATTCTTCTTTGTATCGTTTGCATAGGCATTCAGGGCTTTGGAGAACATTTCGTTGTCCAACCGGGAACGGTATTTGAAGCAGTCACAAATGGTTCTTTCCCGGTCATAAACAGGCAAATCAACACCCTGAAAACTCCCTGTGGTTTTACCCAGTTCATACAGATTGTCCTGTACATAGTAAGGCCGCAGAACAAGCGCATCCACCTCAAGTTTTGCTCTGGATATAGTACGTGGCACTGCAATGGACCATTTGCGTGGTGCGAAGTTACTGTATCCATAGTAGAAAAGGGCAGACTCAACACACACAATTCCCTGCGGAACAAGCGTTGCGAGAAGCTGTTCCTCAGAAACAATATCTTCCCCGGCAAGGCTGTAATAGCCGTGGCGTACTCGCTCGAGATAACCGGCGATACACATATTCACAACATCAACTGCACGGATTCCGGCTGCGACAAAATCAGCAGACTTAGCAACGCCGCTCCTGCTCATAATAATCGCTTTGGCCAGTTCTCGGTTATTCATGCAATCACCGACTTCTATTTTTTAAATTCGCACACAAATATTTATTATCTGTACTCGATTTTTATTTTAGCATAGATCATAAATAAGCACAATAAAAATTCACACACAAAAGTCAGAATTTGCGCGCGAATTTTATATATTAGAAAGGCCGCTAACACCTACTGTTTCAGAATTGTCGGAAACTGGTTCTGAACGGCAATGGGCAGGATCGTTTTATTCAGCATCATATCAAATCATAAAAGCCTTTACTAAGGTGACATCACCTTTAGGTTCCTGTGCAGCAATTCGCGCGGGTTCAACTCCCACGGCCCGTACCAAAAAGGGAGGCCAAAAAAGATATTGGGGATAAAAACCCAGTGTTTTCAAGGCTTCCGAGGCCCGTAGATCAGTAGATCTACGGGCCTTATTTTATCGATATTTGACCTCGCACGATTCACTCAGACGGGAGTAAAACCCGCAGGTATTAAATGATATAGAGGACAGAAAAAGAGCGGCGATATTTTCTGTTGGAAAATATACGCTGCTCTTTCTTTTTGCCGGGGCCTCAAAAGAGGTCCCGGCTTTTTCATTTTCAGGGGAGGAATGAGTTTGGAAAATAAATATTTTACAGAGTTGGCACACCGCCTGCAGGCAGCCGGGATCACCACAGGACATCCGGAGAGGAACCAGCTGACAGTGTTGCTGAACGACCAGCCGGTCCTCTTTGTTTCATCAGAGAGCGATGTGTTCCTCCTCCCTGCCGGAAGCAATCCTCCGGAGGCCAGTGAACTATACCACAAAGTTGCCCAGACTGCAGAAGAAGTGTATGCCTATGTTGAGGCGATTCAGACCGCTCCCCTCCTTCATGCCAGCGGTCTGAGTGAGAAATTCCATCTGCTGGCGGATTTTGGCGGTGCGGTGCTGGCTGGGCGTGAATTGGGAAATGGCTGGGGTTATCAGTTTGTCACCTGGATCTGGGATCATGACAGGACCGGGGTGAGTCACGGACACTATTATGAGGAGGATTTCCAAGGAGCCAAACAGGACTTCGCCGTCCGCTCCGGGCTGATCTCCAAGGCCCAGCTTTTTTTGCCGGAGGAGTTAACGCAGCTCTATCGGGCCACAGACTATCTGCTGGATGAAGGACCTGAGCCGGAGGATGGCCAGCTCAAGGCCCTGCAGACTTCAAGAACAAAGATCGAATACACTGTCCCGGATCTGGTAGAGCGTTTGGAACAAAGCCAGGGACAGGAGCCACAAATGAATCTGTAAACGCACCGGAAGAATGGGGCCTGCATCTGCCGATGGGCAGAAAAGCAGGCCCCGTTCTTTATGCAGAAAGGAACAGCAATGACAAAATATTTTTCAAAAGACACTCCGTTGGCCAGTTTGGAGCGGATGATGATGAGTGTTCCCGGCTTTCAGAAACGGGGTGGCGGGATGATGGTTCTGTGCAGATTCCATTACAAAAAAGAGGATGTGGACTGCGCCTACTGCCAGAGCTATATGCGGCATACCTGTCAGGCGTCTGTTTGCCCATACATTCCGGAGCGGTTGGAAGCAGGGACTGTTAGCTACCAGGAACTTGCGGAGGGATGCCTCCACATGGCAGGCCACCAAAAGCTATGGAACCGGCTCAGCTCTCTTCCCAAAGGAAAGTCGCTTCCTCTCGTGTTGGAACCGGCCCATCGGCGCAGGCTGTCTGAGTGGCTGGAGGCTGGCATAGCCACCAGCTGCCCCCACGAGCTGGCGGCTGCCTATCTGCTCTCTTCCCGCGCCGGGCTCTGGCGGAGAGTGCTTCCCCATATATCTCACGGCAGGATCGATTTCTCCTCCATTTCCCTGCGGGGGATCGACCCGCGGGACTATCCTGTGTACAGGGCGGCCAAGGGCCTCTACTGCGGGACGCTGCTCATTACTTCCTCAGAATTGGCGGACGAGGAACAGGTCAGCAGCGAAGCCTTCGGTGATATTCTCAACGCTATGCTAATCGCGCGGTATGGAAAATCGATCATGGCTGCGGAGGTGAGAAAATGAGCTATGTGATCCAAGCGGTGCTAAGCAACGCCCAGCATCCGGAATATGGCCAGGTCACGATACCCTTCCCCATCCCCAATCAGAACTATGACTGCACGATAGAGCTGCTGGAACCCCTGGAGATCGGCGATACGCTCCGGCAGGATTGTCAGGTGGATGAGTTGGACAGCTTCTATACCGTCCTGAACGCTCTGATCGGCACACAGGTCACCCTTGATGAACTGGACTATCTGGCCAAGCGGCTGGACAGCTTTGATGACGGAGAGGCCGCCCAGTTCCAGGGGATGGCCCACAAGCTGGGGCTCTCGAAAATAAAGGACCTCATCAATCTGACCTTCTGCTGCCAGAAGGCCACTGTGATCACCGATTTTTCCGACCTTGAAAAAATCGGGCGGGAACATTACATGAATTTGAATGGCGGCTGTGCCAGAACAGAAGATCTGGAGGCGCTGGATGGGACCGAAACTGCCTATTTGCTCATTGACAGCGGAGCCGGGACAGTCACTCCCTATGGTGTGGCCTATGACAACAGCATGAAGTTGGAGCCGCTCTACAATGGGCGGCAGTTTCCGGAATATCTTTATGACAACAGCAGCATGGGATTGAAAATTGTACCAGCAGAAAACCAAGCCCCGGAACTGCTTTGGCTCCCCGCGTCAGAGCAGCAGATTCGCCGCACCCTGCTGCGGGCAGGCTGGCAGGATCCTGACCATGCGGACTACACGATAGATGTATTCCTGCTTCAGAAGGAGGCCGGCAGGATACTGAATGAAAAGCGAGACAGCCTGCATTCACTCAATGCCATGTGCGGTGCCATTGCAAAACTGGAGCAGAAAGACAGGGATAAGCTGGAAGCTGTGATCGTATTTGCAGAACCTGAGAATGCCGGTGCGATCCGTCGTCTGGCTGAAAATCTGGAGCAGTTCGACTTTATTCCCGGCATCCACACTCCAGAAGAATATGGAAGATACATGATCCGAGAGTCCGGCCGGTTTGAATATGATGATATTCTGGAGGCCTTCTACGATTACGAGGGCTATGGGCAGCACCGCATCCAACAGGAAAATGGCCGCTTCAGTGGCTATGGTTATGTGTCCTATCCCGGAACAATGGCGCTGGAGGATCTGATGGCAGAAGACCCAGCCGAAGCATATCAAGCGGAACAGGGCCTTCAGATGGGTGGGCTGGAATGAAACAACAGAAAAAGAACTGGCCTGCTGAAAGCAATATGACTGCCCTAAAAACACTGTCGCACACACTCCTGCATCTTGATATCCAACCTACAAAAATGTCACCGCTGGTGGTCAAGCACCCCTTTACAGACAGCGGCCTGGCTGGGATATATGCCGAGGATGGCAGCCTTTCGGTGGGAAATCTGCTGGACAGCCCTGATGCACTCCGCACTTGGAGGGAGAATTTCAGTCGGCGGATCAATGAAGCAGAAACGGCCATGAACCTCTTTTGTATGATTACGAAACCCTATCAATTCGGCTATCTGAGACTGGCGGCGGCACATCTGTCCGAGCAGGATATGGCCTCATTTCTCTCCTATGCATGGATCAGTACGGAAAGCCCCAACAATGACCCAAATCTCAGCCAAAGAGAACTGCTGTCCATGTTCCGATCCCTTGACCCGCAGAAGCTGATGGATCAGGAGGAATACACACAGTTCCAGAACTTGGACGATGTGGTGACGGTTTATCGCGGTGTGACATCGTATAACGCCAACAACATCAAGGCCCTGTCATGGACTCTGAACCGTGAAGTAGCTGAGTGGTTTGTCCACCGTTATGGCGAGGACGGCATAGTCTATGAAGCACAGATCAACAAAGAGCACACCTATGCCCTTTTTCTGGGCAGAAATGAGGAGGAAGTCATCGTTGACCCCAAGCGCCTCATCAATCTTGTCCCATCCCCATCACAAGAGCCAGTTCAGGGCCCAGATTTATCTATGTAGTGGAAGTCAAAAACATTTTTCAATTTCAGATAGCTATTGCTGTCAGAGTGTGGTAGTGTTCGTGTCGAATACCGATTGACCGGGAATGAGGAGGCGCAAATATTGAAATTGAAGATGACTTTAGATGAACTGATCAACACTATGGAACCGCAAGTCCGGAAGGATAAAGCCCTAATCTCCAAATGCATCGACGGCCTCACAGAATACGCCGCTGAGCTGCGGCAGAAAGCAGGAGATCCGGGCAAGGCGCAGACCCCGGACCTCCGCCGCTTGGTGAGCGAACTGGAGGGTTGTTGGGGCCTGGATACCGAGGTCGTAGACTATGTGGCAGCCTTTGACCGGAAGATACAGGAAGCGGATCAGGCAACCCACCCATGGGCCCCCACACAGGAGCAGAGGGGCGCTGTGATGAAAGGGATATGTCTCCATTCCGTGGATATAATTTCCAGTCTTGGGGCCGATGATGCCAGAGGCCGGGTGGCAGGATGTGAAAGGCTGATACAGGAAATCGCCGGATTCTGGGATTTTGACTCCCTGGTACCGGATGACTTATGCGCCCAAATAGAAGCCTCCCTCAAAGAGCAGGAGGTATGGGAAAACACGGTGGAGATGGGAGGGATACAATGAGCATCAATGTCTGGACCGATCCCATGCAGCACGCCGAATTGTTTGGAAAGCCTGTGCTCTTTACCAACTGGCTGATCCTGCGGGATTTGGTTCCCAAGGGCTGGCACTGCTATGATCTGCAGGGCACACAGAATAATCCGAATGGCCATGCTGCGCTGGTTGACAGGGAAAATATCTTCCACACAGGAACCATCCTCTCTCCCCAGCCCCTGAAGCGTGAAGGCACTGTCTCCCGCCGGGTCAATGGCAGCTTTCATCTGCTGGGTGAGGAAATGACGCTGGAGCAGTTCTGTGAGAAACATGATCTGGAATATCCCCAGGACACGCGAGAGTTCATACTGCGCCCCGCCTCTCCGGATGAGGCGGGGTTATTCTATTCCATGGATGCGGAGGAGGACAGGGTCCTGGGGACAGTGGGCCACCTGCGGATAGACTTCGGCCATGGTGGAAAGGAGTTCTGGCATACCTGGTGGCCTCATAACGACGACCAGTTCAACACACCGGAATTCAAGGATATTCTGCAGCGGTTTGTAGACAGCCTGCGGCAGGATGGCCCCTTAAAGGATCTGAAAGCCATGAGTACCTACTGTTGGCAGCACGGCGGCCCTATCACAGAAGATAAGCGCAGCTATGGCTATCTCGTAGAAGTGGGAAATTACCGTCTCTGCCTCCGCTGCACCCCTGTTATGGGCGACTATCAAGGGTACCTGTACTGCTACGATTTGCACCAGCAGGAACTGGCCCAGCATAGGCGGATCATTGGCAAGGCAACCTTCACCAACGGAGATCAAAAAGAATTCACCAGTGCGCGGGAGTATCTGCAGATGATTTGGGAGGAACTGCCGGATCGAAATATCACTGGCTTCCGGTTTGAAACATTGACGGATGATCCGGAGGTCAAAAAGGCGGTGGATGATATTCTGCTGGATTTTGGCGGTGAGGGCAATCCTCGCCGCACCTGTAACTATGGACTGGCAGAGGAGGGCAAGCGCCAGCTTCAAGCCGCTGCCGAACCAGGCGTCCCACATCAGTATGAGTGGTTTGTCATCACTGAAATCAATACCCCAAAGGAGCAGCACTGCCAGGAGCTGACACTTGAGGATGCCATTCAGACCTACGAGGACAGCCCCCAACCGGAAAAGCGGCTGGGTGTCACTAAGAATGGTATCGCTACAGTGGATCTTGTATGCACCTGCGAGGGTGAGCAGCGGTTCTTCGAGGACTACAAGAAGCTGGCCAGTTTTCGAGAGGATCCAGTCATTGCCACTGCTGTGGAAAGAATCCATGAGAAACTGGGGCAGGATGCGCCCTGCCAGGAAATGCAGATGGGAGGTATGTAAATTGTCCATTCCGAAAGAATGGCTGGCTTTTCTGCGGGAGCAGTACCCTGCAGGGAGCCGAATCAAGCTCAGAGAGATGAAAGATCCCTATCACCCGGTGCCGCCCGGTACCACGGGTACGCTGGAAAGCATCGATGATATCGGGCAATTTCATGTGAAGTGGGACAATGGCAGTGGTCTGGCTCTGGTCATGGGAGAGGACAGCTTCACTGTCCTGCCGCCTGAACCCACCATCATGAAGCTGTATATGCCCCTCACCGCAGACTTCTATGAGCGGAACGAATGGGGTGACATCGAGGACTACAGCACAGAATTGGAGGGCGGCAGTCTCCGTAATTACGAAGGCCAGATCCTCAAGGCCCTCATCGGCAACCGGATGCCGGAGGAAGCGGAAAGCGGCATCATGCACTGGTATGATGTAGACGATGAGGTCAACAGAAAGGTGCGCTCCGTGGTATTCACGGTAGAGGAGCATGACCGGAAACTCTGGGGTGTGGCAGAATGCCGTGTGATTGGGGAACTTTCCACCCATGAACTGGATGCTCTCAAGGAGTACATCGCCGGTCAGGCTTCGGATGGCTGGGGTGAAGGCTTTGAGCAGCATGAGATTTCTGTGGACGGCGGAGAGCTCTATGTTCATCTGTGGAACAGCGATCACTGGAGCATCCAGACAGAGCAGGAACTGTTTGCCCCCAAAATCGCAGAAGGACTTCCCGAGTTGTGCTTCTCGACCCTTGCCTCCACTGGCCAGCTCATCTGCGTCAAGCGGGGCGAGAACGGCTACTACCCTTCGGACTGGGACACCGGTGATAAGGAGCGGAATGTGGAGCTGGCAGATGAGCTGAATGAGAACCTGGGCGTCAGCCCCGTCCAGCGTCAGGCCATGGAGGTGGGCAGTATGTGCGGTTGGGATGTCCCTGGCGCAGATCCCAAAGCCGATGAGCAAGAGCCGATGGGCATGAGGCTCAGTTAGGAGGTGTCGAATTGGATTATCAGAAAAAAGCGTTTGAGGTTGAGATCAGCAACGGCGGACCCAGAGGATATGAAACTGCTATCACACTGAAGCTTCCTGCAACCTGGGCAGAGTTTCATGATGCGCTCCAAAAGGCACGGATCCCCGATGGCCGGAATTGCGGCATTGAGCTGACCCGAAGCTGGTGGGCCGGCCTCTCCTCCGACCTCATCGGCGGCGCCAAAAATCTCTATGAACTGAACCTCTTCGCAAGGCGGCTGACCATGCTGACCAGTGTGGAACTGCTTTCCATGGATGGCCTGCTGAAAATGGAACAGGCCCAGGGCACAAAATCCATTCCGCTTCCCAGGCTTATCAACCTTACATTCAATGCAGACTGCCATATCGTCCCCGATGTTTTCAATGATGAAAGCTTGGGGGCGTTTCTGTATGAAAACGAGATGCTCACGAAAGAGGTCGAGTGCCTGCTGGACACCACCGAACCGGGCAGCGGCTATCGTGGGCGTCTTCTGGAGGTCTTTGGGGAAGAACATCGCCAGGCCATCGGCGGTGTATTTACCAGCTGCGGCTATATGGAACCAAGCGGAGAGGCGTTTGAGGAAGTGTATCGGCCTGGTCAGATGGCTTACTTTGACCGGTCAGGTTCCCCGGTGGTGCTGGAAGTGACCATGGGCTGTTTTGATGACCCGGCGTATGACAGCGATAAAAGCGCATTCCTGAATCTTCCGGCTATCGGAAACGCCATAGGACAGGCCATTGATAAGGTGGGGGCCAGCTCCGAGAAGGAGTGCGGGTTCCAGTGCGTGGAATGCCTGATCCCCTCCCTTCGGGAGATGATTGACGACGCAATAGCAGATGCAGGAGGGCTTGCCCCTGCGGAAAAAATAGCCGCCCTGCTCAAACAGAAGCAGCGTATTTGGAATGAGGACGCCATTATAAAATATAAGGCGATTCTGGAAGCAAGCGGCTGTTCTGGCTTGCAGGATGCCATTCGATTGATGGAGGATCTGGATCAATATGAGCTCCGTCCAGATGTGGCTCAACCATGGAGTTATGCGGAGCTGGTTCTGCGGGAGAAATATCCGGATCTGCCGGAAGCCCTTTTCCAGACGGGTCAGTCAGCGGAGATCGGCAGAGAGCTTCTGGAGGATAGGAATGGGGTCATCACAGGATACGGACTAATCCGCAGACTGGACGGTCAGCCCATTCAGTCTCTCCATGAAGCCCCGGAGCAGAACGGAATGGAGATGATTTGATATGGCAGAAGAACAGGCACTTGTTCAATTGATGGATACACTGGACGGACTGGAACTGACCAAATCCGAATACGAGTGGCTGGAACAGCGGTTTGCCGCCATGACGGAAAAGGAGCAGTTCCTGTTCCGCGGTGCGATGAAGCTGGAGAAGCCTGAAACAGCCAGCGGAGCCATCAGTATTGCCAGTCAGCTTCACTGTTATGAGCTGTTTTACAGCGCCGGGGACGAGGACGCTCTGGGTCAGTTTGTCATGAAGCATCTGGAGCAGGTTCCGGATGTTGCCCGTCCCTATCTCTCTCCCGCCTATGTTGGGCAGATGTTCCAGCAGGAAGGAGCCTCCGGCGTGTTTTGCGAAGGCCATTATATCCGGCGCAGTGCTGCCCCAGAACATCAACCGGATAAAAACCTCTCAGAACTCCCCACAACCGGCGAATACGCCATCCGTATCAAGCTGGCCAGCCGCTCCAATATGGAGGGCGTCTGGATAGGGTTCCCCGACGCCGGGGAATACACGGATCCCAATTATCCGGATGAACTGCTTTTGGGCCTGGACGCAATGCAGGCAGAGAGTCTCAGCGAGTGCATCGCTTTGGAGGTGGACTGCTGTCTGCCCCAGCTGATGGATATCCTTTCCCAGTATGACTCAGCCAGTGAACTTGTGCGCCATGCCATTGACTTTGGACATGTATGGGCAGAACAGGGCCAGGGTGAGGCGTACTGGATGGATAAATGGCAGGCTGTTCTGGAGCTGGAGGACTGCCACCGGCTGGATCAGGCATTGGACTTTTCCCAAAACCTTCAGCACTTTGCCTTCATACCCCGTGGGGTCGAGCTTGGCAGATTTGGCTTCGAGCTGGCGGTCAAGAGCCAGGTTATTGACCGGAACAGCTTTCTGGCCAAATGCTTTGATGGAAAGAGCTATGCCGAATGGTATATCCAAAAGCATGGTCTGAGCGCCACCGACCACGGCTATGTTGCCTGGAATGGAGGGGAACTCCATTACGAATACAGTGATTTGGGCGGATCGCCGATGACAGCCCAGACAATGTGAAGGCGGCATTTTTGTTGGATTTTGGTATCGCTATTCCATAAAGCGTGTGATAGTGTTGCGGAGCAAAAGGAGGTGCTTCCAATGGATGAGCGAAAAGAGATCCTGCAGGATACCATAGACCGCCTCATCGAAACCGCTTTGCAGGAGCTGGATCAGAAGCTGCCTGAAGCTGGCGGGGAGGCTGCTCTCTCCCACATCAGCGACCAGCTCCGACAGGACGCACAGCTGGATGAGCAGCACCGCAAACTGATGCTGGATTATATCCGGCAATTGAATCAGGTGACTCACTGCCAGTGCAGACACCTCTACTGTCAGGGAGCGTTGGACTGTGTCCTGCTTCTGCGAGGGCTGGGGGTGATCCGGTAACAACAGAATAAGAAAACACAGGGGCCGTTTTTCCGCAAGGGATAACGGCCCCTGCTTTTTTGCGCCCTTTTTCGGAAAAACGCCCCGGAAAGGAGGCATCCATGCAGAAGGAACTGCTTGCGGAGCATCTGAAGCGATACCATCCGTGTGCTTTGTGCGCCGCAACCAGCCGGGAATTGGAACGGACCTTTTCCATCAAGGGCACAGAGCTTCGGCAGCTTGTCAATCAGCTGCGCCGGGCCGGGATCCCGATTGCCAGCAACTCCAGCGGCTATTTTTATGCCGCCACCGAGCAGGAGGTACGGGCAACCATTGGACATCTGACCCGCAGGATCAGCGGTATCGCCGCCGCCATCCACGGCCTGAACCGCTCCCTGGAACAGTTTGACACCGACCAGACCCGCCTGCCCCTGAAGGGGGGTGATGGCAACTGAACAGCTTCATGTCCTGGATCGGCGGCAAAAAGGCCCTGCGGGAGCTGATCGTGAGTCTGTTTCCAATATACTACGAGCGATACATCGAAGTCTTCGGCGGGGGTGGCTGGGTTCTCTTTCACAAACCACCCGGTAATGATTTCGAGGTCTATAACGATTTCAACGGGCTGCTGGTCAACCTCTACCGCTGTGTCAGGGAAAAACCGGAAGAACTCATGGAGGCCCTGCGGTTTGTGCTGAATGCAAGGGAGGATTTCGATGCTGTCCGGGCGGCGCTGGCACGGGACAGCCCCGCAAGTGATGTCCAGCGGGCTGCATGGTTCTATCAGCTGATCCGTTATTCCTATGCTTCGGGATTGACCAGCTTCGGCAGCCAGCCCCACGATATCCGGTCTAATTTCCCTCTAATTGAACAAGCCCATCGCAGGCTGGCGAAGGTCGTTATTGAGAACAAGGACTTCGAAAGGCTGATTCGCCAATATGACCGCCCTGTGAGCTTTTTCTATCTCGACCCGCCCTACCATGCCACAGAAGGGTATTACCAGAATATCGGTGAAAATGGATTCACCGAGGCCGATCACATCCGTTTGAGGGACACCCTCCTCTCCATCCAGGGAAAGTTCCTGCTGTCCTACAATGACGATGCTTTTGTGCGGGGGCTGTACGACCAGCCGGGAATTTTTCTGATGGAAACCACTCGCATCAACAACATCAAGCAGCGGTACGACAATGGGTGCCAGTTCCCGGAGTTGATCATCGCCAACTATGATCCGCAGGAGAGGAACCGGACAATGCCCTCCCAAATGACCCTCTTTGACGGAAATGGGGGTGATTTGCTTGAACGAACATCAAAATGAGCTGGAGAAGCTCCAAAAGGCGGCCCTGCTGATTGAGGAAATGAGTATGGGCCGTTTGAAGGTCTGCCCCAGTACGGTGGGCCATGTATATATCCGTCCGGAGAGCGACGCCTATATCGGGCTGCAGATGCAGATAACGCCCGAATCCACTCCGGGACGATATGCGGTTACATTCACTGCCTTTCCACGCAGGATGGGTCTTGAGCTGGATGCTTCCGGCCTGCGCCGGCTGATGACAGAGGTCAACCAGTCCTACGCACTTCTGACCGCATTGGAAATGCAGAAATATCATCCCACCCAGTCGGAACTGGAGCAATTCAGAGAATCCATGATCGAGCAGCAGGAGCCGGAGCAGCCGCTCCCATTCCTGAACCCAAAGCTATAAGGAGGAATGCAATTTGAAGTTTGTAAAAGAAGTGACCGGAGAAAAGATGGCCATTCCTGCCGCCGCACTCAAGCTCTGCGGGTTTGAAAACGGGGATAAAGCGGAACTCCATGCACTGCCCAGTGCCGCCATTATCCTCAAGCAAAAGATGACCGCTATGGAGGTAATCCGGGCTATGGACGCCCTGCACCAGCTGACCGTGGACCTTAGCGTGCATCTGGCCAGAGCCAGCGGACCTTGCGACGGCTGTGATGGCGACTGTCCCTTTGACGGTCTGGATGGACAGGAGATCGCTCTGCCCGACTATCTGCGGGAGGAGGCTGGAATCCCGGAGAATGCAAAGCTCTGCGCCTACGTAGATGAGGATGAGAATACCGTCACCATCGCAGAAGCTGGATATGACCATGATCTGCGGGATGTGCCGCCTTATCTGCTGGAGATGCTTGCCGCCAGTGGGATCTGCATTGGAGAACTGGAGGAGCGCCTTATGCTGGAGGATACCGTTTATGGAGCATGAAATCTTCCTCTACCCCTACTCCAAGGCAGAGGCCGGAAGGCGTGGGGAGTTGGACAGGTGGGAGGAGAGCTTCCGGGCAAATGTTTCCTGCGCCAGAGAGATTGAGGCGGCTATTCGCGGTTATTCCAATGTCGATGGAATACTTCAGCCGGGGGCTGCCCAAAGCATTTTGAATCAATGGGGCTTCAAACGGACCAATTTCGTCCTTGCCAATACACTCCAACAGTTGGGTCCTATCAAGGATCGGCTCAGCGAGGCGAACCGGAACTGGCAGTGTGGGGCATATATCCCACAGGATGGCACAAACCGGTACTTTGCAGTAGACACCGCTTTGATCTGCATGGACCAGTTCATCGGTCAGGTCCGGGATGCGTATAAGCAGTTGGAGCTGCTGGGGTCTGAGCACTGTGAAACCGGTTCCTATGAAAAGCTGGACTATGAGGGCCGGGTCCTGATCCTTTCCCCGAACACCCTCAAGGAAAGTTATTGGAACCAGCGAAACCAGCTCTGGCTGGCCCATGACGGCTTCGGCTGTACTCCTGGCGCCATCGGGCGCAGTATCCGCTGCACCTGTCTGGGTGATGGAGAGGAAACTCGCTGGAATCGGACAGATTTCATTGGTGTGCTGAAGGAGGAATGCCTCCCCCAATGGGCGGCAGAGGCCCTGAGTAAGCTGATTGAGGACAAGGAGCAATCCCATACCCAAGGAGGGATGACGATGCAGTAAAGGAGGAATGCCGCCATGCGGAGTGTAGAAATTAGGAATGGCCGCCTGTTCTATTATGGCAGCGCAGTGGGCTATCTGGAGGGGGATGGCATCACAGCAGACCCCATGTTCCGCCGTGAGGATTTGGAAAGGTGGCTGGAGCGTAAAAATCTGCCGGTCCGCTGGGTGGATGGAGTGTACGACCGGCTGGCCAGCGGGGGGCCCATTCAAAACGCCCGGCCCCTCAAGTCCCTGCGGATTTGGCAACTCAAGCCAGATACCCCCATCGAAATGCGCTTCATTGGGCTGGAGCGAATGGCCAGAGAATTCGATGGCCCCAACCCAAGCCAATATCGCATTGCTTATGATGGGCAGGCTGAGAGCCAGGAGCTGGAAGACATCTGGAACAAGTTCTGCCGCAGGACCCTGCCCGGAGGAGAGCGCCCGCTTGCCATCTCAGATGTGATCGAGCTTTATGATACTGATGAAAGCGCATTCTACTATGTGGACAAGCGGGAGATTGTCCACGTGGACTTCACTCCAGCCCTCCGGGAAAATGTGACCACACCAGAGCCGTCCAGAAAGGATGGATCAGATCAAAGACTGTTTCAAAAGCTGGAACAGGAGTACCTTGCTTATTTGGAACCGCTGCGCTCCGCCGCCCCATCGGAGCTTCTGGAAAAGGCTGGCGAGATTGCCGATACACAGGCAGTGTATCGCTGCCTGTGTGAAAACACTGGCCTGTCAACAGAACAGAAGGAAAAGCTGGCCACATTGGAACAGCCACTCCAGGCCATCCGGGATCGCTGGCGCCAGACGCATCCTACCCCAGAGCCGGAGCTGCTGGAGGCTTGTGAGGCGCTTACAACCTCACAGCAGCAGTCTGAGGAAACACCCGCGCTTTCCATGACCCTATGATTCCAGGGCAGCCGTGGGCTGTCCATTTTTTATAAGGAGGAACGCTACATGAAGTATCTGAAAAACGCTGTCCATTCCATGAAAGAGCTGCCTGTTTCTCTCCGCGCCGCCCTGTCCAATCGCAGCGGAGAGGGTTATGTGGACACCGCCGTGAAGATTCTGATGGCGGTAGTCATCGGTGCTCTGGTGCTGGCTGGGCTGTACGCCCTGTTTGACGACACCGTTATGCCCACCCTGACCCGGCGCATCCAGGAGATGTTTAACTACGCCGGCTGATCCCGGCCAGAAAAAGAAAGGAGCAGCGTATGTCGAAAACCGTACAGAAGTCTGGCGCCCAGCCTGCTGTCCGGCAGGACAGCCACGCCGTCTATCCCACTCATTACGCAGTGAAAATCCACTCCCTGCGCCTGGAGGGAAGCTGCCGTGCCACCGCCTCGGTCAACATCAACGGCTGCTTTGCCGTCCGAGGCATCAAGGTCATGGACAGCTCCAAGGGGCTGTTTGTCTCCATGCCCAGCTACAGGGCTGGAAACGGCGAGTACAAGGATATCTGTTTTTCCTGCACAAAAGAGGCCAGGATGGAGTTTGATTCGGCTGTTCTGGATGCCTACCAGCAGGCTCTTGTGCAGGCCCAGGCCCAGAGCCAGAGAGGTCTGGAAGCTCCAGACCCTACCCAGGGGCCGGCGTATGATGCCAGCCCTGCCGTGAATATGTGACCGCAGAATAAGGAGGAAAATACCATGAAGAATCGGATGAATAAGCTGGCAGGCAAGATGAACAGCATAATGATCCATGCCCATGCTGCCCTGGAGGACAGCAGAGGTGAGGGCTATGTGGATACTGCTGTGAAGATCCTGATGGCGGTGGTCATCGGCGCTCTGGTGCTGGCTGGCCTGTATGCGCTGTTTGGCGATGTGGTCATGCCCACCCTGACGGAGCGAATCCAGGAGATGTTTGATTATGCCGGATAATCCTCTATGGATGTTCCGGCCATTCCTCTCACCCGCGCCGCTGCCACTGGAAGTCATCTCACAACTGCAGGAACCAATGAAAGCCCTCCAAATGTGGCTGTTTTTCTCCCTGCTTTTGGTTGGTGCCATCTTCGACTGCCAGAAACGCCTGATCCCAAATACAATCTGTGCCCTGATTACCATAGTGGGGCTGCTGGTCTTTCATCCGGCCCAGTTGATGGGCCCGCTGGCGGCCTTGCCTCTGTTGGCTGCGGCTATGCATAAGCCCGGTTCCATAGGCGGCGGTGACATCAAGTTCACCGCCGCCTCCGGCTTTGTACTGGGAATCACGGCCGGCTCGTGGGGCATGGCGCTTGGCCTTACCCTTGCCGCACTGTTTTATGCAATCAACTGGAGCACACAGAAGTTCCGCAGAAGAAAGTGCGCGGCGCCCAGCCAGACAGCTTTGCCTCTGGCGCCGTTTCTTTCCCTTGGATTTGCTATCATTTACATTTTGAATTATGGAGGAACGCTATGAAGAAGCTGAATAAAACGGTCATTCTCACCATCACCGGCATTGCCTTGCCCTTGGGGGCTGCCGCTATCCTGATTTCCGGGCTGCGTAAGCGCCGCCGCTGCAAGTGGACCAGCGCCTGACCGGGCGGGCATTCTTTCCGCCATTCCCATAACAAATCATGACTGAGGAGGACCTGCCAATTATGAGTCTGTTCAAAAATCGAACCGTTGTCGGCGTTATCTGCATCCTGCTCTCTCTGGTAATCTGCTTTGGTATGACGCCTCTTTTCAATAGGAGTGTCAGCCAGAAAGAACAGATCATCCGGGTAACTCAGCCCATTCTGGCTGGTGAGGAGATCACTGCCGATATGGTGCAGACTGTAGAAGTAGGCGGCTATAACCTGCCTGAAAATGTAATCCGCCTGAAGGAAAATGCCGTGGGAAAGTTTGCCACCGCTGACCTGGTTGCGGGCGACTATATCATCAACACCAAGGTATCTGACGAACCTGCCGCTGACAACGCCTACCTGTACAATCTGGATGGAAGCCAGCAGGCCATGTCCATCACCATCAAGAGTTTTGCCACTGGTCTGTCCGGCAAGCTGCAGAGCGGAGATATTGTTTCCGTGGTGGCTCCGGATTTCAAAAAACAGGGCCAGACCGTTATTCCACCCGAACTTAAATATGTAGAGGTCATCGGTGTCACTGCCTCCTCCGGATATGACGCCAATACCGGCGAGGCACCCTCCGAAGAAGATGAGCGGGAGCTGCCCTCCACAGTGACACTGCTGGTTTCCCCAGAGCAGAGCCGCGTGCTGGCGGAGCTGGAGGCTGACGGCAAGCTGCACCTGACCTTGGTCTATCGCGGGTCCCGTGAAAATGCCGACCGGTTCCTGGCGGTACAGAATGAGGTGATTGCCACGCTGTATCCCCCTGAGCCTGCCGGAGAGGACTCCTCCAGCGACAGTGCGCAGCCTGACACTACAGAAACGGAGGATACAGAGGCTCCGGCTGGATCTACAGATGAAAGCGAGGCTTCCTGATGCTGAATTTTAAGAAAAACGGTATTTTCTCCCGCTCTACCAGCGAGGAAACCACAGCCCCGGAACTTCAGGGGGGCGGCGTAGTTGCCGTCTGGGGCAGCCCCGGCAGCGGCAAGACCACCATGGCGGTGAAGATGGCCAAATATCTGGCAGACAAAAAGAGAAATGTTGTCCTGCTCCTGTGTGATATGACCGCCCCCATGCTGCCCTGTATCTGCCCGGCATCGGAACTGGAGTGTGAGCGGTCGCTGGGAAGCGTACTGGCCGCTGCCCATGTGACCGAAAATCTGGTCAAGAATAATCTCGTCACCCACAAAAGGCTGGGGTACCTGACCATTCTGGGGATGCTCAAGGGCGAAAACGAGTACACCTATCCTCCCTATGGTGAGGCGCAGGCCAGAGAACTCATTGATTGCTTGCGTGAAGTCGCCCCCTATGTGGTGATCGACTGCGGCAGCTACATTGCCAATGACATCCTCTCCGCTGTGGCGCTGATGGAGGCAGACTCCGTCTTGCGGCTGGCCAATGCGGACCTCAAGAGCATCAGCTATCTCTCCAGCCAGCTTCCTCTGCTGAAAGACGCCAAGTGGGATACGGATAAACAGTACAAAATCGCGGCCAATGTGAAGCCCCAACAGGCCGGGGAGCAGATCGGGCAGGCGCTGGGCAATGTGGCCTTCACATTGTCCCACTCAGAGGAATTGGAGGCCCAGTTCCTCGCAGGAATCCTTCTCTCTGACCTGACTATGAAGGAGAGCAGAGGCTTTCGCAAGGAAATCGAGCAGGTATGCCGGGAGGTATTTTCATGTTAGGACAGAAGCGAAACGATTCTCTGTTTGGTTCCGGCAACCGCACCATTGAGGCCCCGCAGCCTGTTTTGGAGGAGCAGGAGGCTGCTTTGGAGGGAGCTCCTCTGGATGAGGCGGTTCAGCCGCCCTCTGAGGCCCAGACCCCGGCGACAGCATTCACCGATGCAGATGACCTGCCCCGGCGTACCATCGCCACGGAAGCCGCTGCTGGCCAGAGGGGCCACTCCCTGTTCTTCACACCGGAGAATGAGAGCAGGGATTTCAGTTCTGTGCTGCAGGATGTTCAGGAATATATCTCCGGCAAATATTCCACCCTCATCACAGATGGCGTGGGAGCGGATACCAAGGAGCAAATCAAGCGATACATCAGCAAATATGTCCAGGATCGGCGCATTGCCGTCAGGGATTTGTCCGGGGAACAGCTGGTGGATGCCCTCTACACCGAGATGGCCGAGTTTGGCTTTCTCACCAAGTACATCTTCGGCTCTGGTATTGAGGAGATCAATATCAATTCCTGGCGTGATATTGAAGTTTTGTATTCCAGCGGCCAGATGGTCAAGCTGGAGGAACACTTTGACAGTCCCGACCATGCCATCAATGTGATCCGCAGGATGCTCCATGTTTCGGGTATGGTGCTGGACAACGCCAGCCCCGCCGTACTGGGCCACCTCTCCAAAAATATCCGTATCGCCGTACTCAAGACTCCGCTGGTGGATGAGGATGTGGGAGTCTGCGCCTCTATCCGAATCGTCAACCCGCAGAATATGCAGAAGGAGGATTTCGTCCGGGGCGGCACTGCCACAGGCCCTATGCTGGACTTCCTTTCCGCCTGCCTGCGGTATGGCGTCTCGGTCTGTGTGGCGGGGGCAACCGGCTCTGGAAAAACCACGGTGGCCGGTTGGCTGCTCACCACGATTCCCGACCATAAGCGCATCTTCACCATTGAAAATGGCTCCCGTGAGCTGGACCTGGTGCGGGAGAAAAATGGCCGGGTCACCAACAGTGTCATTCACACCATCACCCGTGAGTCAGAGAATGCCAAGCAGAGCGTGGACCAGGATATGCTGCTGGACATGGCCCTGCGGTATCATCCTGACATTATCTGTGTGGGTGAGATGCGTTCAGCAGAGGCATACGCAGCGCAGGAAGCAGCCCGCACCGGTCACGGTGTACTGACCACCATCCACTCCAACAGCTCGCAGGCCACCTGGCGGCGTATGGTCACCCTGTGCAAGAGAAAGCATGAGATGGCTGATGATACTCTTATGGATCTGGTCACCGAGGCGTTTCCTGTGACGGTATTTGCCAAACAGCTGGAGGACAAATCCAGAAAGATCATGGAAATCATGGAGTGTGAAACCCTCCCGGATGGCTCCCGCCAATACAATACCCTCTATCGGTTCCGGATCACGGAAAACCGGCTGGAGGATGGGAAGTTCCACATTGATGGCGTCCACGAAGCAGTGTCTCCAATCTCTGAGAGCCTGCAAAAACGGTTTGTGGAGAACGGGATGCCTCAGCAGGAGCTGGACCGGCTGATGGATAGTTTTGAGCAGAAGGCGCCCGCTGAGTCCAGCCCCCACGCTGAAGGCAGCGCAGCAGCACAGACCGTAACCGCCACCGACGAAAATACGCTCCAGGAAGGAGGCAAAACTGTATGACCAGTATCCAACTGTTCGCCTGCATCGGCATGGTCACAGGCTTTTTTATCCTGCTGCGCCTGTCGCCGATGGAATTCACCGACGGAGTGTTCCGCAGCCTGACCAGCCGGCCCAAGAGCCTCAAGGATGAGATTAACGAACTCACCCATCGCAAAAAGAAATCATTCCTGCGCCGTGAGATTGCCGACACCCAGAACATCCTCAAAATGACCGGGCGTGAGCCTAAGTTTCCAGCCATTTGCGCCATGTCCCTCCTGCTTTTTGTAGTGGGGGCCTCTGCCGCCATTATGATGGGGAACTTCTTTCTTGTCCCGGTGATGGCTGTGGGTATGATGTTCGTACCGTTCTGGTTCATCAAGCTGACAGCTTCCTACTACAAGAAGAACATTGCCGCCGAGCTGGAAACAGCTCTATCCATCATTACCACAGCCTATCTGCGCAACGAGGACATCCAGACGGCGGTAGAGGAAAACCTGGAGTACCTGAACCCACCTGTAAAAAGCGTGTTTGCCGAGTTTCTGGCCCGAATCCAACTGGTGGACCCGGATGTAGATGCCGCCCTGCAGGACATGGGTACCAAAATCGACAATGCGGTGTTTCGGGAATGGGTGGCGGCACTTCTGGCCTGCCAGCACGATCGCGGCCTTAAAACAATTCTCACGCCCATTGTGGCAAAGCTCTCCGACATGCGCATCGTCAACGGCGAGCTGGAAAACATGGTGTTTGAACCCCGCAAGGAATTCATCATCATGCAGGTGCTGGTGGTCGGAAATATCCCCTTGCTCTATTTTTTGAACAGGGACTGGTTCAACACGCTGATGCATACTGCCATGGGCCAAATCATCCTGGCGGTCTGTGCCGGGGTGATTTTCGTTTCTACGGCATTTGTTATCAAGCTGACACAGCCCATTGAATACCGGAGGTGACAGACATGGCTGTTTTGATTTTCGTATTCGGCGCTCTGTTGGCTCTGGGCCTGTTCTTCATTGCGGCGGATTTTCTGAAGCTCCCGCGCCTCGCCACCCAGAGGGCCATGCTTTCTGTTGGCCGCCAGGAAAAAAAGCAGGCCAGGAGCATGGAAGCCTTCCTGATGGGCTGGGCTGTCAAGCTGGCCCCCCACATCCACATGGATGAATATAAGAGAAGCCGACTTAAAAACACCTTGAATGCCGCAGGCATGGGGATGACTCCTGAAGTTTACTCGTCCTTTGCCATCCTGAAGGCAGCTGTTATCCTGCTGGGCGTTATCCCATGCCTGCTGGTACTGCCCTTGTTGGCGCCTGTGATTTTGTTTCTGGGTATTGCCGTTTATTTCAAGGAGATCAGACGGGCAGATGAAAGGTTGAGTGAAAAACGGGGCGAGGTGGAGGCCGAGCTGCCCCGGTTTGTGGCCACTATCACTCAGGAGTTGGCCGCCAGCCGGGATGTGCTGAGCATGGTGGAGTCCTATAAGCGCAATGCAGGCCCGACCTTTGCCGCAGAGCTGGACATTCTCACCGCAGATATGCGCTCCGGCTCTTATGAGGCCGCGCTGACCCGGTTTGAGGCGAGGTTCAATTCACCCCTCCTATCGGATGTTATCCGGGGACTGATCGGCGTACTGCGGGGCGACAACGGCGTCGCCTACTTCCAGATGCTCAGTCATGACATGAAACAGCTGGAGCTTCAAAGGCTGAAAGCCCAGGCCATGAAGATCCCGCCCAAGATCCGGGTGTTCTCGTTCCTGATGCTGATGTGTTTTCTGATGACCTATCTGGCCATCATTGTCTATGAGATCATCACTTCCCTGGGCGGGATGTTTTAGAGAGGAGGATGCCTGTGGACTACCACAAGGAACTGAAAAAGAAACTGTCGGCCAGCTATGAACGGCAGGTCAAGCAGTGGATGGCGTCCGATCCCGCCCAACTCATTGCGGCGGCGGAAGATATCGCCGCCATCCGCTTCATCCATGAAAACCTGGTTGATACGATTAGTGATGAAGACGCTTCCTTCCTTCTGACTCTGGATGACCCCCTTTGGGATGTGAGCAGCAAATGGGTTGAGGAGAACGGATCTGACATGGTACATGACGATGATATCCATCACTGTATCTGGTCATTGTGGGAAGAATGCACGGACGGCCAGACACAAAAAGAAGATGGTATTTACCAGCTGATCAGCAACGCGGAAAATGAGATGAAAGAATATGCTCACAAGGTAAAACAGCTGTCTGCTGATAAAATTTATCAGCACTCTGCAGAAACCGCAGCCAAAGAAAATTTGCTCTGCTCTATTATTCATGACAGCTATGACCTGGACGATGCGGACTTGGCCAAAATCCTTCAACAGGAGGAACCGCTGGATACACTGTATCAGTTTCTTCTGGGCGGAAAAACCGACCTGTCATCGGAAAGCTCCATTTCAAGCATTTTGAATGAATATAATGCTCAATGTCAGGAGGAAACCGCAACCATGGACACGGGGGTGACGCTGTGCTGAAAAAGATCCTTAGATCAAAGCGCGGCGAGGGATATCTGGATGTGTGTATCCTTGTCCTCTGCGCTATGCTGGTCATTGCGCTGGCGGTGCGGGTCTTCCCGGTATTTGTTGCCAAACAGCAGCTGGACACCTTTGCCACCGAGCTGATCCGTGAGGCGGAGATCGCCGGGCGGGTAGGCTCTGAAACCGACCGGCGGGAACAAGCACTGCGGGAGCAGACTGGGCTTAACCCCGATATTTCATGGAGCCGTACCGGGCGTATTCAGCTCAACCAAGAGGTGGCCGTTACAGTCACCTATGAAACCAACATTGGCCTGTTCAGCGGCTTTGGGAGCTTTCCCATTACACTTCGGGCGGATGCTACAGGGAAATCGGAGGTGTATTGGAAATGACCAGGCTGCGAGAAATCCTGCGGGACCGAAAAGGAAACGGCTTCCCATTGGCCATCGCCATCACACTGGCGCTGGTCATCATCTTCTGCGGCATCAGCGAGTACATCCGCCTTCTGATCATAGCCCAGGGGGTGCGAGACGCAATGCAGACTGCGGTGATCTCCACCGTCAATGACAACTATGACGATGTGTATCATGGTGTCCGGGAAGGCTACTCTGGGGGGTATCAGCCGATGGCCGGAGATTTTGAGGAATCTCTGGACTATGGTGATATTTATGGTAGACTGGAGGAGGTACTGGGCCTGAGCTATCAGGGTGGGACCCGTGTCAAATTTACCGAAGACGGTAAAACCGAGTTTCGGGTGTGGGGACTGGATGTGGATATTGAAAACGCACCTCTGGCTGGCGGGGACAGGGCCGGAAACCGGTTCGTTGCCAATTGCGAAATCGAACTGGAGGTACCTGTTTCCTTTGGAGGCAGACTGCTTCCAGCCATGCGGATCACCGTGGCTACCAGTGCCGGTTATACGCCGAGGTTTTAGCAGTTTTCAAAAAGTTTTCTATTGTCCCCATAGACTTCTGAAACCTCTTGTGGTAGGGTGTGCCTTGAACAAGGAAGTTCTCCACAAGAGGCTTTGGTAAAACAAGGAGGTATCAACCATGAAAAATGCGACCAAGAAATGGCTGATTGTGGCGGGAGGTCTGGCCGCCTGCGCTGCTCTGGTGTTCATCATAGCTGGTCAGTTTGAAAAGAAGCCAGTCAATGACACCCTGCCTCCCCCCAGCAGCTCCTCCCAGGGCGGTGTGATGGTAGATGAGCCGGACAGCAGCATTAGTCCAGAAAAGGATGATCCGGAGATTACGGTGAAGCCTGAGACCCCGGATACTTCATCCACCCCTGAAACCGGGAACAGCGGCAGCGGGGCCGTGGCCTCGGGCACCGAGCAGACGATCCAGGGGGATCCAGAAAAACCGGAATATGATGATGAGGCACTGAAGGATCCGACTCAAAAGCCGGATGGGACCCCGGTAGAGGGAAAGCCAGATGCGGAAGATCATGATACGGTGGAACCGCCTCCTCCGCCCCCGTCCACCAACACCAGCGGTGGCCTTCCTGGTTTTGATAATGTTCCAAATGGCGGTGCCAATCATGTAACCGAAGCAGATGATATGTACGAGAATGGAAATAAAATCGGCATCATGGGCTGATCTCCAGCCTATCAAAAAGCACGGCGGTCGCCGTGCTTTTTGCTTTGCCGGAAAGGAGGATGCATGAAACGAATCTGGAGCATTCTGCTTACGATAACCGTGGCACTCACGCTGCTATGTCCCATGACCGCCTATGCCGCCACTGGCGAGGGCAATATTGACGGTGGTGGCGGTAACTTGGGGGACGCCACCAGCCACGGCAGCTGGAATCCGGGCAACGAAGGCGTTCGGGTGACCATTGTCCGGTCCGATGACCATGCAGTGGTATCTACTCCTATTGATTTGACAAACAGGGCGCCAGCTGCCTCGATCTATCATTTTGGGAAGGTCAGCAAGCTTCAATATACCAACGGGGCTGCATTATCCCCTGTGCAGGGAAGCTATACCTGCATTAAACCAACTCAAGCCGTTCCACGAATTATTAGCACTAATGGCCGAAATAACATCGAAGCCATTAAAAGTTACTTTACGGATGAGCAGGTGATTCGGGCTATTGCCAATTATAGTGGCATGGACTTCGATACTCTCATAGGCGGGGAGTATAAGATCCTTCTGGAACCCATTGCTTATTATAAGTTTGAGGGAGTCATGATAGCCACTACTGCGACCGAAGCGGTCCTCTATGATGAAATCGTGGGAGGCCAGCTCCGCTATTGGATGGGGTCGCTGACCGCCAAAAACCTTCCGCTGTCCATGTTCCTGGAAACGCCGGATCTTGGCTATCCGGCATGGTCCGGAGCGACCAACAAAAACGCCTCCAATGCGGATATCAAGTCTTCGCTGGGGCTTGGTATCGTGCGGTTCGAGGAGCAGCCGGAGGATCCCGTCATCACCATCTATGACTACGAATACCGGGTCAACACCGAGGTTATCACTGCGGTGGATGTAAGCGGCGGCCAAAGCGACCCGGATAACCCTGCCCGTGTGACCTTTACCATCGATGGCCGGGACTATCATGTGGACAATGTCTATTATCCGGAGGGGGATTCCCAGCTGGCATGGGTGCGCTGGACGACACCGGACACTCCCCAGGATATGGTCATCACGGTCCGGGTGTCCGGCCCTGGAAACGCACAAGGGACGATCAACTGCAAAATCGTAGGCCTGGACCAGAACCCCCCTCCCAATCCAGTGGCAGATGACCGGAACGACTCCTTCACTCCTTCATCCATCCCCAGCCGGGAGCAAAAAACCTCCAACTACTGGACGATCTGGCGTCCCTGGTGGTATGAGTATTGGGTATGGCATGGGGATGATGAGGATGGCTATTGGTGTGATCACGGCTGGTGGGAGTTTGATCTGGACCGTTATAGTGCCAGCCTTTCCGCCACCATGCGCATCACACCAGACAATAAGAATCCCACTGCTGGCAGCCGAAGCATGAAATCAGGATACGGGGTCAATCAGCTGGTCACCGCCGATGTGAGCAGCACCCAGAGTTCAGCCACCACTCCGGCCCAGAATGCAGTCAGCTACTTCTCTGAGTTCAACTATGAGATGTTCTGGAGATTGCTGGAGCGGATGGACGGCGGCTACAATACCCGATTTGAGTTTCAGAAAAACGAGTACAGTACCTACCGGGGCCGCACACATTTTACCCCTATCTGGTATCCGAATGGCTCGTATACTGTGAACACCTGGCTCATCGACTGCTGGACGCCAGCCGGAATGCTGTCCATGAACCTAAGCGACTCACTCACGATCCGGGGCAGTCTCTGGGATGACTGGCACATCGCCCCACTGGAACCGTAACAGACCAAGATAAATCACTGAAAAGACAGGCCGTGGGATCTCCTTCTTGCCGCCTGCATAGAAATCAAGCCGCGGGGACGATCTCTGCGGTTCTTTCTTTTCGCAAAAAGAAAGGCGGTTTATATGAAAAAGTGCAAGAAACTCCTTGGCGTTCTCCTGACTGTTTTCCTGCTGACCTGCCTGTTCAGCACCACGGCCCTTGCTGCGGGAACCGGTGATGTAGCGGGAGCCATCGAGGGAACCTGGTCGGATGCCTCTGAGCAGATCAAGCAGGTGGTAGACAATGTGGTTTTCCCGGTCATCGACCTGATCCTGGCTGTATTCTTCTTTGGAAAGCTGGGAATGGCTTATTTTGATTACCGCAAGCATGGCCAGTTTGAATGGACAGCTCCCGCCATTCTCTTTGCCTGTCTTGTGTTTACACTGACTGCTCCGCTGTATATCTGGACGATTCTGGGAATGTAAGCTGAACCTTGGCCGGAAAACTCAATATAGACCTTGACAGTGCGAAAGGAGTGTATGTCAATGAACTTTTTTGAGCAGGAGCTGCGGAAAATCATAGGCCAGTCCACTGCGGCCGCTGATGCTTCCTATGTGGGACGGTCCTGTTTTGTCAGGCTCAACCCTGACCTGCGGGCAAAGCTGACCTTTATCACTATGGGGATCACCTCTCACTATGAGGCACTGAAGATGACGATCCTCAACCGGAAAGAGGGAGAGGTGGACAATACAGTCCTCCGGTTCTCTGACTTGCTGGGAAAAAAGCAGGTGATGAACCCCAACTTCAAAAGCGGGATCTTCCCTTATATCTGGGATGACCACGGCAACCCCATGTGGTATGTCTACCAGCTGAAACAGGAGGACTACCAGCTGCTTGCGGAAAGCGTGGATGAATACCTGCAGGTGTTCCAGTCCCCAAACTTTGCAGAGCCCCCCGGACAGCAGATGTACTAATCAGCCAGAAAAGAAAATCATCACAGGGCCGAGCTGGACACATGGCCCTGCTTTTCTTTTGGCCATTGATAGAAATACAGCTCGCCTTCAACTGAAAGGGGTGAGAAAACCAGATGTTTATATGGGATTTTGTGCTGGGCGACATTATGGATCAGGTCATCGACTGGGTCTATGCCCAGCTTGTAGGCTTCTTTGGGAATTTTTTCTCCCAAATGGGCAATATGGGCGTTGAACTGTTTGAAATGAGCTGGGTACAGTCCATCGTCCTCTTTTTTTCTTATTTGGCCTGGGCGCTTTATGCCGTGGGGCTGGTGGTGGCTGTATTCGAGTGCGGTATAGAGTATCAGACCGGCCGGGCCAGCGTAAAGGACACTGCTCTGGGCGCTATCAAAGGCTTTATGGCTGTCGGCTGCTTTACACTTGTTCCGGTGGAACTGTATAAGCTGGCGGTCGACCTACAGGCCGGTCTCACCAACGGGCTTACCGGATATGGGAGCATCGATGCCCTTGCAACGGGGATCACGGATGCCCTGAGTGCCGGAAATGTTGGCAGTATCGATGCCTCCGGTGTCTTCGGTGGGCTGACCTCTGTGATTACCAGCCCCATCATGGCTCTATTTTTGATCATCATGATGGGGTATGCCATCGTCAAATGCTTTTTCAGCAACTTAAAGCGCGGCGGTATCCTGCTGATCCAAATTGCTGTGGGGTCGCTCTATATGTTTTCCATCCCCCGCGGATACACGGATGGGTTTATACAGTGGTGCAAGCAAATCATCGGTTTGTGCCTGACCACCTTCCTGCAGGCAACGATTCTGACCGCCGGCCTGTTGGTGCTGAAAGACCACGCCCTGCTGGGACTTGGCCTCATGCTCTCAGCCGGCGAGGTTCCAAGGATCTGCGGAGCCTTTGGCCTGGATACCTCTACCCGCGCCAACATTATGTCGGCCGTTTATGCAGCGCAGACAGCAATCAATACCACCCGTACAGTAATCCAAACTGTAGCGGCCAAGTAGTCAAATGCAGCCTCACAATTCAGAAAAGGAGAACCGTATGAAAAACAAGACATTGGAAACAAGTTTGAAACCCGGCGCCATTCAGACATCCGCCTTTAAAAAAAGCTAACTCTTGGGAGCCTCTTCGATGGGATCGGCGGGTTTCCCCTGGCAGGCCTTCACAATGGCATTGAGCCGGTATGGGCCAGTGAAATCGAAACATTCCCCATAGAGGTGACCAGGGAACGGTTTCCCGATATGCTCCATGTCGGGGACATCACAAAACTGAACGGCAATGAACTGCCCCCGGTGGATATCATCACCGGGGGTTCGCCATGTCAGGACCTATCAGTCGCCGGCGCCAGGGCTGGCCTTGCCGGGGAACGCTCCGGGCTATTCATGGAGCAGGTTCGCATAGTGAAAGAAATGAGGGATGCAGATGAGCGACGCGGTAGAGCAGCTCACGCTGTTCGACCTCGATACATGGTCTGGGAAAATGTCCCCGGAGCCTTCAGCTCCGCGGGCGGCGAAGACTTCCGGGTTGTCCTGGAGGAAATTGTCCGAATTAAAGCTTGTACCGGTGCAGTGCCTCGACCTGACTCCGGGCGTTGGGAATTTGCTGGGGCAATCATACTGGGAGATCAATTCTCATTGGCTTGGCGAGTTATGGACGCTCAATACTGGGGTGTCGCCCAGCGCCGCAAAAGAATCTTCCTTGTCGCAGATTTTGCAGGGCGAAGTGCCCCGCAAATATTATTTGAGCAGGACCGCCTGTTTGGGAATCCTGCGCAGAGCCAAGGCGAGAGGCAAGGAACTTCCGCCACAGCTCAAAAGAGCATTAGAGATTCAAGCGGTAGTTGTACCGTTGGCTTCGACGGATATAACGGAGATATGACCGGAGATAAGGCCGCAACACTTGGAGTCAATTGTGGAATGTCCACTGGCAGAAATGGGATCATTCGAGCCTTGGCCGCAAACCAGAGGGATGAGGTGCGGGATATGCATGATGTGGCTGCCGCCCTCGGCGCCCAGCCCGGAATAAAACAGCAGACCTTTGTTGCCGGAATCGTCAGTAAGGGCAACGGCGATTGCTTTCTGACTCCCGACTGTCACACCGCGCTGACTGCTGGCGGAGGGCAGGCCGGACAAGGATACCCATGCATTTTTGCGGCTGGATTTTCTGCTGGACAGGGTGCAGAAGCTGGTGGGATTGGCTATCAGACAGAGTGCGCTCCTACACTGAAAGCTTCTGAAAGCGGCTCTAATATGGTGCCTTCCGTCCTATGCCTCAATGATCAGGGGGGCAGTGTGATGGACTGCAGTGAAGATGTATCCGGTACACTCCGGTCGCAGGAGCATGGACACCAGCCGCTGATATTTGCCTCCCAGCAGGGCGACGCTGAACTCGGCATTGGAATCTGCCCAGCCATCACTGCCGCAGCTGGAATGAGCGGCAACAATCAGCCGGTCCTCTTTGAAAATCACGGCATCGATGCGCGTTACACCGGACCGCACCCGGTTGCTCCCACCATGTCTGCCAGGTATGGGACCGGTGGAAACAACCTGCCATTGATTGCCCAGGGACACACAGTATTCAGCCGCCAGCGGGTGGATGTCTTTCATCAAGGCGAGGTGGTCAGCACCCAGAGCGCCCGGCAGAACAAGGATGCTACGGACCTTGTCATGGAAGTTGCCGGATTGGACTGCAGAAATGGGAATGAAAACGGGAATATCTGCGGTACGCTCCAACAGGGTACCAGCGGGAGCTCTCTCAACTCCATTCATCCGGTACGCACCGGGCAGCTTATCCGCCGCCTGACGCCGATGGAGTGTGAGCGGCTCCAGGGTTTCCCGGATGGGTGGACCGATCTGCCGGGTGCGTCGGATTCAGCCCGGTATAAAGCGTTGGGCAACAGTGTTTATTTAATCATGGTCGTTATGAGAAGAACAGATGTGAAAACTGCGCCAGGAGAGGATTCCTGGCGCAGTTGCTTCACATAATGTGCTATGCTTTTTGAGACCCAAAACTTTTCAACCACTCCATTGTACTCCGGCTTTTCTGCCAGGAAGGCATTGAGGGAACTGGAGAATCCGAAACTCGTTCCAGAGCTTTCTGCTTCATTGTAAGACTTGAACGGGCATATATGTCTGTAGTTTTAATGTCGGAATGTCCGAGGAAATCGCGCACATGAACGAGATCATTATCCGCGTCGTAAATGTGCATTGCTTTAGTATGGCGCATCAAATGCGGAGGAATTTTCTCCGGTATGGAAGGATCAATCACTGAAGCGGCCTTGGCATATTTGTTCAGGATGTACGTAACCCCTGCACGAGTTAGCTTTTGCCCGTTGCGGTTCATAAATAGCGGCAGATGACTTTTTTCCGGTGCAAGCATGTGCATTTCAGTAAGATATTTTTTCAAGTTCTGCGCCGTTGCCGGCAAAATGGGAACTACCCTGGTTTTTCTGCCTTTACCAAGGATCTTGACACTTGCAGGATAATCAAGACGGACATCTTCAATACGTAAGTCACAGATTTCCTGCACACGGGCTGCTGTATCATAAAGAAAACACAGGATAGTGGCATCTCTTCTGCCGCTGAGAGTGGATGTATCCGGCTGGCGCAGGATCAGCGCAATCGCCTCTTTTGTCAACGGATTAATCGCTTTGCGCTCAGCTCTTTTCACTGGGATTGCCAGTATTTGCTGGAAATTCAGCAAAAGGCGCGGCTCTTTTATCTGCAGGTATTTAACAAATGAGCGGATGGCTGCAAGACGTTGGCTACGCGTCGCGGTTCCATTGTTTCGCTCTATCCTCAGCCATTGCAAAAAATGGTCAACGAGTTCCGGCGTCAGATCATCTATGGAAAGCTTTTCAATCCTCATCCCCTCTACATCCTGGCAATAGCCGAGGAATAGCCGAAATGCATCGCAGTATGATGAAATCGTGTTCGTACTGATATTTTTAAGTTCGGGCAGGTAATGGGAAAGAAACTCCGTCAAATGTGCGGCAAAATCAGCAGTTTTCATTCGGCGCCTCCCACGTTGGAATCGTATCGCCAAGATAATCGCACTGCTTTTGAATAAATTCAGGGTAACATTCCGCTGTTAAATGCAGATAGATTTGCGTCGCACTCATGTTGCAATGGTCGAGATACGCCGAAAGGTATGGAAGTGTAGTCACGATGTCGCTCTTGGATTTTTTCAGCTTTTGCATAGAACGAACGGCAAAGGTATGACGAAGGTCATGAACCCTCGGACCGTATCCACGTCCTTTATGCGCAATTCCACAATGCCATAGCGCATCCCGAAACCGGTTGTAGACTGTGGTTGTATGGTAGCAGCTTTTTCGGGGATTGGGGAAGAAATAGTTGTTACCAGAACTTTCCGCATGGATTTCTTCAAAATATTGTTCGTAGTCCGCCCACAGACTTTTAGACAGAGGAACATATCTTGGTTTGTCATGCTTTGTTTCCCAAATCTGCAAAACGCCGTTTATAAGATCTACATCTTTTACACGGAGCCGGGTTGCCTCTCCGGCACGTAATCCACAGCAGATCAGAGTCTTAAACAGCAAAGGAAAGACAAGGTGCGCAGTAGGGCATTGCCTGCTTGGAACCATCGTTTCAAAATATTTCATAATACGTGCCAACTCATCGCTCGTAAAAATGCAGGGAGAAAAGTCAGCATCATCTCGAGATGAAATGGTAAGTTCGGGGTAGTACGCGGCATAGCCATTCAATTGAAGATATTTGGCAAAGCGTTTTGTGAAATTAAGCCGCCATTTTTGATTTTTACGCTTTTCATTGGGACGCTTTTCAATCCATTTCTCAACGACCAATTCCGGCAACACTGGAGTATTGATTCCTTGTTCTACGAGAAACCGGTCCAATGTTTGAAAGGTTTTGGCTTCTTTTTCATACTTACATCCGCAGGCCCGCTTTTCTGCAATAAAAGCACTTATTTGACTTGCCAGTCCGCTTCTGTACTCGTAAGTTCTGCTCATAAGAGATCACCATCCTCAAACGACAGGGCGCATTCACGCAGGTTTTCAATATCCAGACGGATGTAATGTCCCAGAGATTCTCGGTCCGAATGGCCAAGAAATGAAAAAATGATATCTGGAGACACATCGGCAGATAGCAGTTTTGTCGCAACGGTTGCCCGAAGAGAATGCAGGCCGTGATGCGCATGAATTGGCACTTTTACCCCTGAACGCGCGACATACCTATGGAACGCTGAATGGATTGATTTCATCTTGCCATATGGAGGGTTCAAACTGACAAACAGGTATTCGCATTTTGTTTGCGGACGAATATGCAGGTAGTCAATAATAGCAGATCCCACTTTTTCGCTGAGAGGAAGTGTGTTCGGCTTGCCCGTCTTGCTTTGCACAAAGGAGATTGAACAAAGCTCCCAGTCAATATCGGACAACTTCAAATTGCAGATATCTTTGCTTCGCACACCAAGTTCAGCGGCAATAGTAATGAAAGCATAGTCTCGTTTTCCTTTTGGGCTGGCTCTGTTCACGGTTTCCAATACTGCATTGATTTCCTCTGACTCCCAGATTTTAATTATGCTCTGTGCTTGTCCCAGACGATATTCAGGTACATGAGGTGCAAGATTTTCGGATGTATATCCAAGCAGATACAGATACGACAGGAACTTCCGCAGTCGGCTGAGTTCACAACGCACTGTACTTTTTGCATGGCCTCTCAGAGTCAGCAGATATGCCGACACATGTGAGCTGTTAAGCTCTTCCAGCTTTGTTATACCAGCATTCTGAAAGTACCGCATAACTACGGAGATATAATTTCGCATCGTTTCTCTGGTGCATTCTGAATAACCGGTTTTGATGAGATATTCTTCCTGCGCATCAAGAAAGGAGTTGAATTCCGGCAACAACTCTTGCAGAGGATTGAGCATCCCCTTTCCCCATGTACCTTTGGTGGCAAGCAGATCAAGCATTTTCATGCTTCCGGCTTTGCGGTCAATTGTGGACTGCCTTAAAGGTGGAGTGCACTTGCCGAGTTCTGTGATGAATTCATCTTTATGCGAGGGCAAATATGTTTCATATCCCTTTTTATTGCAGAACTCTTGAAATTGCTTCCATGTCAATAGGGTGTATTCTCTACTGCGTATGGAATATCCCTGTTCTTTTAGAGTTACTGCACCTTTGTCAATGAGGTCTTTGATTAGCTTGTTTGGCAATATACCCACCGCCCTTCATGTAGAAATTTCTCCTATTATAATGACAATTCTACTTGAACAAGCGGAAAAAGTAAGCCCTTACTTTAAAGGTTTTAACTGCTATGATTAAAGGTTGAAATGTGAAGTATTATGTGCAGTAAAATCCCCAGAAGCCTTGTATTCATGCCATTTTTGTGCCCATCATTAACATAATGGCTTTGTCCCAATAAACACTGTTATGTTGAGCTTCACATAACAGTGTTGCGATCCCTTGTGTAGACTTTGTCCTGCGGGGGATCGCCTATTTTTTGAAGAAGTAATTGCTTACGGATGAAAGCCTGGACTGTCCATATTTTCCGCTGGTCCAGGCCGTAGTCCCTCTCTGCTTCAATCCACCCGCATTGTAAATTCAAAAAAGGAGATCGGAGATCATGGAAAAATTCAAAAACCTATGCGGTCAGATCCCGGAGGAACTGCACAACAAGGTGCGGACAGAGCAGGAGTCCCTTGGACTGACTCTGGGCAAGTATTTGGAGCAGGTATTGACCGCACACTTTGCCGCTCCTGCCCCTGCCGTCCGCGGAGGCGACAGGACGCTGGCCTTCCAGGTGCCGGAGGCCCTCTTCCAGCGGGTCAAACAGTATCTGGAGGCCCACAAGCCCCTCTCTCAAAAGGCATTTGTAGTGGGCCTGCTTGAAAATGCCCTGACCAAATGGGAGCGAGGAGAGGGAATCTCTTCCGGCCTGAACACCGTTGGAAAGGGTGAAAAGGAACGCACATTGGCTGTTGTGGTTCCCGGTGAGCTCTTTGAACGAGTGAAGGGCTGTCTGGCAGCCCACGACTCTATGTCTCAGAGGGACTTTGTCCTTGGCTTGATCGAGCAGGAAGTGAGTGGATGGGAAAGCCAACAGGCTGCGGAGCAGGAAGCGGAAATCCCGCAGGAAGAAACAGATGAAGCCCTTTCCGATGTGGGCGCTGGCCAGCAGATCTCTGAGGATGAGCCATTGACCGAAGATTTGGAGGAGGAGTTCTCTGGTTTCTCTATGGTTATGATGTGATTGGTGGAGGTGTGAGCTTGTATATTTACCCTGATAATCTGAAATCCAAGGCCATGCTGTGGCTGTGGGAGCTGCGGGACATCGGCATTGTGGGGATTGGGTGCCTTATTTCTGTGTTCGCCCTTGCCCAACTCGGCCTCATCCTGCCAATCGTGTTCACGGCGGCTTATGCGTTTCTCTCTATCCGCATTGAGGATACCAGCATCCTTGATTTTATCCGATATGCGCTCCAGTTTTTCGTCCTGCGGCAGCAGACCTATGACTGGGGAATACACACCGAAGCGAGGTGAATGAACAATGAACAGAAAAAAGAAGAATGCCGCACAGCAGCGGCAGACCAGCCGGGAGCTGATTGACATCCAGAAGATCACGGAGTATGGACTACTCACCAGTCATGGAGAGCTGGTGTTTTTCAGTATAGAACCCACCAACCTCTCCGTCCACTCCCCGGAATCCATCGGCAGCCGGATCTATGCCCTGATGACTGTCCTCAAAGGGATGGCGGAGATCGAAATGCTGGCCCTCAATTCCAAGGAGAGTTTTGAGGATAATAAGCGACACTACCGCCAGCTTCGGGAGCAGGAGCAGCTTCCGGTCATCCGCAAACTGCTGGAGAGAGACATGATGGGGCTTGACCGGCTGCAGGTGCAAATGGCAACTGCCAGAGAGTTTTTTGTCATCGTCCGGCTTAAAAACGAGAAGGATTCGGACATCCAGTCCTACCTCTCTCGAATCCAGAAAAATCTGGAGGACCAAGGCTTTAAGACCCGGCTGTCCAGCGCAGAGGAGCGTAAGAGGATGCTGGGGGTCTATCTGGAGCAGAATGCGACTACCGAAAAATATGAGGATTACGACGGGGAGCGCTGGGTCATCTTCGATGACTAAAGCACCCCGTTAACCAGACAAAATGGCCGTCAGGAGATATCTCCGGGCCATCTTTCATGCCACGAATACCTCTTGCCGGCCGGACAGGAGGTATCACAATTTTGGCAAAGAGCAGAAAGAATTATCTCGCGCAGATGCCTGCGGATGCGAAGATCAAGGATTTTCTTGATATGGTGTCCCCCTCGGTCATTCAGTTCAATGTGGACCATTACCTGTGCGGGAACACTTACCGATGCGTCTGGGCGCTGCGGGAATATCCTACCGCCACGGATGAGCAGGCCATTCTGCGGCATCTGGGAGAAAAGGATGGCATCACCCTGCGTATCTACACCCGCCAGGTGACCCCGGCCGAGGAGAAGCGCATCATCCACAACGCCGCCAACAAGCACCGGATGAGCCGTTCCTCCACCGATGATCTCCAGCAGACGGTAACTGCAGAGAGCAACCTGCAGGATGTGGTCACTCTGGTTTCCGCCATGCACCGGAACCGGGAGCCGCTCCTCCACTGCGCCGTATATCTGGAGCTGACTGCCCAGAGCTATGACCAGCTCAAGCTCCTGCAAACGGAGGTACTCACTGAACTGGTGCGCTCTAAGCTGAATGTGGACCGGCTCATGCTCCGCCAGCAGCAGGGCTTTGTATCAGTCATGCCCAGCGGCCACAATGCCTTCGGCTCTCAGTTTGAGCGAGTGCTTCCGGCCTCCTCAGTGGCCAACCTCTATCCATTCAACTACAGCGGCAAGACCGACCCCCAGGGCTTTTACATCGGCAAGGATAAATACGGCGCCAATGTCATCGTGGATTTTGATAAGCGGGATGATGATAAGACCTCAGCCAACATCCTCATTCTGGGCAACTCCGGCCAGGGAAAAAGCTACCTGATGAAGCTCCTGCTCCTCAATCTGCTGGAGGCCGGGAAATCCGCCATCAGCCTGGATGTAGAGCATGAGCAGAAGGATATGTGCGAAGCGGTGGGCGGCTGTTTCCTGGATCTGATGAGCGGCCAGTACCGGATCAACCCGCTGGAACCCAAATGCTGGGACGATGGCGGCAGCCCGGAGGATCTGGACGCCCCCGCCGCATTCCGCCAGTCCACCCGGCTGTCCCAGCACATCAGTTTTCTGCGGGACTTTTTCCGCTCCTACAAGAGCTTCACCGACCGCCAGATTGATGTTATCGAAATCATGATGGGCAGGCTTTACGAAAGATGGGGCATCAGCGACAGCACCGACTTCAGCCGCCTGAGCCCGGAGGATTATCCCATCCTATCTGACCTGTACGCGCTCATTGAGCAGGAGTACAGGAATTTTGATGAAGGGAAGTATCAGCTCTACACCGCCGCCATTCTGCAGGAAATTTTGTTGGGCCTCCACTCCATGTGCAAAGGGGCGGAGAGCAAGTTTTTCAACGGCCACACCAATGTGACCTCCTCCCGCTTTGTGGTCTTCGGTGTCAAAGGACTCCTGCAGGCCAGTAAGAATGTTCGAAGCGCCATGCTCTTCAATGTCCTGTCCTACCTCAGCGACAAACTGCTGACTGAGGGCAATACAGTAGCGGCACTGGACGAGCTGTATATCTGGCTGTCGGACAATGTAGCTGTAGGCACCACGATTATTGAGTATATCCGCAACTGCCTCAAGCGCGTCCGCAAAAAGGAATCTGCCATGCTGCTGGCTTCGCAGAATCTGGAGGACTTCAACCAGGAAGGGATCCGGGAGCTGACCAAACCCCTCTTCGCGATCCCGCCCCATCAGTTCCTGTTCAATGCCGGCGCTGTGGACAAGAAGTTCTACATGGAGGCCCTGCAGCTGGAGGAGTCGGAGTACAACCTCATCCGTTTCCCCCAACGGGGCGTCTGTCTCTACCGCTGCGGAAATGAACGGTATCTGCTGGAGGTCCACGCCCCTGCATATAAGGAGGCGCTGTTCGGGAAGGCAGGCGGACGATGAATGTGGTGGGATATGGCGGAGGGACAGACAGCACTGCCATGTTGATTGGCCTGTGGAAACACCATATCCCGGTAGACCTCATTTTATTTGCAGATCCCGGCGGCGAGCAGCCGCACACCTATGTGTATCTGGAAATCATGGATCGCTGGCTGAAAAGCCATGATATGCCACCCATTACCCGCGTTTGGTATCAGGAGAAAAGTGGGCAAAGGCTTACTCTGGAACAGGAGTGCCTCCGCTCCGGGACGCTTCCTTCCATCGCCTATGGCCGGAAAAGCTGCTCCCTCAAACACAAGGTGGCCCCACAGGAGCGGTTTTGCAACCAATACCAGCCCTGCCTGGATACCTGGGCAAAGGGAGAAAAGGTGGTCAAATTTATTGGGTATGATGCCGGAGAGGAACGCCGCAGACAGGGGGCGGTAGCCCATGATCTGCTGGATAAAAAGTATCAGAAGCAATACCCCCTGATGGATTGGGGCTGGCGACGCACAGACTGTATTCAGGCAATTCAGAGCGCAGGGCTGCCTCTCCCCGGAAAATCATCGTGCTTTTTCTGCCCCTCCATGAAGCGGCGGGAGATCCGGACGCTATATCACAGATATCCGGATCTGCTGGCCAGAGCTTTGGCTATCGAGGAGACGGCAATGCCGAATCTTATCTCTGTAAAAGGATTGGGGCGAGACTGGGCATGGCGGGATTTTATCACTGCGGACGAAAACCAAATGGTGATCCCCGGCGCGTTTTCCGATGAGGACCTGCCCTGTGCCTGCCGGCTTGAATCTGAGAAACCTGAACTGCCATAGAAAAGAGGATGCCATGAAAATCATTGAAACAGAACGCTGGGTACCCAGCAAAGAGGACCCCAGCAGAAGTGAATACATTGGTCAGCGCACCGGCCAGGAGGTCTTTGAGGAGCTGCGGCAACAGCTCGAGAACATGGGTTGCCTACCTGACGAATATTTCCTGCTGGATCAACAGTGGGAGAAGGGACGGGAGATTCCCAAGGGCGCAGATATCTTCTGCACCACCGATTATGGTGCGAGTGAGGGTATTTATTTGGATGTGTACCTGAAATGGTATGAGGATGGGAATCCTGTTACCAAGGGCTTTATCACCGGAAAGACTTTAGGCGAGAGTGGTGATGATCTGGACAATATGTTCCTTATCTCCTCCGCTATTACAAAGGCTTTCCATGGAGACGGGGCAACCCATGCCAGATATATTCGTCTTGGGGAAAGCCAGGTCCCAACCAGCGGGGTCTTCCACCTTAGTTCAGAGGAGCAGAAAACTATCATTGACGCCCTCATCACACAACATGAAAAGTATCTGGGGCTGATTGCAAACACAGAAAGTCTCCTGCGCCGTATGACCGGAGGCATCACCCAGTACATTGACCAGATGGGGCGCCTCCCCCTCCAGATCAACGACTATGACCAGATAACGCTGACAGTGCGGGACGGAAATCTCGATGCCTTCAAGAGCTTGCTTACGCAAGTGCTGGAGTATAGTGACGACCTTCTCACCCAAACTGCTGGTCGGTCCGGTGAGGTTGGCAGCAAGATGATGATCCTCCTCATGGCTGCCTGTGACCACTTCGGCAGCGAATCCTATCTACTGGCTTCAAAGCTTGCAGTGAAAACCGGAGATGTGGAGCGCCTGCGTTTTCTGATGGATCAGGCAGAAACCTACATTCTGGAGATGGAGCCGGGTTTTGTGGGCAGGATGATCCGGGATGCATATTCCCTGAATCCTTATATCGGCAGAGAAATGATGGATTACGCCACAAATGAGCAGATCGCCGCCGCACCTGCGGAACTGATGCTGGCCGCAGTCTATAATCGGGATAGCCGCGCCGCATTTACTCTGGCCAGGAAGGGCATTGACATCACAGGCCGGGCCAGCGAGGTCATCCGGCAATATGCCCAGCGAGGTGACACATGGGAATTGGAACAGCTGATTAGAGATGGAATGAAAATTCAGCCCACCAATCTGTCTGCCCTCAAAGCCTGCATTCAGGCTGATCTGCTGGGAGCCGCCAAGCTCCTACTGGAAAAAGGCACTGATTATGAGAAGTTCCTGTCCTGGACGAAGACTATCGGGTATGACCTCCCCGCTGCAGCAGCGGCGGAGTTGTCTGAGCACTGGGAGCAGCTGGATCTCGGACGAGCACAGGGCCAGGATCCAGGAATGGGAGGAATGAGCCTTGGCTGATCCTGCGACTCTGGCGATGTTGGCAAAAGCAGCAGCGGCAGTTCTGAACAGTGAAAAGGCCCGGAAAGCTGTCGGTTGGGTCATAGTGGCTATTCTTTCCCCCATCATCATACTGCTGGTGCTTCTCTGTTCTCTGCTTTCCGGTACTGCCGACCACAATACTACGGCACTGGAACTCTGCTTCCACGGCGGGGTGATTTCCGACTCTGTACCCGAGGATTACCGAGGGCATATCGAGAATATGCGGGATAGTTTTTCCATTCTGGAGGGCAGTGCTACGGAGTTGGACGGACAGATGGAAGATGGCGATAGCCTTGACCAGACCAGGGTCAAGGCCGTTTTTTATGCTCTTTACTTCGGCGAGAAGCAGCCCAGCCAGCGGGCGCACCAGCAGTATCTGGACTGTTTCATAACCTATGAGGAGCGCACCCGCACCGTCACCGAGGTGGATGACGCCGGCAACGAGGTCGAGGTGGAGGAAACCTACACAGTGGCGGTACCCATCCGCGACCTCTCTGTTGTCTATGAAAACATCCGCTCCAAGATGGGAACGGAGATCACCGCAGAGGATCAGGCCAACGCCACCGAGATCTATTACCGTATCCTTTGCGGTGGGCCAGCCCCCACCTATGGTTCTGAGTTTGACATCTGGAGCGATGGCCTGCCTCTTTCCGACGCACCGTTCATCGGCGCGGATGGCTTCTGCTCTCCCATCGGAGAGAGCTGGAGGAGTGTGGTGACCTCAGAATTTGGCTGGCGCAAAGACCCATTTACCGGGAAGGGTGCCGGACACACCGGCATCGATCTGGGAATGCCCAAGGGGACACCTATCCGGGCCGCCCTCACTGGAACTGTCTACCTGGTGCGCTACTCCACCACCGGCTATGGGTACCATGTGATGATCGACCACGGCGGCGGTTTCGTCACACTCTACGCGCACTGCTCCAAACTGTTGGTAGCTGAGGGGCAGCAGGTACAGGCTGGGGATATCATCGCTGAGGTGGGTTCGACCGGGCGCTCTACCGGTAACCATCTGCATTTCGAGGTGCGGATTAACGGCGAAAAACAAAATCCGAGAAGCTATCTGCCATAATTCCATCAACCTGATATATCCAAAGTAAGGAGGGATCCCTATGGAAAGAAATCTGATATCCACCTGTCAGGTCTGCGACTGCACCCGCTGTGCCCGACAAAACAACTGCCCCAATGAGGAGGCTGCCTGTGGTGAGTGTACCCCCACCAACCCGGCATGGCATTGCGCTGATTACCTGCCAATGGTAGAAAGGAGCCAGAAATGTTGAAGCTCCATGCGTTTCTAAACCGCAAACCATCTTCGCTTTTGCCGCCGCCGTGTCAGGTAGAAGCTGTAGTAGAGCTGGATGCCGTTTCGTTTGAAAACCTTCTCCAGAGGCCAATGGATGACCAGCCGCAGATAACGGCACATAAATCTCTGATGCGCTGTGAGGAGGGCGTGGAGCATTGCGTGCTGTTTTTAGGGGAAGGAAGTCAGGATGGCGTCTTGGTCAATTCAGAGGGATATGACTGGGCAAGATACGCTGCTTTCATTCCAGGCGCCCGCATGATTGCCAATTCCCATTTGGAGCAAGGCATCAGCCTACGGAATTTGGTGACCCTGGGGTTGCCCGATCACGATGTGTATCTGGTTCACCAGACAGCGGATGTCGGCTTTATCCCTGCCGCAGATCTCGCCGCCTTGACAGACCAGGGCAAAGCACAGTTTGCCCCTCTTCTGGATGCGCGTGTAGCCTCCATCAAACAGGGAGCTTATGGTGTAGAGGTGGCGCTGACTGGGATCGAGCCTGAGCTGTTGACCTGTTATGACCAGGCGGTTGCCGACTCTCAGCGGTCAACTCACGCTCTGGAATACTTTATGTAAGGGGGGACAACCAATGAAAAGAATGACCATCACCGTCAGTTATGAACAGGAGAAGCTCAAGGCCCTCCAGTTTTATGCGGGAAAGAACGGCACTTCTTTGGAATCGGATCTGGATGCATTCATGGAAAAACTCTACAAGAAATATGTACCATCCCAGACCAGAGAGTACATTGAAAGCATGGCGGAACCGGAGGAACAGCCCCGCTCCAGGCTCAGCCGCTCCACCCACCCTGCTTCGGATTTGGAGAAGGAGGACACCTGATGAGAACAGATATGCCGGCTGAGATTTGGCTGGATCCCTATCGCTGGGAAGCTCTTCAGGAAATCCTTGAACAGGATGGGACCGACATTGAGGAGGTCTTGCAAAACTATCTGATTGAAGTTTACAGCGACCGAGTCCCTATTGAACGCCAGAAAGAGGTTGACCGGCGCATCAAAAAGGAGCGGCTGGCAGCGGTACAGGAAGCCGAAGCCCGCAAGGTTTTCTGTGCGATGCACATCCGGGAACACGGGCAGGAGTACATCCTCATGGAGAAAAATGGCCGGGAGTTTCTCCAAGTAGCCGTGTTCCTGCGGCGTTATCTGAGAAACGAATTTACCACCCCCCCCAGAGAGTTCGCCCAGGTATTTGACCATGCAGAGGAGATCCCGGCGCAGCGGTTCCGTGAATTGGCAGAACTCCGCCTTGAAAACACAGGCAAGGTCTCCGGGATATTTGAAATTGATTTGGACAAAGGGCTGCTCTCCTGTCTCCATATTTCAGATGGCTGGCAGACCTTCCACATCAAAGATGTGTCCACAGCCGCCTACCAAGCCTACCGAAAATCGGATCTCAGCCAGGATGAACGGTGGCGCCGGTTCTTTGAATATCTGGATGACAAACAGGTCAGCAGACTGGAGGTTGCTCCGGATGGGCTCCAGGGAAGCCGCCGTCTAAGGTCTGATGATCTCCAGTTCGATGGGGAAATTTCCGAAGTAAATGGGGCGCTGAATTTTTATCTCTCCTGCTGGTTTGATGTGGATGAGGTTTTTGGAACCCATGTGGTAACGGATGAAAACAGTGATTGGCTCAATGTTTATGCCAACTACTCTTTGGCAGATCGACAGGTGTGTGACACCCTCGACCTCATTCTCCACCGGGAGGATAGCAGAGATGAGGAACTGACCTACCGGTTGGATGATAACGAAAAAGCGGTGCTGCGGGAGAAAATGGATGCCTACTGCACAAAAGAAACTGGCCTCTCGCTGGATGATTTCTGCGACAGCCTGATGGAGATGGAGAGCACTGAAACACTGGGGCTGAAGATGTAACTCGCCAAAATTTAGCCGCTGAGGAGCTGGTTTGTTCGTCATAGCCAGGTATCAAGCCTGTTTTTTGATGGTTTCTCTGAATGGATTTCCTGCCGAAACCGTGGCATTGTAGTGGCTGGCAACGAACCAAAACAAACAAAGGAGGCAGTAAAATGAATCGAGCAAAAGCAAAATTCCTGCAAGAGAAATTAGCGCAAGAGGCCCGCGCAGCTCTCGAAATGGGAGGCAGCAACGCTCCCACAGAAGGATATGCGAGGGCAATCACCCTGATTGGAAAGGTTTGGGGGCTGAACGATTCGGACGCAAATGAGCAATTTGACCTCATCCAGCAAGACCGGGAATATGTACAGAGAGTTGAAGTGGGAGACTCGGAACCCTCATCCGCTCCAAACAAAGACCTGGCACTCAACTGGACAGGCATGGAATGTATCGAGGTACTGGAGGGCCTCTTCGAAACCTCGATTCACCTGAACACGCTGAATGAACGCATGGAAATGTTCAACCTGGCGATGGTACTGATGGAGTGTCAAAGTATGACAGAATGGATTAAAAGAACGGAAGATGAAAAATCCACAATGGGAATGGTGTCCTGTTGAAAACAAAAGCACCGGGCGGCATGGATGCTGCCCGGTGCTTGCCGTTTTAATCCCACAGTTGCCCCTTGTGTGGCCCTGTGTGCCCTTTCCTGGGGAGATGAGCATCCGTACCCCTGCCGCACTGTTGGAGGATTTTTGAGGGCTTTGTGCGGCTATTTCAAAGAAGCAGACAAATGGACGGTTCCCGCTGTGCCGCCGAACGCTCCTTGGAACGAAGTGGACCGAGGGGTCGAAAATAGTGCGGGATAAAGAGCGGGGGTCGCAAAGCGTCCCCCGCTCGGCTCACACCGCCCCGCAATGCGGGCCGGGGAACGGTTTTG
>OOCB01000523.1_pt1 | contig 61213 bp, 58 predicted proteins | sample 1671351 | NCBI WGS metagenome assembly OOCB01 (sample SAMN06348148, study PRJEB24527) | human gut metagenome | biome: human gut; feature: ankylosing spondylitis patient; material: feces | host: Homo sapiens | place: China | collected 2015-10 | reverse complement strand
TCGACTATTACAACAACCGCCGAATTAAATTAAAACTAAACGGCCTGAGTCCTGTGCAATACAGAATTCAGACCGTTAGGGCCGCTTAATTCGTTTTTTTGTCTAACTTTTGGGGTTCATATCAAGCTGCACAGCGGGGATTTTTTGCGATACGATGTTATGCGCCATGACCAAACAGCATGGCGCGGAAGGTGCAGAAGATGATCTTCCAGTCCACCAGGAAGCTGCGCTCGTGGACATACTTGATGTCCAGGTCCATCCACTCTTCAAAGCTCAGCTGGTCGCGATGAGGTGCGATCTGCCAGTAGCAGCTCAGGCCGGGGGTCACATACAGCCGCTGCCACTCATAGGCGGTATACTGTGTGACCTCACGGGGCAGTGCCGGGCGCGGGCCGACGATGCTCATTTCGCCCTTCAGCACATTGAAGAGCTGGGGCAGCTCGTCGATGCTGGTCTTGCGCAGGAACTTGCCCACCCGGGTGATGCGGGGGTCGTTCTTCATCTTGAACACAGGGCCGTCCTTCTCATTGTGCTCCATCAGGTCCTTGAGCTTCTGTTCTGCGTCCGGGCACATGGTGCGGAACTTGTACATCTTGAACAGCTTGCCGTTGCGTCCTACCCGCTGCTGGGTGAAAATGGGGCGGGCACCGGGGCTGTCGATCCAGATGGCCGCATAGGTGATCAGCAGCAGCGGCGAAAGCGCCACCAACGCCAGCGAGGACAAAAGAATATCCTGTGCCCGGCGCACCGCCCAGTAGACCCGATCCTCGTGGGAGACTTCGGAAAGATCCAGCGTCAGAGGCCGACGGATCGTGTCGACGCTGGGAATGTCATACCCGACCGCCATGGGGTAGGAGGCCGGTTTTACCATCAGATCTGTTTTCTTCCAATATTCCGTTGAATCATGAACCCGCAGAGTTGCCATACGAATCCTCTCCTGAATGTGTGCGAAAAATCAAGACGGACAAAGTGCAACAATCATTTGATATACCGCAACAGAAGTGCACTCTGTTTTTGCTTTCATTTTAGCACGAAACAGACGATTTTGCAACAAAAATGTCACTAAAAATGTTACGTTTTTGTTGCAAATAATGCCAAAAGAAATCGTACTGCAACAAAAAAACGGACGAAGCAGAATGCTTCGTCCGTGAAGGACCGGGAACCGGTCAGCCGAACAGGCTTTTGGTGTTGTGACTGTAGACCGAGAGCACCAGTCCGACGCAGATGTACAGCATCAGCACCGAACTGCCGCCGGCGGAGTAGAAGGGCAGTGTGACGCCGATGACCGGCAGCAGGCGCAGGTTCATGCCTACGTTCACCGCGATCTGAGCCATCAGGGCACCGCCGATGCCGGCGCAGATGTAGCTGCCCAGCAGATCTTCGCTGCGGGCACCGGTGGCAAAGGTCTTGACCACCAGCGCGAACAGCACGCCCAGCACCACGCAGCAGCCCACAAAACCAGCAGAATTGCCGATCCAGCTCAGGATAAAGTCGTTGTGGGCATTTGGCACACTGTAGTACCGGCCGCCGAACAGCCCGTTGCCGAAGATGCCGCCGGAGCCGATGGCGATCTCTCCGCGCTGCTGCTGGTAGATGATGTTCTTCCACACCGCTTCGCTGGGGGCCCAGCCGGTGGTGTTCTTCGGATCGATGACTGCCAGGATCCGGTACCACTGGTAGCCCTTGCCGATCTTGTCGCTGAAAAAGGCAAAGGCCACTGCCACAGCGGCACCGGCTGCTGCGGCGGCACCCAGGATATACTTCCAGCTCAGGCCTGCCGCAAACATCATGCTGCAGCCAATGATGCCGTAGATGATGGCTGTGCCGTCGTCGCCCTGGACATGGATGATGGCAATGGGCACCAGCAGATGCAGCAGCAGCTTGGCCAGCTCCTTGGGCTCATTGATGCGGCTGCGCACGTTGTTCAGATGCATGGCAAAGGTGAGGATGAAGCTGATCTTGGCCAGCTCTGTGGGCTGGAAGGTAAAGCCGCCCAGCTTGTACCAGGAGTAGTTGTCGGTATCACCGGCGTTGTAGCCGATGGTGAGCGGGCCGACCGAAACGTTGCGGATGAACAGGGTGGGCAGAACCAGGCCCCAGGTCAGCACCACATGCACCGGCCACACCTTGACAAGGCTGCGGTAGTCGATGCAGGACAGCAGCAGAGCAATGACCAGACCGATGCCGGCCGCACCGGCCTGCACCAGCGCACGGCGGTAGTCGCCGATGCCGGTGATCTGGCCGGTGACCGCGTCGGTGGCAAACCCGTTGCCCTGTTTGGCGGCCCAGGACGCCAGTGCCAGCACCGCCATGGTGCTGCTGAAGATGCACAGCAGCAGGTAGACCTTGTCAGTCCGTTTCCAATATTGTCGAATGCTTTCCAATGAAGCACATCCTTTCTGATCAGCAGATGACACCGGAACTCACACAGCACCGAGCAATATGACCCCAGTTTATCCTTATTATACACACTCTGCCCGGCCATTGCAAGAAACAGGGTGTGACAGCTTTGCAAAATCGGGTGCGGACGCTTGACAAAGGGCGGGGGAGCTTCTACAATGAAGGTGGCAGAAGTGGGGGTTGCCGCCTGTGCCGGCCGCGCCCGAAGCGGCGGACGAGAAGGCAGCACTTGTGCCGGGAACGGGGCGCACGGAGGATGTGTGCAGCTCCTGAAGGATGGGAAAATGATGAAACAACAAACGATGCCCCGCCGCCTGCTCTGCGCGGTGTGCGCCGTGGTGCTGCTGGTATCGGCAGTGCCGGCCGCATGGGCTGCAGAGCCGGCCGCAGATACTGCCGCACCGGTGCAGAGCCTGACCGCTTCGGAAGCGACCGAGATGCAGCAGGCAGACGCCGCCGTTACCGCCCTGACCGACAGTGCGGACTACGCCGCCATGTCGGCGGCGGACCGCAAGGCAGCGGCGCTGGAACAGCTGGACGATCTGGTGCAGCAGGGGCTGGTGGCAAAGGGCTCCATTTATGCCGACGAGGAAAACGGCATGGTGAGCTTCTCCTACAGCTGCGGCGCGCTGGGCGGCATCCTGCTGGAGGACCCGGATGAGGAAAATACCGCTGCCGACCTGCAGCTGGCAGAGGCAGCACAGCAGACCGCGCAGAACGGCACCTATGGGACCGCGATGCTGTACTATGCTTTTGACGACACGGTCAACAGCAGCCGCTACCCCAACTACGCCTATATGCAGAGCTACTGGACCTCGGTGGGGCTGGACACCAAACTGGACACGACGGTGACTGTGGCCGATCTGCGCCGCATGAACAACTACGACCTGTGCGTGCTGAGCACTCACGGTGCCTATTATACTTACGAGTACGGCTGGCTGTGGAAGCGCACGGCCACCGCGCCTGTGCTGCTGCTGACCGAGAAATCTACCTTCTGGAACGATCTGCGCTACGGCATGGATCTGCTGAACCACCGCATCATCAAGGTGAACGGGGCCTATGCCGTCACGGCGGGGTTCTTCCGGGCGGCTTATCGCAGCGGTGCGCTGAAGGACACGATCATTCTGTCGGAGACCTGTGAGTTCTACGGCAAGAGCGGGCATCTGGACACTTCCATGGCGGATGCGCTGCTGTCCGGCGGTGCGGCCTGTGTGGTGGGCTATGTGAACAATGTGTACACGGTGTACTCCCGCAGCATGCTGTGGGCGACTGTGAACCGCCTGCTGGCGGGAGATACGGTGCGCGAAGCCGTGGACTTCGGCCTGAACCTGTACGGTGCGGATGATATCATCTGGTACAACAATCAGGGCGGGCGGCGGCCCCACGCGGTGGCGTCTTTCCCGGTATTGAGCGGCAATCAGGATGCCCGGCTGCGGGCCGTGCAGGCTGCGGCCGACAGCACACAGCAGGCTGCCTGAGCAAAGCTGGCATTGCGCTTTTGCAAAAAGTATACTATACTAAGGGATGGCAGAGCACTGCCATCCTTTTTTGATGATTGGGAGGGAAACTCCATGGCAGAATACATCACCCATTCCCGCGCCGAGACGGTGGCGCTGGGCAAGCGCATGGCGGCTGTGCTGCAGCCTGGGGCACTCATTGCCTTTACCGGGGGGCTGGGCACAGGCAAAACGGCCTTTACCGAGGGTCTGGCCGAGGGCCTGGGCTGCACCGACCCGGTGAGCAGCCCCACCTTTGCCATCGTGAACTATTACCGCGGGCCGCGGCCGCTGGCCCACTTTGATCTGTACCGCATTTCCACCGAGAACGATCTGTGCGCGGCCGGGTTCTATGACTATCTGGATCAGGGGGCCATCGTGGCGGCAGAGTGGAGCGAGAATTTTGCCGACCTGCTGGCACTGGAACAGCCGATCTATGTGAACATTGAGCGGGTGGATGAGAATACCCGCAAGATCACCATCGAGGGGGTAGAGGTATGAACATTCTGGCCGTGGACACCGCCGGAAAGACGGCGGGCGTGGCCCTGCTACAGGATGACCGCCTGCTGTACGAGGTCTATCTGGACGCGGGCATGACCCACAGCGAGACGCTGATGCCGATGATCGATACCTGCCTGAAAACCTGCGGCATGACCTGCGCCGACATCGACCTGTATGGCGTGAACGCCGGCCCCGGCAGCTTTACCGGCCTGCGCATCGGTCTGGCCGCTGTCAAAGGCCTGGCCTTCCCCCGGGAGACGCTGTGCGCGCCGGTCTCCACGCTGGAAGCGCTGGCAGCTGCCCATACCGGCGAGGGCACGGTGCTCTGCGCACTGGATGCCCGCCGTGCGCAGGTGTACAGCGCTGCATTTGATCTGGCCACCCACCAGCGTCTGATGGAGGACGATGCCCGTGCCGTGGCAGATCTTGCCCAATTTGCAGAAAATTGCAAAAAGCCCCTGTTTTTTGTTGGTGATGGCGCATCTCTGTGCTATAATAAATACGGCGGTGTGCCGGGCGTGCTTGAAACGCCCCCGGCGCTGCGGGGCGGCCGCGCCGCAGCGGTGGCGCTGGTGGCAAAGCAGATGGCCGAAGCCGGGCAGGCAGTTCTGCCGGAGGCCCTGCTGCCGGATTATCACCGCCTGAGCCAGGCCGAGCGGGAGCGCGCCGAGCGCCTTGCCGCAGAGGCCGCCGCCAAGGCATGAATCGTATCCGATAGAATCTGATCTATTGAAAATAAGGAGCGTGTTTTTATGACCCCGATGATCGTTGAGCATCCGCTGCTGCAGCACAAGCTGAGCATTCTGCGCAACAAGCAGACCGGTACCAAGGAGTTCCGTGACCTCGTTGGCGAGATCGCGACCCTGCTGTGCTACGAAGCTACCCGTGACCTGCCTCTGGAAGAGGTGGAGATCGAAACGCCCATCACCATGGCAAAGACCAAGGTGCTGGCTGGCCGCAAGCTGGCTCTGGTGCCCATCCTGCGCGCAGGCATGGGTATGCTGGACGGTATGCTGACTCTGCTGCCCGCTGCAAAGGTGGGCTTCATCGGCCTGTACCGTGACGAGGAGACCCTGCAGCCCGTGGAGTACTTCTGCAAGCTGCCGCAGGACATTGCAGAGCGTGATGTTCTGGTTCTGGACCCGATGCTGGCGACCGGCGGCAGCGCCATTGATGCCATCACCCAGATCAAGAAGCACGGTGCAAAGCGCATCAAGTTCATCGGTTTGATCGCTGCTCCGGAAGGCATCAAGGCCCTGCACGAGGCACACCCCGATGTGGACATCTACCTCGGTGCACAGGACGACCACCTGAACGAGAACGGCTACATCGTTCCCGGTCTGGGCGATGCTGGCGACCGTATCTACGGCACCAAGTAAATTTGATTGCACACATAACACAAAAGGAGCGGCTCCGCGCGGAGCCGCTCCTTTTGTGTTGTAATTTGTGAGGAAAAACGATGATAACAAAAAAGATTGACCGCCCCAGTCTACCAAACTAGCGGTCAATCTTTTTGACAGATGCGGAATGGAAAGCTGACACTTGCAGTCAGCGCCCCTTCTGTTTGTAGTATAGTGATTTTTCAGAGCCTTGTCAAGAGCTGTGCGTGGAAGCGCACAGCTCTTTTGGCTCTTTTCAGATCTCGGCCAGAATGGCGTCGCCCATGGCGGTGCAGCCCAGGCAGGTGCAGCCCTCGCTCATGTTGTCGGCGGTGCGCAGGCCCTTGTCCAGCACCTTGTTCACGGCATTCTCGATGGCATCGGCCTCCTCGGTCATGCCGAAGGAGTAGCGCAGCATCATGGCAGCCGACAGGATGCAGGCGGTGGGGTTGACGATGTCCTTGCCTGCAATGTCGGGGGCGGAGCCGTGGATGGGCTCGTACAGGCCGCGGGTGCCGTCGCCCAGGCTGGAGGACGGGATCATGCCGATGGAACCGGTGATCATGGAAGCCTCGTCGGACAGGATGTCGCCGAACATGTTCTCGGTGACGATGACGTCGAACTGGGCAGGATTCTTCACGATCTGCATGGCGCAGTTGTCCACGAACATCTCGCTGTATTCCACGTCGGGGTACTCGGCCTGCAGGCGGTGCATCACGCTGCGCCACAGGCGGCTGGTGTCCAGCACGTTTGCCTTGTCCACGCAGCACAGCTTCTTGCGGCGCTTCTGAGCGGTCTCAAAGCCGATGCGGCCGATGCGCTCGATCTCGTGCTCGGAGTAGGGCATGGAGTCGATGGCCTGCTTCTCGCCGTTTTCCAGCGTGTGGGTCTCGTGATTGCCGAAGTACACGCCGCCGATGAGCTCACGCACGATGATGAAGTCGATGCCCTGCGCCACGATCTCCGGCTTCAGGGGGCTGGCCGGGGCCAGCTGGGGCCAGATCTTGGCCGGGCGGTTGTTGGAGTACAGGCCCATGCCGGCGCGCAGACGCAGCAGGCCCTTTTCCGGGCGCTGCTCCCCGGGCAGGCCCTCCCACTTGGGGCCGCCCACGGCACCCAGCAGCACGCTGTCGGCGGCCAGGCACTTGTCCAGCTCGTGCTGGGGCAGGGGGTCGCCGTATTTGTCGATGGCTTCACCGCCCATGGCGGCGTCGGTGTAGTGGAAGGTGTGGCCGTATTTTTCGGCCACCTTGTCAAGCACGCGGATGGTCTGCTTGACGATCTCCGGGCTGGAGCAGTCGCCCCAGATGACAGCAATGTTCTTTTCCATTGGTTTCTCCTTACTTCTTTGCCTTGATCGACTTCATCAGGCCGCCGGCGGAGATGATCTCCTGGATGAACGGCGGAAACGGCTCGGCGTGGAACACCTTGCTGTTGGTCTCGTCGGTGATGACGCCGGTGTCAAAGTCCACGCTCACGGTGTCGCCTGCGCTGATGGCATCCACGGCTTCGGGGCACTCCATGATGGGCAGGCCGATGTTGATGCTGTTGCGGTAGAAGATGCGGGCAAAGCTCTTGGCGATGACCACCGAGATGCCGGCGGTCTTGATGCACAGGGGAGCGTGCTCACGGGAGGAGCCGCAGCCGAAGTTCCAGCCGCCCACCATAATGTCGCCGTCCTTCACGTTCTTGACGAAATCCTTGTCGATGTCCTCCATGCAGTGGCTGGCCAGCTCCTTGGCGTCCTGGGTGTTCAGGTGGCGGGCCGGGATGATGACATCGGTATCCACGTTGTCCGGGTATTTGAAAACAGAACCTTTTGCGTTCATTGTTGTGCTCCTTTCCGATCAGACCGTGCGGGGGTCGGTGATGCAGCCGGTCAGTGCGCTGGCGGCGGCAGTGGCGGGAGAAGCAAGGTAGACCTCGCTCTTCACATGGCCCATGCGGCCCACAAAGTTGCGGTTGGTGGTGGAAACGCAGCGCTCGCCCTCGGCCAGAATGCCCATGTAGCCGCCCAGGCAGGGGCCGCAGGTGGGAGTGGACACGATGCAGCCTGCATCAATGAAGGCGGTGGTCCAGCCGCGCAGAATGCACTCCTTGTACACGGCCATGGTGGCGGGGATGATGATGCCGCGCACGCCCTTGGCGATGTGCTTGCCCTTGAGCACATTGTAAGCAGCTTCCATGTCCTCCAGGCGGCCGTTGGTGCAGCTGCCGATGACCACCTGGTCAATTTTGATCTCCTTGCCCTCACTGGCGAGGTGGGTGTTCTCCGGCAGGTGCGGGTAGCTGACGGTGGGCTCCAGAGCGGACAGGTCGATCTCAATGTTCTTTTCGTATTCGGCATCCGGGTCGGCTTCGTAATACACCGGCTCACGCTGGCTGCGGCCCTTGAGGTAGGCTTTGGTCACCTCGTCCACCGGGAAGATGCCGTTCTTGGCACCGGCCTCGATGGCCATGTTGCAGATGCACAGGCGGTCGTCCATGGTCAAGGAGGCAACGCCGGGGCCGGTGAACTCCATGCTCTTGTACAGGGCACCGTCCACACCGATCATGCCGATGATGTGCAGGATCAGGTCCTTGCCGGACACGCGGGGGCTGAACTTGCCCTTGAGCACAAACTTGATGGCAGAGGGCACCTTGAACCATGCCATGCCGGTGGCCATACCGGCGGCCATGTCGGTGGAGCCGACGCCGGTGGAGAAGGCACCCAGTGCACCGTAGGTGCAGGTGTGGCTGTCCGCACCGATGACGCAGTCGCCGGCGGTCACGATGCCTTTTTCGGGCAGCAGGGCGTGCTCGATGCCCATCTGGCCCACATCGTAGAAGTTGAGGATATCGTATTGGTTGGCGAACTCGCGGCACTGCTTGGACTGGGTGGCACTCTTGATGTCCTTGTTGGGCACAAAGTGGTCCAGCACGATGGCGATGTGCTCTTTGTCGAACACGCTGTCGAAGCCGGCGCGCTCAAACTCGTTGATGGCGACGGGGGTGGTGATGTCGTTGCCCAGCACGATGTCCAGCTTTGCGTTGATGAGCTGGCCTGCCTTGACCTCGGCAAGCCCGGCATGTGCGGCAAGGATCTTCTGCGTCAGGGTCATTCCCATGGTGGTACTCTCCTTTTAAAAAAGCCTTTTTACTTATTATTGATCGCGCTCACCAGTGCCTTGACACCGGCCACGATGATATCCGTGTCAGTACCGGCACCCCAGGTGACGGTGCCGTCGCCCCAGGTCAGGCCCACATAGGAGGCGGCACGGGAGGTGGAGCCCTCGTCCAGGCTGTGCTCGGAGTAGTTCTCCAGATGGAACTCCATGCCGGTAGCACTCTGGATGGCGTTGGCCACGGCGTCCAGACGGCCGTTGCCCACCGAGGTGACCACCTTGCGCTGGCCGTTCAGGTCCAGCGTGACCGTGGCGGTGATGCCGTTGACCTGAGCGAAGTGTGCCTCGATGACATTGAGGGGCTTGCGGCGGTTGAGGAAGGTGTCCTCAAAGATGTGCAGCACCTCTCCGGCACTCAGCTCCTTGTGGCTGTGGTCGGACACGCTCTTGACCTTGTAGCCCAGAGCTTCGCGCATCTTGGGGGGCAGGTTGTAGCCGTAGTTCTGTTCCAGCACAAAGCCGATGCCGCCCTTACCGCTCTGGCTGTTGATGCGGATGACGTCGGCGTCATAGGTGCGGCCGATGTCGTGGGGGTCCACCGGGATATAGGGGCAGGTCCAGCGGTGCTCGTTGTGCTCCTTGCGGTAGGCCATGCCCTTGGCAATGGCGTCCTGATGGCTGCCGGAGAAGGCGGCAAACACCAGCTGACCGGCGTAGGGGGTGCGCTCATAGATGTGCATGCGGGTCACGCGCTCATAGGTGGCGCAGATCTCCGGCATGTTGGAAAAGTCCAGCTTGGGATCCACGCCGTGACTGTACATGTTCATGGCCAGGGTGACGGCATCCACGTTGCCGGTGCGCTCACCGTTGCCGAACAGGCAGCACTCCACACGCTGGGCACCGGCCAGCACGGCCAGCTCGGCGCAGGCCACGCCGGTGCCGCGGTCGTTGTGGGGGTGGGTGGAGATGATGACGCTGTCACGGTACTTCAGGTGCTTGTCGCAGTACTCGATCTGGTTGGCATACACATGGGGCATGCTCATTTCCACGGTGACCGGCAGGTTGATGATCATCGGGCGGTCCGGGGTGGGCTGCATAATGTCCAGCACGGCGTTGCACACATCCACGGCGTAGTCCACTTCGGTGCCGGTGAAGCTCTCCGGGCTGTACTCGAACAGGAAGTTGCCCTCGTACTCCTCGCTGAGCTGCTTGACCAACTTGGCACCGTCGGTGGCGATCTTCTTGATCTCTTCCTTGCTCTTGTGGAACACCTGCTCACGCTGGGCCACCGAGGTGGAGTTGTAGAAGTGGATCACCGCACGGGGAGCCCCCTTGACGGCCTCGAAGGTGCGGCGGATGATATGATCGCGGCACTGGGTCAGCACCTGCACCGTCACGTCCTCCGGGATCATGTTCTTTTCGATGAGGGTGCGCAGGAACTCGTACTCGGTCTCGCTGGCAGCAGGGAAGCCCACCTCGATCTCCTTGAAGCCGATCTTCACCAGCATCTGGAAGAACTCCAGCTTTTCTGCAAGGCTCATGGGCACGATCAGGGCCTGGTTGCCGTCCCGCAAGTCCACACTGCACCAGGCAGGGGCCTTTTCAATGTGATCTTTTTTGACCCAGCTGTCGTAGCCGGCAGGGACCGGGTAGTACCCCGGTGCGTATTTGGTGGCGTCCATCATCGTTTTGTCCTCCTGATGCTTCTTACACTTTTTTGTACAAGAAAAGGCTCCCGTCTTTCAAGGCGAAAACCTTGAGAGACGAGAGCCTGTAAGTTTTATCACAGGGCACCCGTGGTACCACTCTCTTTGCTGCACCTTTTGTGGATGCAGCCACTTTGCACGATCGGCTTTTTGCGGCGAATCGCTGCCCTTGTAACGGTGGGCGTCCGTCAGAACCTACTGCATCGTTCAGCTCTGCCGCTCAGGGGCCAGTAACCGAGACCCTCTGCACCCGCCTTGCACCACCCGGCGGCTCTCTGCACACAGAAGAAAATCGTTTTATCCCCGTCAACGCATTTGCACTTTGTGGAAAGTGGGTCCATTTTATCACGGCTGCCAGAAACTGTCAAGAAGTTTCCCTCACAACAAAGATGAAATGCTTTCACGACATGGGCTGCAAACTGTGCCGGAATTGAAAAGCCCCGGAGCCCCGGCCCATTGTTAAAAAACTGCGAAGTTTTTGGAAACATGGCCTCAAACCGCTGTCTCCCGGTGCCGGGATGTGCTATACTACAACCAACATCCGGGTTCTGCTGCGTCGGCAGGCCCCCATTCTGATAAGGAGGAATTCCCATGAAAGAGGTCAAGCCTTCCAAAAAGCCGTTGGCCATTTATTATGGCATCGTGCTGCTGGTGCTGCTGGTGCTCAACCTTGTTTTTGTGCCCTGGCTCACCGAACGTCAGGTCAAAGAGGTGGACTACGGCACCTTTATGTCCATGACCGCAGAAAAACAGATCGGCCGGGTGGATATCGAGTCCAACCAGATCATTTTTACCGATAAGGACGAGAAGCAGGTGTACAAGACCGGTCTCATGGATGACCCGGGCCTGACCCAGCGTCTCTACGATGCCGGGGCCCAGTTCTCCAGCGAGATCGTGGAGCAGGGCTCTCCGGTGTTGAGCTTTTTGATCTGGTTTGCCCTGCCCATCCTGCTGTTCAGCTTCATCGGCAACCAGATGAACAAAAAGCTCATGGAAAAGGCAGGCGGCGGCCCCGGTGCCATGATGTTTGGCGGCGTGGGCAAATCCAACGCCAAGGTCTATGTGCAGTCCACCCATGGCATCCGCTTTGCAGATGTGGCCGGAGAGGACGAGGCCAAGGAGAACCTGCAGGAGATCGTCAACTACCTCCACGACCCCAAGCAGTATGAGGAGATCGGTGCCTCCATGCCCAAGGGCATCCTGCTGGTGGGCCCTCCGGGCACCGGCAAGACCATGCTGGCCAAGGCCGTGGCAGGTGAGTCCAACGTACCCTTCTTTTCCATCTCCGGCTCCGAGTTTGTGGAGATGTTTGTGGGCATGGGTGCCTCCAAGGTCCGGGACCTGTTCAAGCAGGCCAAGGAAAAGGCCCCCTGCATCGTGTTCATCGACGAGATCGACGCCATTGGCCAGAAGCGCAACAGCGGCAATCTGGGGGGCAACGATGAGCGGGAGCAGACCCTGAACCAGCTGCTGACGGAGATGGACGGCTTTGAGGGCAACACGGGGGTCATCATCCTGGCAGCCACCAACCGCCCGGATTCCCTGGACCCGGCTCTGACCCGTCCCGGCCGCTTTGACCGCCGGGTGCCGGTGGAGCTGCCGGACCTGAAGGGCCGGGAGGAGATCCTGAAGGTCCACGCCAAAAAGGTAAAGATCGCCCCGGGGGTGGACTTTAACACCGTGGCCCGCATGGCCTCCGGTGCCTCCGGTGCCGAGCTGGCCAACATCGTCAACGAGGCCGCTCTGCGGGCGGTACGGGCCGGGCGCAAGAGCGTGACCCAGTCCGACCTGGAGGAGAGCATCGAGGTGGTCATTGCAGGCTACCAGAAAAAGAACTCCATCCTGACAGATCAGGAAAAGTGCATCGTGGCCTACCACGAGATCGGCCACGCCCTGGTGGCAGCCAAGCAGTCCCACTCGGCTCCGGTGCAAAAGATCACCATCATCCCCCGGACCTCCGGTGCCCTGGGCTATACCATGCAGGTGGACGAGGGCAACCACTACCTGATGAACCAGACGGAGCTGGAAAACAAGATCGCCACCTTTACCGGAGGCCGTGCCGCCGAGGAGCTGGTGTTCCACTCTGTTACCACCGGAGCCTCCAACGACATCGAGCAGGCCACCAAGCTGGCCCGGGCCATGATCACCCGGTACGGCATGAGCCAGGATTTTGACATGGTGGCTCTGGAAACGGTGAACAACCAGTACCTGGGTGGGGACACCTCCCTGGCCTGCTCTGCCCAGACCCAGCGGGAAATCGACCAGAAGGTGGTGGAGCTGGTAAAGGCCCAGCACGCCAAGGCCCTGCAGATCCTTACCGAGAACCGGGACAAGCTGGACCAGCTGGCCAAGTTCCTCTACGAAAAGGAGACCATCACCGGGGAGGAGTTTATGGCCATCCTGAACGGAGAAGAAAAAACTGAATAATTTTTTGCATTCCCTGCAATAATCCAGCCGCCGCATCCGTTTATAAGACAGATGCGGCGGTTCTGGTTCAGAGCCCCGCAGAAAAAACCATGGTTGATAGAACATGAAAAACACAGCCGGACCCCGGCTGCAATACAGGAGGATTTTCTTATGAAACTGCTGAATCATAAAGTTGCCCGTACCCTGGCTGCCGCTGCGGTGGCTGCCTGTGCCGTTGCCATGCTCAGCGTAGGCGCATTTGCTGCCGACGTGGCCATTGGCGAAAAGGACCCCACCTACGGCGGCTACGGTGCCCCGGCAGGCCCTGCCATCCAGGGCAACATCATGCTCATCAGTGCCGACGGCGACGTGGCCATTGGTGAAAAGGACCCCACCTACGGCGGCTATGGCGCACCGGAAGGCCCTGCCATCCAGGGCAACATCATGCTCATTGGTGCCGACGGTGCTGAGAGCGACACCCTGAAGCTGAACTACAGCGTCAAGGGCCTGTTTGGCCGCCAGGTGCTGTACACCGCCCGGCAGAACGGCACGGTGCTGACCCTGGATGTGCCTGCCAGCGTGGCTACCTTCCGCTGCACCATGGAGGACCTGACCACCATGATGAACAACGGCATCAACACCCTGGAGTTCAAGACCGAAAAGACCTCCACTACCCTGAACCTGAGCCTGCTGACGGAGGGCTATGATGCCGATGCCAAGGTCAAACTGCACCAGTGCGGCAGCACCGTCCGCCTCAGCGTCAATGGCCGGGGCCGCCGGGATCTGCTGATCGGCCGCTGAGCCCCAGCCCCCTGCATTCCATAAGCATCCCAAAGCTCCCACTGCTACCGCTGCAGTGGGAGTTTTTCTGTTAAGTTTTTGAAAATTTGCCCGGCAGATGGTGCAACCTTTGCCGGGTTGTGCTATAGTTAAAGTGGATAAAATTACATGGTTGCAAAGGAGAAAACGCCATGGAGCATTTTGTGGAGTTTCAGGACGTCTGCAAATATTACCAGACCGGAAGTGTGAAGATCGCTGCCGCCGACCACATGAACTTTTATGTGGACAAGGGGGAGTTCTGCATCATCGTAGGCCCCTCCGGTGCCGGCAAGACCACCTTGCTGAACATCCTGGGCGGCATGGACAGCTGCGATGAGGGCCATGTCTGGCTGGACGGCCGGGACGTGAGCCGCTTTTCGGAAAAGGCTCTTACCACCTACCGCCGGTACGACGTGGGCTTTGTGTTCCAGTTCTACAACCTGGTGCAGAACCTGACGGCGTTGGAAAACGTGGAGCTGGCCAGCGAGATCTGCCGGGACCCTCTGGACCCGGCCCAGACCCTGACCAGTGTGGGCCTGGGGGAGCGGCTGAACAACTTCCCGGCGCAGCTGTCCGGCGGCGAGCAGCAGCGGGTGTCCATTGCCCGGGCCCTGGCCAAAAACCCTAAGCTCCTGCTGTGCGACGAGCCCACCGGTGCCCTGGATTACAAGACCGGCAAACAGGTGCTGGGACTTTTGCAGGAGACCTGCCGCAAGACCGGACGCACCGTCATCGTGATCACCCATAACACGGCCCTGACCGCCATGGCCGACCGTGTCATTCAGGTACGCAGTGGGCAGATCGTGTCCAACAAGGTCAACGAGCACCCGGTGCCAGTGGAAGAAATTGAGTGGTGAGTGCAGTGCAAAAAAGTTATCGCAAAAATATCCTTCGGGAGATGAAGGGCAACGCCAGCCGCATGGTCTCGCTGTTTGGCATCGTGGCCCTGGGGGTCATGATGCTGACAGGCCTTATGAGCATTGCCCCCAGTATGCGGAGCGCAGCCCAAAAATATTATGTGCAGCAAAATGTGTTTGACCTCCGGGTGCTGTCCACCCTGGGCCTTTCAGACCAGGACATTGCCGCCATTGCCGCCACCCCCGGGGTGGAGGCTGTGATGCCGGTAAAGACCCTGGACCTGGAGGCCAACTGGCAGGGCCAGGAGGAGCGCATGGTGGTGCAGCTGCAGGCCCTGCAGCAGGACCCGGCGGCAGACACCGATGCCAACATGAACCGTCTGGTGCTGCGCTCCGGCCGGATGCCCCAGGCCGCCGACGAGTGCGTGGTCCATGTAATGGGCTACCAGGCCGAGATCGCTGAAGGCACCGTGCTGACCCTTCCGGAAGATACGGAGGGGACAAAACACAAGGAATATACGGTGGTGGGGCTGGTGCAGGACCCGCAGCACATCTCCACCGACAAAGAGAGCAGCACCGTGGGCAACGGTCAGCTGAACTACATCGCCTATGTGCTGGACGGGGAATTGACGGCGGATTACTACACTGCCTGTTATATCAAGGCGGAAAATGCCGGTCAGTACGATAATTATTCCCAGGAGTACCAGGAGGCGGTGGACCGGGTGGCGGACCGTCTGGAGCAGATCAGCGACGCCCAGTGTGTGCAGCGCCGGGCACAGCTCATGGACACCGCCAACCAGAAGCTGGCCGAGGCCCGTCAGACCTACGATGACCAGAAGGCCGAGGCCGAGCAGAAATTTGCCGAGGCGGAACAGCAGCTGGACGATGCCCAGAAGCAGCTGGATGACGCCAAGGCCCAGCTGGACGCAGGCGAAACGGAACTGGCCAAGCAGAAGGAAGCCCTGCCCGACACCATGCAGAACGGTGCCGACCAGCTGGTGGACGGCGAGGAACAGGTGCTGGAATTTGAGGAACAATTGCAGCAGATCCAGCTGCTGGTGAACCTGAAAAAGGTGGCAGACCCCCTGCTGACCTACGCCCAGACCGCCCTGGACAACGCCCAGAAGGCTCTGGACGAGGCGGAGCCTGCCGACGAGGACTACATCGAGCTGCGGGACGCTCTGGCCAAGGCCCAGGCCGCCTACGACAACATCAACGGCCAGCTCCAGGGCTACCAGGCCCAGCTGGATGAAGGCAAAAAGCAGATGTACGCCCAGGGGCTCATCTCCTCCCCCAACCTGGACAACGACCAGCTGGTGGTGGAGGCCAAGGCTGCTCTGCGGCGGCTGAAGCTGCAGCTGCTGGAAGGCCAGCTGCAGCTTACCACCGGCACCGCCACGGCCTACAGCCAGTTTGAGGCGGCCCGGGCCCAGTTGGACGCCGGGTGGCAGGAGTATCAGGCCGGGGTACAGCAGCTGGCAGACTCCCGTGCCCAGTACGAGACCCAAAAGGCCGATGCCCAGCAAAAGCTGGACGAGGGCCTGCAGCAGCTCACTGACGCTGAGGAGCAGGTGAGCAAGATCAAAAAGGGCGAGTGGTATGTGCTGGACCGCAACAGCACCCTGAGCTTTGTGACCTTTGAGCAGTACGCCGACCGGATGGCGGCCATTGCCCGGGTGTTCCCGGTGTTCTTCTTCCTGGTGGCGGCCCTGGTGGCTACCACCACCATGACCCGTATGGTGGACGAGAACCGCCTCCAGATGGGCACCCTGAAGGCCCTGGGCTACTCCAACGCCAGCATTGCAGGCAAGTACCTGTTCTATGCCCTTACTGCCAGCGTGCTGGGCAGCATGGCCGGTATGGTGGTGGGCTTTTTGGTGTTCCCCAGCATTATCTGGTACGCCTATCAGCTGATCTTCAGCCTGCCCACCTTCACCCTGCGGTTCTACCCGGGCATGGCAGCCGCCAGCATGGCCATCAGTGCCGCCGTCATCGGCCTGGCCACCTGGAGTGCCTGCCGCTCCAGCCTGAAGGAAAAAAGTGCAGCACTGCTGCTGCCCCGGGCTCCCGTGGCAGGCAAGCGCATCTTCCTGGAGTACATCACCCCGCTGTGGAAGCGTATGAGCTTCTCCCAAAAGACCACCGCCCGGAACCTGTTCCGGTATAAGAAGCGGTTCTTTATGACGGTGCTGGGTGTGGCAGGCTGTACGGCCCTGCTGCTCATCGGCTTCGGCCTCCAGGACTCCCTGCTGCCCATCGTCACCAAGCAGTCCACAGAGCTGTCCCACAACGACCTGACCGTCACCCTCAGTGACCCTGCCGCCTTTACGGTGGAAAAGGGCCTGACCGATGCTCTGGAGAAGGGCCAGGTGGAGAACTGGGCGGCGGTGTACAGCAAGTCGGTGACCATCTACAATGCCGACGGAGAAAGTGCCGGCGTCAGCGTGGTGGGTGCCCAGACCGACAGCCAGCTGAGCCGCTATGTGACCTTCCGCACCCGGCAGGGCCACAAGGCCATCCCCTTTGAAAAGGACAGCGTGGTGCTGACAGAAAAGACCGCCCTGAACCTGGGGGTGGAGCCGGGAGACTCCATCTGGGTGGAGAACCCTGACGGAGAACGGGTGGAGATGACCCTGACCGGCGTGACGGAGAACTATATGTTCACCCGGCTGTATGTGTCCAATGCCCAGCTGCAGACCCTGCTGGGCACCCAGGACATCCCCTGGAACACGGTGTACGCCCAGACCCGCTGCGACAGTGCCGCCGACCGCAACACCATGCGGGAGACCCTGCTGGCCTGCAACTATGTGACCGGAGCCTCCTTTACAGAGGATGCCACCTCCATGTTCGACAACCTCATCGTGAGCCTGAACTCGGTGGTGGTGCTGATCATCGTGTGTGCTGCGGCCCTGGCGGCGGTGGTGCTGTACAACCTGATCAGCGTGAACCTGGCAGAGCGCAAAAAGGAGCTGGCTACCATCAAGGTGCTGGGCTTCTATGATAAGGAAGTGTACCGCTACATCTTCCGGGAGATCGACCTACTGGCCCTCATGGGCTCCTGCGTGGGCCTGCTGCTGGGCATCCCCCTGCATCAGTTCATCATCCGCACCGTGGAAATGGACCAGCTGATGTTCATCCGGACCATTGCCCCCCACAGCTATCTGCTGAGCGTGGCACTGACCATGCTGTTCACGCTGGCAGTCTGCTTTGTCATGCGCCGCCATGTGAAGAAGATCAGCATGGTGGAGAGCATGAAGGCACCGGAATAAGAAACGTCAGGGTTCATAAAAGATTCACGGATGCACAACACTTTTGCCGAAATTCTCTGGTAAGATAGAATCACCGGAAGGGAACGCCGCAAATCCCTTCTCCGGGACAACATGATTCCTCCTTTTCCAAACCAAATACCGTAAAAAAGCACCGCGCAACGGGTCCACTTCCCGTTGCGCGGTGCTTTTTGCGTCCCGGAACAACAGAAAACATGCTGCTGCACCAATGTTGTGCAGCAGCATGTTCGGGTCTGTGTCAGGAGGCCGGCAAAAACTGCAAGGTGACCGCCTCAGCGGCAAGGGCGTCGGCCTGCTCCCGGGTCAGCTTTTTGCACCCGACCATCCGGTTGAGCACCACCTGCATCCGCTTGACGGCCAGGTCTGGGCTGCTGTTGGGCGAGTAGGCCGATGGGGCATTGGGCAGGCCCGCCAGCATCACGGCTTCGGCGTCGGTGAGCTGCAGCGGCGTTTTACCAAAGTAGCCCTGCGCGGCTTCGCCGATGCCGTAGTGCCCGCTGCCGAAATAGATGGTGTTGACGTACATTTCAAAGATCTGTTCCTTGTTGTACTGCTTCTCAATGGCGAGGGCGGCGAACATCTCCGCCGCCTTGCGGGCCAGATGCTTTTCCTGCGTGAACAGGGTGTTCTTGGCCAGCTGCTGGGTGATGGTGCTGCCGCCCTCGGCAAAGCTGCCGGTGCGCAGGTCGGTCACCAGTGCCCGGGCAATGGACACCGGGTCCACACCCTTGTGGTGGGTGAAGCGGGAATCCTCCGCCGAGATCACGGCGTTGATGTAGGTCTGGGGCAGCTGGGCATAGGGAACGAACCCCTCGCGGGACGAAATGCTGCTGTACAGGGTATCAATGGGGGTGACCTGGATGGCGCTCTCATAGAGTTTGTGGCCTGTGACGGCAAAGTACCCGCCCGCTGCCACGAGGACCAGCAGGGCAAGCAGCAGCACCGTGAGCAGCAGCTGCCGGAGAAAACGAAAAACGGTATGCATGGTGTGCTCCTTTCCGGGCGGTGGCCCGAATGACTGTATCATAAACGATTTTGGCCGGTTTGACAAGGGTCATTCCGGTCTTATTATAAGGTGCAGATTTTGCCGTTTTGTGACCAGAGCATGAATTTGTGCCGGTGTACGCCGTCGGACGGGCCGGGAAATCAAGCAAAGTAATACTCTTGACCGGAATGCACAAGGCACGGCATCGCGCAGCGGCCGTTCATCATGCACAAAATGCAAAATTGAAAAAAATGGAATTAACCTATTGACAAACTGGGTATTGCGGGATATAATGCGAACAACAAATCCACAAACCTTGTAGGGAATTGAAATGGAGATTCCCGGGTTTGTAGAGGAGTGGGAAAAAGACGGAAAGGAGGGCACGAAGATGAAACTGATCTGGAACGAGCTGCTGCATGCAAACTTCCGCTGTGGGCGAATGCGTGGGGAACGGGCAGAAGAATTCACCGTGACCTGTACGATGCCCTCCTGTGCACGAATGTGTACGCCGATGGAGCGTTGAACAAAAGCAAACGGAAATGATCTGCCCGGTACGCTGGAACTTGAGTGCGTATCGGGTGTTTTTGTATCAGGAAATTATACTAAAAGTTTAATGAGAGAGGTATACTACAATGTCTAACTATAAATTTGAGACCCTTCAGCTGCACGTTGGCCAGGAGCAGGCCGATCCCGCGACCGATTCCCGCGCAGTGCCCATTTACCAGACCACTTCCTATGTGTTCCGCAACAGCCAGCATGCTGCGGACCGCTTCGGTCTGGCAGACGCCGGCAACATCTACGGCCGTCTGACCAACTCCACCCAGGATGTGTTCGAGAAGCGCATTGCCGCTCTGGAAGGCGGCGTGGCTGCTCTGGCTACCGCTTCCGGCGCTGCTGCCATCACCTACACCATTGAGGCACTGGCACAGGCCGGTGACCACATCGTGGCACAAAAGACCATCTACGGCGGCAGCTACAACCTGCTGGAGCACACCCTGACCCAGTTCGGCGTTTCCACCACCTTCGTCAACGCCCATGACCTGGCCGAGGTGGAGAATGCCATCCAGCCCAACACCAAGGCTGTCTATCTGGAGACCCTGGGCAACCCCAACAGCGATATCCCCGACATCGACGCCATTGCCGCCATCGCGCACAAGCACGGCCTGCCGCTGGTCATCGACAACACCTTCGGCACCCCGTACCTGATCCGCCCCATCGAGCACGGCGCTGACATCGTGGTGCACTCCGCCACCAAATTCATCGGCGGCCACGGCACCACCCTGGGCGGCATCATCGTGGACAGCGGCAAGTTCGACTGGAAGGCCAGCGGCAAGTACGGCAACATTGCTGACCCCAACCCCAGCTACCACGGCGTTTCCTTCGCCGACGCAGCCGGCCCCGCTGCCTTTGTCACCTACATCCGCGCCATCCTGCTGCGTGATACCGGCGCAACCATTTCTCCGTTCAACGCCTTCCTGCTGCTGCAGGGCACCGAGACCCTGAGCCTGCGCATCGAGCGCCATGTGGAGAACACCAAGAAGGTCGTGGAGTTCCTGGCCAACCATCCGCAGGTGGAAAAGGTCAACCACCCCTCTCTGCCGGATCACCCGGACCACGCCCTGTACGAGAAGTACTTCCCCAACGGCGGTGCTTCCATCTTCACCTTCAACATCAAGGGCGGCCGTGAAGAGGCCTTCAAGTTTATTGATAACCTGAAGGTGTTCTCTCTGCTGGCCAACGTCGCTGACGTGAAGAGCCTGGTCATCCACCCGGCTTCCACCACCCACAGCCAGCTGAACGATGAGGAGCTGGCCGAGCAGCAGATCTACCAGAACACCATCCGTCTGTCCATCGGCACCGAGCACATCGACGACATCATTGCCGATCTGGAAGCCGGTTTCGCAGCAGTCCGCGGCGAGTAATTACCCGTCTGCACGAGCTGCATCAGAACCTTTGTCTCTTTGTCCATTCTTCCTTTTTTCCAAAACAAACGCAAAAGCCCTCCGGTTCTGAAGCCGGAGGGCTTTTGCTGTTTCCGGGGTGTGATGCAAAGTGGGTTCGAGCAAACGAAAAGCGCCCAGAAACTTACGTTTCTAGGTGCTTTTTCTTGGTGGGCGCGGGTGGATGTCGCAAGCCGCGCATCTAAAAAAGCCCCGCAGGGGCTTTTTTCCCCGCCGGACTGTTCGGCGGGTCGATGCTGTTCTCATCCACCCTTGTAGTGCGTTATAAAGTCCAGATAAAACAGAAACTCCAGCGTCATAACAACGCTGGAGTTCTTGGTGGGCGCGGGTGGATTCGAACCACCGAAGCTGAAAGCAGCAGATTTACAGTCTGTCCCCATTGGCCACTCGGGAACACGCCCATATTCTTTTGTGTGTCCTGCCGGACGACTTGTTTATTTTAGCATGGAAGGATGGATTTGTCAACACTTTTCTGCAAATTTCTGCAAGCGTTTTTCCAGGTCGGGATCCGGACAAAAAAGCCCCGTCGGGGCCCGGAAAAAGGGCACCCGACGGGGCTTGGAAGCACATGCTTTTTTCTTACAGATCTCTGAAAAATCAGTAAGCGATGCCGGCTGCGTCATAGCAGGCCTTGGCAGCCTCCATGATGGCGTTGGAGGTCACGGTGGAGCCGCTCACAGCGTCCACGTTGGGGGTGTTGCCAGCCACGATGGCATCAGCCACGGTGGGAGCAGCAGCCTGGCCCAGGCTCTCGGTCTCGGTGGAAGCGTCCACGTCGCAGGCGGTAGCAACGCCGTTCTCGAAGGTGATGGTCACGGTCACGTCGCCGTTCATGCCCTTGGCAGAAGCGGTCTGGGTGCCGGTGTAGCCCTCGCCCTCAGCAACGGAAGCAGCCTCGGAAGAAGCGGCCTCGCTGGCAGCCTCAGAAGAAGCAGCAACGCTGGAAGCAGCCTCGGAAGAGGCAGCAGAAGAAGCGGCGGTAGAAGAAGCGGAGCTGCCGCAGGCGGCCAGGCTGACAGCCAGGGCGCAGACAACAGCGATCTTGGTGAACTGTTTCATAGTGGTATATTCCTTTCTGAAAATGCAAAATCGGTACCGGGCCCCAACCGGGCGCACCGGGCACAGAATGCTATTATACACGTTTTGAACGATTTTTCAAGTGCATAATGCTGAAAAAGTCTGGAAAAGTTTGTGAAAAGTGCGAGCTTCCTTCTGAAACATGCACAGCGGATTGAAAATCCGGCAGCATCATGGTATTATTTTTATGGAGAACAGAAAAAGGCGATCCGCCGGACAGAAAGGTATGAGCATGTCATGACGATCCAAGAATGCTATGCACAGATGGGCGCAGATTACAACGAAGTGTTCCGTCGCCTGTACAACGAAGCAATGATCCGCAAGTTTGTGCTGCTGTTTCCCAAGGATGACAGCTTCCATAATCTGGAAGCTGCCCTGAAGGAACAGAACGTGAAGGAAGCCTTCCGCGCAGCACACACCCTGAAGGGTGTGTGCCAGAATCTGGGCTTTTCCAACCTGTATGCCCCGGCGGTGACGCTCACCGAGACGCTGCGTGCCGGCCAGCTGGAAGGCACGGCAGAGCAGTTTGCCGAGGTAGAAAAGCAGTACCGCATTACGATGGCCGCCATTCGGGCACTGGACTGAACGGAACGAAATACCCCGCCGCACCCGCTTCCATTCTGGAAGGGTGCGGCGGGGTATTTGCATTATTGCAGCTTTTTTCGTTTTTCGTAGTCGTTGAGGGCGTCCATTACTTCACCGGAGAGCGGGTAGAGGGCGATCATGTTGAAGATGGTCATCAGGCCGATGCCCACATCGCCCAGGTCCCACACCACGGTGTAGGCCTGCAGGCCGCCGATGAGCAGCATGACCAGAGCAATCAGCTTGTACACGGTTTGGCTCCACCAGTTGTCGCCGCACAGATAGGCCACGTTGCTGCGGGCGTAATACAGCACTCCCAGAAAGGTGGAAAAACTGAACAATGCCAGTGTAGCGGCAATGAACACAGTGCCAAACCCGCCCAGATGGTACTGCATGGCGGTCTGCAGCAGGTCCATGCCGGAAAGCCCGGCGGTGAGGTCCTGCGGCACCAGCAGCATCAGAAAGGCGGTGCAGCTGCAGATGACCACCGTGTCAATCAGTACGCCCAGCGCCTGCACGAAGCCCATCTTGACCGGATCGTCGCACGCGGCGGCTGCGGCAGCGCAGGGGGCTGAGCCGCTGCCGGCTTCATTGGAGAAAAGCCCGCGCTTGACGCCGTTCATCAGCACGGCACCAAAGCCGCCGGCTGCCATCTGCCGCAGACCAAAGGCCTCGGCAAAAATGCGGCCCAGCACGGCGGGCAGCTGGCGGAAGTTGACCACCAGAATGCCCACGGTGAGCACAAAGTAGCACACCGCCATGATGGGCACCATCACATCCAGGCTTTTCACGGTGGCGTTCTTGCGCAGCACGATGAGAGCGGCCAGCGCTGTGAGCACCAGCGTAGTGGTCAGCGGGGGAATGTGGAACGCGTTCTGGAACGCCGAACTCACCGAGTTGGAAATCACCTGACTGATGCCGCACCAGCAGATCAGGCCCGACACCGCAAACAGCGCCGCCGTGACCGAGTGCCGGAGTTTTTTGCCGCGCCGACGCTCAGCCAGTGCGTGCAGGTAGTAGGCCGGGCCGCCGCGCCAGCCGCCGTAAAGCGGGTCGGGCTGGCGGTATTTCTGGGCCAGCGTGGACTCGATAAAAGAGGTGGAAGCGCCCAGCAGGGCAGTGACCCACATCCAGAACACCGCGCCTGCACCGCCGGCCGAAACCGCCGCCACCACGCCCACCAGGTTGCCCATGCCCACCCGGGTGGCGGTGGACACCACCAGGGTCTGGAAGGAGGAAAGCCCCTCCTTGTTCTGGTTCTTTTCGCACACGGCGGCGATCATATCCCGGAACAGCCGCACCGGCAGCAGGCGGGTGCGCAAGGTGAACCAGATACCGGCGGTGAACAGCAGCACGACCATCGGCGAGATGCCGATGCCGCCGCCCACTGGCAGCGTGAACAGATCGCCCCACAGCAGGCGGTAAACAAATTCAATAAGATGGGTCAGCAAGAGCAAGGCCTCCTTGTCGGTTGATGACTTCATTATAGTACAGTACAAAAGAATTGTAAAACCCAAAATATTGATCGAAAGAATCAATGGAACAGAAGAGCAGGCCCGCCACAAAACAAAAACCGCCCGGCTGTTGCACCGGGCGGCGGAGGAAGCAATAAGAATTGTCAGAAAATCACAGGATGTCGATGTATTCACCGGCCAGCGCTTTGTTCATGCTGCGCACGGCGCAGAACTTGCCGCACATGCTGCAGGTGTCGCTGTGGTCATCTTCCGGCAGGCGGGCGTCGCGGATGGCTTTGGCGGTCTCGGGGTCCAGCGCACAGGCAAACTGTGCGTCCCAGTCCAGCACCCGGCGGGCGTCGCCCATCTTGTCGTCGATGTCGCGGGCATGGGGGATGCCCTTGGCGATGTCGGCGGCATGGGCAGCGATCTTGGAGGCCACAATGCCCTGCTTTACGTCCTCCACGTTGGGCAGTGCCAGATGCTCGGCAGGGGTGACATAGCACAGGAAGGCAGCACCGCTCATGGCAGCCACCGCTCCGCCGATGGCAGCGGTGATGTGGTCATAGCCGGGGGCAATGTCGGTGACCAGGGGTCCCAGCACATAGAAGGGGGCACCCATGCAGATGCTCTTCTGCACTTCCATGTTGGCGGCTACCTGATTCAGCGGCACATGGCCGGGGCCTTCCACCATGACCTGTACGTTGTGAGCCCAGGCACGCTTGGTCAGTTCACCCAGACGCACCAGCTCTTCGATCTGACACACATCGGTGGCGTCGGCCAGACAGCCGGGGCGGCAGGCGTCGCCCAGCGAGATGGTCACATCGTGCTCGGCGCAGATCTCGCAGATCTCATCAAAGTGCTCGTAGAAGGGGTTTTCGTTGCCGGTCATGCTCATCCAGGCAAACACCAGCGAACCGCCGCGGCTCACGATGTTCATCTTGCGCTTGTGCTTGCGGATCTGCTCGATGGTCTTGCGGGTGATGCCGCAGTGCAGGGTGACAAAGTCCACACCGTCCTCTGCATGCAGGCGCACCACATCGATGAAGTCCTGTGCGGTCAGCTCAGCCAGATCGCGCTGGTAGTGGATGACCGAATCGTACACCGGCACAGTGCCGATCATCACCGGGCACTCGTGGGTCAGCTTCTGGCGGAAGGGCTGGGTGTTGCCGTGGCTGGACAGGTCCATGATGGCCTCGGCACCCATGTTTACGGCACTCATGACCTTCTGCATTTCAATGTTGTAGTCCTTGCAGTCCCGGGAGACGCCAAGGTTCACATTGATCTTGGTGCGCAGCATGCTGCCGATGCCCTCCGGGTCCAGGCATTCGTGATGCTTGTTGGCCGGGATGGCTACCTTGCCTTCGGCCACCAGCTGCCGGATCTCCTCCGGGGTGCGGTACTCCTTTTTGGCCACGATCTCCATCTGCGGGGTGATGATGCCCTTGCGGGCGGCATCCATCTGGGTGGTGTAAGTCTGCATGATAAACTTCCCTCCAAAGATTCTCTCTTTTATCTGAACAGCAGAACGCTGGTCATGCGGTGATGCAGGCAGGCCTGCGGGGCGGGAGTTTCTCTGAAGACCGTCCGCTGGGGTGGGACCCTGTTGCCGCAGGCAATAGGGCGGGCGATGGAATGGCCCGATTCGCGTCCGAAGAGAAAGCTGCCGACACACAGGCTGGACCGGCTGGCAGGCTGTCGCCATTCAGAGAGAATATTCTGGATGCCGGCACCTGCGCGAGAAAATACGCTCATCATAAAACTCCTTTTATGATTTTTATAACGCGGCACAAGGTGGTGTCCCCGGTGTGCCGCGGGAAATGATTACTCTACGATCTGCTCCGAGAGGGCTTTCAGTTCCCTGCACTCGGCTTCGATGTCCTTTGCGCTGAAGATGGCGCTTACAAGGGCCACGCCGTCCACGCCGGTGCCCCTGAGCTGCAGGATATTATCCTTGTGGATGCCGCCGATGGCCACCACCGGCACATCTACAGCATTGCAGATGTCGATGAGGGTCTGCCGGGGCAGGACGTTGACGTCCTCCTTGGTGTGGGTAGCAAAAGCAGCCCCCACGCCCAGACAGTCGGCCCCGTGGGCCACAGCGTCCAGCGCTTCCTGCACCGTGTGGGCCGAAACACCGATCATCATATCCTCGCCCACGCGCTCGCGCACCTTGGCGGCGGCCATATCGTCCTGCCCCACATGGATGCCCTCGGCGTGGCACTTCACGGCCACGTCCACGTTGTCGTTGATGAACAGCGGCACACCGTACTGCTGGCACAGGCCGTGGATTTGGATGGCCTCCTGCAGAAAATCGGCGTCATCCAGATGCTTTTCCCGCAGCTGTACGCAGGTGGCACCGCCCTTCAGGGCGCTTTCCACCTGCTGGTACAGGGTCTGCTCGCCCACCCAGGCGCGGTCGGTCACGGCGTATAATAACATGGTATGCTTATCGCACTTCATAGGTTGCTCCTTCTTCCAGCTGTGCGGGGGTCATATTGTAGACGGCATCAATGATGTAATTGCGGTAGGTGGAGTTGCCGTCCAGCGGGCTCAGGCGGCTGTGGGCGATCTCACCGGCCAGACCCATGGCGCACACAGCGGCGGCAGCGGCCTCCAGCGGCTGGTCGGGGTTGGCGGTGACGAAGGCTGCCGTCAGAGCCGAGAGCTGGCAGCCGGTGCCGGTGATGCTGCTCATCATGGGGTGGCCGTTGCGGATGCAGTAAGCCTTGTGGGCGTCGGCCACGATGTCAATGGCACCGGTGATGGCCACCACGGCACCGGTGCGGGCCGCAAAGGCCTTGGCAAAAGCCACGGCGCTGTCCAGATTTTCCTCGGTGACCTTGTCGGCCACATCGGCATCCACGCCCTTGGTGGTACCGGCACCGGAGGCCAGGGTCTTGACCTCGGAGATGTTGCCCCGGATGACCGTGAATTTCACCTCCCGCAGCAGGCGGTTGGCGGTGTCGGTGCGCAGCTGGGAAGCACCGGCGCCCACGGGGTCCAGCACCACGGGGTGGCCCAGCAGGTTGGCCTTTTTCCCGGCCAGCAGCATGCTGGTGATGGTGCGGCTGTTCAGGGTGCCGATGTTGATGTTCAGGCCGCCGCAGATGGTGGTGATGTCCTCCACCTCAGCGGCATCGTCGGCCATGATGGGGGAGGCCCCGCAGGCCAGCACCATGTTGGCGCAGTCGTTCACCGTGACATAGTTGGTGATGTTGTGGATCAGCGGGCAGGTGCTGCGGACATTCTCAAAACATTCAGCAAACATGATGGCTCCTCCGTCAGGACAGGCTGCTCTGCATGCTGCGCAGAACACCGGAGCGCTGCAGGCTGAACACCAGGATCCCGGCAATCACAGCGCCCACGCCGGTGGAGATGAGGAAGGGGACGATGTAGGCATAGAAGGCGATGTCACCGGCGCTCTTGCCCATCAGGAAGATGGCCACCGGGTAGGCGCACAGGCCGCCCAGCACGCTGGTGCCGAACACCTCACCGGCCACCGTGGCCAGCAGGTTCTTGGTCTTGTGGTACACCAGGCCGCACAGCAGCGCACCGAACATACTGCCCGGGAAAGCCATCAGACTGCCCAGGCCCAGCAGGTTGCGCAGCAGGGAAGCGACAAAGGCTACGCCTACACCCCACCAGGGCCCCAGCAGCACGGCGCACAGCACATTGACCATGTGCTGCACCGGAGCACACTTGCTGCCGAACATCGGGAAGCTGAACACGCTGCCCACTACACACAGAGCACAGAACATACCGGCCAGCGCCAGTTTTTTTGCAGAAACCTTTTTCATGAGGGAAAACTCCTTTCTAGTGGGGCGGCTGCAGACAGCGGCCCCGGCAAACCACGCCCTGCCCGCAAAAAGGCAAAGCAATCCTTCGGGTTGCGGTCGAGACTTGCTGGTCTCCTCTCACGCCGGAACACGGCTTCCCATCGCTGTCGGTTGCAAGGCTCAGGGCGCTCCCCCTCAGCCCGCTGCGCCTGTGCGCAGAGCCGCCCTTTGCAGGGCGGGAATGATTCCTCCTCAAAAAATGCTGACAAAACAAAAACAGGAGACACCCGGCGGGGTGCCTCCTGTAAAAAATCGTCCATCAATGACTTCCTACGGCGGCATTATCCGCATCAGGTTAAAGGGTCGAAGGTCGATTCCTTCCTCTCAGCCTGCATCACAAGCTCCCCTGTATTTGGTTCGTGACTGTATTTTACACCCATTGAGCGCAAATTGCAAGGGGGCATCAGATCAGGATGCCGTCGCAGTGGTCGATCTCGTGCTGGATGATCTGGGCCGTCCAGCCGGTAAAGGTGCGGATGCGCGGCTTGCCGTCGGCAGTTTCGTACTGCACCTTGATGCTTTTCCAGCGCTTGGTGGGGCGCACACCCTCCAGCGAAAGACAGCCCTCCTCGGTGTTGTAGGGGCCGGACTTTTTGAGGATGACCGGGTTGAACAGCACCAGATACCCGTCCTCGGCCTCCACGGCGATGATGCGCTTGGCCACGCCGATCATGTTGGCGGCCATGCCCACGCAGCCGTCGGCGTGGGCGGTCAGGGTCTCCAGCAGGTCGCGGGCGGTGTCGGCGTCTGCCGGGGTGGCCCGGGCGGACTTCTGGGCTAAAAACAGGGGGTCGTGTACAATGGGCTGGATCATAAAAAATCTCCTTTACGGTTCATGGGGGGTGGGGCGCAGCAGCATCCCTGCCAGAATGCCCACCGCTGCCGGCAGCACCCAGCCAAAGCCCACAGCCCCAAAGGGCAGGGCCTTAGCCAGGGCCGAAAGGGGCCCCAGGGGCAGGGCGGACGCAACGCTTTGCAGGGCGGTGCAGCCAATGCACAGAGGGTACACCAGCGGGTGCCGCTGCTCCAGCTCCGGCACAAAGGAAAGGCAGATCAGCAAAATGGCCACCGGGTAAAGGGCGTTGAGCACCGGGACGGACAGCCGCAGGATGTCTGCCAGGCCCAGGTTCGAGATCAGCATACTGGCAGCGGCAAAAAATCCGGCAAAGGCCGGATAGGGCACAGAGGGCACCAGGGTGTGGAAGTACTCCCCCACACAGGCAATGAGGCCCACACAGGTGTTAAAGCAGGCCAGCACAAAAATAGCGGCAAGGAGCACAAGGCCAGCTTTGCCAAAAAGCCGGTCTGCCAGCACCGTCAGCACGTTGGCTCCGGTGGCAAGGCCGGGGACGGCGGCCCCGGTAAGGGCTCCGGCGTGGCCCAGCATGGCGTACACCGCCAGCAGCAGCCCTCCGGCCACAAACCCGGCCAGGATGGTGCTGCGCTGCACCTCCTCCTGCCGGGTGACGCCCTGGGCCTGGATGTTCAGGGCAATGATGGCTCCAAAGTTCAAGGCTGCCAGGGTGTCCATGGTCTGGTAGCCATACAATACGCCCTGTAATACGGCACCAGAGGTATACTCCGGGGTGGGGGTGCCGTACTGCCCTGCCAGGGGGTGCAGCAGGCAGCCGCCAAACAAGACCAGGATCAGCACCAGCAGGCAGGGGCACAGCAGCCTGCCCAGCCAACGGGTGAGTTTTTCCGGCTGCAGGGCCACCAGAAAGGCCGCTGCAAAGAACACCACCGAGTATCCCAGCTGCAGCCCGGCCCCGGTGCCCACCAGGGGGGCCAGCATGGCAAAGGAGGTGCTGGCGGTGCGTGGGATGGCCAGACAGGGGCCAATGGACAGGTAGATCAGGATCATAAAGACCTGGGCAAACACCGGGTGCACCCGGCCTGCCAGCTTTTCCAGACCCTGGGCCCGGGCCACAGCCACCACTCCGGCAACGGGCAGCCCCACGGCACTGATGGCCAGGCCCAGAAAGGCAGGCCAGAAATGGATGCCTGCCTTGGCTCCCAGGTCCGGCGGAAAGATCAGGTTGCCAGCCCCGAAAAACATGGAAAACAGCGTGAAGCCGATGAGCAGCAGCTTTCGGCCAGATAGCTTTTGCATAAAAAATTCCCCTCTCTTGTGTGGGTTCCTGCCGGGCAGGAAGCGAATATCTTCAGTGTACTCTGAAGATAAATTCATGTCAAGCATATCTAAATTGAGCAAAAGTATCTTTTAAACACAAGACCTCCAGGGCAGGTGATGCACAGGTCATTGGCCTTTGGGGCGGAGTGTGGTATACTGGGACGCAGAAAACTGCAGCGAAATGAGGGGAGAACCATGCACGACTACAAAACGCTGCTCCGGCGCGCCGGGGCGGTGCTGTTCTGGCTGGCGGTGTGGCAGGCTGCGGCCATGGCCATCGGACAGGAGGTCTTTCTGGTGTCGCCGGTGCAGGCCCTACGCTGCCTGCTGCGGCTGCTGCCGCAGGCGGATTTCTGGCACCGGGTGGGGTTCAGCGCCGGGCGCATCCTGCTGGGCTTCGGGCTGGGCGTGGTGTGCAGTGCGGCGCTGGCCGTAGCGGCTGAAATCTGTCCCGCTGCCGAAGTTTTGATCGCCCCGGTGCTGCAGCTGGTCAAGGCCACGCCGGTGGCCAGCTTCATCATTCTGGCGCTGGTGTGGGTGCGGGGGTCCTCGCTGTCGGTGCTCATCAGCTTTCTGATGGTGCTTCCGGTGCTGTACGGGGCCGTGCGCACCGGCATCCGGGCGGCAGACCCGCAGCTGCTGGAAATGGCAAAGGTGTTCCGTCTGCCGCTGGGCCGCCGCCTGCGGGCCGTGTGGCTCCCAGCGGTTCTCCCGGCTTTCCGGCAGGGGTGCAGCGTGGCGCTGGGCATCTGCTGGAAAAGCGGCGTGGCGGCGGAGGTCATCGGCCTGCCCAACGGCAGCATCGGCGATGCCCTTTACCGGGCCAAGATCACTCTTTCCACCGGGGAGCTGTTTGCCTGGACCTTTGTCATCATCCTGCTCAGCGCAGCCTTTGAAAAGCTGTTCCTCCGGGCGCTGGATGCTCTGAGCCGGGCGTTGATTGGCGGAGAGGAGGATGCCGCATGCTGACCATCGACCATCTGGAAAAGCGGTTCGGCAGCACGGTGCTGTTCCGGGACCTGACCTTTACGGTGGACGGCCCGGCGGTGCTGTGGGCCCCCAGCGGCTGGGGCAAGACCACCCTTCTGCGCATCCTCATGGGGCTGGAAACGCCCACGGCAGGCCGGGTGCAGGGCGCCGGGCGGGTGAGTGCGGTGTTCCAGGAGGACCGGCTCTGCCCCCAGCTGACGGCGGTGCAGAATGTGCTGCTGGTGCTGCCGGATGACCGGCAGGAAGCGGCCATCCGACAGGACTTTGCCCGGCTGGGGCTGGATGAGGCCGCGCTGGCCCTCCCGGCCCGGAAGCTGAGCGGCGGGCAGAAGCGCCGCACGGCCCTGCTGCGGGCCCTCTGGGCACCGGGGGACACCCTGCTGCTGGACGAGCCCTTTACCGGTATGGACCCGGCTGCCGTACAGGCCAGCATCGCCCTGCTGCGGGAGCGGGTGGAGGGCCGTCCGGTGCTGCTGGCCACCCACGACCGTGCCGCCATCGACGCACTGGGCTGGCCGATGCTGGAGCTGCAGAAGCTGGCACAGCCGGGTGCGGCTTGCAATTCCACAAACAAAGGATTACAATAAGGGTTAGCAGCGCAAAACGGCTGCATGTTAAGAATCCTGAACCTGAAACGGAGGTTTTTCAGTTATGGCTTGTACTACCATTCTGGTCGGCAAAAAGGCGTCTTACGACGGCTCTACCATGATCGCCCGCAACGACGATTCCGGCTCCGGCCATTTCACCGCCAAAAAGTTCACCGTGGTGCACCCGGAGGACCTGCCCAAGGTCTACCGCAGTGTGCTGTCCCATGTGGAAGTGCCCCTGCCGGAGGGTGCCATGCGCTTTACCGCCATGCCCAACGCCGTGGAGGGCAAGGGCATCTGGGCGGCTTCCGGCGTGAACGCCGCCAACGTGGGCATGACCGCCACTGAGACGATCACCTCCAACCCCCGCGTGCTGGGCGCGGACCCGCTGGTGGAGTACCGCCCCGCCAAGGGCGGCCAGCCGGAAGTGCCCGGCGGCATCGGCGAAGAGGATATTGTGTATCTGGTGCTGCCCTACATCCACACCGCCCGCGAGGGCGTGCAGCGTCTGGGCCAGTTGCTGCAGACCTACGGCACCTACGAGATGAACGGCATCGCTTTTGCCGACGTGAACGAGGTGTGGTGGCTGGAGACCATCGGCGGGCACCACTGGATCGCCCGCCGTGTGCCGGATGACGTGTATGTGGTCATGCCCAACCAGCTGGGTCTGGACAGCTTTGACCTGACCGACGCCCTGGGCGAGCAGAAGGAATACATGTGCTCGGCCGACCTTGCCGAGTTCATCGCAAAGAACCATCTGGACCTGTCGCAGGATGGGGCACTGAACCCCCGCGATGCCTTTGGCAGCCACGACGACTCTGACCATGTGTATAACACGCCCCGCGCCTGGTACATGCTGCGTACCCTGAACCCCACCACCTGGGTGTGGGACGGTCCGGATGCCGATTATACCCCCATGTCCGACGATCTGCCCTGGTGCATGGTGCCGGAAAAGAAGGTGACCCCGGAGGACGTGAAGTATGTGCTGTCCAGCCACTATCAGGGCACCCCGTATGACCCCTACCGCAGCTACGGCGACAAGGCCAGCAAGGGCGCATATCGTTCCATCGGCATCAACCGCAACGACTTCATGGCCCTGATCCAGCTGCGCCCGGACGTGGACGCCGAGAACTGCGCTCTGGAATGGATCGCCTATGCCTCCAACGCCTTCAACACCATGGTGCCCTTCTACGCCAATGTGGACACCACCCCGGCTTATCTGGCCAACACCACCGGCGAAGTGTCCACCGACAACTTCTACTGGGTCAGCCGCATGATCGCCGCCATGGCCGATGCTTCCTATGCAAAGTCGCTGTTCCACATCGAGCGCTATGAGGAAGCCGTGCTCAGCGCGGCCCATGCACTGGTGAACCAGTACGACGCGAAGCTGGCCGCGGCAGCGCCTGCAGCCCGTGCCGCCCTGCGGGAGGAAGCCAACCTCGCCCTGGCCGCCATGATCCAGGAAAAGGCCTCCGACACGTTGGGCAAGGTGCTGTTTGAACTGAGCAATCAGATGAAGAACGCCTACTCCCGTTCGGATGCGTGATCTTTCAATAAGAACGACTGAACCGTAAAAAGGCGGGCTGCAGTGCAAACTGCGGCCCGCCTTTTCTGCGGTTATTTCTTTTTTCTTGCCGGTTTCTTTTTGCGCACGGTGTAACCAAAGGTGCCCAGCTTTTTGCCCAGGGCCAGATACTCGCCGTGGCTGTACACGATGAGCTTTGCCCTGTCCAGACACAGCTTGCCGGTCTCATCCAGCAGGCTCTCGTCCACATCGCAGGCCACCACTTCGGCAAGGAACAGGTCGTGGCTGCCCAGCGGGATTCTCTGGGTCACTTTGCATTCCAGGTTCACCGGGCTTTCCGCCAGCACAGGGCAGTCGGTGAGCACGCTGCCCGGCTCGGCATGCAGGCCGCAGGCGGCAAACTTGTCCACATCGCGGCCGCTCTTCACGCCGCACCAATCCACCGACCGCACCAGTGCTTCGGTGGGCAGGTTGATGGCAAACTGCCCGCTCTCCTGAATGAGGTGGTGGCTGAACCGTTCCGGCCGCACGCTGATGCTCACCATGCTGGGCTGTGTGCAGATGGTGCCCGTCCAGCCAATGGTGATGAGGTTGGGGTTCTCCAGCCCGCCGCAGGACACCAGCACCGGCGGTTCCGGGTTCAGCAGGGTACTGCCCCGCCAGCTCTGTTTGCTCATCCGTGATACTTCCTTTCGTAGGGGGCCCAGGTGCGCTCCGAGATGATGTAGCGCGGGCGGGCCTTGGTCTCCATGTAGATCTTGCCGATGTATTCGCCGATGACGCCCAGGCATACCAGCTGCACGCCGCCCATGAAGCAGACGATGCAGACGATGGAGGCCCAGCCTGCCACCGACGAGCCCAGAATGGCCTGCACGATGGCCCAGATGACCCCGATGAAGCCGATCAGGCTCACCACGATGCCGGCTCCGGTGATGATGCGGATGGGCTTGTTGGACAGGCTGGTGATGCCGTCAAAGGCCAGTGCCAGCATCTTGCTCAGGGGATAGTGGCTCTCGCCGGCCAGACGCTCGTGGCGCTCGTAGGTGACCACGTCGTGGGGGAAGCCCACCAGCGGCACCATACCCCGCAGGAAGATGTTCACCTCGTGGTAGTCGGCAAAGCTCTCCAGCACACGGGTGCTGATCAGGCGGTAGTCGGCGTGATTGAACACGATGTCGGCGCCCAGAGCGTTCATCACATGGTAGAAGCCCTCGGCGGTGAACCGCTTGAAGAAGGTGTCGGTGTCGCGGCGGCTGCGCACGCCGTACACCACCTCGGCACCGTCCAGATACTTCTGCACCATCTCATCCATGGCGTTGATGTCATCCTGCCCGTCGCAGTCGATGGAAATGGTGATATCGCAGCTGCCGCTGTGCAGCGCCTCCATCAGGCCTGCCAGTACGGCATTCTGGTGGCCGCGGTTGCGGCTCTGCGCAATGCCGATGAAGTGCTCGTCCTGCTTTGCAAAGCCCTGAATGAGCTCCCAGGTCTTATCCTTGGAGCCGTCGTTGACGAACAGCACCCGGCTCCTGTCGCTCACAAGGCCGCGGGCGGCAAGGTCGTTGATCTTTTGCAGGAACAGCGGGGCTGTGATGGGCAGCACTGCTTCCTCATTATAACAGGGGATCACGATCCAGAGAATCGGTTTGGACATGGTAAAAACTCCTTTTTATCCTTTATTGCACCATCTGCTTCAGAGCGTCCGGGTCCAGCAGTTTGAAGCTGCTTTTAAAGGTATCCAGCAGGCCGTCCTTCTGCATCAGGCTCAGCTCCCGGCTCAGGGCACTGCGGTCGCAGTTGAGGTAGTCGGCCAGCTGCACGCGGGAGAACGGGATGCTGAAAGTCAGGCTCCCGGCCCGCTCGCTCTCGTTCAGCAGGTAAGCGCACACCTTGGCGCGCAGGCTCTTCAGCACCAGCAGGTCCACCCGGCGGGAGAGCAGGAAGTATTTGTCGCTGATGGTGCGCACCAGATTCTGCAGCACCCGCTGATGGGCGGGGCTGCCGTCCGAGAGCAGCAGCTGCTCGTAGGGCACCAGCAGCACCTCGCAGGCGGTGGCCGCCAGCACCGTGACCGGGCTGGCCAGACTGGAGCCGCCCAGCACATCGCCGAATACCCCGCCCGGTTCCACCCGGGTAATGGGCACACGGGCACCCTCCGGGCCGGGGCGGTAGGCTTCCAGTTCTCCGGACAGCACCACGCCCACCCGGCGGCTGGGCGCACCGGCCAGTACGAGCACTTCGCCCCGGCCAAAGCTGCGCTCCACGGCCCCCAGCCGGGTCAGCAGTGCTTGCAGCTCCTCGGCGGAAAGACCGGAAAACAGGGTGGTGGATTGTAACAGCGGCAGATCGTTTTTCATCGCAACTCCGTGGGAACCGTAGCGGCCCCCACAGTCCTCCTGCAATTCCGTTGCATGCGCAACGGTATTTTCCCCCCTATTATAGTAAACTAGGACGCGCAAAGCAAATATTTTTGCAAATTTGCCTTGTAAAATTTTGCATTGCAGGGTCTGCACCGGTTCCCATGCGGGGAACGGCACCCCTGCGGGAAGAAAGAGGACATCATGAAGAAATTTGTATCGCTGCTGCTGGCGTTCAGCCTTGCGCTGTGCCTGGCAGCCTGCGGCGGCAGCGCAAGCTCCGCCGTTTCCGGCTCTGCAGCCTCCAGTGAGGCCGCTTCCTCCGAGGCTGCTTCCAGCGAAGCCGCACAGGAGCTTTCCACCACCGACGCCCTGCGCATCGCGGGCCTGAAGGGACCCACCACCATGGGTCTGGTCAACCTGCTCAGCATGGAAGCCGACGGCACCGCCGCCATGGACTACGACCTGCAGCTCTACGGCGCCGCCGATGAGATCGTGCCCCTGCTGATGAAGGGTGAGCTGGACATGGCTGCCATCCCGGCAAACCTGGCCGCGACCCTGTACCAGAAAACCAACGGCGGCATCCAGGCCGTGGCTGTGAATACCCTGGGCGTGCTGTATGTGGTGGAACAGGGCGACACGGTGCAGTCCATGGCTGACCTGAAGGGCCGCACCATCCTGTCCACCGGCAAGGGCACCACCCCGGAGTATGTGCTGCGCTACCTGCTCAATGCCAACGGCATCGACCCCGACAAGGACGTGACCATTGAGTATTATAGCGAGGCCACCGAGGTGACCGCCCAGATGGCCACCACCGAGGACGCCATTGCCGTACTGCCCCAGCCCTATGTCACTGCCGCCGGTCTGCAGGACGAGACTCTGCGGGTGGCCCTGAACCTGACCGAGGAGTGGAACAAGGTGGCCGATACCCAGCTCATCACCGGTGTGACTGTGGTGCGCAAGGAGTATGCCGAGGAGCACCCGGATGTGGTGGCCGCCTTCCTGACCGACTACGCCAGGAGTGTGGAAGCCGCCAACACCGACCTGGACGGCACCGCTGCCCTGTGCGAAGAGCAGGGCGTGGTGGCCAAGGCTGCCATTGCCAAAAAGGCCCTGCCCAACTGCAACATCGTCTGCCTGACCGGCGACGAGCTGAAGGCAGATGCTTCTGCTTACCTGCAGGTGCTGTTTGACGCCGACCCCGCCGCCGTGGGCGGCGCGCTGCCCGGTGACGATTTCTACTGGACGGCTGAATAATTCCGAGCAAACCATCTCTCCGGAGCCGCTGTGCATTGGTACGCACAGCGGCTCTTTTTTGTGCCTTGGCAGATGTGCACAAAAATCGGAGAGAAATTTTGTGCGTGAAATTGACCGGAAGTGATTGATTTTGACGGAATGCTTGCTATAATAAAGATGTAAACCACCAAAACCCGTCAAAGAACGCTAAAAACCGTCAGAGACGAGGCGCAAAGGAGAGAACAGCCATGTTGGCAGAAGAACGGTTCGGGCAGATCCTGAATCTGCTGAGCAAACAGCGCACGGCCACCGTGCAGGAGCTGTGCGAGGCGCTGGGCACCAGCGAGTCCACCATCCGGCGTGACCTGACGGAGCTGGACCGGCTGGGCAAGCTGAACAAGGTGCACGGTGGGGCCACTCTGCCGGACAGCCGCTTCCAGGCCGAGGAACCCACCATGCAGGCCAAGGAGACGCTGGCCGTGCCCCAGAAGCGGGCCATTGCGGCGGCTGCCGCTGCCCTCATCCACGCCGAGGACTTTGTGTTCATCGACGCAGGCTCCACCACGCTGGAACTGGTGCGGGCGCTGGAGGGCGAGGCCCTGCAGGCAAACTATGTGACCAACGGCGTGGCCCATGCCCGCACGCTGGCCCAGAAGGGCTGCCGGGTGTTCCTGCCCGGCGGGCTGCTGCGGCCCCAGACCGAGGCCATCGTGGGCGCGGCAGCCGTGAGCAGCCTGCAGCAGTACAACTTCACCAAGGCGTTCATGGGGGCCAACGGTGTGGCGCTGGAAGCAGGCTTCACCACCCCGGACCCGGAGGAAGCCGCCGTGAAAGCCACAGTGGTGCACCGCGCACGGGAGAGCTGGTTTCTGGTGGATGACGCAAAGTTTGCGCGCATCTGCCCGGCGGTGATCGCAGACCTGCACAGCGGTGCCATCCTGACCAACCGCTGCCCCAGCCCTAAATACAAACAATACACGCTGGTAAAGGAGACGGAACTATGATCTACACTGTCACATTCAACCCGGCCATCGACTATGTGGTGCGGCTGGACGCCCCGCTGGAAATCGGGCAGGTGAACCGTGCCTGCGGCGAGGACTGCGTGCTGGGCGGCAAAGGCATCAACGTGTCCGGTGTGCTGGCCCAGCTGGGCTGTCCCAGCGTGGCGCTGGGCTTTGTGGCCGGGGAGACCGGTGCCTGGCTGGAGCGCGGTCTGGCCGCGCAGGGCCTGCACACCGACTTTGTGCATCTGGAAAACGGCATGACCCGCATCAATGTCAAGATCAAGGCGGGGCAGGAGACCGAGCTGAACGGAGCTGGGCCGGACATCCCGGACGAGGCCCTGCACCAGCTGGAAGAAAAGCTGGACGGTCTGACCGAAAATGACGTGCTGATTTTAGCCGGCAGCATCCCCGCCAGCCTGCCGCAGGACGTGTACGAGCGGCTGCTGGCCCGGCTGGATGGCCGGGGCGTGCGCTGTGTGGTGGATGCCACCCGCGCCCTGCTGGTGAACGTGCTGCCCTACCACCCCTTCCTCATCAAGCCCAACAACCACGAGCTGGGCGAGATCGTGGGCAGGGAGCTGCACACGGATGAAGAGATCGCGGCAGCGGCCCGCACCCTGCAGGAAAAAGGTGCCCGCAACGTGCTGGTGAGCATGGCCGGGGACGGTGCCCTGCTGCTGGACGAGCAGGGACAGACCCACCGCATCGGCTGCCCCAAGGGCAAGGTGGTCAACAGCGTGGGGGCTGGTGACAGCATGGTAGCCGGTTTTGTGGCTGGGTATCTGCAAAGCGGCAGCTATGCGCAGGCGCTGCGTCTGGGCACCGCCTGCGGCAGCGCAACGGCCTTCAGCCTTGGGCTTGCCACAAAGGAGAAGATCGACGAGCTGCTGGCGCAGCTTTGATGGAATAAAAGGAACAAGGAAGGAAAGCTTATGCGTATCACCGAGTTATTTACCGCACAGTCCATTGCGCTGGACGAGGCGCTGCAAACACAGGAGGAGATCCTGAGCCGTCTGGTGGAGCTGCAGGCCACCCACGGCAACATCACCGACAAGGATGCCTACAAAAAGGCCCTCTACGCCCGCGAGGCCGAGGGTTCTACCTATGTGGACAACGGCATCACGGTGCCCCACGCCAAAACGGCTGTGGTCACCCGGCCCAGCCTGGCCGCTTTGCGTCTGGCAAAGCCGGTGCAGTACAACGCCGAGGATGACGGCACCACCGACCTGCTGTTTGCCATTGCAGCGCCGGAAAACGGCAGCCTGCATGTAGATATGCTGGCCCGCATGATGCAGATGCTGATGAACGAGGACTTTGCGGAAAAGCTGAAAGCCGCAAAGACTCCGGCAGAGTTTCTGGACTGCATCGACGCGCAGGAGGAAGCCCAGTTTGGTGCCGAGAGCTTTACGCAGCAGCAGCTGCCCCAGAATGGTTATCGCATCCTGGCGGTGACGGCCTGCGTCAACGGCATCGCTCACACCTACATGGCCGCCGAGGCGCTGACCAAGGCCGGTGACAAGCTGGGTCTGCCCACCAAGGTGGAGACCAACGGCTCGGACGGCGCAAAGAACATCCTGACCCGTGCCGAGATCGCCGCCTGCGACGGCATCATCGTGGCCGCCGAGAAAAAGGTAGACACCGCCCGCTTTGACGGCAAGCCGGTGCTGTTCACCCGCGTGGATGACGGCATCCACAAGCCGGAAGAACTCATCAAAAAGATCGCCCACGGCGAAGTGCCCGTGTACCGCGCCGAGGGCGGTGCCGAGGCCACCGAGAGCGCCGACACCAAGGACAGCTTTGGCCGCAGCCTGTACAAAAACCTGATGAACGGCGTCTCCCACATGCTGCCCTTCGTGGTGGGCGGCGGCATTATGATCGCGCTGGCCTTCCTGCTGGACGATTACAGCATTGACCCCGCAAACTTCGGCATGAACACTCCGGTGGCCGCTTTCTTCAAGACGGTGGGCGGCGCGGCCTTCGGCTACATGCTGCCCATTCTGGCAGGCTTCATTGCCATGTCCATCGCCGACCGTCCGGGCTTGGCGGTGGGCTTTGCCGGCGGTGTGCTGGCCATGAACGGCACCAACTTTGCGGGTATCGCCAATGGTGAGACCACCGGCATCTCCGGCGGTTTCCTGGCTGCCATGCTGGCCGGTTTTGCAGCGGGCTACATCGTCCAGTTCCTGAAAAAGATCACCGAAAAGCTGCCCGCCAGCCTGAACGGCCTTCGCCCCATGCTCATCTACCCGCTGGGCGGCATGCTGATCATTGGTGCCGTGATGTGCGGCATCAACCCGGTCATGGGCATGATCAACACCGCCATGACCAACTGGCTGAACGCACTGGGCGGCAGCTCCAAGGTGCTGCTGGGTGCCATCGTGGCCGGTATGATGAGCATCGACATGGGCGGCCCCTTCAACAAGGCAGCGTATGTGTTCGGCACCGCAGCCCTTGCTTCCGGCAACTATGAGGTCATGGCCGCCGTCATGGTGGGCGGCATGGTGCCTCCCATTGCCATCGCCCTGTCCACCACCTTCTGCCCCAAGAAGTGGACCCCCGACGAGCGCCGCAACGGCATCGTGAACTATGTCATGGGCCTGTGCTTCGTCACCGAGGGTGCCATCCCCTACGCAGCAGCAGACCCGCTGCGCATCCTGCCCAGCTGCATCATCGGCTCGGCCCTGGCCGGTTCCCTGTCCATGGTCTTTGGCTGCGGCCTGCGGGCACCCCACGGCGGCATCTTCGTGTTCCCCGTGGTGGACCACGCCGCTCTGTACTGCGTGGCGCTGGCCGTGGGCAGCGTGGTGGGTGCTGTGATCCTGAGCCTGCTCAAGAAGGACCGCACCAACGCCTGATCCGCCATTTACTCCCTCCATTGGAGACTTCTTCATACAGCACAAGGCCCCCGGGAACCCGGGGGCCTTGTGTCGTTTCAGTGAATCTCTTTACACAAAAACGGCTGCCCGGTGTGGAAAACCGGAGCAGCCGCTTTGCATGGATGAAATCTTATTTGCCGTGCTTCACGCGCTGGATCTCGCCCAAATCGTAAGGCGTGTTCTGGTAGACGTAGTAGTTCAGCCAGTTCTCGTACAGCAGGTGAGCATGGGCACGCCAGCGGAACAGCGGAGGCTGCTCCGGGTCATCGTCCGGATAGTAGTTGACGGGCACATGGATGGGCAGGCCCTTGGCCACGTCCCGCTTGTACTCGGCATCCAGCGTGTACTTGTCGTACTCCGGGTGGCCGGTGACAAAGATTTGCCGTCCGTTCTCGGTGCTCATGAGGAAGGGCCCGGCCACATCGCTCTCGGCCAGGATGCGCAGCGCGTCGCAGGCATCCACATCGGCCCGGCGGATGCCGGTGTGGCGGCTGTGGGGCGCATAGAACACCTCGTCAAAGCCGCGCACCAGAGGGTTCGCCGGGCGGGTGACCCGGTGCTCGAACACGCCGAACATCTTTTCCGGCAGCAACTCCTTGTGCACACCGTAGTGGTAGTACAGGCCCGCCTGGGCACCCCAGCAGACGTGCAGGGTGGAGTAGACGTTCGTCTCGCTGAAATCCATGATCTCACACAGTTCCGGCCAGTAGTCCACCTGCTCAAAGTCCATGGTCTCCACCGGGGCACCGGTGATGATCATGCCGTCGTAGCGGTTGTTCTTCACCTCGTCAAAGGTCTTGTAGAATGCATCCAGATGGGCGGCCGACACATGGGTGGCGGCGTGGCTGGCCGTCTGCAGCAGGGTCATATGCACCTGCAGGGGGGTGTTGGCCAGCAGACGGGCGATCTGGGTCTCGGTGGCGATCTTGGTGGGCATCAGGTTCAGGATCAGGATCTCCAGCGGGCGGATGTGCTGTGCCAGTGCCCGCTCCCGGTGCATGACAAAGACGTTTTCTTCATAAAGGGCATCGTAGGCGGGCAGGGTCTTGGGGATGATCAGCGGCATAGCGTGTTTGCTCCTTTGAGTTGACGATTTTGAAAAACTATTTTATTTGCAGGCCTGGAAAGCCTGCCTTTTTACGGGAGAAATCGTGGCGGGGACCCGACCATGCAGCTGACCGGACAGGATCAGATCTTATCCAGTGCCTGTGCGATGTCGGCAATGAGGTCCTCGCTGCTTTCCAGGCCGCAGCTCATGCGTACCAGCTCAGCGGGCACACCGGCGGCCTTCAGCTGCTCATCGTTCATCTGACGGTGGGTGCTGGAAGCGGGGTTCAGGCAGCAGGTGCGGGCATCGGCCACATGGGTCTCGATGGCGGCCAGCTTCAGTTCCTTCATAAAGGTGCTGGCTGCCTCACGGCCGCCGGCCAGGCCAAAGCTGACCACGCCGCAGCTGCCGTTCGGCAGGTACTTTTCGGCCAGTGCATGGTAGGGGCTGGATTCCAGACCGCAGTAGTTGACGTAAGCCACCTTCGGGTGAGCTTCCAGGAACTTTGCCACGGCCATGCCGTTCTCGCAGTGGCGCTGCATGCGCACATGCAGGCTCTCCAGACCCAGGTTCAGCATGTAGGCGTTCATGGGGGACTGCATGGAACCAAAGTCGCGCATCAGCTGGGCCGTTGCCTTGGTGATGAAGGCACCCTCCTTGCCAAAGCGCTCGGCGTAGGTGATGCCGTGGTAGCTGTCATCCGGGGTGCACAGGCCGGGGAACTTGTCGGCGTGGGCCATCCAGTCGAACTTGCCGCTGTCCACGATGGCACCGCCCAGTACGGCGCCATGGCCGTCCATGTACTTGGTGGTGGAGTGGGTCACGATGTCGGCACCCCACTCGAAGGGGCGGCAGTTGACCGGGGTGGGGAAGGTGTTGTCCACGATGAGCGGCACGCCGTGGGCGTGGGCTGCCTGCGCAAACTTTTCAATGTCCAGCACGGTCAGGGCGGGGTTGGCGATGGTCTCGCCGAATACGACCTTGGTGTTGGGGCGGAACGCGGCGTTCAGCTCTTCCTCGGTGCACAGCGGGTCCACAAAGGTGGCCTCGATGCCCATCTTTTTCATGGTGACCGAGATGAGGTTGAAGGTGCCGCCGTAGATGGTGCTGGATGCCACGATGTGGTCACCGGCCTGGCAAAGGTTGAACAGGGCGAAGAAGTTGGCGGCCTGCCCGCTGGAAGTCAGCATGGCAGCGGTGCCGCCTTCCAGTTCACAGATCTTCTGGGCCACAAGGTCACAGGTGGGGTTCTGCAGGCGGGAATAGAAGTAGCCGTTGCTCTCCAGGTCAAACAGCTTGCCCATGTCCTCGCTGGTGGCGTACTTGAAGGTGGTGGACTGGATGATGGGGATCTGGCGGGGTTCGCCGTTTCCGGGCGTATAGCCGCCCTGCACGCAGATGGTATCACGATTCATACTACATACTCCTTTGCTGGGTTTGTCCATATAGCACAATTCCCCGCAGGGAGCATACAGCCTCCGGCGGGGAATTGAAACGTTAAATTTTTCCCTGCCGGGATCGTCTGGCAGTATGCAACCCTCTCAGTCACAGCTTACGCCGTGCCAGCTCCCCCCGAAGGGGAAGCTTTTTAGCTTTTTTATAAGCACTCTTTTTTATTGAGAAGGATTGCTTTTTTTACCTGCTGCAACAAGCTCGCCCTTCGGGAGAGCTGTCGCCGCAGGCGACTGAGAGGGTTCGGTTTACTTCCGCAGGCGCTTGTCGCTCCGGGTCGCCCAGAAGGTGCCCGCGCTCTGGAACACCTGCACCATGAGCACCAGCAGGATGACACACACGATCATGATGTCGGTCTGGTAGCGGTAATAGCCGTAGGACAGGGCGATCTTGCCCAGGCCGCCGCCGCCAATGACGCCGGACATGGCCGAGTAGCCCAGAATGGTGGTCAGGGCCGTGGTCATGCTGGAGATCAGGCCGGGCAGGCACTCCGGGATCATCACTTTGGTAATGATCTGGAACGGGGTGGCACCCATGCTCTGGGCGGCTTCCACCACACCTTCGTCCAGCTCGCGCAGGCTGGTCTCTACCAGACGTGCCACGAACGGGAAGGCGGCCACCACCAGCGGAACGATGGTAGCTTTGGTGCCCACCGTGGTGCCTACGATGACACGGGTGAGCGGGAATACACAGATCATCAGAATTAGGAAGGGCACACTGCGCAGAATGTTGATGACGATGTTGAGGATGTGCATCAGCCAGCCGGGCAGGGGCAGCACGCCGTCCTTGTCACCGGCCACCAGCAGCACGCCCAGCGGCAGGCCCAGCACCAGCGCAAACGCGGTGGAAAGAACCGTCACATAGAACGTTTCCCAGATGGCAAAGCCATAATCTGCAATACTCATTCGCCGGTCACCTCCTCCACAGTCACGCCGGACTGGCTGCGCATATAGGCAGCCGCCTGCTTGGCCTGCTCCACATCGGCAGGCAGCTTGAGCAGCATGGAGCCGTAGCACTGGCCGCTCAGATCACGGGTATCGGCGCTGAGCACCGACACCAGAATGCCCTTTTCGGCGGCAAGGCTTGCCACCAGCGGCTTTGCGGTGGACGAACCGTTGAAGGTGACACGCACCACATGGTCATCCGGCGCAAAGCTGGAAAGGTCGCGGGCTGCGCTGCCGCCGTTGGGGGCGACCAGACGCTTTGCCGCAGCCGTCTTGGGGTTGGCGAAAATTTCCTGCACCGAGCCCTCTTCCATGACCACACCGCCGTCCAGGATGGCCACACTGTCGCAGATCTCTTCCACCACGCTCATCTGGTGGGTGATGACCACCACGGTGATGCCCAGCTTCTGGTTGATGTCCTTGATCAGGGTCAGGATGGAATGAGTGGTGTTGGGGTCCAGCGCACTGGTGGCCTCGTCGCACAGCAGAACCTTGGGGTTGGTGGCCAGGGCGCGGGCAATGGCAATGCGCTGCTTCTGGCCGCCGGACAGTTGGGCGGGGTAGGCGTTTGCCTTGTCGGGCAGGCCCACCATCTCCAGCAGCTCTTTGGCGCGCTTTTCGGCGTCGGCCTTTTTCACACCGGCCAGCTCCATGGGGAAACAGATGTTCTTCAGGCAGCTGCGCTGCATGAGCAGGTTGAACTGCTGGAAGATCATGGTGATCTCGCGGCGGCGCTCACGCAGGGCCGCCGGAGACAGGGTCTCCATGGCGGTGCCGTCGATCACCACGCTGCCCTCGGTGGGGCGCTCCAACAGGTTGATGCAGCGCACCAGCGTGGATTTGCCCGCACCGGACATGCCGATGATGCCGTAGATGGAACCATCCGGAATGGTCAGGTTGATGTCTTTCAGCGCGTTTACCGCGCCGTCCTTCATCTGGAAGGTCTTGGAAAGGTGTTTGATCTCGATCACAGAAATTGCTCCTTTTAGCCTTCGATGGGTGCCAGGCTGTCCTGCTTGCCGCCGTAGATGCCCATGGGCTCCACATGGATGCCGGCAACCGTCACCAGGTGAGTGCCGTGCTCTGCATTGAAGTCATCCAGATACGGCTGATGCTGGAAGTAGTTGGTGTCAACGGTGCCGTCCTCGACCACGTTGTTGGGGATGATGTAGTCATCGTACTCCTGGATGTCCAGCGTGATGCCCTTGGCGGCCAGGATCTCCTTGCAGACCTCCAGCACCTCGCAGTGGGGAGCCGGGGTAGCGGCGCAGCTCACGGTCTCGCCGTTCAGAGCGTCGTAGTCAACGGAAGCGTCATAGCCGTCGGTGGGGTTCTCCACAACGGACACCACGGCACCCTTATAGTTCTCATCCATGAAGTCCTTGACCTGCTGGCTCTGCAGGGCAGCGGCCAGAGCCTTGATCTTGGGCTCCTCCTGGTTGCCGTCCTTGCAGACCAGAACGTTGACGTAAGCGGAAGAGCCGTCCTCGATGGCCAGTGCATCGGTCGTGGGGTCCAGACCGGCAGGGATGGCGTAGTTGGAGTTGATGACGGCGTAGTCCTCGTCCTGCAGGACGTTGGGCACCTGAGCAGCCTCGACCTCATCGACGGTAACGTTCAGGGGGTTCTCCTCGATGTCCTTTGCGGTGGCGGTCAGGCCTGCGTCAGCCTTCAGCTTGAAGAAGCCGTTCTTCTCCAGCAGGGTCAGGGCACGAGCCTCGTTGGTGGTGTCGTTGGGCACGGCCACCTTGACCTTGTCCAGCTTGGCCACAGCGGAAGCAGCCTCAGAAGAAGCAGCGGCGCTGGAAGCGGTGGAGGATGCAGTGGAAGAAGAACCACCGCAGGCGGTCAGGGCAGCGGCAGCAGCGGCCACACCGGTAACTTTCAGAAAATCGCGACGAGTAATCATGATAAAATCCCTCTCTATCTTTGTAAAAAATTGTTGAGCGGCGGCGCGGCACAGTCCGCGCACGCCTTGTACGGAGGACGAAAAAAGCCTCCGTCCTTACACGAGCCGAACGCTCAGCAAGGACGGAGGCATAACATCTTCCGTGGTACCACCTTGGTTTACTCTGCCCTCACGGACAAAGCCTCGATGCTGCGGCAGCTTCTGCTGCTTACAGCCGGACGCTGTAACGGGCGCATCCCGTTGCAGACTTAGCACTCCTGCGCCTCGCCCACACGGCTCCGAGACCATTTTCAGCTTCCTGTTTCCTGCCCTTTTCCATCGCCCGGGCTTTCTGGTAAGGATCAATGCGAAGGCCTACTCTTCTCTTCACAGCCATTTTTGTGATATTGCATTTATAATAAACCACTCCGGCGGATTTGTCAACACCTACAACGAAGTTTTTTGGTAGGAAATTTGGCCTTCCGTCAGCCGGAGCGATGGCGCGGCGGCAGCGGGATGCTGAGCACCAGCGAGATGCCCACGGCCAGTGCCACCGCGACCTTGAAGGTGCTGATGCCGTTGGACAACGCCAGTGCGTTGTCGCCCTGAATGAAATAGTAGGCCGTGTAGTAGATGCCTGCACCCGGCACCAGAGGGAAGATGCCGGAGAGCAGGAACACGGTCACAGGGGTCTTTTGCAGGATGGCGAACACGCGGGTGAGGATGGTGAGGGGAATCACCGCCAGCAGGCTGGCCGCAGCGGTGCCCAGCCCAAGCATGACGCACAGCTCATACACGAACCAGCCCATGGCACCCACCAGCGCACAGGTGGGCAGGCTCCGGCGGGGGCAGGCGAACAGGATGGCAAAGCTCAGGGTGCCGGTGCCGGCCAGCAGGAACTGGCCCATCAGCTCCCCGATCTGGGAATTGGTGAGAGAAATCATGCGACCACCACCCCCGTGAGCAGAGAATACAGGCTCAGCACAAGGCCGGTGCCGATGGCGATACTGGCGGCGATGAGCAGCGCATCGATCATGCGGATGGTGCCGGACAGGTAGTCGCCGTGCACGAAGTCGCGGATGCCCATGGTGAAGGCGATGCCGGGGGTCAGGATCATCAGCGCACCGATGATGGCATGGCTGGCCGAGGTATGCAGCGCCTGACACAGCAGGATGCACACCAGTGTGATGAGGGACGCGGTGGTGATCTTCTGGAAGCCGCCGGGCAGGCTGTACCGCCCGCACAGCAGCAGGTAGCCGCTGGCCGCCAGGCCGGCCACGGCGGCAGCGATGGCGCTGCGCAGATCACCGCCAAAGATCATGGCAAAGCTGAACGCGCCGCCCATGCCGCTGACCAGCTGCACCCAGTCCTTGGGGAAGGGGATGCGCTGGGCGGCCGCCAGACGGTACTCGGCCTCCCCCAGCGACATATTGGTCTCGGCGATCTCGCGGGAAAGGGCGTTCACCGCCGCCACCCGGCCCAGATGGGAGGTGCGCACCGGCACGTTGCGCACTTCGCTGATCTCTGCGGTGCCGGCGCTGGCAAAAATGCCGTTGGTCAGTACATAAACATGGAACTCCCGCAGGTGGAAGGAGCGTGCCATGATCTCCATGGTCTGCTCCACCCGGAACACTTCCGCACCGTTCTCCAGCAGGGTCTGCCCGGCCGCCATGATAAAGTCCATGATGCGGCGGCGCAGTTCTTCGTCGGGATAAGCCTCTCTGCCCTTCATTGCCCGGCCTCCTTGAAAAAATAATATCGTCTTATTCTAACATGCGCGTGCCCGGCGCACAAGAGCAAAAAAGAAGAGCGGGGAAAACGCCCCCGCTCTCCGGAAACCGCATCAGATATAGTCCGAAATATAAGGGATCTTGTGGAACAGCACATCGTCCAGCCGCTCCACGGCATCCTCCCGGCCCTCGATGCGCTCCAGCTCGAACAGACGTTCGGCGGTCTTGTAGCCCAGCAGCAGGGTGGAAAGGGTGCCGATGCCCATCTTCAGGTGGTATTCGGCGGGGGCATCGGTCAGGGTGCAGCCGCCGTCCGCAAACCGGATGCGGAAGGTGTGGTCGTTCCAGGGCAGCAGGTCGTCCTCGATCTCCAGATCAATGCACAGCTCGCCACCGTCCGGGTCACAGGGGTAATCTTCCAGGAAGCTGGCCACATCCACGATGCGGCCCATGGCATAGGGGCGGATGGTCTCCTTGATGTCGCCGTCGTCTATCTCAAAGGCGATGGGCTCGCTGAAGTAGGTGTTGCCGTGCACTTCGTCGATCATGGAGTCGTGGGCGTGGATGTACTCCCACAGGCCCTTCTGTGCCTCACGGTTCAGGTAGATCATTTCCTTGATGTGCATGATGTCGTTCTTGATCAGGTACACCATGTAGCCGCAGGGCTTGTCCTTTACATTATAATAGACGGCGACGTTGGTGTCATCCTCGTCCCAGCGCCAGTACTCCTCCCAGGCCAGTGCGTTGCGGAACAGGCACCCGTGGGTGATGGAGGCAAAATGGGAGTGCAGCTCGTGGAACTCGGTGTTGTCCCAGGCGACGCGCCGCACATAACCGGGGGCCGACACCTTGGTGGGGATCTGCCGGTCCTTGATGTTGTAGGAGATCTTGTTGGAGATGATCTCCCACCCCAGGTGGTGGTACAGCGGGATGGAGTAGGGGTAGAGCAGGGCAAAGCTCTTGCCCTCCTTGTGCATCTGGGTCAGGCCCTGGATCATGAGCCGCTTCATGATGCCGTTGCCGGTGTACTCCGGGTAGGTGCACACACTGGTCACAAAGCCCACATGGTAAACGGCGTCGTAGATGTTCATCTTCAGCGGGTAGACCGCGAACTGGGAGACAAGGTTTTCTCCGTCAAAGCAGCCCAGCACGTCCGCGCGCTCCAGCACGGGGAACTTGGACTGTTTGATCTCGTCGTCTTTCCATCCGGTGGCGGTGAGCTCATCTTCCGTGACCTGAAAGGTATAGCGCAAAAGGGCGTTGTACTGGTCCAGATCATCGGTCTCCAGATAACGATATGTATAATTTTCGGCAGGATTCATGCAAAACTTCCTCTCTCTGGCGGGTGACTGGTTGCCGAACAGTTCTATTATACACCCGCCGTATAAAACCGGGCAAGAACCATTTTCACAAAAATCTGCGGCACACAGCCCGCCAAACCACTGCATTTGCCGGAAAAACTGCTCTGCTGTGTGTTTTGCATTGCACCTGCTTTTTGAGTGTGGTATACTATGCCTGTTATGGAAAAATGCCGGTGCGGTGTGCCGGCCCAGCGATGAGGAAAAGGAAACGAACAATGAAAATTGGATTTGACAACGACAAATATCTTGCGATGCAGTCCGAGCATATCCGCGAGCGCATCCAGAAGTTTGACAACAAGCTGTATCTGGAGTTCGGCGGCAAGCTGTTCGACGACTATCATGCCTCCCGCGTGCTGCCGGGCTTCCAGCCGGACAGCAAGCTGCAGATGCTGCTGCAGCTGAAGGATCAGGCGGAGATCGTCATCGTCATCAGCGCCGAGGACATTGTGAGCAGCAAGATCCGCGGGGACTACGGCATCACCTACGATCTGGATGTGCTGCGCCTGATCGACGCCTTCCAGGGTGTGGGCCTGTATGTGGGCAGCGTGTGCGTGACCAAGTACACCGCTGCCCCGGAGGTGGAGGCCTTTGAAAAGCGCCTCAACGATCTGGGCATCCGCACCTTCCGCCACTATAAGATCGCCGGTTACCCCAATGACGTGGCCCACATCGTGAGCGACGAGGGCTATGGCCGCAACGACTACATTGAGACCGAGCGCCCGCTGGTGGTCATCACGGCCCCTGGCCCCGGCAGCGGTAAGATGGCCACCTGCCTGTCCCAGCTGTACCACGAGTACAAGCGGGGCGTGAAGGCCGGTTACGCCAAGTTCGAGACCTTCCCCATCTGGAACATTCCCCTCAAGCACCCGGTGAACCTGGCCTACGAGGCCGCCACCGCCGACCTGAACGACGTGAACATGATCGACCCCTTCCATCTGGAAGCCTATGGGGTCACCACCGTCAACTACAACCGAGACATCGAGATCTTCCCGGTGGTGAACGCCATGTTTGAGCTGATCGCCGGAAAGAGCCCCTACAAGAGCCCCACAGACATGGGTGTGAACATGGCAGGCAACTGCATCGTGGACGATGAGGTCTGCCGTGAGGCCTCCCGCAAGGAGATCGTGCGCCGCTACTTCAAGTGCCTGTGCCAGCAGAAGATCACCGGCACTGTGCATGAGAGCGAGCGCTACAAGCTGGAACTGCTGATGAATCAGGCGGGCCTGAACGTGGGCAGCCGTGCTGTGGAACAGCAGGCTCATGCCCGCAGCGAGGCCACCGGCGGCGCGCCTGCAACTGCCATTGAGCTGAGCGACGGCACTGTGATCACCGGCAAGACCGGCCCCCTGCTGGGCGCGACGGCCAGCGCCCTGATCAATGCCCTCAAGGCACTGGCCGGCATCCCGCAGGAGACCGACCTGGTCAGCGCTGCCGCCATCGAGCCCATCCAGACGCTCAAGACCAACTATCTGGGCGGCAAGAACCCCCGTCTGCACACCGACGAGATCCTGATCGCCCTGTCCAGCAGCGCCGCTACCAACGAGCTGGCAGCGGCTGCCCTGCACCAGCTGCCCAACCTCAAGGGCTGCGACGTGCACTCCACCGTGCTGCTGTCCGGCGTGGATACCGGCACCCTGAATCGTCTGGGCATGTACCTCACCTGTGACCCTGTTTACGAGGAAGAGGACCGCAAGTATCACAAGCAGTAAAGAATCAGACCTGTAAAGGGCCGCTGCACCAGTTGAGGTGCAGCGGCCCTTTTTTAAAATTTAAAAAACCGCATTTTTGCGGCAGAGGTGGGCTTGTTCTGTGAAAACAAGGTGCCCGGAAGGCCTTTCAGGGGGCAGCACAGAAAAGGCGCAGGGCTGCCCGGGGAAGTTTGCAAAATCCCTTGACAAAACAGTACCGGGGGGGGGGTATTATATAGTGGTAAGCGGCCCTATGATACGGTTTGGGGCTGCAAAAAAGATTGTGAGGTTGATTTTTATGTCTAACATCTCTCGTCGTAGCTTTTTGAAGGGTGCAGGCGTTGCGGCTCTGGCCGTGGCTGCTGCTGGTGTTCTGGCGGGTTGCTCTGACAAGGAGACCCCTGATACCGGTGCAAAGCGTGATGTGAAGCTGAAGTATCTCAGCACCAGTGCTGGTAAGGTCTTTGGCGATGTCGTCATCCAGGTCCCTGCTCTGGCAACGACCGTGAGCTTTGCCACCATCCAGGCAAACAAGCCTGCAGCTGCTGAGGGCTACGACTTCATCAGCACCGAGGACGGGAAAATTGATGATAAGGGCATCGTTACCATCAACATGGTCGTGAAGCAGGCTCCCAAGGTGGAAGTGCAGGTCAAGTATATGCTGGTCGATTTCGGCACTGTAACCGAGATGAACGCTACTGACAGCAAGCTGGACGGCGCAAAGCTGAAGGTGTCCGTTGCTGCTGGCACCACCAAGATCGATACCGCAGACCTGCTGCCTGCAACCAGCACCCTGGCAATCTGCGATGCTCAGCACATGCCCACCACCGAGGGCCTGGTGAACGGTGCTGTGACCAACGGCATTGCTACTGTCTACGTTTACAAGAAGTAAGACAGCTTGCTGAAAAAGCATTGACCCACAACGGGAGCTGATGCAAAAGCCCCGACAAAAGACCAGAGCCAGAAGGCCGTTTACGGCTGGGCTCTGGTCTTTTGCTTTGCAAAACCATAAAAAGGAGCGGCTGTACACGGAACTTTCCGCATACAGCCGCTCCTTTTGGAGGTAAACAGCTTTTGGCTTACTGCTTATCGGCGGTGCGGGCATAGAAGTTTGCCAGCACGGCACCGGAGATGTTGTGCCACACCGAGAACACGGCACCCGGGATGGTGGCCAGCGGGTACTGGGCAAAGTGGGCGGCAGCCAGGCTGGTGGCCAGGCCGGAGTTCTGCATACCGACCTCGATGGAGATGGCGCGGCACTTGGTGGAATCCAGCTTCAGGGCCTTGCCCACGGCGTAGCCGGTCAGGTAGCCCAGCAGGTTGTGCAGGACGACCACGACCAGGATCAGCAGGCCGCTGGTCATGATTTTGGCACTGTTGGCGGAGACCACGGCGCAGATGATCAGCACGATGGCGGTGGTGGACACCAGCGGCAGCACGCGCACGGCCTGCTGGGTGAACTCATGGAAGAAGTGGTTGACCACAAAGCCCAGTGCGATGGGCACCAGCACCACCTTGACGATGGAGAGGAACATGTTCACGGGGTTCACATCCACGCGCTGACCGGCGTACAGCAGGGTGAGCAGCGGGGTGAGCACAGGAGCCAGCACGGTGGAAACGGCGGTCATGCCGACGGACAGAGCAACATCGCCCTTGGACAGGTAGGTCATCACGTTGGAAGAGGTGCCGCCGGGGCAGGTGCCCACCAGAATGACGCCGATGGCCAGCTCGGTGGGCAGGTGGAACACCATGGTCAGCACCCATGCCAGGAAGGGCATGAGGGTGAACTGTGCCACGCAGCCTACGATGACGTCCTTCGGGCGGCTGAACACCACCTTGAAGTCATTGGGCTTCAGCGTCAGGCCCATGCCGAACATCACGATGCCCAGCAGGGTGTTCACCCAGCTGGTTTTGACCACGCTGAACGGGCCGGGGAAGAACAGGGCACCGGCTGCCACCACGATGACGATGGCGGCCATGTACTTGCCCACAAAGTCGCTTACTTTTTCCAGAGTTTTCATGTTGTTTCGTCCTTTCTGTTTTACAGGCTGTTCTTGCATGAAACATCCGGAATGGCCCGGTGCCGCAATAAAAAACGCCTTTGTCTCCCATCATAAGAGACAAAGGCGTGTACATCCTCTGCGGTACCACTCTTACTTGCCGACCCAGAACCGGGCCGACCCCTCAGTGCGCATCCAACAATGCGCGGCTTCTGATAACGGAAGCCTGCCGTCCGGGCCTACACACAGCAGCCGCTGTTTCAGCCCGAAAGCTCGGAGAGGATCTTCCCACGGGGTTCATGCACTGCCTTGCATCCACCGGCAGCTCTCTGAAGCACTCCACCCGGGTACTTGTTCTCGTCATAGCCGAATATTTCACTGACACGGAGTATACCCCTTTGCAGGCTCTGCGTCAAGGGGCTGCGGCCTGCTGTTTTTTCATGCCTGAAACCGCACAGAACAATCCGGTTCATCCAACCGAGCAGGGAGGACGTGAATATTCTGCTAAAAAATCCGTATGGAATTTGTGCAATCAAACAAAAGAAAAAACGCATGTCGGTGATATATCAACAAAAACCAGGAAAATCTACTTGCATATCAAACAAAATGCGTCTATAATAAAGCAAAGGAAGGACGTCCGACGTCATGACGTCTACAAAAGGCATACGGCTTCCTTATAGAAGCTGTAGGCAAGCGGAGCAGAACGGAGTACAGATACGATGGCACAGGAACTCAGTGTTTTCAGCAATATCCAGGATAACCGCACTTCCTCCCTTGCAGAGCAGGTGGCGGATCAGATCAATCAGGTCATCATCGACCAGAACATCAATGCAGGCGAGAAGCTGCCCAACGAGTTTGAGCTGGCTGCCCGCCTGAACGTGGGGCGCGGCACCATTCGCGAAGCGGTCAAGCTGCTGGTGGCACGCAACTGTCTGGAGATCCGCCGGGGCAAGGGCACCTTTGTAGTGGAAAAGCCGGGTCAGATCGAGGACCCGCTGGGCTTTGCCTATGTAAAGGATAAGATCACGCTGGCGGTGGACCTGATGGAGCTGCGCCTGCAGCTGGAGCCGTGGGTGGCTCAGCTGGCCGCCCAGCGCATTGAGGAAAACGAAAAGGACACTCTGCGCCAGCTGTGTGAGCAGGTGGAGCACAAGATCCGTTCCGGCGAGGACCACGGCCCGGCCGACAAGGAATTCCATGCCTATGTGGCCCGCTGCACCCACAACAGTGTGATCACCGAGATCATGCCCGTGATCACCTATAGTATTGAGATGTTCACCAAGTTCAAGGCACCCCGCCTGCTGGAGGACACCATCCGCACCCACTGGCAGATCACGGAGGCCATCTGCGCCAACGACCCCCAAAAAGCTTACGATAGCATGTATGAGCATGTGTCCGAAAACCGCGAGAGCATCGAGATCGTGCGGCGCATGAGCATGGAGCAGAACCGGAATCGTGATAATTAACAAAATATGAATTTTCCGTTTGTAAAATATGGAGAATTGAGTCAGACACCGTTGACAAGCTCTGTTGACGGTGTTATATTTTAGCCAACATAAGACGTCATACGTCACATGACGATGCATGTCTTGGAAGAAAGCGAAGCATATACACAAGTGAAGAAGGAGATCTTACCATGAAAAACGTTATTTCTCGTCGTTCTTTCCTGAAGGCAGCCGGCATCATCGGCGCATCTGCTGCTCTGGCAGCCTGCGGCGGCTCTTCTGCCTCCACCGCCGGCAGCACGGCTGGCTCCACCGCTGGCGCTGCAGCTTCCGGCGAGTCCGTCACCTTCACCCTGTCCATGGTCGATAACGAGCAGTCCAACTACTACAAGGGCGCTCAGGCCATCGCGGACAGCGTGAACGAGGCCACCAACGGCCAGTTCCAGATCAAGGTCGTTGCAGGCGGCACTCTGGGCGGCGAGTCTGATACTCTGGACATGGCCATTCAGGGCGACCTGGACATCGCAAGCTGCGCAAACTCCGTGCTGGCAAACTACATCCCCGAGATGAGCATCCTGGACCAGGCTTTCCTGTGGGACAGCCAGGATCAGGCCAACTACGCTGTGCGCAATGAGCTGGGCGATCTGATCCAGGAGAAGGCAAACGCTCAGGGCATCCACGTCATCGGCTACATGGAGTCCGGCTTCCGTGATGTGTTCAGCAAGAAGCCCATCCAGACCATGGCAGACTTCAACGGCGTCAAGATCCGCACCATGCAGAACGACGGCCAGCTGCTGGCCTTCACCTCCTTCGGTGCAAACCCCGTTGCTCTGGCAGCCGGCGACCAGTTCACCGCTCTGCAGCAGAACACCATCGACGCCTGCGAGAACGCTGTGTCCAACTGCTGGGTCAACAAGTTCTATGAGGCTGGTGTCACCTCCGTCACCAAGACCCATCACTGCTTCGTGTACATCCCCCTGTGCATGAGCGATAACGCCTGGAACAAGATCCCCGACGACATGAAGGATACCTTCGTGGAGGCTGTCTGGGCTGGCTGCGAGAAGCAGTGGCAGTACCTGAACGAGGCCAACGACGAGGCCATCGGCCTGCTGGAAGGCGTGGGCGTCACCATGTACGACATCGACACCGACGAGCTGAAGAGCGCTTACGAGGCCAAGAAGGCTTCCTCCGGCGTGACCTACGACGAGACCTGGCAGGCCGCTGTGGATGCCGCCAAGGCAGCTCAGGCCTGATCGGAAAACACGCAAAAACGTAAACAAATTGCATAGATAGAACGCCTATCTGTGCCGCAGTTCACGGATGCAGCCTCTGAGGCTGCATCCGCGGATTGCTGTCATACACAGGAGGAGCTTCCATGAAAGCACTGAAGAAAGTGGTTCGTGGTGTCACCCTGGCCGAGTTGTGGGCAACGGCCCTGACCTTTGTGATCATGGTCGTGTGCTACTTTATCTCGGTGGTGAACCGCAACTTTATCAAGGGTTCCATGCCCTGGACCGAGGAACTGGCCCTGTACTGCATGGTTTATATGGCCCTGATCGGCACCGAGCTGGGTCTGCGCGACGGCACGCAGGTGAGCGTGACCGCCCTGACCGAAAAGCTCAAGGGTACCATGGTCGGCAAAATCGTCAACTTCATCGCCAAAGTGGCCCTGATCGTGTTCTCCTGCACCATGCTGCGCTACAGCGTGGCCCTGGTGGCCAAGCAGATGAGCGCCGGTCAGACCACCCCGGTCATGAAGGTGCCTATGTACGTCATCTACATCTCGCTGGTCATCTCCTTTGCACTGATCGTCATCAACCAGATCCTGATGCTGGTGGGTGAGATGATGCACATCGACATGAGCGACATCACCAACATTGATGCCATCATCGACGGCATCATCAAGAAGAAGGAGGCGAAGTGATCATGAATGCTGGCGTTATCCTGTTTCTGATCTTCGCAGTCTGCGTTCTGATCGGAGTCCCCATTTCCATGTCCCTGGGCATCGGCTCTCTGGCCGCTGTGGCTCTGGGCAACCTGGGCGTTTCGCCTGCCGTTATCGCACAGCGCGTGTTCGGCGGCCTGCAGTCCACCTCCATCATGGCCATTGCCTTCTTCATCCTGGCCGGCAACCTGATGGCCGGCGGCGGCATCTCCCGTCGTATCGTCAACTTTGCAAACTGCCTCATCGGCAACATCCGCGGCGGCATGAGCGTGGCTCTGGTCATCGCCTGTGCCTTCTTCGCTGCTCTGTCCGGTTCCGCTCCCGCAACCGTCGTCGCTATCGGCTCCATGCTGTACGCTGACATGGTCAAGCAGGGCTACCCGGAGGACCGCACCGCCGGTCTGCTGGTCATCGCCGGCGGCCTGGGCCCGGTCATTCCCCCGTCCATCATCATGGTGCTGTACTGCACCCTGACCGGTGCGTCCGTCACCAACATGTTCAGCCAGGGCATGGTCATCGGCATCCTGATCATGATCGTCCTGATCCTGGAAGCCCTGTACTATGCTCACAAGGAAAAGTGGCCCAAGGCTGAGACCAAGCATACCGCCGGTGAGATCGGCAAGATCTTCCTGGAGGCTGTGCCTGCTCTGCTGACCCCCGTCATCATCCTGGGCGGCATCTACTCCGGCCTGCTGACCGCTACCGAGTCCGCTGCTGTGGCCTGCGTGTGGGCTTTCATCGCCGGTGTGTTCATCTACAAGGAGATCAAGATCGCCGATCTGATCCCCATCCTGATGAAGTCCGCTAAGAGCGCTGCCATGATCCTGTTCATCATCGCAGCTTCCACCGCATTCTCCTGGGTGTTCACCTTCTCCGGTGCTTCCGCTGCTCTGGTGCAGCTGGTCGTCTCCATGAACCTGAACAAGACCCTGTTCTGCCTGGTCGTGGCCATCATCCTGCTGATCTTCGGCACCTTCATGGAAGGTACCGCCATCGCAGTTCTGCTGGTGCCCGTTCTGTGGCCCATCGCCGAGAGCATGGGCATCAACGTCATCCACTTTGGCATGATCCTGTGCATCTCCAACGTCATCGGTACCATGACCCCTCCCGTGGCCGTCAACATCTTCTCGGCTGTGCAGGTCACCCGCTCTGTGCGTGAGCTGAAAATCGGCGAGATCTCCAAGGCTGAGATCCCCTTCTTCATCGGTTACGTTGCAGTGTTCTTCCTGTGCGTGTTCTCCGAGACCTTCTGCACCTTCCTGATCCGCTAAGGAGAGAAACCTATGGTAACCATCAGAGACATCAAAACCATCTGCACCGCGCCGGAAGGCATCAACCTTCTGGTGGTGAAGGTGGAAACCAGCGAGCCGGGCCTGTACGGCCTGGGCTGCGGTACCTTCGCTTACCGGCATCTGGCCGTCAAGATGGTTGTGGAAGAATATCTGCGCCCGCTGCTGGTCGGCCGTGATGTTTCGGACATCAACGACATCTGGCAGCTCATGCACCAGAACGGCTACTGGCGTAATGGCCCCATCGAGAACAATGCGATCTCCGGTGTGGACATGGCCCTGTGGGACATCAAAGGCAAAATGGCCAACATGCCCCTGTACCAGCTGTTCGGCGGCAAGTGCCGCGAGGGCGTGCCGGTGTACCGCCACGTCGATGGCCGCGACCTGTCCGAGATCTGCGAGAACATCGCCAAGTACCGTGAGATCGGCGTCAAGACCATCCGCTGCCAGTGCGGCGGTTACGGCGGCAGCGAGTACGGCCATACCCCGGCCGGTGCACCGGTGGGCGCAAAGCCCGGCGTGTATCTGGACGGCAATGCCTACATCCGTGATACCGTCAAACTGTTCGACGGCATCCGCAGCAAGATGGGCGATGAGATCGGCCTGGTGCACGATGTGCACGAGCGCATCGCTCCGGCCGATGCCGTCCGTCTGGCCAAGGAGCTGGAGCCCTACCACCTGACCTTCCTGGAGGACCCCGTTTCTCTGGAACAGGTGGAGTACATCCGCCAGATCAAGAACGCTTCCTCCATTCCCATCGCGGAAGGCGAGCTGTTCAACAACCCCTACGAGTACCGCACCCTCATCACCGAACGCCTGATTGACTACATCCGTGTGCACATCACCCAGGTGGGCGGCATCACTCCCGCCCGCAAGCTGCAGATCTTTGCAGAGCAGTTCGGCGTGCGCACCGCATGGCACGGCCCCGGTGATATGTCCCCGCTGGCTCATGCAGCCAACGTTCACATCGACCTGGCTGCCCCGAACTTCGGCGTGCAGGAGTGGTCCGGCATTGAGCCGCCCAACTTCGTCATCCAGAAGCTGAAGGGACCCCATGGTGCTCTGCTGGAGGTGTTCCCCGGTCTGCCCGAGTACAAGGACGGCTACGTTTACGCAAACGACAAGCCCGGCCTTGGCGTGGACCTGATCGAGAAGGAAGCCGAGAAGTACCCTTGCGAAAATACCGTAACGACCTGGACGCAGACCCGCCGCATGGACGGCGCGCTGCAGACTCCGTAAGAAACTGTAAAGAACATCTTGTTTTGGAGGCATAAAAATGGTTAATAGTCTGTTTGATATCACCGGCAAGAAAGCAATCGTTACCGGTGGCACCCGCGGCCTGGGCAAGGGCATGGCAGAGGGCCTGATGGAGTCCGGCGCAGAAGTGGCGATCATCGGCACTTCCGACAAGGTCTATCAGGTTGCCGATGAGTTCAAGGCACGCGGCTTTGTGTGCTACGGCGTCAAGGCGGACCTGTCCGACCGTGACCAGTGCAACGAAGCATTCAACAAGTGCGTCGAGCTGCTGGGCGACCTGGACATCCTGGTGCCGGCCCACGGCATCCAGCGCCGTCACCCCTCCAACGAGTTCCCGGACAAGGATTGGGATGATGTGATCAACACCAACCTGAACTCTGTGTTCTGGCTGTCCCGTGCTGCTTCCAACATCTTCAAGGCCAAGGGCTACGGCAAGATCATCATGATCGCCTCCATGTGCTCCTGGTTTGGCGGCAAGACCGTGCCCGCTTACTCCGCTGCAAAGGGCGGCGTGATGCAGCTGTGCAAGGCCTTCAGCAACGACCTGCTGCAGTACGGCATCAACGTCAACGCCATCGCTCCGGGCTACATGGACACCGAAATGAACGTGGCCCTGACCGACCCGAAGAACCCCAAGTTCACCCAGCAGCGTTACGACGAGCTGACCCAGCGCATTCCCGCTCACCGCTGGGGCACCCCTGACGACATGAAGGGCTGCTGCATCTTCCTGGCTTCTCACGCCAGCGACTACCTGGGCGGTGCCATCATCCCTGTGGATGGCGGCTATCTGGTTATGTGATTCTCCTTCTTCCATATATGCATCGTTAGCCAAATGAGAGAGGGCCTTCTCCGGCGCAAGCCGGGGGAGGCCCTTTCTCAGTGCTGCCATCTTTCGGCGGAAATAGGCAAAACGATTGTGTTCGGGCCGGGATTGTGCTACACTTAAAAGGCTTTCTGTTTTGAATAAAAGGATAGGAGAATCATTACTATGGAAACTCAAAAATCCAAGCGCAGTGCGTTTTCCGGCAAGATCGGGTTCGTGCTCAGCGCAGCAGGTGCCTCGGTGGGTCTGGGCAATATCTGGCGTTTCCCGTATCTCGCCGCAAAATACGGCGGTGGAATTTTTCTGTTGGTGTACATCGTGCTGGCCGTTACGTTTGGCTATACCATGATCGTGGCCGAAACAGCGCTTGGCCGCATGACCAAAAAGAGCCCGGTGGGGGCATTTGGCACATTCGGCAAAAGCGGCAGGCTGAAATTCGGCGGCTGGATCAATGCAGTCATTCCCATTCTGATCGTACCGTATTATTCGGTCATTGGCGGCTGGGTCATCCGGTATCTTTCCGCGTATGTCAGCGGCCACGGCAGTGAGCTGGCACAGGACGGCTATTTTTCCGGCTTTATTTCCAGCGGTCTGTCTGCAGAGGTGTGTTTCCTCATCTTTACCATTTTTACGCTGGTCATCATTTTTGCCGGGGTACGCAATGGTGTGGAACGGGTGTCCAAGCTGATGATGCCGGTTCTGGTGGTCCTGTCGGTGATCATTGCCGTTTACTCGGTCACCCGTCCGGGTGCACTGGCAGGCGTCAAGTACTTCCTGGTGCCCAACGTGGCCAATTTTTCCTGGATGACCGTCGTCACCGCCATGGGGCAGATGTTCTACTCGCTGTCCATTGCCATGGGCATTCTCGTGACCTTTGGTTCCTACATGAAAGAGGACGTTTCCATTGAGGAATCCACTGAGAACGTCGAGGTCTTTGATACGGCCATTGCCATCATGGCAGGTCTGATGATCATTCCGGCAGTGTTCTCCTTCTCCGGCGGTGACCCGGATACCCTGCAGGCAGGTCCCTCGCTGATGTTCATCACCATTCCCAAGGTGTTCGAGAGCATGGGGTTCGGCCACGTTGTCGGCGTGCTGTTCTTCCTTCTGGTCCTTTTTGCTGCGGTCACAAGCTCCATTGCTCTGACCGAGAGCGCCGTTTCCACCTTTGAGGATGAATTGGGCTGGAACCGCCAGAAAGCGACCGGCTGCATTGGCGTCATTATGGTGGCACTGGGCAGTCTGTCTGCGCTGGGCTATGGTCCTCTGGCCGGTGTGACGGTGTTCGGGATGCAGTTCCTGGATTTCTTCGATTTCCTGACAAACTCGGTCATGATGCCCATTGCGGCCATTGCCACCTGCCTGCTGGTGTCGCGGGTCATCGGGGTGGAAAAGATCGAAGCGGAGGTCACCGCCGACGAGAAACCGTTCCGTCGGAAAAAAATCTTCAACTTTATGATCCACTATCTGTGCCCCGTGTTCGCGGCCATCATTCTGGTGAGCTCTGTGGCCAATGCTCTGGGCTGGATCTCGATGTAAGGATAAGAATGTACGATATGTGCATCTTTCGATGGATGAGATGGAAGAACTGGCCGGCAAGATAGCGGCATCTTCTTAAAACAAACAGCGGCAGTTTTCCGAAAACGGAAATCTGCCGCTGTTTTATATCATGTCCCGGACAGGAGTCGAACCTGCGGCCTTCCCCTTAGGAGTAGGGGCTGAAGCAATAAATCCTAGACAAAAGTAGGTAAAACAAGTAACGTTTTATCAATGGATTTTTT
>OOCB01000509.1_pt1 | contig 62593 bp, 58 predicted proteins | sample 1671351 | NCBI WGS metagenome assembly OOCB01 (sample SAMN06348148, study PRJEB24527) | human gut metagenome | biome: human gut; feature: ankylosing spondylitis patient; material: feces | host: Homo sapiens | place: China | collected 2015-10 | reverse complement strand
GTGAACATACAGATGTTTGCCCGTGCGGTCATGGCGGCCGGTGTGGAAAGGCGCCATACGCGGGAGGGCAACCGGTATCGGGTGGTGGCTGTCAATACAGGGGAGTAGCAGGATCGGTTGTCGGCCATGCGGACAATTCTGTCAGATCCGAAAACGGGGATGAGGTAGTGAAGGGATATGAGATGACGTTTGGCCGGTGTAACGTATAGGGACATGCCCGAACAGTAGTGACAGATAAGGGGCACTACCATTATAAGGTAAAAAAATATGGCTATAAACAAAAAGTCCGGGCAGGACGCGCACGGACAACATGTAAAAATAAGACAGAAGAATGTGATCAGCGCTTCCTTCCGAAAATACGGCGAATATTGCGCATGACCCTCATGCCCAGCATCACACCGTCGTAAACTGCCATACCCTGATCGACGATGTTGAAGAAGGACTCCATCTTGTTGGTGGCTTTGGGAGCCGCAAACATGGCCTGCACGGAACCTCTCATCCGCATGTTGCTCTCGCGGATCTCGTTTCGGATTTCGTTCTTACGGGTACGGATGTAGGCCATCATGTCCCGTGGCTCAACGGGTGTGGGATTAGTTTTTTCCATTTTCTTTAGGTACAAATAGTCTGACTAAAAAACGGGCGAGAGGTTGCAGAACCAGTCTGCTGCGGTTAACATAGAAAATGAAAAGCAGCAACAGATTGAACAAGGCGATGACCGTGAATCCCAAAGGCAGACTTCCCGTGGTGGTGCCGATATAATAGGCCACCGCAAAAGTCAGGAAAAACAGGACGAACGCTCCCAGAATTAGCATGACCGTGATGGTGATGATGGCTGAAAGCAGCACGGTGATTTTCTCTGCCGTGTCCAATTTAATGAACTCTTTCTGAAGCTCAACGTAATGTTTGAACTCCAGAAAGAGATTCTGAAAACCTTCTATGTTATTTCTGCTTGAAAACATGATAGAAGATTAAATTTCTTCAACTGATTTGATTTCGTCGGCAATCTCGTCTACAAGAGAATCCATTTCCTTGCGGTTAAGCTTGATGCCGCGTTTGCGGAGAGCTTCTGCGATTTTGTCACGAGTTTCTGTACCTTTCTCCGGAGCGTATAAAATACCGATTGCTGCACCTACGGCTGCGCCGCCAATGAATGCTGCCAAAAAACTTAATGCTTTCATGATATACAATGTTTTTAGTTTTGCTTCACTACAAAGATATAAAAATCTTTCATAAGTGATACTAACTTTGTGCATTTTTTTTGGAATTTTTTTTTTATTGTATATTTAACCTTTTTTGGGTAATTACGCTTTCCGTATCTGCAAATAATATATAACTTTGTAGTGAATTGTGGCGAAAGCTGTTTTGCCGGTCTTTATCGCAGGACGGAATCGCAGTGGCTTTAGCTGGGAAATAAATCTTTTAAGGAAAAACCGAGCATTTAATTAAATCATTTTATAATAAGGTATGAAAAAGTTTGTAGTATTAGGACTTGGCGTGGGAATGGCGTTTGCCATGACATCCTGCAAGTCGTCAGAGAGTGCTTATAAGAAGGCGTATGAGAAAGCGCGCCAGCAGCAGACCGTTGCCGTTGAGCAGGAGCCGCAGGCGCCTGTGGAAGTGACTCCTACAACTCCGGTGACTACCACTCCTGTCACCCCGAGTACGGATGTCAATTCAGTGCCGGTACGTACGGAAAATGTAACTTTGGTTTCAGGTGCCGGATTGAAGGCTTACAGCGTTGTATGCGGCAGCTTCAGCCTGAAGGCCAATGCGGAAGGTTTGCAGCGTACACTTACCAATGCCGGTTATACCGCACAGATCGCTTACAACGACGGTAACAAGATGTATCGTGTCGTAGCATCTACATTTGATGACAAGGCTTCAGCCGTACAGTCACGCACCGTGCTTCGCAACACTTATCCTGACGCATGGTTGCTGTATAAAAAGTAGGATATCTGTTTGTTGACAAATATATATTTCAAATATACAGATCAGGGAACGGGAAACATCATGTTTCCCGTTTCTTTTGGCTCCATACCGGACCTCTTAATCAAATATTAAGAATAATTATTCCGGATTTACACTTTATTTTCCTCGTTTTTCCTTAATTTTGCGCTTTATATGGGAAGAATATTAGCGATAGACTATGGCCGGAAAAGAACCGGCCTCGCAGTGACTGATACGCTACAGATCATTGCCAACGGCCTGGCAACAGTGCCGACGGCCGAGCTGACGGCCTATATCCAGGACTATGTGAAACGGGAACCGGTGGAGCGAATCCTGGTGGGATTGCCCCGGCAAACCAACGGTCAGGACTCCGAAAACATGGGGCGCGTGGTGCCTTTTGTCAACAAACTGAAACAGCTGTTGCCCGATATGCCGGTGGAATATGTGGACGAACGTTATACTTCCGTCCTGGCTCATCAGGCCATGCTGGAGGGAGGACTGAAGAAAAAGGCCCGCCAGAACAAGGCTCTGGTGGACGAGATCAGTGCGACTATCATTCTGCGGGACTGGCTGGAGTTCCGACGTATGGGCATGAAATAAAATAATCAAATAAGACTATGATATTACCAATTTACACTTACGGTCAGCCGGTTTTGAGAAAAGTGGCTGAAGACATCAATCCGGACTATCCGGAACTGGGAGAACTTATCAAGAACATGTATGATACCCTCGAAGCTTCAGAAGGTATCGGCTTGGCAGCACCGCAGATCGGTTTGCCTATCAGACTGGTCGTGATTAATCTGGATCTTCTGTCAGAGGATTTCCCCGAGTATAAGGGCTACATCCGGACCTTTATCAATCCGCAGATTCTCGAACTGGACAATACCGAGACTGATTCCATGGAGGAAGGCTGTCTGAGCCTGCCGGGCATTCATGAGCCGGTGAGACGTCCGACACGCATCCACGTGCGCTATCAGGACGAGCAGTTCGTGGAACACGATGAGTGGGTGGACGGCTATCTGGCCCGTGTCATGCAGCATGAGTTCGATCATCTGGAAGGCAAAATGTTCATCGACCGTCTGGCCATGTTGCGCAAACAGATGGTAAAGAGCAAGCTGAACAGTCTGCTGAAAGGTAACTTCCGTTGCTCATATAAGGTGAAAATCAAGAAATAAGGATGCTGATGAGGAAAGTACTGTTCCTGATGCTTTTGCTTCTGCCTTTGTGCAGCATGGCCCAGATCAATACCGACAGGGTGATGCTGATGGGGCGTAATGCGCTTTATTATGAGGATTATGTACTTTCCATACAGCGTTTCAATATGGTGATCAGTGCCAAGCCTTATCTGGCGGAACCTTATTTCTTCAGAGGGCTGGCCAAATTCTATCTCGAAGATTACTCCGGTGCGGAAGCCGACTGCGCGGAAGCCATCGAGCGGAATCCTTTTCAGCCGGACTATTACAGGCTGAGGGGACTGTGCCGGATCAATCAGGAGAATTATGAAGGAGCCGTAGCGGATTACCGCAAGCTGCTGTCGATCGAACCCAAGGAAGAGGGCGGACTGCACAACATGACACTGTGTTATCTGCAGCTCAAGGATTACGACAAGGCGATGGAAACGGTGAACACAATGATCCGCTACTGGCCGAAAAATGCCCGTAACCATGTGATCAAGGCTCAGGCCTGCTTCGAAAAGAAAGATACGGTGGCTGCCATGGCCTGTCTGGATGACGCCCTGAAAATCAATCCTTATGAGGGCAATGCCTGGCAGATGAAGGCGATGGTGTATGCCAAGGAAGAAAAGTATGAGGAAGCGGAGGATGCGCTCGACAAGGTCATTCAGCAGAAACCGCGTGAGGCTGACAACTATATCAACCGTGCGCTGGTGCGTTATCATCGCATGAACCTGCGCGGAGCCATGGATGATTATGATGCGGCGCTGGAATTTGACTCGACCAGCTACATCGGTCATTTCAACCGCGGACTTCTGCGTGCACAGGTGGGTGATGACAACCGGGCCATAGAAGACTTCAACTATGTGCTCAAGGTGGAGCCGGACAATATGATCGCGCTGTTCAACCGTGCGCTGATGCTTGACAATACGGGTGACTATCGTGGGGCCATCAGGGATATCACGAAAGTGATCAATGAATATCCTGACTTTATTGTCGGTTACCAGTACCGTGCTTCCATCCGCCGTAAGATAGGGGATGCGAACGGAGCGGAAAGGGATGAATTCGTTGTGCTGAAAGCCCAGCTTGAACGCCGTTACGGCGGTAACAAGCCGGCCAAGGATCACAAGACCCGCAAGAAGAGCGATCGTTCGATGGAAAATTACAACAAACTGGTGGAGGCCGACGAGGAATCGACAGCTCCTCAGTATGAGAGCGCTTACCGCGGTAAGGTACAGAACCGCAAGGCGATGCTCCGTCCCGAACCGCTTTACATGCTGACCTATTATCCCAAGGCGCAGGAGTTCCAGAGAGAGCAGTATGTGCCCGAACTGGAGAAACTGAACCGCAGCGGCATGCTGGCCCGCAAACTGGAACTGGCCAATTACGAGGAAGTGCTCACCGACAGGCAGGTGACTGACCATTCGGCAGCGCTGGCCCGCTATACGACCAAACTGGCTGCCAGTCCTGAGAATGCGAGCCTGTATTTCGCACGTGCCCTGGAGGAATGGACCCTGCAGGACTATGATGCGGCTCTTGAGGATGTGGACCGTGCCATCCAGCTTGATTCAGCCATGACTCTGGCTTACTGTCTGAGAATCCAGATCAGAATGAAAAACCTTGAACTGGATGCGAGCGGTGACCGTCTGGAGAGCGTGCCCGGCAAGGAAAAACAGGGCCGGCTGGATGCCGACAGCAGGAGAGTGGTCTGCAACACCATACTCGATGACTGCGACAGGGTGATGGCCGTTCATCCGGACTTTGTCATCTATCTTTATAATATGGGTAACGTGTACTTCGCGATGAACGATTATGTGATGGCCGTAGAGAAATACACCCAGGCTATCGAACGGGATCCGCAGTTTGCGGCCGCCTACTACAACAGAGGGGTAGTCCGGCTGATGCAGAACGAACGTGATGCCGGAATCAAGGATCTGAGCCGGGCGGGTGAACTGGGCCTGTATTCGGCTTATAATCTGATCAAGCGGTACAGCAAGGAGGCTCAGGAGAAAGAACAATAAGCGATAAATATGTTTTTTTTCGTGATTTATGTATCATGTTCATGAAAAATGACTATTTTTGCATCCTTGAAAAAGATAATTACTATAGACAATATGATCAAGATAACTTTTCCAGACGGCTCAGTACGGGAATACGAGGCCGGCGTAACGGGCTTGCAAATAGCCGAAAGTATCTCTTCACGCCTGGCACAGGATGTGCTGGCCTGCGGCGTTAACGGAGAGACAGTAGAGTTGAATCGTCCGATTAATGAAGACGCATCAGTAGTATTGTACAAATGGGAAGACGCAGAAGGTAAGCATGCCTTCTGGCATACTTCAGCCCACCTGATGGCTGAAGCCATGCAGGAACTTTATCCGGGCATGCAGTTCGGTATCGGTCCGGCCATCGAAAACGGCTTCTATTACGACGTCATGCCGCCTGAAGGTACGGTGATCCGTGAGGCTGACTTCGCCAATATCGAAAAGAAAATGCTCGAGCTCGTACAGCGCAAGGAAGCTGTCGTAAGAGCTGACATATCCAAGGCAGATGCCCTGAAGTTCTTTGGCGAAAGAGGACAGACTTATAAGAACGAACTGATTGAAGACCTGGAAGACGGTCATATCACTACATATACGCAGGGCGCGTTTACTGACCTTTGCCGTGGTCCGCACCTCATCAACACCGGTGTGATCAAGGCCGTGAAGGTGACTGCCGTATCTTCTGCATACTGGCGCGGTGACGAGAAGCGTCCGCAGATGACCCGTGTATATGCCATCTCCTTCCCCAAGAAGAAACTGCTTGACGAGTATCTGACCCTTCTGGAAGAAGCCAAGAAACGCGACCACAGAAAGATCGGTAAGGAAATGGAACTGTTCATGTTCTCCGACCGCGTGGGTAAGGGACTTCCGATGTGGTTGCCGAAAGGTACCGCTCTCCGTCTGCGCTTGGAGGATTTCTTGAAGAAAATCCAGAAACGCTACGGTTATCAGCAAGTTATGACCCCGCATATCGGCGGAAAGAACCTCTATGTCACTTCAGGACACTATGCTCACTACGGTAAGGATTCATTCCAGCCTATCCATACTCCGGAAGCTGATGAAGAGTACATGCTGAAACCGATGAACTGTCCTCATCACTGTGAGATCTACGCCTGGAAGCCGCGTTCATACAAGGATCTGCCTTTGCGTATCGCCGAGTTCGGTACGGTATACCGTTACGAGCAGAGCGGTGAGCTTCACGGACTGACCCGTGTACGTTCGTTCACTCAGGATGACGCCCATATCTTCTGTCGTCCGGATCAGGTGAAGGACGAGTTTATCCGTGTAATGGAAATCATCCAGATCATTTTCGGTGCATTGAATTTCGAAAATTTCGAAGCTCAGATCTCATTGCGTGACCCGAACAACCGCGAGAAGTATATCGGTTCTGACGAAGTTTGGGCTGAAGCTGAAAATGCCATCATCGAGGCCTGCAACGAAAAAGGACTCAAGGCCAAGGTGGAATATGGAGAAGCCGCTTTCTATGGTCCGAAACTGGACTTCATGGTGAAGGATGCACTCGGCCGCCGCTGGCAGCTTGGTACTATCCAGGTAGACTACAACCTGCCTGAGCGTTTCAAACTGGAATATACCGGTGAGGACAACCAGAAGCACCGTCCGGTCATGATTCACCGTGCACCGTTCGGTTCAATGGAACGTTTCTGCGCCGTGCTGATCGAACACACCGCCGGACACTTCCCGTTGTGGCTGACTCCTGATCAGGTGGCTATCCTGCCGATTTCAGAGAAATTCAACGATTATGCCAAGAAGCTTTGCGCCTATTTTGACGAACAGGATGTGCGCGCCATCGTGGATGACCGTAACGAAAAGATCGGCCGCAAGATCCGCGACAACGAGATGAAGCGCATACCTTACATGCTGATCGTAGGCGAAAAAGAGGCTGCCGAAGGTACTGTTTCAGTCAGAAAACAGGGTGAAGGCGACCAGGGAAGCATGAAATATGAAGATTTTGCAAAGAAAATCAACGAAGAAGTGCGTAATATGCTAAATAAATATTAACTTTGCATCCGAATTTGAAAAAATGCACTCAGTTAATTAAAAAAACAACAAACAGAAGAGAACACCTTTTAATGAAGAAAGACAATTTAAAGCAACAGTACCGTATCAATGAACAGATACGTGAACGTGAAGTCCGAATCGTGGGCGATGATATCGAATCAACGGTAATGCCTATCCAGAAAGCTGTGCAGCTGGCAGAGAGCCAGGGCGTAGATCTGGTGGAAATATCACCTAACGCAGTTCCTCCTGTTTGTCGGTTGATCGACTATAGCAAATTCCTCTATCAGCTGAAGAAACGTCAGAAGGAAATGAAAGCCAAGCAGGTGAAGGTCGATGTGAAGGAAATCCGTTTCGGACCGCAGACAGACGACCATGACTATAACTTCAAGCTCAAGCATGCCCAGGAGTTTCTTTCAGACGGAGACAAGGTGAAAGCCTATGTGTTCTTCAAGGGACGCAGTATTCTTTTCAAGGAACAGGGAGAAGTGCTTCTGTTGCGTTTCGCCAACGACCTGGAAGAATATGGTAAAGTGGAGCAGATGCCGGTTCTGGAAGGCAAGAGAATGACGATCTTCATTGCCCCCAAGAAGCAGGGTCAGCCCAAGAAAACCAACGAACGTCCTGCCGCACCTGTCCAGAAAGCCGAGAAGGCACAGCCTAAGGCCAATGCTCCCAAGGAGTATCTCGGCCCGAGAGTGGAAGGTGAGGATTAATCCGAAAAAAAGTGCGTAACGCTCGGTATATGCGTTGCCACACTATTAATAATAACTAATTTAAAATTAAACAAAATGCCAAAAGTAAAGACTAATTCCGGTGCCAAAAAAAGATTCGCTCTTACCGGAACAGGTAAAGTAAAAAGACACCACGCTTTCCACAGTCACATCTTGACAAAGAAGACTAAGAAGCAGAAGAGAAACTTGGTACACGATGATATCGTGGTAACTGAGAACATGAAGCAGGTTCGCGACCTTCTCTGCATGCGTTAATCAAAAGCGAGGTAAAAAAAGTATTATTAAAGTTTAACCGAATGCATTAGCCTCAAGATCGTTCATGTGAATGGACGGCGCTAACATTCTAAAAGATTAAAAATTATGCCAAGATCAGTAAATCACGTTGCATCAAGAGCAAAAAGAAAGAAAATTTTAGGTTTGACCAGAGGTTACTTTGGTGCCCGTAAAAATGTGTGGACCGTTGCCAAGAATACTTGGGAGAAAGGTTTGACTTATGCGTTCCGCGACCGTCGTAACAAGAAACGTAACTTCCGTGCATTGTGGATCCAGCGTATCAACGCTGCTGCCCGTCTGGAAGGTATGTCTTACTCACAGTTGATGGGTGCATTGCACAAGGCCGGTATCGAAATCAACCGCAAGGTGCTCGCCGATTTGGCAGTCAATCATCCTGAAGCTTTCAAGGCCATTGTAGCCAAGGTAAAGTAAGAAACTAAAAGTCTTTAAGGGTTTACGATAAAAAGGTGTGTTGTGTTTGTCAATGCATCTTTTTTTATGTTACTTTGTAAAATGAGTCATTTCAATATTTTAGCGAGTTTATGGAAAGAAAATTAAAGGATTATCTGTTTCTGGCTCTCAAGGGTATGGCCATGGGGGCGGCAGATGTGGTGCCGGGCGTATCGGGCGGTACGATTGCGTTTATCGTTGGGATCTATGATGAACTGATCAATTCAATCAAGAGTATCAATGTGCACTCCATCAAGTTGTTGTTTACCGGTAAAATAGCCGCGTTCTGGAAAGCCATTAACGGCAATTTCCTTTGTTCGTTGCTGCTGGGCATCGGTATCAGTGTATTTTCTCTGGCCAAACTGATCACTTATCTGCTCGTGCATGAACCGGTGTTGGTGTGGTCGTTCTTCTTCGGACTTGTGCTGGCCTCAACCTGGTTTGTCTCTAAGGATATCAAGGAGTGGAACTGGAAGACGATTACAAGCTTTATCCTCGGTGCGCTGGTAGCCTATTATATTACGGTCGCTACGCCGGCGGAGACTCCTACCAATCTGTTTTTTATCTTCCTTTGCGGAGCGATAGCCATCTGTGCCATGATCCTGCCGGGTATCTCAGGCAGTTTCATTCTGGTGCTTCTGGGCAAGTATTTCTATATCATGGAAGCGATCAATACGCTGGATCTGGTGATCCTCGGCGTTTTTGCCGTAGGTGTTTTCCTCGGTATTACGAGTTTTTCACACGTATTGTCTTATGCTCTCAAGAACTTCCGTAACATCACGCTGGCCGTGCTGACTGGTTTCATGCTGGGTTCACTCAACAAGGTATGGCCGTGGAAGGAAGTGGTACAGACTTATGTGGATAGTCATGGCGAAGTGAAGCCGCTGGTGGAGAGCAATATCCTGCCCAATGAGTCGGTAGGAGAAGCCGTGGCTCTGATGGTTGTAGGTTTTGCTCTGGTTTACATATTGGAGAAGATGTCATCACGTGCGGCCAAGTAGACCGGATGTGAGCATGCAGGTGTGTGATTGAAAAAAGGACGCTAATGTACAGGAAAAATTATTTTTGGCCCTTGTTGCTGTTGTGCATTATCTCACTTTTCCTTTTTCTGGGAGAGACGAGTTTTCATACGCGCGGTGAACCCCGTGAGGCCGTGGTGGCACTGACCATGCTGAAGGACGGCAACTGGATATTGCCGGTCAACAACGGTATTGACATGGCTTACAAGCCGCCTTTCTTTCACTGGATCATTGCAGTGATTTCTACTGTCGTAGGAACGGTCAACGAATATACTTCGCGTATGCCTTCCGCGCTGGCTCTTACGGCCATGGTGCTGGTGGGGTACTTCTTCTATGCGAAAAGACGCGGTCATGAACTGTCATTCCTGACAGCTCTGATCACACTGACCAACTTCGAAGTGCACAGGGCCGGAACAAACTGTCGTGTCGATATGGTGCTGACGGCCATGATGGTCATTGCGCTTTATCAGCTTTACAAGTGGATAGAGCACGGAATGAAGGGTGTGCCTTTCTGGGCGGTGCTGTGCCTGAGCGGAGCCGCACTGACCAAGGGTCCGGTGGGAATAGTGTTGCCCTGTATGGTGCCTGCCGTATACCTGCTTCTCAGAGGCTGGAACTTCTGGCGGGTGTTCTTCTCTTTCCTGATGGTGGCGGTACTGTCGTGCATTCTGCCTCTTGTATGGTATTATGCGGCTTACCAGCAGGGAGGTGACAAGTTCCTCGAACTGGTGATTGAGGAGAACTTCCTGCGCTTCATGGGTAAGATGACTTATGAATCGCACATCAATCCGGCTTACTATAATGTCTACATGCTGCTGGCGGGTTATGTACCTTACACCCTGCTGGTGCTGATTTCGCTTTTCTGTCTCACTTACCGCAAGCTGACATGGTCGCCCAAGATGTGGTGGAGCCGGCTGGTCGTGACCATCCGTACGATGGATGATGCGCGTCTGTATTCTTTGTTGAGCATCGTCATCATCTTTGTGTTCTACTGTATCCCCAAGAGCAAGCGCAGCGTCTATCTGTTGCCGGTTTATCCGTTTATCGCGTATTTCCTGGCCGAGTATCTGATTTATCTGCGTCACCGTCATCTTAATGCGGTACGTTGGTTCGGCAGTATCATGGCCGGACTGGCTGTGGTGCTGACGGTGTTGTTTGCCGTATTGCGGAGCGAGCTTTTCCCGTTGCAGGAGATTCATGGTATCAGTCAGTTTGTGCAGGCGCTGGTGGAGGTTCCACTCAATGTATGGAATGTCATTCTGGTGTTGGTGCCTGCTGCTGCGACCGTATGGTATTTCAAGGTACAGAAGTTGAATGCGGCAGACAACGGCATACTTTATGCCATGATGGGAGTGATCTTCTCGATTTATCTGGTGCTTGACGGTTTTTACCAGCCTACAGTGCTGCGTGCCAAGTCGGACAAGGCCGTGGCTGAGGAAATCCGTAAGATCGTGCCGGAGGGCCGTCTGTATTCTTACCGTACGGATATCGTGGAAAACAACCGGATGCATCCGTTTACCGTGAATTTCTATCTGGGTGACCGGATCGTGCCGTTCGAATGTTTCCCTGCCGATGAAGGTTATGTCTGGATGGGCGAGCAGGAATATGACAATTTCATGGCTGCATTCCCCGACTATGAGTTGAAGGAAGTCTATAATTCACATCACAAGAGTTGTGATGACCGTAGAATCAACCGTCTGTACCGTTTCAGACGGATCAAGTAACTAGATCGTGAAGAGTCGCAAAGCTTTAGGACAGTTTGTCCGTTTCGGTATGGTCGGTGTGTTCTGTACGGGCCTGCATTATGCCATCTATTACATGTTGCAGTGGTGGCTGGAGGTCAATCTGGCCTATACGGCCGGGTACGTGCTGAGCTTTGTGGCCAATTTCTATCTGACAGCCTTTTTCACGTTCGGTACGTCGCCGTCGTGGAAAAGGCTGGCCGGTATGGGAGGGGCACATCTGGTGAACTACCTGTTGCACATGCTGCTGCTGAATCTTTTCCTTTGGCTGGGTGTGACGAAGACATGGGCGCCCGTGCCGGTGTTTGCCATAGCCATTCCGGTGAACTTTATCCTGGTAAGGTGGGTATTTACGAACCATAAAAACAAGAAGTGATGAAACTGGTGATAGTTGTGCCTTGTTATAATGAGGAAGCCGTGTTGCCGGAGACCTTAAGGCAACTTGGAGAGATATTGGAAGAGCTCCGCCATTCCGGCAGAATAGACGAAGGAAATCTGTTGTTTGTGGATGACGGCAGTAAGGATGCCACGTGGCGCCTTATCGAAACCTATGCGCGTGAGCGTGGCGACGTGAAAGGAATCCGCCTGGCTCATAATGCCGGCCATCAGCAGGCACTTTGGGCCGGTCTGGAATGGGCATCGCATCATGCGGATGCTTCCGTGTCGATAGATGCCGACCTTCAGGATGATGTCCGCAGTATCATCGAAATGGTGGATGCCTATCACAAAGGGGCTGACGTGGTGTATGGCGTGAGGAAGGAGCGGCGGACGGATACGTTCTTCAAGAAGCATACGGCACTGGCGTTCTACAGGATGATGAGTGCGCTTGGAGGTGAGATCGTCTATAACCATGCCGACTTCCGCTTGATGAGCCGGAGAGCCATGCAGGCTCTGATGTCCTGTCCGGAGCGCAATCTGTTTCTGCGGGGCATGGTTGTGGCACTGGGCTTTACAACGGCCCGCGTGTATTACGACCGTAAGGAACGGTTTGCCGGAGAGTCCAAATATCCGTTCAAGAAAATGTTGAGTTTTGCACTGGACGGGATTACTTCCTTTTCCGTACGTCCTCTGCGATATATCGTGCTGATGGGCATGCTGTTTATTCTGATTGCCATCGGGGTGATCATCTATGCCTTGCTGGCCTATCTGGAAGACAAGGCCATTCAGGGCTGGACTTCCCTGCTGGTTTCACTGTGGTTTATTGGCGGTACGGTATTGCTGGCCGTCGGAGTGATAGGGGAATATGTCGGCAAGATCTACAAGGAAGTGAAACGCAGACCGCGTTATTTTATCGATGCCGTGGCAGGGATGACGGCGGAACAGAATGAAAAATAGTTTTGGCTGATGATGCCTCGCTCTGTGATCCTCTTGGATTGAATCTTGCCGTTTATATCTTTGTTTGTCATAGCTGATAAAGATTATTTTTATATAAACAGGAGAAACTGCTTCCAACTTGCATGTTTTAGCAGGTTGGAAGTTTTTTTATATCCGTACAGGGCCTCTTTATGGTGCTGCGGTATTGTCCGGTGGTATAACTCAGGTATCTTCTTTCGTCTTATTCTGTAGTTTTTCATAATTGGAAAAACGGTTGTCGGAAAGAAGATGTCGGAAAGATCTTTTTACAGATTCGTTTGGTATTCAATTTATTGATGTTGTTTGTCTGATCACTATTCGACGGTCAATGAAATAATTTATGACCGAGAGTGCTTTCCGGTGATAGATTGGGATATTGTTTCTCTTCTCTTATTATAAACAATAAAGAAAGGATAATATGAAAACATCAGAAGCAGAAAAAGACTGGCTGCGTCGCATCAGCGGACAGAAGCCGACGGATTCGACCGGGCAGAATGTCAAGAAGGCAGGTCAGGAAGCAGTTGAGCAGAAGCCTGTGCCCGAAGAAAAGAAAAAAGGCAATGGATTCAGCGACATTGCCGGCATGAGCGAGCTGAAGCAGATGGTGACCGAGGGATTTATCAATGTGCTCAAGAACCGTGAGTGCGCTGAAGCTTACGGAATCAGACCTCCGGCCATGCTCCTTTACGGTCCGGCAGGTTGCGGAAAGACTTTTTTTGCTGAGAAGATGGCGGAAGAAGTAGGCATTAACTTCATGAAGATTGTGCCCGACGATCTGGCCTGCACATGGGTTCATGGTACGCAGCAGAAAATAGGCAAGCTTTTCAGGGAAGCAGAGAAAAATGCACCTACCTTGCTGTTCTTTGATGAGTTTGATGCCATGGTTCCGCGCCGGTCGGGAGAAGAAACCAACCAGCACTACGACAGTGAAGTCAACGAGTTTCTCTGCATGCTCAATAATGCGGCGGAAAGAGGCATCTATGTTCTGGCTGCTACCAATCATCCCGAACGCATAGACAAGGCCGTTTTACGGACCGGCCGTATCGATGAAATGATCTACATCGACATGCCTGATGCGGAAGCACGCAAGAGTCTGTTTGTCTTGGCACTCTCCAAACTCCCGACAGAAGGTGAGATTGATACTGATCATCTTGCATCGTTGACCAATGGCTTTAACTGTTCGGACATCAGTTATATTGTCAAGTCGGCTGCACGCAAGAAGTTCAATGAAAGTATCCGGAACAATGATGGCCGGAATCAGGGTATCACGCAAAAACTCCTGGAGGAGGTCATAGCAACGCGTAATCCGTCGGTGACGGCCAAGTCACTCCGTGAGTATGAGCGTGTGAGAAGTGAGTTCTCACCGAATGACAAAGGGCTAAAGCCTGCAACCATCGGATTCAGATAACAACAGTAATAATCACTTTATAAATTGAAAAGACATGAAAGAAAAAATTATGGAAGCCTTCGCACAACTGGGCTTCAACCTGACAGAAGTAGAAAATTTGGGTTATGCATTCAGCTACGAGGGGATCAACTATCTCTATCTGAACAGTGATGACGACGAGGAGTTTCTCAATATTTCCGTTCCAGGTATCTATGAGGTGGATGAAGAGAATGCGACAACATACCTTGCTGTTTGTGAAAAGATCAATTCTCTCCGTAAATACGTCAAGGCTTATACATTCGGCGATAGCCTCTGGATTTTCTATGAACGTGCCCTGATTGGGGATGAGAATCTGGAGGAGGTGATCAGACACATGATTCTGCATCTTGCGGCCGCATTGGTGTTCGCCCATGACGTAAAGGAAAAAATTGAGAATGGAGACAGTGATGATAATAACGATTAAACTTCAGTAATATGACAAAACAGGAAATGGTAGTCTCAGCACTTCGGGAGCTGGGCTACAAACCACAGACAGACAATGATGGAGACGTCTTTATCTGTTATCAGATGAAGCATTTTTATGTGATGGGTACACAGGATGAAGAGAACTATCTTACGGTTCTTTTTCCGCAATTTTATAGCATCAGTGAAGGTGACGAAACCAAGGTCCTGGCCGCCTGCAACAAGGTGACCCGCGACATCAAAATGGCCAAGGTCTATGTAGACCAGACTTTAGCGAACGTCACGGCCAGCTGTGAATTTTACTATGACGGTGAAGATAGCCTGAAAGTCTGTCTTGGCAAGTCTGTAGAAATTCTCGGATTTGTACGTTCTTCGTTATTTAATACCATCCGGGAGTTTGGCCAATAAAAGGGGCGGAGGGTTGGAAAGAGGTCCGTGGCACACGGCGTTATTGTATTCTTGCTATGAATGAACTGTTAAAACGTTTCGACTTCAATGAGTTCCGTCGGTATGATGGAGATCATTGAAGTCGAATGGTATTGTCTGTATGGCAGGCCAACGAGGATGCTGAAGGCCTGTTAGGTGTATGGATAGGAGCTTGAGGTGCCCTTCTTTCCAGTAAAATTACTTGTCCTTCTTTTCTTTCAGATTGATGGTTTTTCCGTCAGACAGGCAGGTCAGCTGAGCCTCGTCACCTTTTCCGCGCAAGTCATAAAGCGGATTGGCGTAGCCGTAACCCGATGCCGTGCGGTATTGTATGAGCAGGGTGCGGACACCGTTGACTGTCAACTGGGCTGCTGCTGATTTCTGATAGAATACGGTTTCTATGGTTTCGCCGTTGTCAGTCGTGAATGTGACCGGCAGAGCGTCAGTTGTGCCGTGGGTGGAGTAGAGCAGTTGTCCGCGGCGTGACATCAGCCAGCTTCCTTCAGACTGTTCCACCATATAGGTGTCATCATCTTCCATGTTCCATACTTTGGTTCCATTGGGTCTTTGCCGTTTCTGGAGCAGAACCTTGTTTTCCGGCAGGAACAGTTCGGCTTCTGCCGAATCCGGGCCAAATACGATATATCCGGCCTGTGTGGCTTCCGGGTCGGTAGTGGAAAGTACGCGGATACCTTCTTCGAAGATTCTGATTTTCTTTTTCAGAACATCGGAATAGGTGTAGCCCATGGCCGCATCACTTCCTCCTATCGGTTGGGGAGCGTCAGTCTGTCTGGTATATTGAATGCGGTATTTGTCGCCTTTTCCCAAAGTCAGTGTATCGTTCTGAAGGGAAATGACCGACAGCGTGTCGGAAAATGAGATGGTTTGTCTGTTACCTATACTTTCTCCGTTCAGAATGAGACTTTTGCCGTCCTTAAGCTCCCAGCTTTCATATTTCAGTGTGGCCATGCCGATGGATGATGCAACACCTTCCTTCTGAAGAGTGACCCCTTGGGTAAACTGTACGTTGACCGGCATGATTTCTATCCAGTTTCCGATAAGATCGTTTTCTGTAATTCCCGTTTGTGCCGTGCAGCCGGTGGAAGTGATGATTACGCCTGCGACGATCAAGGCGTTTACATGGTTTTTCATAATGTGGTTGAGTTTATTGGTTGATAATGATAATGATCTGATCAGATGAAATTTTTCTTTATATCGATGATTAAAGGTAGAAAGAAAAAACTGAATTGGTTGGGAAATCAAGTATTTTTAAGTTTAAGTTTGGATATCTTAAATATTGAGTGCTGATCGTGCTGATCAAGGAACATATTGTCAACATGTTGGTTGACAGGTTGTTTGGATATATATCTTAGTATCCTTTAGTATAAGTGTATGGTTATAATAAATGTTAAACGGGATGGCCGGAACAATGGATCCGTATGGTTTGTTTTGGGTCCGGAACACAGGTAATGGGGAAAGGAAAGTATGGTTGATGTCAAGCAGTTGGCTGCAGTCGTGAGCTTTGCGTTAGGATACTTGTGTCGTACGTCAGGTATAGTCCGGTTGAAGATAGCGGGGCATGAGGAAAGAAGCAATCGTTCCGGTGCACAGGCATAAAAGAGGTGCTTTTTCGTTTCCCCGTTCAGAAACAAAATGCTATATTTGTGAAAGGATAAAGAATAAGAAGTATATTTGAATTCAAAAGACAGATCGATATGCCCGTTATAGAAATTACTTCTCTTGAGCAGCCCGGTGTGGAGATGTTCGGCTCGCTGACCGAGGCTCAGTTGCGTAACCGTATTGAACCTCAAAAAGGTATTTTTATAGCCGAGAGTCCGAAAGTGATCCGTGTGGCTCTGGATGCCGGTTACCAGCCTGTGGCTTTGTTGTGTGAGCGGAAACATCTTACCGGTGATGCGGCTGATATAGTGAGGTCGTGTGGTGATATTCCGGTTTATACCGGAGACCGTGAACTGCTTTCCTGTCTGACCGGCTATACTCTGACGCGTGGTGTGCTGTGTGCGATGAAGCGGCCCGTGATGCCGGATGTGGCTGATATATGTCGTCCGGCACGTCGGATTGTCATTATTGACGGAGTGGTGGATACCACCAACATAGGAGCCATCTTCCGCTCGGCCGCAGCATTGGGAGTGGATGGTGTCTTATTGACCCGTACATCCTGTGATCCGTTGAACCGCCGTGCAATTCGTGTATCGATGGGATCGGTTTTTCTGGTGCCGTGGACCTGGCTGGACGGTTCACCGGCTGATTTGCATGCGTACGGATTCCGGACTGCCGCAATGGCACTGACTGAAAAGTCGGTGAGCATTGATGATCCGGGTCTGGCTGCAGAGCCCCGGCTTGCGATTATCATGGGGACGGAGGGTGACGGCCTGCCGCATGAGACTATCAGTCAGGCTGATTATGTGGTGCGGATTCCGATGTCACACCATGTGGATTCCCTCAATGTGGCAGCCGCAGCGGCAGTGGCGTTCTGGGAACTGAGAGCGAGATCATGAGTCGTCTGCAAGATGATGTCTGTACTGTTAAACTGGTTAGAAGAATGAAGAAAATCAGAATTACGGTGTTAAGAAAAGCCTGTTACAGGGATCTGATGGAAAAGTATGAGAATCCCATAGAGCACGCCTGTGACATGCAGGAAGGGCAGGTCTTTGTGGCCAACGGTTGGGAAAAGCCCGAAGGACTTTGTGAAAGTGCCTGGCAGAGTATGTCACCTTTTGTCATGACATTGGCCCATGGCGGGAGCAATCTTTATGAGGGATGGATGAAAAATCCGCATTCTGCTTTGATTTCATGTAATGACGGTTTTCGTCCGGTCAGTTTCCTGATCGAAGTGATAGAATAAAAATGAGGTTTTACCATAGATTATGATTCAGTATGTTAGCATATACCTATATCAAGAAAGGCGTTTTTGAATTGAAGGATAAGCCGGTGCCGCGTCTGTCCGATCCTAAGGATGCGTTGGTACGGGTGACACTGGGCAGTATCTGTACCAGTGATTTGCATATCAAGCACGGCAGTGTGCCTCGTGCCGTTCCCGGTATTACGGTCGGTCACGAAATGGTCGGAATCGTAGAAGAGGTGGGTGAGCAGGTACGGACAGTCAGGCCGGGGGATCGGGTGACTGTCAATGTGGAAACCTATTGTGGAACGTGTTTCTTCTGCCGACATGGTTACGTGAACAACTGTGAGGATCCCGATGGCGGATGGGCATTGGGATGCCGCATAGACGGCGGACAGGCAGAATATGTCCGTGTCCCACATGCCGACCAGGGCCTGAACAGGATTCCGGATGAAGTGACCGATGAACAGGCCTTGTTTGTGGGAGACATTCTGGCTACGGGTTTTTGGGCGGCACGCATTTCGGAAATCAAACCGGAAGATACCGTGCTTATCATTGGTGCCGGTCCTACGGGAATCTGTACATTGCTATGCGTGATGCTGAAATCTCCCCGCCGGATCATTGTCTGTGAAAAATCAGCAGAGCGTATCCGCTTTGTCCGTACACATTATCCGGATGTTGAAGTCGTCAGTCCGGAAGAATGTCAGACATTTGTCGAAAGCAGAAGTGATCATGGCGGTGCGGATGTGGTCATAGAGGTGGCCGGTGCGGATGATACGTTTCAGCTGGCGTGGAAATGTGCACGTCCGAATGCCATCGTGACGGTTGTGGCTCTTTATGACCGTCCTCAGGTTCTTCCATTGCCCGACATGTACGGCAAGAATCTGACATTCAAGACTGGAGGCGTGGATGGTTGCGACTGTGCGGAAATATTGAAACTGATTGCCGAAGGCCGGATTGACACCACACCGCTTATTACGCATCGTTTTCCGCTTAATGAAATAGAGGAAGCATACCGGATATTTGAAAACAAGTTGGACGGCGTGATCAAGATTGCAGTAAAAGGTATCTGATCATACATGGTATGATGTAATGATATATAAAAAAGTTTGATTCGTATAATTAAAAACAGATCAATATGAAAAGAAAGAATTTTGGCGTAAAAACGTGGCTTTATCCGATGCCTGTATTTATTGTGGCTGCTTATGACGAGACCGGTAAGCCCAATGCCATGAATGCCGCATGGGGCGGTATCCATACGGACAATATGATTGGCATCTGTCTGTCGGAAGGACATAAGACAACCAAGAATATTCTGGAATCAAAATCCTTTACATTGAGCATGGCTACGGCAGATACGGTTGTTCCCTGTGATTATCTGGGTATCGTATCTGGCAATAAGGAACAGGATAAACTGGGAAAAGCCGGTTTCCATGCCGTAAAATCAGAATATGTCAATGCTCCGGTAATAGAAGAGTTGCCGATGGCTTTGGAGTGTGAGCTGGTGTCCTATGATCCTGAAACCTGCTATATGACGGGACGTATTGTCAATGTTTCGGCCGATGAAGAGGTGCTGGGAGAAGATGGACTGATAGATCCGGCCCGATTGAAACCAATCTCCTATGATCCTGTCCGTCATCAGTATTTATTGGTGGGTGAGAAAGTCGGTCAGGCTTTTTCGGATGGAAAAAAACTGAAGGAATAATCGGATTAATACAATAAAGGAAGAGTATGGCGGGAAGTAAAATAGTCGTAATAGGCAGCAGCAACATGGATCTGGTGGTTAATGTGGCTCGTCAGTCGGTAGCCGGAGAAACGGTTATGGGACAGTCGTTTTTTGTGAATCCCGGTGGAAAGGGGGCAAACCAGGCTGTAGCAGTCAAACGGTTGGGCGGTGATGTCACTTTCGTGACAAAAATCGGAAAGGATTTGTTCGGACAACAGCTTCGGGCTCATTATGCCGATGAGAAAATGGATCTGACGTATGTGCTGACCGACGAAAAGAATCCCACCGGAGTAGCGCTGATAACGGTAGAAGAACATGGAGAGAACCGGATAGTCGTCGTGTCCGGTGCCAATGCCGGTCTGGATGTGGCTGAACTGGATTTTCTTCAATCCCTCATCGATCAGTGTGATTACATTCTGTTGCAGCTGGAAATTCCCTTGACTGTCATAGGAGAAGTAATCAGACTGGCTCGTAAGGCCGGCAAACGGCTAGTGCTGAATCCGGCGCCGGCCATGCCCGTTCCGGACGACTGGCTGGATGGCCTGTTCCTGATTACGCCTAATGAGACGGAAGCGGAGAAACTGACCGGTATCAGGGTGGCGGATGAGGACGGAGCCCGTCAGGCTGCGGCCTGTTTCCTGGCGAAGGGAGTCCGCAATGTCGTGATCACATTGGGAGAAAGGGGCGCCTTGGTTGCTTCGGGTGAAGCGATGACGCTGGTTCCCGCCGGCAAGGTACGTGCAGTAGATACGACAGCTGCCGGTGACGTGTTCAACGGTGCTTTGGTTGTGGCGCTGGCGGAAGACCGCCCGTTGTGTGAAGCCGCCCGTTGGGCCTGTACGGCGTCGGCAATAGCCGTAACCCAAAAGGGTGCTCAGGAATCGGCTCCGTATCGGGATGAAGTGGATAATCTGTTCGGCTCCTGAGCCTTTTTCTGAAAAACTGTTTTTCGGGGCAGTCTTCTGAATGGAACTGTCTGATCCGGAATGCGGAATGCAGATGAAACGTGACAGTCTGTATTCCGCATTTGTTCATCTGCCGGTAAGATAAAATCCTGTATAGGGGGATGTTGCAGGACGGACGACGGATTTGGCAAAATAAAGAAACTTTTATGGAGCAGTGTCGGGATGGAGAAATATCAAAAAAAATCCGTGGCAGAGAGAGGTTTCTGCCACGGTTATAAGAAAGCCGCACCGATGATGTGATGAAAACTCCTAACTAACAAGTTTTGAGTGCCCGCCATCTTTGTAATCCACCGGCTTATTCAGCTACCCGAAGGCGTGGCCCGCCATTGATGGACGAAGCTTTCTCGGTTTTCAGAATAAATTTGATGAGTATCCCGATCTAACCGATGCGGCTTGTTTTTTCTTATTACAAAGATAAGAAATTGTCTTTAATCCTGCAAATATTTGCCCCTGATATTTATTTTTTTTCTTTCAAATATTGTTGATTTGTCATGAATGCTTATCTTTGTATAGTACTCATAAAAAACACAAGACACAAAGCTTATGAAATTACAATTCTCGGTTGAATACTATACACAGTGGGGCGAAAGCGTGGGCGTCTCGCTGACACTGGTAGACATGCGGGGACGAAGTACGACGCATGTGTATATGCTCGACACGCACGACGGACATCAATGGGAAGGAGAAGTCCTCGTTACTGAAAAGTCGGTCCAGGCTTTTCATTATAAATATGGTATATATGACGGTGAACGGCTGTTGCGTTCGGAATGGAACCTGGTGCCACGCTATTTCAAGGCCGATCCGACCAAAAGCTTTATATTCCCTGATTCCTGGAAGGACGTGCCTTTTTCGTCCTATCTTTATACATCGGCTTTTACGCGCTGTGTCTATCCCCGACAGATTGATGCGGAAGGTTTACCTTATTTCAACGGTACGCTGATGTTGCGGGTGGATGCTCCCCAGTTAAAGGACGGTCAAGCATTGGCCATACTGGGCAACCAGCCTGCCTTGGGAGACTGGAATCCCAATTTTACTTTCAGAATGAAAGAGGTGGGGCTTCATGAATGGAGTGTGACACTCAGCACGATCGGCATTACGTTCCCTATGGAATACAAGTATGTGGTGGTGGATGCCGCTACCGGAGCCTTGATTGAATGGGAGGGCGGAGAAAACCGGGTGTTGCCGGTCAATGGCGTTTCCAAAAATGACGTACTGGTCATTTCGGATACCCCGTTAAGGGTGGCTGAGAACAAATGGAAGGGTGCCGGAGTTGTCATACCGGTCTTTTCCATCCGGAGTGAAGACAGTTGCGGTGTTGGAGACTTCGGAGACCTGAAAGCCATGGTAGACTGGGCCGTGCTGACGACAATGCGGGTGATTCAGATCCTGCCGATTTATGATACGACCATTCACAAGAACTGGATGGACTCCTATCCTTATAACAGCATATCCATCTACGCGCTCCATCCGCAATATCTCGACCTGAGGCAGTTGCCTGAGATAGAGGATGAGTCATTGCGCTTGCAGTTCGAGCAGGAAAGGGTCCGTCTGAATGCATTGCCTCAGGTGGATTATGAGGCCGTCATGAAACACAAGACGGATTATCTCAAGTTGCTGTACCGGCAGGATGGAAACCGTACGCTGGAATCGGCTGCATTCCAGCAGTTTTACAAACAGAATGAGGACTGGCTGATGCCTTATGCGGCCTTTTGTGTTCTGAGAGACCGTTACGGAACTGCGGATTTCCACCAGTGGCCCGAGTACGCCGAGTTCAAGGCCGAAGAAATTTATGCCTTCTGCAAACCGTCCAATCCATTGTATGATGACATTACCTACTATTATTATATTCAGTTCCATCTGCACTGTCAGCTGTTGGCGGCCTGTGAATATGCCCGTCATCATGGTATTATCCTTAAGGGAGATATTCCTATTGGAATCAGTCGTGACAGTGTGGAAGCATGGGTGGAACCGTTCTATTTCAATATGGACGGACAGGCCGGAGCACCACCTGATGCTTTTTCCGTGAACGGACAGAACTGGGGCTTTCCCACCTATAACTGGCCGGCCATGCTGAAAGACGGTTGCAAGTGGTGGATCAGGCGTTTCAAAAAAATGGCTGAATATTTTGATGCTTATCGTATTGATCATGTGTTGGGCTTTTTCCGGATATGGGAAATCCCGTCTCATGCCGTACACGGGTTATTGGGACAGTTCTCTCCTTCAATTCCCATGACGGTGGAAGAGATTGAAAGTTACGGGTTGCGATTCCGGAAATATTATTTTACGAAACCTTGCATTTCTGACTGGATTCTTAATGATCTCTTCGGAGAACGGGCGGAGGAGGTGAAGCGGGAGTATCTGCAGGCCAAGGGATATGACTGGTATGAGATGAAACCCGAGTATGACACCCAACGGAAAGTGGAAGCGGCTTTTTCCGACCGTCATTCTGAGGAGGACATCGCATTGAGAGACGGGTTGTATACCTTGATCAGCAATGTGCTTTTTGTGCCAGACCGTGATGATCCGACCAAGTATCATCCCAGAATCTCTGCCCAGCTGGATTACGTCTATCAGACCCTGAGCGGTTCTGAGCGTGCGGCTTTCAATGCCCTCTATGATCAGTATTATTACCACAGACACAATCAGTTCTGGTATAATCAGGCTATGTACAAATTGCCGGTGCTGATCGATGCCACGCAGATGCTGGTTTGCGCCGAGGATTTGGGTATGGTGCCGGAATGTGTGCCTTGGGTGATGAACGATTTGCGTATTCTGACGCTTGAAATACAGACCATGCCGAAAACATTGGGATTGAGGTTCGGACACCTGGAATGTAATCCTTACAGAAGCGTGTCGACCATTTTTACCCATGACATGCCAACCTTGCGCGGATGGTGGGAAGAAGACAAGGAAAGAGCCGAAGCCTATTTCCATGAAATCCTGCAGAAGGATGGTGAGGCACCCGAAACCATACCGGGCTGGCTTTGTGAGGAGGTGGTAGCCCGTCATCTTTATTCTCCTTCCATGCTGTGCCTGATATCATGGCAGGACTGGATGTCGATCGACGATACGTTACGTTATCCCGATCCGGCCTTCGAGCGGATAAATGTGCCTTCGAATCCACGGAATTACTGGCGTTACAGAATGCATCTTTCGTTGGAACAGCTTATGCATTGTGATGAACTTAATGAAAGAATCAGATTACTGATTGAACACAGTGAACGGAACAAATGATTTTTTCAAAGAATTGACATTCGGACCTGACGGAATCCGGTTTGCCGTTTTCTCGCCTGATGCTGATGAAATGGAATTGCGGTTCTATCAGTCGGGTGAGGGTGGGGAAGCCGTTCGTGTCTGTTGCATGGAGAAAGATGCAGACGGCAGATGGCGTGTCGTGTGCGGATATGAAGTGAACAATCTTTTCTATACCTTTAAAGCCAGGGTAAACGGTCTGTGGCGTGAAGAATCGCCCGGACTGTTTGCTACGGCTGTGGGAGTGAACGGGCAGAGAGGCTTTGTGACGGATATAGGTAAACTGTATCCGGAGGGCTGGCAGGATGACCGTTGTATTCGTGAAGTCTGTCCGGAAGATGCCGTGATCTACGAGATGCATCATCGTGACTTTTCAGCGTCTTCGGATTCCGGTATGGTGCATAAAGGGAAATTTCTGGCTCTGACCGAGAAACGGACTTTTTCACCGGAAGGTGCTTATACCGGTCTTTCCCATTTAATCACACTGGGGATCACCCATGTTCATATTCTTCCTTCCTTTGATTTTGCTTCAGTGGATGAAAGAACGTCTGGGTATAATTGGGGATACGATCCTTTGAACTACAATGTGCCGGAAGGATCTTATGCGACGGATCCTTATGAACCGTCTTCCAGGATCAGAGAGTTTCGGGAAATGGTGATGGCGTTGCACCGTGCGGGTTTGCGGGTGGTTCTGGATGTGGTGTATAACCATACTTATACGATAGACGGAAGTAATTTCGAGAGACTGGTTCCCGGATATTTCTTCAGGAAAAAGCCGGATGGAGAATGGGCCGACGGGTCAGGTTGCGGTAATGAAACCGCCAGTGAGAAACCCTTTATGCGGCAATTCATGTTGGAAAGCGTGCTTTTCTGGCAAAGGGAATATCATATAGACGGTTTCCGGTTTGACGTGATGGGGTTGCATGACATAGCAACCATGCAGATGATCAGGGACGCATCGCAAAGTCATGATCCTCTGGTTCTGCTATACGGTGAAGGTTGGTCGACGCGTCCGGCGCAGTTGCCGGTTTCCGACTGTGCGCTTAAATGTAATATGGAGAGGCTGGATGGAATAGGGGCGTTCGGAGATGAATTGCGCGACGGTTTGCGCGGGCTGTGGACAAGTCCTGTGGAAGGCGGCTTCCTGTCCGGACAGTGTAAAGATATTGAAAGTGTGCGGTTCGGTATAGTTGGTGGTGTCTATCATCCCCAGGTCAATTATGACAAGGTGAATCATTCCCGTCAGCCCTGGGCAGGCCGACCGTTCCAGATGATCAATTATATCAGTTGTCATGATGACTGGTGTCTGACGGACCGTTTACGGGCTGTATGCAGTGATTTGTCGGACGAAGAAAGAATACGGCTTTATTTGTTGGGCGAAACCATACTGATGACATCACAGGGTGTTCCGCTGATTTTTGCCGGTGACGAATTTTGCAGAAGCAAACATGGCGAACGCAATTCCTATAAAAGTCCGGATTCAGTGAATGCCATAGTGTGGAAAGCCAAAGATAATTATGCTTCTGTATTTCATTACATGTGTGAACTGATCCGTTTGAGAGAGACTTTTCCGGCATTCCGATTGAGAACGGCCGAGGAAGTCAGGCGTCAGTTGCTTTTTCTGCCAGCTGCAGAAGGGATGCTGGCGTATACATTGCGGGATCACGATGCTGCCGGTAGTCCGGCATTTTATCTCTTTTTCAATCCTCAGGCTACTGCCAGACACTATACGGTGCCGCGGCAAAATTATCTGGTCTTGTGTCGTGACGGAAATATTTCATTAAGAGGATTGGGCCATTCTTCAGGTGGAAAAGTTTATATTGCTCCTCGTTCGGCATTGATATTACGAACATTGTAAACTGTATTGAGTTTGATTTACAACAAACAGCACAAAGAGATAAAATACCTCATAAAGGTCATAATGATACAACCTTTTTATGATTATTCTTATTACTTTTATCTTTGAGAATCATTGTTATGAGGATTGAAAGAGAGCATTGTTTCCATTAAAGAAATATCTGAAGGAAACAATGCTCTGTTGGTGTTTATTCGGCCAGTCTGACCTTTATCGTTTTGACCAGACGGAGACAATATGTACGGCTGCTTCCCGCACCGGATACTGTACCGCTTTTCCCGACAACAAATGAGTAGATCCCGTTTTCGCATAAGTAACGGTAATTTGTGCTTGGCAGGAAGTTGTCATCGCCGTCGCCCATAGTATCTCCACCATTCTGTTTCAATATGGTATTAAGATCATTCAGTTGATCATCCATAAAATATTGGTCAGCAATCAGACGGGCTTCATCTTTGGATGGTATGCGCCATTCACTCAGGCCGTCTTCCGAGTATTCGGCCGCCAGATCTTTGGCTTCCGTTGGATTGTTGCCGTTGGCAGATGAAACATTAATCCATTCTTTGCGACTGATGAGCAAAAGGTCTGCACTGTTGGATGTGACATTGGTGGCCAATACGACCACATGGCCGTTCCAGGCACTGCATGTCGCAGGTATTTCCGTAACGGTTATTTCACCTTCCTGAGGATCATCTCCGCCTTCTCCGGAAGAATTGTTTCCCGGAAAATCAAAATCAATGCTGACCGATGGCTTCCAATTCTCTATATCCCAATCTCCGCCAAGACTGAATCCACCGCTGAAATTACCATTGATAAGGTATGGCGTGCCGTTCTCAAGACTCAGGTTAAGGGTATGGCTGTAAATCTCCTGACCGTCAGGAGTGGTCATCCGGATGGATAAGACGGTGAGTGAACGGTTGCTGCCAAACAGATAGGCGGAAGGCGTTGACCAAACGCCAGTCTGGTTGGTCTTGTTGGCTTCAATGGTGACCTTGCTGTCCGGATTAAGATAAGTGCCATCCATTTTCAAGGCATTATGCAAAGGAGAGACAACGACTTCCATTGCGGTAACTTCTTCCGGAATATTGGACAGGGTCAGCTGCATGTTTGTGACGGCTGGTGACAGCGTGATATGGACGTCCCCCTGTTTTTCACCAACGCTGACGTCGGCAACACCGCGCAACAGACCGTGCGTGGCATAACCTTTGGGAATTGTTATTTCGCTTTGTCTGTTCGGATTTTCCGGGAAAGAATAGTCATTCGTGCCTGAAAGAGCCAGGAGCTGGTATTCGCCTTGTGGCAGGTCGAGAGCTACTTTCTCGTTTTCAGACATGATTTTTTGTTGTCCTGCCAATGAACCGTCGGAAGTCTTGAACGCAAAGATCTGTACAGGGAAAGTCAGTTCCGAATTGGCCGTGGCCCTGGTTTCGATATTGATCTTTTGCGTCTCACCCTGTTCCGTCGGAAGTTCTATTTTCTCACAGCTGGTAAGATTAATGACGGAAAGGATAAAAAACAGTCCAAAAAGTTTGTTAAACAAACTTTCAGAACGGGTTTTGAAAACATCATTTTTTTTCTTTTTCATGGTATTAGGCTGTTTCTGTTCTTAATAAATTAAAATCAAGCGCAATAAATATAAATATAATTTGTGAAAATAACGATAAAAATAAAGGATAAATTGGTCCGTGATGTCCAAAAATATCTTTTTGTATATCATAAAGCCCGGTGAGTATGGGGATTGAGAATCAGAAAAACATTAAATTTGCACCGTTTTTTTAAATGAGAAATTAGATTTATGGTAGCAGTAGAAGGTTTGACTGTAGAATTTGGCGGAACCACGCTTTTCAGCGATATTTCATTTCAGATTAATGAAAAGGACCGTATCGCCCTGATGGGTAAAAACGGTGCAGGTAAGAGTACATTATTGAAAATACTGGCTGGCGTAAGACAACCGACGAGAGGAAAAGTGACGGCACCAAAGGATTGTGTGATAGCCTATCTGCCGCAGCATCTGATGACGGAGGATGGCCGGACTGTTTTTGAGGAGGCTTCTCTGGCTTTTTCCCATCTGAAGGATATGGAGCGCGAAATAGACGCCATGAATCAGGAACTGGCCGTGCGGACGGATTATGAGAGCGAGTCCTATATGGCCCTGATTGAAAAGGTGGCAACGATGAGTGAGAAATTTTATGCCATTGACTTGACCCATTTTGAAGAAGATGTGGAAAAAGCCCTGTTGGGACTTGGTTTTGAGCGCAGCGATTTCAATCGGCCTACGAGTGATTTCAGCGGAGGTTGGCGCATGCGTATCGAATTGGCCAAACTGTTGCTGCAGGATCCGGATGTGTTGTTGCTGGATGAGCCGACCAATCATCTGGATATAGAGAGTATACAGTGGTTGGAACAGTTTCTGACGGAAAGCAGCAAGGCGGTGGTTGTGATCAGTCATGACCGTAAGTTTGTAGACAATATTACCACACGTACCATTGAAGTGACCATGGGACGGATATATGATTATAAGGTCAATTACAGTAAATATCTGGAATTAAGAAAGGAACGTCGGGAACAACAGCTCAAGCAATATGAGGAGCAACAGAAGATGATTCAGGAGACCAAAGATTATATAGAACGTTTCAAAGGCACATACAGCAAAACTCTTCAGGTGCAGAGCCGCGTGAAGATGCTTGAAAAGCTTCAACTGGTGGAAGTGGATGAGGAAGATACATCGGCTTTGCGTCTGAAATTTCCGCCTTCACCGCGTAGCGGAAGCTATCCGGTCATTATGGAGAATGTAGGCAAGTGCTTTGGCAACCACCGGGTATTCGGACAGGTTAATCTCACTGTGGAGCGTGGTAACAAGATTGCTTTTGTCGGACGTAACGGTGAAGGAAAATCCACATTGGTGAAATGTATCATGGGAGAGCTGGAGCATGAAGGTACGCTGACGCTTGGTCACAATGTGCAGATAGGGTATTTTGCACAGAATCAGGCTTCGCTTCTTGACGGTGAGCTGACCGTCTTTCAGACTATAGACGATGTAGCCAAAGGTGAAATAAGGAACAAGATCCGCGACTTGCTGGGGGCCTTCATGTTTGGTGGAGAAGAAAGCACCAAGAAAGTGAAAGTACTTTCGGGTGGTGAGAGAACGAGACTCGCTTTGTTGAAACTGTTGCTTGATCCGGTTAATCTGCTGATTTTGGATGAGCCGACCAATCATTTGGATCTGAAAACAAAGGATATCCTCAAACAGGCATTGATTCATTTTGACGGGACGCTGATCGTTGTCAGTCATGACCGTGATTTCCTTGACGGTCTGGTGACAAAAGTTTACGAATTCGGCCATGGTGCGGTTAAAGAACATCTTTGCGGCATTTATGAGTTTCTTGAAAACAAAAAACTGGAGAATCTCCAGGAGCTGGAACGTAAGAACAGATAGAGCCCCGGAAATATATTTTTTTATTAATTTTACCGACATTTTCATTAGAAAGTGATTGAAAAAATGTAATTTTGTATTTTGGAAACATCAGACGTAATGGTACATGATGTTCACAAAATGAAATTTCTTTAATTCTATTAATCAAAACAACAATATGAAACAGTTTAAAAAAGTTCTGGTCTTAGGTTCAGGAGCATTGAAAATCGGCCAGGCCGGGGAGTTCGACTATTCCGGTTCACAGGCTTTGAAAGCATTGCGTGAAGAAGGTATCCGTTCAGTGTTGGTCAATCCTAATATTGCGACCATACAGACTTCCGAGGGTATAGCCGATCAGGTTTATTTCCTGCCTGTAACGCCCTATTTCGTGACGGAAATCATTAAGAAAGAGCGTCCGGATGGTATCCTTTTGGCTTTCGGTGGCCAGACTGCTTTAAACTGCGGTACAGAATTATACCGGAATGGTGTTTTGAAAGAATATGGCGTAGAGGTACTGGGAACTTCTGTTGAGGCTATCATGTATACGGAGGACCGTGACCTCTTTGTTAAGAAACTTGATGAAATTTCAATGAAGACTCCGGTCAGCCAGGCTGTTGAGAATATGCAGGATGCTTTGGCTGCAGCCCGTAAGATCGGTTATCCGGTGATGATCCGTTCTGCTTATGCGTTAGGTGGATTGGGTAGCGGTATCTGTCCGGATGAAGAAAAGTTCATTGAACTGGCAGAAAGTGCTTTTACTTTTGCACCTCAGATTCTGGTGGAAGAATCACTCAAGGGATGGAAAGAAATTGAGTTTGAGGTTATCCGCGATGCCAACGACCATTGCTTTACGGTGGCCAGCATGGAAAACTTCGATCCGCTGGGTATCCATACCGGTGAATCTATTGTGGTAGCTCCAACCTGTTCGCTTACGGAAGATCAGGTCAGCATGTTGCAGGAACTTTCAAAGCAGTGTATCCGTCATTTGGGTATCGTAGGTGAATGTAACATTCAGTATGCTTTCAATGCCGAGACCAACGACTACCGTGTGATTGAGGTTAATGCCCGTCTGAGCCGTTCTTCAGCTTTGGCTTCAAAGGCAACAGGTTATCCATTGGCATTTGTGGCTGCCAAGATCGGTTTGGGATATACGCTCGACCAGATCGGTGAGATGGGTACTCCCAATTCGGCTTATGTGGCTCCTTCTCTGGATTATCTTATTTGCAAGATACCCCGTTGGGATTTGACCAAATTTGCAGGTGTGTCACGCCGTATCGGTTCAAGCATGAAGTCTGTAGGTGAGATCATGTCAATAGGCCGTTCTTTTGAAGAAATCATTCAGAAAGGATTGCGTATGATCGGACAGGGCATGCATGGTTTTGTCGGCAATGATCATGTCCGTTTTGACAATCTCGATGATGAACTGGCCAATCCTACGGATTTGCGAATCTTTGCCATTGCCCAGGCTTTGGAAGAAGGTTATAGCATAGATCGTATATATGAATTGACTAAGATTGATCCTTGGTTTATCGGCAAGCTGAAGAATATTGTCGACATGAAGGCCAAGCTTCAGTCTTATGACAAGATGGAAGATATTTCAGCCGAATTGCTTCGTGAGGCCAAGATCCTTGGTTTCTCAGATTTCCAGATTGCACGTTTTGTACTGAAACCTCAGGCAGGCAATATGGAAAAAGAGAATCTTCAGGTTCGTGCTTACCGTAAGAAATTGGGTATCCTCCCGGCTGTAAAACGTATCAATACAGTGGCATCAGAGCATCCTGAACTGACCAACTACCTGTACATGACTTATGCCGTAGAAGGATATGATGTCAATTACTATAAGAACGAGAAGTCAGTTGTAGTTCTTGGATCCGGTGCTTACCGTATCGGTTCATCAGTGGAATTTGACTGGTGTTCTGTCAATGCTATCCAGACGGCCCGTAAACTGGGTTACAAGTCAATCATGATTAACTATAATCCTGAAACCGTTTCAACGGATTATGACATGTGCGACCGCCTGTACTTCGACGAACTTTCATTTGAACGTGTATTGGATATCATTGATCTGGAACAGCCTCGCGGTGTGATTGTGTCTGTAGGTGGACAGATTCCTAACAACCTGGCTATGAAGCTGCACCGTCAGTCAGTGCCTATCCTTGGTACTTCACCGGTGTCTATTGACCGTGCGGAAAACCGTAACAAGTTCTCTGCTATGCTTGATCAGCTTGGCATCGATCAGCCCGCATGGCAGGAATTGACCAATATGGAAGACATGCATGCCTTTATCGAGAAGGTAGGCTATCCGGTATTGGTTCGTCCTTCTTATGTGTTGTCAGGTGCAGCCATGAATGTTTGCCACAATGAAGAAGAACTGACCCGCTTCCTTCAGATGGCTACTGAAGTGTCAAAGGAATATCCGGTTGTGGTATCACAGTTCATGCAGGAGACCAAGGAAATCGAGTTTGATGCTGTTGCACAAAACGGTGAGATTGTAGAATATGCCATCTCTGAACATATAGAATATGCCGGCGTACATTCTGGTGATGCTACATTGGTATTCCCTGCTCAGCAGATCTATTTCTCTACGGCACGTACCATCAAGAAGATCAGCCGTCAGATTGCCAGGGAACTGAACATTTCAGGTCCGTTCAATATCCAGTATCTGGCTAAGGGCAACCAGGTGAAGGTGATCGAATGTAACCTTCGTGCTTCCCGCAGCTTCCCGTTTGTATCCAAGATCTTGAAGCGCAACTTTATTGAGACCGCAACGAAGATCATGCTTGACGCACCATACAGCCGTCCGGACAAATCAGCGTTTGATATTGACCGCATCGGTGTGAAGGCTTCACAGTTCTCATTTGCCCGTTTGCAGAATGCCGATCCGGTTTTGGGTGTAGACATGTCTTCTACCGGTGAGGTTGGTTGTCTCGGTGATGATTTCAATGAAGCTTTGTTGAATTCGCTTATTGCTACTGGTTACAAGATTCCGCAGAAGTCAGTTATGTTCTCTTCAGGACCGGCCAAGTCAAAGGTTGATCTTCTGGATGCCAGCCGCATGTTGCAGGCCAAGGGATATGAGATCTATGCAACTCCGGGTACGGCCAAGTTCCTCAATGAGAATGGAGTTGAGGCTGTCACAGTACACTGGCCGGATGAAAATACTTCTGCAGAGAATAATGTGATGAAGATGATTGCTGATCACAAGTTTGATCTGATCGTCAATATCCCGAAAAACCACAGTAGCCGTGAGTTGACTAACGGTTATAGAATCCGTCGTGGAGCTATTGATCATAATATTCCATTGATGACCAATGCCCGACTGGCGAAAGCTTTCATCGAGGCATTCTGTCAGATGGAGCAGAAGGATATTCAGATCAAGAGCTGGCAGGAATATAAATAATGCCCTAAGTTTCCGTATATCAGAATAAATTTAAAAGAGTCGGCTGAACTTTAAAGGTTCTGCCGGCTCTTTGTTGTTTTTGTTCCGCATCGGAACTGACCGGGCAGCTTTGGACAGTTGGTGAAAGGTGTATTCCTGTCTTATGAAGAGTATGAAGGTCGTGATGGTCTGAGAAGAGGTTGTAAAAGAGAACTTTAGATGAACAAGGGAGGGGTATTTGTCTGTGATCTTTCCGTCTTATGCTCACTTTGGGGGGTATATCAAAAATATAAGGTTCTCTCCCGAGAACCCTATACTCAACTTAAATCCAAAACGATATAAAGAAATTGTATGAAAAGTGGTTATTATGATCAATCATTGAATCCGGCACGTCTGCAGAACCGTTCACACTGTACGCAGATGTCGTAGCCTAATAAGGTTCCCAAAATAAAATCCTGCTCAGGGCTGAGCTGATGCAAAGGTTGGGTGATCATTTTGCGCACAACCCTGATACATTCCGGTCTTCCAAAAAAAATATTTGTACGTCCGTTACCGACTTCCTGCAGTTCAAAACAGATTTGTTCGTGATGCAGACGGCGGATAACTGATTCAACGTAGCGGTCGTTGACGGTAAAGAGAACCATGCGTCTGATGCCTTTCTTGTATTCGTAAAGATGGTTGGCAAATACCATCATGGCTGACGGTCCTGTTCCGTTCTGTAAAGAGGTTGTGCGTACTTCCATTTGTCTTTATCTTTTATTTCACCTGCAAAATTATAATATATACAGATATGGCGCAATCGCCAAATCTGATGATTTCCAGATACGCAGTTTGTTTCGATTATAACTGTTTTCAGGTATTGGAATTTTATTTCAGGTATGGTTTGAGTTGTTGCGCCCACCTGGCGATCCGTTCAGCTGTGAGATGACTCTCATTGACCTCGTCCAAGGCCAGTCCGATGAAATGACCGTCTTCGACAGCTTCCGATGCAGAGAAGCGATAATCTTCAGCCGGTACTTCTCCGATAAAGTGACAGCCGCTTCCGAGAACAGCCTGACGGATGTGGGCCATGGCTTCACAAAACGTATCACCATACGATTCGGCATCTCCACAGCTGAATAAGGCTATTGTCTTGTTGTTCAGATCTGCCTTTTTAAGGATTTCCACACCGTCATACCAGTCATCCTGCAAATCGCCACACCCCCATGTGGCAGACCCTAAGATCAGTACGTCGTAAGTTCCGGTTTTTTCTGCCGTAAGTTCCGTTACATTGTATACATGTTTCCGTTCTACACCTAGTGCATCGGCTATTTCATAAGCCATGCTTTCGCAGGTTCCTGTAGTGGAACCGAAGTAGATTGCAACTTTTTTCATATTCTTTATTTTATGGTTAGATTGATGATAGTCGTTTCTGAAACTGACCATGCAAAGTTAGAACGGCAAACGGGATTCCGCAATCGCCATATAAGGTGATTTTGCAGAATCCCGTTTTACTGGTTTCAAGTGATGGCTACCGTTTTATTGGTAGTCCGTATTTGTATCTATAGTCTGATCTTAAGGATCTTGCCGCCGTATGCCGGTACATCGGTCATTACGCTTTGTCCGCTGTTAAAGGCAATACATTCCTTTTCGTTTGTGATCAGATCACAGGCTATTACTTCTTCTTTTTCTGTCATACCGAAAAATTCGAAAAGATGTTTGGGCAGATTGATTGCCATGTGTCGGTCTACTTCTTCAAAGTTGACAATGAAGAGCAACAGATCCTTGTCTTTCTTGCGGACGAATGTATAGGCGCGATCTGCATTGAAGAGATCACATCCCTGGTTGACATACATAAGGTCATAGAAATCACCCATACGGATGGCTTTTTCTTTCTGACAGATAGCCAAAATGCGAGTATAGTAAGCCTTGAGCATGATTTCTTTGGCGGTTAGCTGTCGTCCGTCGAACTTGCCTCTGTTTCGCCAGCGTCTGACCGTATCTACACTCCAATAGTCAAAAATGGTTGTTCGTCCGTCCAGGCCACTGAAACCTTCAGCGTCCATACCGCGTTCGCCAAGTTCCTGTCCGAAGTAAATCATCATCGGACATTTGCTCATGCAGGCACTGACGATCAGTCCGGGTTTGCCTTTTTCCGGTTCTCCTGCAAAGAAATCCGAGGCCAGACGTTGTTCATCATGATTTTCCAGGAAGTTGAGCATACGGTCCTTGATATCGTCTATACTTTGCCAGCATCCTGTAATCTGGCGTGCGGAAGTATAGCCGCAGATCACACCACGCAATGTATCGTAAAGTCCGACCTTGTCGTAAAGGTAGTCAAAACGTCCCTGGTAGATATAGTTACGGTATTCGTTGGGGTTATATACCTCGGCTATGAAAATGATTTCCGGATGGTGGTTCTTGATTTGTGGAATGACCCATCCCCAGAATTCTACCGGAACCATTTCTGCCATGTCACAACGGAAACCGTCGACGCCTTTACCCGACCAGAACAGCAGGATGTCCCGCATTTTATACCACGTGTCGGGTATAGGATCGAAACATTTTCTGTGTCCGCCGCAATAGTCTACACCATAATTCAGCTTGACTGTTTCATACCAGTCGTTGCAACTTGGACTGGCACTGAAATTATCATTACCGGTTGCTTTGGCCGGATATTCTTCATAAGGAGTTTCTGCTCCTTGAGAAAGGTCGAATTGAGGATGAAACGCTTCGCCGGGAATATAGTAGAAATTGTTCTGCGGATCGAATGCCCGGTCTGTATGATCTGTTTCTCCCAAGTCCATAACATCTTCAGGTTTACGGTCAGAATGATACTGGCGTGCGACATGGTTGGGGACAAAGTCAATAATTATCTTCAGGCCGGCCTTATGGGTCCGGCTTACGAGATTCTGGAATTCTTTCATCCTTTCATTAGGTTTGCCAGCCAGATCAGGATCGACATCATAATAATCCTTAATGGCATAAGGAGAACCTGCTTTGCCTTTTACAATGGCCGGATGGTCTGGATGTATGCCGAATTCTTCGTAGCCGGTCTGCGTGGCATGTTCAATAATGCCGGTATACCAGATATGTGTGGCACCGAGGGCTTTAATATCCAATAATGCTTTCTGGGTGAAGTCGGAAAATCTTCCGCAGCCGTTTTCTGCTTTACTGCCATTAGGACGGCAGTTGGAGGTGTCATTGCCAAACAGACGCGTGAACACCTGATAGATAATTATTTTGTTGGTCATATTCGTGTCGGATTATAGAAATCCCCTTGTCTTCGTGTAGTCAGAACAGACAAGGGGACTGTTTGTTTTTCAGAATTAAGCCTGTACGCCATGTACGCTTACGGCTTCATTACCTTTGGCAATCTTGCCGATCATGCCTTGAAGGGCCTTTCCTGGGCCACATTCAGTGAAGTCTGTTGCGCCGGCAGCAATCATATTCTGTACTTCCTGTGTCCAACGTACAGAAGCAGTGAGCTGTGCAATCAGGTTGGCTTTGATTTCGGCAGCATCAGTGTGAGCCTGGGCGTCTACATTCTGGTATACTGCGCACTTTGGTGTGCTGAAAGTTGTTGCTTCAATAGCAGCCTGAAGTTCATCCTTGGCCGGCTGCATCAATGGAGAATGGAAAGCACCGCCTACAGGAAGAACAAGTGCACGTTTGGCACCTGCAGCCTTCAACTTTTCGCAAGCTGCCTTTACAGCTTCTACGTTACCGCTTATAACCAGCTGTCCGGGACAGTTATAGTTGGCTGGGACTACGATATTGCCTTCTGAACTTACTTCCTTACATACATTCTCTATGGTAGCGTCATCAAGACCTACGATAGCAGCCATGGTTGAAGGAGCAGCTTCGCAGGCTTTTTGCATTGCCATGGCACGTGCATAAACCAATTTGAGACCATCTTCAAAACTGAGGGCACCTCCGGCTACAAGAGCAGAAAACTCTCCCAAAGAGTGACCTGCTACCATATCGGGCTGGAAGGCATCACCCATGCATAATGCAGTAATTACAGAATGCAGGAATACTGCAGGTTGAGTCACTTTGGTCTGTTTAAGTTCCTCATCAGTACCGCTGAACATGATGTCAGTAATACGGTAACCCAAAATATCGTTAGCTTTTTCGAAAAGTTCTTTGGCTAGTGGATTGTTTTCGTACAGGTCTTTACCCATACCAACAAATTGTGCGCCCTGTCCGGGGAATACAAATGCTTTCATACTTTTTTATGGTTAAATAAATATATTAGTATTACGTTATGTCTGCAAATTTATAAAAAAATTACCTAACTATTAATTTTTTGGGATTAAAAAAGTGGTTTAATGGGCCGTGACCATGTCCTATTTGAAGATTTTGTGCACCAGCCAGTGCTTCTGTAAGGTATATTTTACCTTTAGCTACTGCTTCGGGTACAGAAAATCCCTGAGCCAACCATGCTGCTATGGCAGATGAAAGGGTACAGCCGGTTCCGTGTGAATTGTTTGTGTGAATTTCAGGTGCTTCGTATGTCTGAGATAATTCACCGTTCATACCATGAATCAGCACATCCGTTTTGGCACTTCCATTCAGATGACCGCCTTTTACCAGTACGGCTTTACAACCTGACTGTAGAATTTTTCGTCCGGCATCATGCATATCTGTAACATTCTTTATGGTATGGTGACTCAGTACTTCAGTTTCTGGGATATTGGGAGTAAGCAGCGTGCAGCATGGTAGCAGAGATTCGTACATGGTATTGATCGCTTCTGGTTGCATTAGCGGATAACCGCTGCTTGAAATCAGAACAGGATCGAATACAACCGGGATAGGGGCTTGTTGCAGAATCTCGGCCAGCATGCGGATGACGGTGCAGTCAGTCACCATACCTATTTTGATGGCATCTATTTGGATGTCATTCATGACAGATTCAATTTGAGCCTTGATGATTTCTGTCGGAACGGGAAATACGTTTTCTACACCGCAGGTGTTTTGTACCGTTACGGCAGTGATAACTGTGGCAGCATAACAACCCAATGCGGAGATGGTTTTCAAGTCGGCCTGAATGCCGGCCCCTCCGCTGCAGTCGGAGCCTGCAATGGATAAAACAGTATAGGGTTTCATCTTTTTATTTTTATTTTACGTCTATTTATGCAAAAATATTTTTTATCACGTAAATATTCAAATAAAAATGATAACTTTACGGACATTTAAAAAAATAAGCCTATTTTTGCATATATTTAAAAAAGAGGAACAATATTATATGGGAGAGAAGAATAACCATTTAGTGATTATGGCAGGTGGTATCGGCAGTCGGTTTTGGCCGATGAGCACGCCAGAATGTCCTAAACAGTTTATTGATGTTTTAGGATGCGGACGGACTTTGTTGCAACTGACTGTGGACCGTTTCAAAGGATTGTGTCCTCAGGAGAATATTTGGGTTGTCACTTCGGAACAGTATGCTGATCTGGTACGTGAGCAACTTCCCGATGTGCCGGCATCCAATATCCTCCGCGAGCCATGCCGTCGTAATACGGCCCCTTGTATAGCCTATGTGAGCTGGAGAATAAAGAAATTGAATCCCAAGGCCAATATCGTCGTAACTCCAAGTGATCATGTGGTAATGAATGTGTCTGAATTCCAGCGCGTAATTGCCTCTTGTCTTTCATTTACGGCTGAGAGTGACGCCATTGTGACCTTGGGCATGAAACCGACAAGACCCGAAACCGGTTACGGTTACATACAGGCTGATCTGAGTATTTCATCTGCACGCAACAAGGAAGTATACAGAGTGGATTCTTTTAAGGAGAAACCGGATTTGGCGACCGCGCAGAAATATATTAAACGTAATAATTATTTTTGGAATGCAGGTATATTTATATGGAGCGTGAGCACGATTGTCAATGCATTCAGAGTATATCAGCCGGCTATTTCTAAAATATTCGAAGGTATGCAGGATGTTTATGGTACGGACAAGGAGCAGGAAGCCATCAACAGAGAGTTTCCTTTGTGCGAAAGCATATCTGTAGATTATGCCATTATGGAGAAGGTAGAGGAAATTTTTGTATTCCCGGCTGATTTCGGTTGGAGTGATCTGGGTACCTGGGGAGCATTACATGAGCGTACGATGAAGGATGCTTATGGTAACGCCTGCATTGGTCAGAATATCACTTTATATGAAACACGTAACTGCATGATTCATACTACACAGGAAAAGAAAGTCGTTGTGCAGGGACTTGATGGCTTCATTGTAGCTGAGAAAAATGATACCTTGTTGATATGCAAACTGTCAGAGGAGCAACGCATTAAACAATTCAGCGAATAGAGGTAGAACAGGTTAAAGGAAGAAGGGTGTCTTCTTTCTTCTTGCCGATAATATAAAAAAAGGATGTCCTGAAAACTTTTTCAGGACATCCTTTTTTTATAGAGGTGAAAAATTAATTCTGCTCAGCAGGTGTTATATCCGACTGCTCATCACTAATGAACTGTTCTGGATGAAGCAATACATACTGATAGAATTTTGTCGGTTCTACTTCGTTTGGAATAAAGCGTCCTATTGTAATTTCCAGATAAGGGTCATTACATTCGCATGCCAGTTTCAGGTATTGCAGAAAATCCGATGTATGATGTTGCATCATAGCGCAGAGAGACAGATAACTGAAAATCTTTCCACTGAATCCTTCTGTTTGTTTGTCATTTTCCAGAATATAACGGAAGTGGTCTTCCGCCTTGGCATACTGGCTGTTTTCCGTCAGTGAAACCCCAATGAGGAAATGGTTTTTGAGCAAGGTGTCCGGATCCTTTTCTTCCATAGCTTTGGCAAAGCAGGCATACGCTTGATCCTGCAGGCCGTTTTCGAGCAGCATATTACCTTTGCAGATGTCTACATTGTAATCAAGTGTATGTATCTGACAGGCTTTTTCGATATAGTCGAATGCCTTGTCAAGCATGCCTTTTTTGCTGTATGCCAGTGAAAGTTGCTGGTACAGATGAAAACGTTCCGTAGATTGCTCACCGGACAAACTGACACCTTGTTCCAACTGACTGATGGCTTCATCGTAAGCCTGAAGATTGAGCAGGGATACTCCGTCATACATATAACTGATTTCATCCGATTTGAATTCTTCGAAATACAATGAGTAGTAACGGTGTGCTTCTTTATAGTTGCCTTGATAAAACAGGCAGTTGGCTTTCAGTTGCAGACCATGATAGTCTTTTTCATTGATGGCCAGGGCGAAATCTACTGTCTCTATGGCTTTGGCAAAATCGTTCAGTTGCATGTATGCTTCAGTCATAGAGTGCCATGCAAAGATATTATAAGGGTTTATGTCGAGCGCCTGATTCAGAATCGCAATGGCTTCTGTCGTCTGATTCAGCCCAATCAGGACTTCAGCTTTCAATTTCAGATTCCTGTCACTTTCCGGATGGAAAGACAGCGCTTTGTCCGCCCATATCCGGGCCATGTCGTAAATGTTATAGTCTAAATAGACACATGCTACATCGTAGGCGAATTCCTCCGCATCATCGTTTAAGTCTTCAGAAATTTGCGCCAGATAGTTTTCTGCTTCCTGTCTTTTATCCTGATGCAGATATAATTCAAGATTGAAAAAGATTACCTCACGATCCTGCTGATCAGTAATCTGGTTGCGTATGGCTATGGCTTCATCCAACTTGTCGGCAAACATTTTCTGTCGGGCCAGGAAAATAAGAGGGTCAACGCTCCCCGGGTGTAGCTTCAAAGCATAATGAATGCAGTCATAAGCTTTTTCCGACAATCCTTTCATCAGATAATATTCAGCAATGTCAGTCAGTTCATCTGCTTCCATATAAGCAGACGAACCGTCCTTGAGCATCGCTTCATAGATGGCGAGATTTTTTTTGAATTCTTCTTCTCCAAAGTAGGAGAGATCTTCGTATGACATTTTTATTTGTTGATCTTTTTCCAGGTGTCTTTGAGTCCGACCGTACGGTTGAATATCAAGTGTTCGCTGGTACTGTCCTTGTCCATTGTGAAATAACCGATTCGCTGGAACTGCAGATAATCAAGCGGTTTCTTGGTTGCCAGATATTTTTCTACATAACAGTTGGTCAGAACCTGCAGGGAGTCCGGATTGAGTAATTCGCGGAAATCGCGTTCGTCCGCACCCGGATTTTCTACAGTGAACAGGCGGTCATACAACCTTACTCCAGCCGGCAGACAGTGAGCGCAGCTGAGCCAGTGTATGGTGCCTTTAACCTTGCGGTCAGCTCCCGGCATGCCGCTCTTGGACTGTGGATCATATTCACAATATACTTCTGTTACGCGTCCTTCGTTATCTTTCTTGCAGCCTGTGCATTTTACGATATAGGCATTCTTCAGACGGACTTCGTTACCCGGTGTCAGGCGGAAATATTTTTTAGGTGCATTTTCCATGAAATCCTCTTCCTCGATCCAAAGTTCACGGCTGAATTCAATGGTATGGCTGCCTTCTGCCAGATTTTCCGGATTATTGATGGCTTCAAGTGTTTCGACTTGTCCTTCCGGATAATTGGTAATGATCAGCTTGATCGGGTGGAGAACAGCTGATACGCGGGTTGCGCGTGCGTTGAGATCTTCGCGTACGGCAGCCTCCAGCATGGCAAAATCGTTGAGGGCATCAAATTTGGTATAGCCGATCATATCGATGAATTTGCGGATGGCCTCCGGTGAATAACCGCGGCGGCGATATCCGCAGAGAGTCGGCATACGGGGATCGTCCCAACCGTTGACCAGGCCTTCTTTAACCAGAGCAAGAAGTTTACGTTTGCTCATAACCGTATATGTCAGATTCAGACGGTTGAACTCAATCTGGCGTGGACGGTGATCTTCCAGATCTTTACCTTCCTTAAGTTCGTCAATGAAGTGGTCGTACAACGGACGGTGAGGAACGAATTCGAGGGTACAGATAGAGTGTGTCACACCTTCAAAATAGTCACTTTGTCCATGTGCGAAATCATACATGGGGTAAGCTTTCCACTTGTTTCCGGTACGATGATGTTCCTTGTTGATTATGCGGTAGATGATCGGATCTCTGAAGTGCATGTTAGGGCTTGCCATATCCAGTTTGGCACGGAGTACCATGGAACCTTCTTCTGCTTCTCCGCTGTTCATTTTGTTAAACAGAGCCAGATTCTCTTCGATCGGACGGTCGCGGTAAGGACTGGCTACACCCGGTTGTGTCGGGGTACCCTTCTGTGCGGCAATTTCTTCACTGGTTTGTTCGTCTATGTAAGCTTTACCTTCTTTGATCAGGCGTACGGCAAAATCCCAAAGCTGTTGGAAATAATCTGAGGCATGGTAGATTTCACCCCATTTGAAGCCTAGCCATTGGATATCTTCTTTAATGGCTTCTACATATTCCGTGTCTTCCTTTACTGGGTTGGTATCATCAAGACGGAGGTTGCAGACACCACCATATTTTTGTGCAATACCGAAGTCCATGCAGATTGCTTTGGCATGACCGATATGCAGGTAACCGTTAGGTTCTGGCGGGAAACGGGTTTGCAATCTGCCATCGTTTTTGCCGGCAGCCAGATCAGCTGATACAATTTCTTCAACGAAGTTCAGTCCTTTTTTTTCTACAGGTTCTTCATTATTTGTTGTTGCCATGATTCGAATTACATTTATGTTGTTTAATTATCTTGCAAAGATACGATTTAATTTGAATGCTTTTTATAAAATATCCCAATTTGTCGGGTCGATCAGCCTTCTTTTTTGGAAAAAACCGATTTATATGCTAAGAAACATGAAAAAATGTTTTGTTCGATGAAATGAAAGGCCGATATTTGCATCAGTTATTCTGAAAACAATCTTTTTACCTTAAAAACTAATACCTATTGAAATTAGGAGATGTGGTATGTCGTGAGACATGCCACATCTATTTTTATACCCGTGTGATTTAGTTGAAGTCTTGTTTCGTGATAATGCCATAGGGGATTTTTCGTGTCAGGTTATAATAAGGATTTTCTTGAAACCAAAAAAGGAGGAGACTGAAAAAAATATATAGTTGTTTCATTTAGCCGTAATATATCGTCATGAAGAAATTAGTTTTCATGTTGGCACTGTTATGTAGTGTTTCATTTGTCAATGCACAAATTTTGCGTACTGAAGAATTGGAAAAATATGTCAAGGAAAGGTATGGAAAAGAATGGGAGAATGCTGCCAGTAATCTGGCTAGTCAGATCCAACTGGACAAGAATAATGCTCTTACTTTTGTTCAGGTCATTCAGGCTCCCGGTAAGACCAAGGATCAGCTTTATGTGTTGCTGAACTATTGGTTTTCTGTCACGTTTAATGATGCAAACTCGGTAATCCAGCTTAAAGACAAGGAACTGGGTACCATAATTGCTCAGACTTACATGGAGGATATTGCGCAACACATGGGTGGTATGAATGCGTATAGAGTGAATATTAAGCCTGTCATTAAATGTGACATCAAAGACGATAAGATTCGTGTAACATATACGGTACCTTATTATTCTGTGGTTCGTATGTCTGGAGGTGGTTGGGTAGGTGCCATAGATGGTACCATGCCGGTACGTCAGGATGAGAATTGGGTGCTTGACAAGTGCTTTCCTTTTACTGCAGAAAAGGATCCTCACAAGAAAACTTCCAGTAAGGCCCTTGTAATGTCATACGCTTATTCCAATGTAGTGCTGGATAAGATTGAGGAATGTATTAAGAATGGTCTGGTTGGTAATGAGGATGATAATTGGTAAATAATCTTGTAAGAGCAGGAAGAGTATGTAATTCAACGATAATTGAGATTACATGCTCTTTTTTTTGTTTGTAATTAGTAGTAGGAGAACTATTGAATTGTGTCTATTACAGTATGAACAGAATTGTGTCAAGATAATAAAATGATTAAATTTCCTTCGATATACCGTTTCTGTGCAGATCTCAAATTAATGTTAATTCGTGGAGTAGTGTTGCCTATTAGAGTCATTCGGGACTATCCGGGAAACATAAAATTGACTATTTTTGTGGAAAATAAACTCATGTAACTTATGAAACACAGAATACTTCCCGTTGCTGTATTTCTGACGCTGATGCTGACTTCGCTGTGGGCCGGGCATCATAATTACTGCACTACTTATCATGATATCACGGCAGATCTGAATCAGGCCTTGTTGCTGACTCTGGAGGAGGAGAAAAACCAGATCGTGACGCAGGACACGATCAGAACCTATAAGCAGCTGCGGCAGGCTTCGGGCGGACCGGTCCTGATCGCCGTGTCGGATGAGCGCTTTTGCCGTCATCTGAAAAATCCGCGGCTGAAAGAGGCGGCTTTCCTCACGTTCGATATTATGGACGAGCATTATCGGGGGAGTCTGGCAGATCATCACGCGATCTGCAGCGATACGCTGGTCATTCCGAACGGACAGGCGGGTGAGGCACTGGCGTTGAAAGGTTATGCCCGTTTGTCGGCCGCATCAGTATTTTGTATGTCCGACCAGCGTCTTCCGGTCAGTCTGATGGTTGCCGCCATCCTTTGGGCCATAGGGTCGGTCGTTTATACGCGGAAGAATAGGCGGAATGACCTGGTCTGCCAGCTTGAGGCCGGTTACGGCGGGCTGGTCTATTCTGAAACCGATAACCGTTTCTATAGCGAGGATCGTACGCCTATCCGTTTCACCCCCATGCAGCAGCAGTTAATGCAACTGTTCTGGCAGGCTCCCTCGCATTCGCTTTCGAAAGAGGAGATCTGTGCGGCGTTATGGCCAAAGAAGGAGGATGCCAACGATACGCTTTATACTCTTATACGCCGGCTGAAACCCATAGTGGAGGAACATACCCGTCTGAAAATCGTCACGGAAAGAGGACGTCATTATTCTTTGGAAATCAAGGAGATGAAAGTTTGACAGTGAATTGTCAGGTAAATGTCAGTGTCTGTTCTTGACGCTTCTGCAGACGTATCCTACTTTTGTTCCTGAAACAAATAAAGGAACAAATGAAAACACTTGCATTATTTTTTCATGAGGTCGTTAGGGACACTCTGCCTTCGGTATCCGTTTTCCGGAGGATTGTCCGGCACGCCGTTGTCGGGGGCGTCGTAGGGTTGATGTCCTTTCCGGTGCTTGCACAGGATTCCAAACCTGCTGTCAAGCTGAATGAGGTGGAAGTCAAGGCAGACCGGATTGTTTATAAGGCAGACGGAATGTGGCTTTATCCGACCAGTCGGCAGAAAGCTGCTGCGGGTTCGGGGTATAGTCTGCTTCAGCAGTTTACCCTTCCCAATATCCGTGTGGATGAGGTGGGTCATAGTGTATCGGCCATTGACCACAGGGGCAGCGTGCAGATCCGTATTAATGATATCATAGCGGGCAAGGCGGAGCTGTTGCCGCTTGATCCCCAAAGCGTGCGTTCGATTGAATTTATCGACAGTCCCGGTGTCCGCTATGGGGACGGCATAGCTTATGTCATCAATATTATCACCAGGCGGGCGGATAACGGCTATACTCTGGGGAGTTCGCTTACTCAGGCGCTGACGGCCCGTAACGGTGACTATACGGTATATGGCAAATGGAACAAGGGAAAGAGTGAGTTGTCGTTGAACTACAGTTTGGGTTACCGGAATTTCAAAGGATTGCGGGAGGAGGAAACGGCCGATTACCATCTGATAGATGGTACCGTTTATACGATCCGGCGCAACGATGTTGCTTCCCGTAACCGGAATCAGGGTCACCAGATGAAGTTGACCTATAATCTGGCTGATTCCAGCCGCTACGTGTTTCAGGCCTCGTTGAGCGGTGATTTCAGTCGTGTGCCGGATCATTCCAGCCGGAAACAGATTCAGGACGGTGAGCAGACGTATACGGCTTTTGAACAGGAAAAGAGCCGGACCGGCAGTCCGGTGCTCGATCTCTACTACTTTCATCAGTTGACGTCCCGGCAGTCCTTGACCCTCAATGCTGTAGGGACATACATTGACACCCGTTCATCTGACAGCTATGATGAAGGATCGCCTTACCGTTATGAGGTTGACGGCGAGACCGGTTCTTTTCTGAGTGAGGCCATTTATGAAAACAAACTTAAACCGTTCATTTTCTCCGCCGGTCTCAATTACAGTCAGAAGTATACCCATAATGAATATTCGGGGGATGTGTCTGCTGTGACTCCCATGCACCACAACCGTGTGTATCTGTTCTCTGAGATCAAGGGGCTATGGGAGAATGTCCGTTATTCGGCTGGAGTCGGAGCAAGTTATCTGCATTATCGTCAGCTGTCCCATTCTTATGATTATCTGACCTTCTGTCCCAAAGTCGCACTGAGCTACAACTTTACCCGTTCCTTGCAGCTGAGCTATAATTTTCAGTCGGGTGAAAGGACATCCCGTGTGGCCATGATCAGCGACGCTGCCATACGTACCAACCGCATGGAGTGGACGGTGGGAAGTCCTGACCTCAAGCCCAACCGTGAGGCTTATCACAAGCTTCAGTTCTCGTATACCGGTTCGCGTCTGCAGGCCAATCTTCAAGGGTTCTATAAGATGTGCCGCCGTCCCAATATGGCGGTGTATGAACGCACAGCCGACAACCGGTTTGTCTATACCCAGCGCAACCAGAAAGAGATAGATGCCTTACTCCTTATGGCCTATGCCAGCTATTGGCTGTTTCCTGAGAAACTGTCTTTCACGGCCTATGGCGGCTTGTTCCGTTGCTTTAATTTCGGTGATGACTATACGCATTGCTACACGTCCTATTTTGCGACGGGCAGCCTTAACGCTTATTTGGGGCCGGTTTCACTTTATCTGTATGCCGACAATGGCTCACGCTTTCTGGAAGGGGAAACGAAAGGATATAGTGGGGGAGACATAGTCTTGAAAGCGGCCTACACCTACAGGGACTGGCAGTTTGTCCTCATCTGGCAACAGCCTTTACAGAGCCGGTATAAAATGTATGAGACGGAGATCCTGAACCGCAATCTTCATAAGAAAACGGCTCTTTACAGTACGGATTCCTGCAACCTCGTCAGTCTGACCGTGACATGGCGTCTGAACAAGGGACGCAGGTTCCGTGAGATCAACAGATCCATTGAACTGAAGGATAATGATACGGGTATTATCCAATAAGAGGATGGAAATAACGGGCAAAGGTGAACATTAAATGTTCTTATGCTGTGTTTTGGCATAACCATACGCTTGCTTTGTACTTAAAAACGTATGGATATGAAAAAGAAAAATAGTTTTTATGCAGTGATCACGGCTTGTATGGGACTTGCCGTGTTTTTAGAAGGTCAGACAGTGGCGATGTGGATAGCCATGCAGGGTATGGCATCCGCAAGAACACCTATCAGTATGTTGACCGGCGAGGCTTGTATCAATGCGGCTGTCGCGTGGTTGGGAGGCGGCTCTGTGGTCAGTGGTGGCGGAGGCATAGTGGTGGGGAGATTCATCTTGGCCGTGATTCCGATTATTGGTGCGGTGATGATGGTTTCAGCATTGGGATATATCGTCTTGCAACGGATCAAGAATAGTGATAATGGCATTCATCAGAGGTGGTAAAGCCAATATATAGAAAAGCAGACCGCGGACAAGGCTAGTGGCCTTTGATAGTAAAGTGAATTGAGTTTGTAAGTTCCCAATTTGTTTTTCTGTTCTGATTTCATTATTTTTGAAAACTGTCATTATGCGGAAACATGAACAGTTTATGTCAGTGAGGAGTGAGTTATGAAGAAATATTTTTTCATCCCAAGGATCGGGGAAAATTATGAAACGGGATTTCATGGCATGAAGACTTTAATTTTGGGTTCCCATTTTTATTGTCCGTATGCGGATTGCAGACATTTGAAGGAAGAATGTGCTTCGAGTGCCCGAATAAGATGTATGGATAGAGCCTGTCCGTGCTATATAGACAAAAATGACCAGTCGTATTATAAGCTGTCCAATAGTGACACGATAGAGATAGAATCTTATCTGGAAGGTTTTCCGTATCCTTCTTACGATGCCTTTACTTATCTCATGTTGAACAAGCGTGATTATCTTTCGGAAGATGAAAAACGGTCGTTTTGGGCGCAGGTGGCGTTTACCAATTACATCCAGCATTACTGGCCGGATGGATATACCCCTCCGTATACGGAAAACGAAAGTCTTTTCGATGCCGATTATGAAGCCTTTCAGGACGTGCTGAACGAACTTCAGCCGCGAGTGGTGGTAGCTTGGAATAAAGCCGTGAAAGATTGTTTGCTGGCTCATGGTGACCTTCAATTTATTGGCATGATAGACATTCCGGTCATTTCTGCATTTCTCTTTGTCAATGAGGGGGTGGAGCCGAAGCTTTCTCCGAAACAGCGGAAAACGCTGGTGGAAAAATACGCTGTCATATCGGATAAACCGGATGCAGGATGGCTGCGTAAACTGATTGAAAAAAGTTTTAATGATCCACATGCGGTGGAGTCCTTCAGATTGAAAATGGAATATGTTGACCATAACAGATTGAGCGTGCCGTTGAAACAAGACGGTGCGGGTATCAAGGATATTGTGACATTGCTGAAACGTTGCGCCAAGCAAAAGCTGATTGTCCGGATGGGGGATAAGCTTGATTTCGGTCCGGGTATGTTGCGAATGCATAGGGAAATATTCCTGAAGCTGATCAAGGAACATTTTGACGTCCCTACGAAAGGTATTAATGCAGGATTTTCCCGAATGTTCGGTTATGAGTTCAGTCATTGCCAGATACCGGAAAAGGCAGACGACAGTAAAATCCGGCTGATGAGATCCATATTCAGTCAGGTCCGGAAAAAGGTGATGGTAAGCCCATCTCATGACTCTCACGGAGGCTGATTGAGGGTATGGATATTTTCTCTGTTAGTAGGATTTTAGTAACAGATATTTTGCATGATATTTATATTCAGCTATTTATGAATATTATTGGCGAAATAAATGAAGAACTTGCTGTTTGGCTTTAATTCCCGGTATTTATCGTTTATCTTTGCCATGCAAGTTTCTGTGAAAAGCAGGTTTGAGCAGGGGCTTTTCCCTTTGCTCAAAGCCTGAATGAATAACAAAAGTGTCATTTCAAATAAGGGTATCTATGAAAAGCAAAGTATCTCTTTTTTTATGGTGTGTGTCTTTGTCGGTTTTATGTTTGTCCTTTACTTCGTTTAAAGGAAATGAGAAGAATCAAGATATGGAAAAGAAAAATTTTTATTGTGAATATTGTGGTAAACGTTTTCCCGATATCCGCCAGTTGACTTCCGCTACCTGTACCCGGCATCCGGATGGCAGTCACAAAGGACGTCATAAACTTTATGAAGGCAGTGAAAAACGTGAATATACCTGTAAGTATTGTGGAAAAAAGTTTCCTTCCATTATGGTCATGACAGGAGGGCAGTGCGTCAATCATCCAAAGGGTATGAATAAAGGCGCTCATGCACCTGCGCTTTAGGAAAGAAGATGAATATAGTGGATAATCAGAAAGGACGAAAATGAAGGATAATTTAAAGATTTATCAGAAAATTCGGGATCTGGCCCATCAGGGAGATTTGGTCTATACGAGGGCGGATCTGGCTTACGACTTGCAGGAACTGGGGATTCCAAACGATTGCCTTGAGGTCGGACTGCTGGTGTGGGAGAGTTATCGCCATTTCAATCAGGATGAAAAGATCAGAACTTTTTTCTATGATAATGAGCGGAAAGGGTTCCTGGTAGATGAATACCAGACCGACGGACTGATTGCGGAAAATGCTACCGACCGTCTCTTTGAAGTGGAGAGACAGCGATTGGCGGACTGGAATCGGGCTGTGGCTACGGTGGAGCAATCAGTGACGGACGTGATGCACGGGGAAGTACTCCGAGCGGGTAATCAATTAGCCGGTACCATTATCGGTACAAGGGGCGTAGAACGGGTCAGACAGGAAGCCACTACGGTCTTTAACCGTTATTCTACGCTGGTTGGCCATTATGATGAAGCCAGGCAGCAGATTCAGACACTGATAGCCGATTTTGTAAAATTTCGTGCTTATATCTGTGATATTTATAGCCGGTATGCCCGGATTCTTGTGGATGTATTCGGTGATGCCATAAAGGTGGTTGCTCCCGAACTTTTCGATTTTGAGACAATCGGTTATCTGAACGTGCATGAAATGATGCAGCAGGTGCAATTGGATTACAACAAGATCAATGAGAAATGTGCCGTGCTGATGTCTGATATTTCGGATAGCTTTGCCCAGTCTCTTAAAGCGGCCAGTGTTTCTTACAAGGCCGCGGGCAGTAAGCAGGCCGGTCTGGTACTGGCCGGTCTGAATATGCTTTCACATTATATGGAAACGGGGGAGAAGGTGGCGAACCTGAAGCAGGAACTGCTTTTATTGAAGAACAGTGTGAATCATGACGTTTCATTGATTGAAGGAGATCTGGGGCGGTTATGTGTCATTTACAAGTCATTGAACGACGTGGCCATTCCGCAAGCTGAAGCTTTCTGCCGTTTTGCCGGTCAGGTACTTACAGATGAGTGGGAGCAGCTTGTCGCTTCGTTTTATGATAACGAGGAAATCAGAGGACTGAAAGAAGAACGTGATGTCCTGTTGGACAAACTGAAAAGTACGGAGCAGGAAATGAGCGACGAAGAGATCAATATCGGTTATTATTCTACACGCATAGAGGAATGCAGGCAGTTGTTGGACAGCATGCAGGCACAGTATCAGGAAGCCATGCGAGCCAAGCCGTCAAAGCCGTTCTTCTTGGTTAATCTGTTGACTTTCGGGGCTTCAGGCAGAACATACAACCGGAATATCTACGAATGGAATAAAGCCTGTCAGCCTGTCATTACACAATATGAGAATCTGCAGGTGGATGTAAAGCTTGACAGTGATGAACTGGCCCGGCAACAGGCGGCCTTGAAGGGACATCAGGCGGAACGTGGCCGGCTTAAGCAGGCTTTGTGCCGACAGAACGAGGTGATCATGAAACATCTCCGTGTTGACCAGAATATTCGTATCAGGATGCTTCCTCATCTGGAGGCCATGGTCAGTTTGCTGCGTTTGGGACGGCAGATGGCAAGTACTCGATTGGACCGTTCGTTGACCGTTCCGGTGACGGTCACCCGGCAGGATATCCGGTTACCGGAAGAAGTGAGCCGAAAGATTGGTGTTTTTGCTCAGGCTGTCAGGGAGAATGCGAATGTGTCTCCCATATTGGTGCGGCACATGATGACTTCAGTTGAATCATCACAGCATGAGACGGCTATGGCGGATTGGCATGATCAGGCTATTGGTGGCGAACCTGCAACGGCTGCAGAATCAAACGGACACGATATGTCCGGGGCGGATCAGGATCATCTGGCTGCATCGAGTAACCGGGCTGTCCAGGACACGGCGGCTTTTCTGGAAGCTGCGGTCCGACTGGAGGCCATGAAAGTCCAAAACCGCATTGCGGAGAAAAAGTATAATCAGGAACTCCTTTCGTTGCAGAGCCGTTTCCGGGAGTATCTGGCACGCATAGATGACAGAAGTTCTGTACTCAGGAAGAGTTTGCAACAGGTCAATACAGCTCGGAATCATGAAGAGTTGAAGAAAGGACTGCTGTCGTTGATGGACAATGACAGTCATCTGATTAGTAAAGAAGAATTGGAAGATTTTATAAACGGAAACAGAATCATAGAGTTATGAGTGAGATGCAGAGTAACAGAAGACGTCAGGCCATGCAGGATTTAGGTCTTGACCATGCAGAAGAAAAACAGCAAATGGAACAGGCCATGAGGAAAGAAGAGCAGCGGCAGCTCAAAAAGCAGCAACGCCGGAAGGAAATAGAACAGTCATCATCCTATAAAGCCTCCAAAAACATTGCCAAATGGATGGACAAACTGTATCTTGATCCGATCATCGGATTTATAGTGCCGGGATTTGGTGATGCACTGACATCGTTTTTCGTTTTTCCGTTTCTTTATCTGGCGGCATTCAAAGTCCGTTCATTGCCTTTGACCCTGGCGATCATATTCAATGTGCTTCGGGATATGGCAATAGGTCTGATACCTTTCTGTATTGGTAATATTCTGGATTTTTTCAATCGGTCTTATTTGAAGAATTTCGAGCTGATTGTCGGTTTTGTGGAAGATGACAAGGACGTGATTCACGAAGTGAACCGGAAAGCAGTCTGGACAGGTATCATGATTATGGTATTCTGTGTGATTATTTATTATCTGGTGAAGCTTGTCGTCTACTTCAGTACGGTCGTTATTGATTTTTTCAGTAATCTGTTTACTTATTTTCAATCCTTGTTTTAACTGGATATGGAATTTTTACGGATTTGGATGATGAAAAGTGTGTAACAACAGACTTGATTATAAAAAACAAAAAAATTAAACATTTGTAATATCAGAACAACATGAAAACGTTCAGACAGCAACTCCAACAGAAGACCGGATGGTCAGCTGCTATTGTCAATGCCATTCAAAGTGAAAAGGAGGCTGCTATATATCTCAGTGCCGGACTGGAAGAAGCTCTTGTTAATGGGAAGCCGGCCTTAATCCAGCCTCAGATTGATCCGGATTACCTGATGCCGGAATGGTGGATAAAAGAATATGGTGAAAATTGGCGAGGCTGGAGTAATCGTGACCTGATGGGAGAAGGTTATCCGCCACATGACAAGAACGGTGATCCGTATGAATTGCATCATATTGGACAACTGACGGATTCTCCTTTGGCGGAATTAACCTGGGCACAACATCACGACGGAGGGAATTACTCTGTTCTTCATACACTGGAAGATTATTCCGACATCGACCGTGGAGATTTTGAAAAAGAGAAGTCCGCTTATTGGATGGCCAGGTATCGTATGCTTTGATAAATCAAAAGTGGATTTGTCTTATAAAAGCCTTTGGTGGTAAAATAACTTTTGAATAAAATGTAATTTAAAGACGCATAAAAAGTAGATTTATGCGTCTTTTGCTTTATAAATATTGTGTGCTTTGATAGTCCGGAACATCAATTGCAAATAGGAATAATATACAAAAGTATATAATTCATAATAAAAAGGTTGTAACTATTGTATGTATAAAATATTTCTCTTAACTTGGTAGCGGAAAATATAATTTGTTTTGTTGAACTTTGTCATAGTGCGATTGAAATAGTTCTCTGTTTGAGTGTAAATTTTAAATTGGTATCTTATGAAAGGCATTTGTATGAAATTAAAGTTTTTACTGGCGTTATGGGTATGTGGGAGTATTCATGCCAACGCTACTTTGTTGAATGGCGGATTACAGGACGGTGACCGTAAATGGGTAACGGATAAAAATGATGAATGTGGTTTTCAAACTGATCTGCAATTTAACCAGTCCTGTTGTGCGATGTTGCTGAATAATGTGTTTATTAAAAGTGATATTGGCATAGATCTGTATAAAGTGGAAAAAAAAGAGTTCCCATTTGAATATATCAAACGCGAGCATAAACCATTTGTTATTCGAGGTGTAGGAGAGGCAGGCCAGGATTCTATTGTGATGTCTAAGGATCTTTCTTTAGGTGATAAAATAGAAATAAATGGAGAATCTTATATTTTTGTACAAAATCTGATTTCTTCCCAAAAGTTTGATTTGGTTTCGCTGGAGGAGATTAAAAAATCTTTCTGTCCGGATGTGACGGGGCCATGCTTGTATATGATTAACAAATTCTTTATTACGAGGGATGTGGAATCGTATAAGGTGGACAAGAACTTTGTATATAAGGTAGAGACATTACCTTCTTCCGAGATTGATTTTTTCAAGGATAAGGAACCTTTTACCATCATACGTATATTTACCGATACGCCGGCCAATCACTATCCTCCAAGAATAGGGTAAGTAAGGATATAAGAAATTTTATTCACTTTGATTTTGCTTGATAATATGAGTAAAATAAGTGATGATCATATTATTTTGTTAAAATAAGAAAGGAATGGAGGATAGCTTTTTTGACTCATCCTCCATTCCTTTCTTAACTCTTAAATTCTACACCTGTTTTCATCTTATGCATTGTGCATTCATTCTTATTGATCATTAGGAAACATTATTCGTTTGGGCTTTTGATGATTTCGCAGCTCCATCAATCATAAGTATGCAAACTTGCGTTCTGTTATTCGTATTCATATAATTTCACATGCAGAATTTTATACTCACCAACTCCTATGCGGACATGACGTCCCTGGTGTGTCTGGTCGCCATTCAGCCGGCGGACGTATTCGAAACTTCCGTCATCATTGATCCTTATTTCATCAACAGAGCCTAAACCGCAACGCTTACCCGTAAATTTTCTGAGTTTGTCATTATTACCAGGGGAATTTTCACCTTGCAATTTGAATCCGTCTTCGCCTAAAAGTTCTTTGGCACTTATGGACGATTTCTCGGTCTTTTTAGCAAAATCCAATACGATTCCACTGCCCGCCACAATGTATTCCCGATTGTTTAACCTGAGCAGAATACCGCCGCCTTCCGGCCATTTGCTTCCGTCTGTGGCTCTAGGATCCCATGGCAAGGTGAAGTAATGGCGGCACGTAATGGTCAGGTCACCGTCCTGCAGGATGCGTTCTTTATTTTCTTCGTCAAACAGCAGCCCCTTCATGGCGTCTTTGCCTTGATATCTGGTAATCAGAGGCATCATTTCTTTCAGCTTGCCATAACTTTGTACCAGCGATGCTTGGGGCGAGTCACTTCCGTTTTCGATGGAGAATGGGCTGAAACCGATGGCGTCGTGCTCGCCGAATACGTAAAAGGCTCTTACACCGTTGTTGTCGGTTAAGCGGATTTCGGGAATGAAGAGCGGATTGTTGTGCAGATGGTATTGTGCGACCCAGTCCTGGAATCCATTGTCGTAAAGGTCGGGTGCCAGAATATCTACTGATGGGGCTCCACAATGCCAAATGTCAATAAGGTGTGCCAATGGTCCGGCTGAAGGATATTCACCGGGTTTACGCCCACGACTGTTCATGGCAGCATTGACATAAAGCGGTACATTATAAATGGAACGGGCTGTTTGTGCCAGCTTTTCTACATAGACGGCATAGTGCCATGCCATGAAAATCTCATCCGTGTAGATGTCATTTCCGAATACTTCCTGCCACGTGCCTTCTGTGGGGCATCCTTGAGTTTCCCATTTTTCCAGCATTTTAGGGTGAAGTTTTTTCTTGTTTTTCCGGAGATACGTCATCAGCTGTTCCGGTACTGCTTTCTGAAAGGCTCGGTTGGCTTCCGGAGAGTAGTCACGCGCATTCTCAAGCATGCCTATTTCATTTTCAATTTGAATCATGATGACGGTACCGGTTTTCTTGTCTGTTTCTGCTATATGCTTTATCCACTGTGTGAAAGCCCGGTTGTCAGCCTGAAGAACATGGTCGGAAAAAGCACTGGCTATCTCCAGCGGTTTCCCGTTTTGAGTCATGGCACGCGGGTATTTCCGATAATCGGTCTTGAACCAAAGAGGCGTGTAACAACTCATGGAGTTTTTCCATGCGCCGAACCACAGGAAGATAATTTTAAGGTGATTCTTCCGGGCTTCTTCAATGGCTTTATCGGTTAGGGTAAAGTCGAACTTTCCTTCTTCCGGTTCTGTTAAATCCCAATAGGCCGGTACGAGTACGGTATTCAGTCCCATTCGCCGGAGTTTGGGAAAGATCTGTTCGATATCCTTTGTACATGCCGCAGAGGAGTTTCCTAATTCTCCTCCCAATACGATGAAGGGATTTCCGTCAACGACGAGTCGGGTGGTCTGGTCTTCCTTTTGCAGTAAACTTGTTTGAGCGGATATCGGAAAGCTCAGAAGTGCCGAGGTTACGAGTATGATCATTCTTTTCATGGCAATAGCTGTTTTAGTCAGAAAGGTTTGTTGTTTTCCAACAAAGATACAAATCCGTTCCGTTACTTATTCCAAAAATATGTATCATAAATCTTTCTGTAGGTAACATGAATGTTTTTTGTGCACATAATCTTGGCAAGTCAGAAGATCCTTCCGTATATAGGTTAAGAATAGGGAGGCATAAATCACTAATGTAAGGTACCCGAGAGTGAAATCTGCGTGTTGGATCTTGCTAAAAATTAAGAAACTGTTTTGAATTTCTACAAAAAGTTTTTTTCCTGCTTGATGTACTCGTTTTCGTGTGTGCTTTGGGCGATTTTCCGGCCTGTTTCGCTTCTGTTCTTCGTCAGATAGCTCGCTATCTTCCTCATCACGGAAGCAAAACTGACTCGAAAACTCATCCCAAATCATCGCACGATAAATTCAAAACAGTTTCTAAATGATCCCTTCTTGGGTTACTTCCTTGATGTTACTTTGGTGTGAACCGGAGTGAATGGAGATATGATTGCCGGGTTCAGTAAGGAGTATCGTAATTGTAGAAACGGTTATTATTATCCCTTATCGTTGATGATTGTGTGATAGTTTAATATAGTAACCCCTCTCACAGTCCATATCGAGATTTCTTCCTGTGTTTTGATATATATGCGGCATTATCTAATGACCAAGTTATGAGGTTATTTAATATAGGAATCAAACTTTGGCCCACCTCAGTCAAGGAGTATTCCACTCTTGGTGGTATCTCGGCATATAATTTTCTTTTCACCAGTCCGTCGGCTTCAAGAGCCTTTAATGTTTCGGTAAGAACCTTAGGAGAAATATCCGGAATAGCCTTACTGATAATATTAAAGCGCGTTGCTTCGTTTTCAGAAAGTACGCATAATATGAGCATAGCCCATTTACTGGAAAACCGTGACAAGACATTCCGGATAGGGCATTCTTCTATACGTGTATATTTTTTTAGATTTTCTTGCAATTGTAAGCTGTTCATTTTCAATAATAATTACCTTGAAGTAAGTGGGTTACTTTTGTGTAACTTCTTGTTTGTCAGTATAAAAAGCATTAACTTTGCACTATCTAAACGATAGTAAGTTTGGAATACAAAGTTAATTAATTCTTATAAAAACAGAAAATATGAGTAACATTAAAATTATGAACAAGGGCGAAAAATACGCTCACGCAACAGTAGGTTGCATCAAGGATTTTGAAGGTAAGCAGTTTGTGAAAGAGGCTACAGAGGCTACTTCATGTGAGGTTTCATTTGGTACATTGCCGACAGGGGCGTCTGTTCCGTTTTTTCATAATCATAAGGCTAATGAAGAAAACTACATCATTCTATCAGGAGCTGGTAAGTTTCAGGTGAATGATGACGTTTTCGAAATCGGTGAAGGGTCAATCATTCGTGTATCTCCGGGATGTGACCGAAACTTGAAATGTACTTCTGTTGAGCCTATGATTTATATCTGTATTCAGGCAAAGGATGGAAGTCTGGAAGGCTATACAATGACTGATGCTGAAATAACGGAACATGAGAATCTTTTATAATTCTTGTTTATTATTTGAGTAAGACAATAATCTTTATTCTTCTGGAAGTAAAAGATAAAAGTTTGAAAATATCATCGGTTCACCGCTATGAAAGGTGAAATGGATGTCCATTATTGTGATTAAATTAAGAAGAGACGTTTGAACTCGTCGGGATGGGGGGGCGCTCTTTGGCACGCGGTTGCTCCCAGACCGATGGGTATTTAGGTATAGATAGAAAGTCAGGTTGAAGAAATAACCTCATATAATCGGACTGATGAATATTGTTTCATATTTGGGATTTGGTCCGGATGAAGCGATGGCTTTCGGTGACGGTGGAAATGATATACCGATGATTCAAAGAGCAGGAATAGGCATTGCTATGGGGAACGGCAATCAAGGGTTGAAGAATGTGGCTGACTATGTCACGGCTTCCGTCGATGATGATGGCGTATACAGAGCACTAAAACATTTTATTGTATAAGGATCAGTAGTACGCACCGGATACCGGCTGTTTTTAAATGAGATGATTTTGTTGAAATATTACTACTGTTTTTGAGTTCTCATGTATGGCTTGTTATCTTATCATAATTGATTTGCCGTTTTACTCCTTCACCCCTTCACATCCCAGATTTTATGCGGGTTTCAGGGTGAAGGATATCCTTCACTGGTCTTTCACTTCTCCTTCACGTGGCTGTTTCGGTTGATAAAACTGTTTTGTGTAGAAAATTTATTTTTTAATCAAAATTCTTAAATCATGACATTTTCAAAAAAGTAAGCTTTACTTTTTAAAAAGTAAAGCTTACTTTTTTGAAAGTAAACCGAGTTTTTCAGAAGATCTCCTGTTGCTTTCGGTAGCGGATAGCCCTTATTGACTTATTTAAAAGTTGCCGCTGAATTAGGCCTGCCGGATATGTTTTGATGGCCTCTGTTGAAGGTATTTTTTAGAGCTTTTTTCAGTGGGAAAAGGTGGGATAATGGCTTAGGGTTAGCCTAAATAAGCGAGAAGGGCAGTGAAAGAGGTGAAGGTTGATAATTCATACTATAAGTAATTAGCATATAGCTGTTTAGAATATACGGTGAAGGGGTGAAGGTAAAGTAGGAAAAAATCACTTTTAGGGAAATTACAGGGCACACGCGTGAGATGTTTCACTGATATGGGCGCTAATTTGGGAGTAGAATCGTGTGTTGTGGAAGGTTTCTTTTGGGAATATCAGCTGCAGATAAGGGCGGTATTTTGTAAATATGGCTTTAAATGACAGGAAATGACTATTATGCGCATAAATGGTTTAAAAGTGACCAGGAGGTAAACGGCATGTATTATCTTTGCTGATGATGTCAAACCCTAGTCATGAATAAATCTGATCAAGATGGAAACAATGTTTGTAAAATGGATCTTAGCCTGTATCTGTTGCCTGATTTTGTTCTCAGGTCGGACAATAGGTAAGAAGAGATCGGCTGCTTGTCTTTATTTATGTGCTTGTAAAATATTTACAATAGATAAGGCGCTTCCATATTATTTTTCTTTTTCTCCGTATTTTCTTTTGAGGACTTCCGAATTGCGGCTACCCATACAATCATGGGTGTCTGTGATCGGTATGACGGATTGGATTTTTTCCTTGCGACGTGGAGTGCCGGTGATATGGAAGACTGGATGATCATATTCTGGTGTGACGGATAGTAATGTGCTTGTTTTTATGGATATTACTTTAAAAACTGTAATTATGGTCAGACGGTATGCGATGAATCCGTAATCTGTATACAGTTTCTGGTGATTGTAATCATTAAATTTGCAATATATAAAGATAAATTGTATTGATGAAACATTTCCTTTTAAGTCTGTGCCTGATGTCTGCAGCAATGGGTAGTTCAGGCCTCCTTTATTCAGAGAATGTTCTGAAAAATGAAAAATCTGCAAATCAAAGTTCAAGGATTATGGTACAAGAATTGAAATTAACACAAGAGTGGGACAAAGTGTTTCCGCAAAGTGAGAAGGTCGGTCATTCCAAAGTGATATTTCATAACCGTTATGGTATAACGTTGGCTGCTGATCTGTATGTTCCCAAGGGAGTAGAGGGACGACTTCCGGCTATTGCGGTATGTGGTCCTTTTGGAGCGGTCAAGGAGCAGTCTTCCGGTCTTTACGCTCAGACATTGGCTGAAAGGGGATTCCTGACCATAGCTTTCGATCCTTCGTATACTGGCGAAAGTGGTGGCGAACCGCGTTACGTGGCTTCACCGGATATCAATACGGAGGACTTCTGTGCGGCAGTGGATTATCTGAGTTCTCGTGCGGATGTAGATGCTGAATCTATTGGTATTATCGGAATCTGTGGTTGGGGTGGTATGGCACTTAATGCTGCTGCAATCGATACGCGGATCAAGGCCACCGTGACCAGTACGATGTATGACATGAGTCGTGTGAATGCCAATGGCTATTTTGATGCCATGGGAGAAGATGAACGTTATGAATTGAGAAAGCAGCTTAACAGACAGCGTACGGAGGATTATATCAGTGGTACTTACGCTTTGGCAGGCGGGGTAGTGGATCCGTTGCCGGATGATGCACCTCAGTTTGTGAAAGATTATTATGCCTATTATAAGACGCCTAGAGGTTATCACGAACGTTCTCTTAACTCAAACGGAGGATGGAACAAAACTTCTTCCTTGTCCTTTATGAACATGCCAATCCTGGCATATAGTAGTGAAATACGCAGTGCCGTACTGATGATTCATGGTGAGAAAGCTCATTCGCGTTACTTCAGTGAGGATGCGTTTAAAAAACTTAAGGGTGACAATAAGGAATTGTTGATTATTCCCGGTGCCAGCCATGTGGATTTATACGATAATTTCAATGCTATTCCGTTTGATCGGATAGAACAGTTTATGAAGCAATATCTAAAGTAAGATCTGATGCCCGCAGTAGGGTGCGGGCATTTTTTTTGTTGATTGAGAATTGTTTGAGAGTGAAGAGCGCATATCTGAAGTTTTGCTGCTGTTTACAGGGGAATATATTGGGCTTAAATCAGAAATTAGCTGGATGCGGTGTTACGCTGCTGGTTAAATGCAAGTGTCCGTTAGGATAATGATGTATAATAAAAACAATCAGGCTGATGACTTATTATGGTCAACCTGATTGTTTTTTTTGTAAAAATACGTAATTTTTATATTTTCTGAATTTTGAAGATACTTTGTCTTCGATTAAGGTTAGGGGGATAAGTTCCTCTTATTCCAGTGACAGGGTTACTGTAATGCGACTGTCTGTTCCTAGCAACTTCAGCATTTCTTCACGTGTAGAAACACCGTCCACCTTCCCTAAAGGAGTGTAGCTCCATGAGTTGGAACCATAAAATATAACAATGGAATTACCTTGATACAGGACGATATCGCCGGCGCTGGTCGTCATAGATCTGTCGGTTCTGGGAAGGGAGAAACCTAAGGAGCCTACCTTTTCCATATTGCCGTAATCATTCATCTGAATGTTTATGCTACCTTGTGACAGACGGGCTTTTAGGGCTTCGGTAGCAGGGTTGTCTGCCAGAGTCGCTGTGAATGTATTCTGCCCGATGGACAGTTTGATCTGATTGCTGTTCATGATATTTTCGTTGTTGTTGTCTTCTTTTTGGTGAAAAATTTCATTTATCCACGAATCGATGAGATCTTCTGCCTGAGGCAGATCTGATGCAGTGAGCAGGAGAGGTTGATCGAGAAATTCAGCTTGTGGACAGAGGCTGGTTGCTTCTGTCTGGGACTGGTTTATTCCGCTACTGCCGCTGGTGGCAAACAATGCAATATGTTTTCCTGAAAGTTCTCTGGAGTGAAGATGCAGAAAAGCTTGCATGGGAGTGGCCATCGATCCGAACCAGATAGGATATCCGATAAAAAGGGTGTCATATTCATTGAGATCAATGCTATGGGCAGATAGTGTCGGGAATATTCCTTGCTGTATATCGGCAAGTTCTTCTCTGGCCCGGTCGAGCATGCTGGTATAATCTTCGTCATAAGGCTTTTCTGGATTGATCTCCATTATATGACAATTTAATTGGTTTTGTATCAGACTGGCCACTTGTCTGGTATTTCCGCTTCGGGAACAAAACAGTACCAGATTGTGCTTGTCACTTCCGGCAGACGTAGTGTCGGAGGCGTTGGGCTCGTCTGTACTTTCTTCAGACTCCTCCGGTGCTTGCGACTGTTCCGGAGGAGAGGTGTCCTGGTCTGATTGATCGCATGCGGACCAGGACACAAATAAAAGGAACAGCAAGGGAGTTGTTATGTATTTTTTCATGGAAATGCTGTTGTTGAAAGCCAATGATATTGGCTCGCTGTGTCTATTTCAGATTGAGGTAAGTTTCGTCAGCAACAGGTTCCAGCCATTCGTTTGAAGCGTTTTCTCCTTCTATCTCGAAGGCAAGATGAGCGAACCAACTGTCTGCTGCGGCGCCGTGCCAGTGCTTGACATTAGCTGGAATATGAATGACAGTGCCGGGCAATATCTGTATAGCCGGTTTGCCTTCTTCCTGATACCAGCCACGTCCGGCTACTCCGATAAGCATCTGACCGCCACCTTTTGTTGCGTGGTGAATATGCCAGTTATTGCGGCAGCCTGGCTCAAAAGTGACATTGGCAATTGGTACTTGTTCTTTGGATATTGGTGCAAGGTAACTGTTGCCAACGAAATATTGGGCGTATGCCGTGTTGGGTTCGCCGATCGGGAAGATCATTTCACGTTGGAAAGCAGCTTTGGCATCATCGGTGTTTGTGCTTTCTGCCCATACATCTTTTGCCAGACGGAAGGCAGCCCATGCTTTGGGCCAACCGGCATAGAATCCTATTTGGGTGAGAATCTCTGCAATTTCGGTGCGGGTGATTCCGTTTTGTCTGGCTGTCTGAAGATGATACGTAAGTGAACTGTCGGTAATGCCTTGGCTGATGAGTGAGGTGATAGTGACCAGGCTGCGGTCGCGTAATCCGAGTTTGTCCGTCCGGCTCCATACTTCTCCGAATAATACATCGTCATTGAGTTCTGCGAATTTGGGAGCGAAGTCCCCGAGTTGGTCGCGTCCTGCTGTTTGCTTGATTTTTTCTTGTGCCATAATTGTTGTACTGTTTATAGTCAATGCGACGAGCGCAATGATGGTTTTAAAATTCATACTGATATTAATTTATTGATTCACGTTGCAAAATAACTTCTTTTATTCCTAATATTTTGTATATGATTTACTGATGTTTTTACCCAAAAAACGGATATTTGGACAGATGGTGTCAGAATGTAATGTGGTTTCAGTCGTTTGTTGTTTTATAAAAGTTTTGAATTCATGTTCTTCTGAGAATAGGGGCTTTTACTTTCGGATAAAGCAGGTCGTGAAGGGCTCTATTATGTATTATATATGTACTGGGGTAGCAAAAAGAATATTTTCATATAATAAGGTACGCGTAAGGTCATAATTGCGTTGTTTTATGTGTTGTTTTCCTGTTTCTTTGTCTTTTGGCTGTGTATGGGTTTCCTGTTTTGGAAGGTTATGGCGAACATTCGGTTGAAATTCCAGTGATAGTGGGGTAGGAAACGACCTTTTTCTGAATGTTGTTTTTTATCAGGTTTGGCTTTTAGGCCTGTTTTTAGATCCTGTTCTTTATGAAAATGCAATTTCCCCAAAAAATTTCTTCCTTTTTTCACTTTTTTGTCCGCCGTTCAAATAATATGTTTTTCAGCATATTACTTGGTTATATCAGATAAATTTGCTAATTTTGGAAAAGTTTTCCGCGAAATTTTTTCGCCTGAAAATTTGGAGGGAAAGAAAAAAGTCCCTACCTTTGCACCCGCAATCGAGAAACAAACGGTTCTGCGGTTGCAAGACAAGAAAGAGT
>OOCB01000497.1_pt1 | contig 63181 bp, 61 predicted proteins | sample 1671351 | NCBI WGS metagenome assembly OOCB01 (sample SAMN06348148, study PRJEB24527) | human gut metagenome | biome: human gut; feature: ankylosing spondylitis patient; material: feces | host: Homo sapiens | place: China | collected 2015-10 | reverse complement strand
AATGCTTCAAAAATCCGGCAGATTGGTGCTTTGGGAAGCTATGTTCATTTTAGAATTACATTCTGCGGAAACTCAAGATGAGAAGATATTTCATTCCGCTTCGGTCCGTGCTAAACATGTGCCATTGGCACATGGCACCCTACCCTCTACTCGCATATCGAGGGATTATCATACCACTTTTATGCTCATATCGGGGCGGGTCATAAGTATTTTAGTATCATAAAAAAGAATAGAAATGTGGTACAATACCTAGGGAAAGATAATTAGTTACGAAAGAATATGTTTAGGAAGCATGCATAAAAGATTATTGGGAATATCAGCTGGACAAGGAGAAGGGCAATAAGGTAATATATTATTGCATGCCGGAACGGAAAAGGAGGATTCCTCCGACGGAAGGAATCGTCTGCGGAATGGAGATTAGTATGGAATATATATCAGATGTACAGGCAAAACAGATGATCTTAGAGGTAGGCCGCAGAATGTATCAGGGCGGCTTCGTGGCAGCGAACGACGGGAATATCTCCTGTAAAGTCGGAGATAATGAGATCTGGGCAACACCTACGGGAGTTTCTAAGGGATTTATGACAGAGGATATGCTGGTGAAGCTGGATCTGGACGGGAATGTGTTGGAGGGAACGCACAAGCCTTCCAGCGAGATCAAGATGCACCTCAGAGTATTCAAAGAGAACCCGAAAGTACAGGGTGTGGTACATGCACATCCTCTGACGGCGACGGCGTTTGCCTGTGCGGGCATCAGTCTGGAAGAACCGGTGCTGATGGAAGGGGTTCTGTCCTTGGGCTGTGTGCCGCTAGTGCATTTTGCCCTGCCCGGCACAGAGGAAGTGCCGGAAGCGGTGGCACCCTACTGCCGGGAATACAATGCTGTACTGTTAGCAAACCATGGCGCGCTGACCTGGGGAGATAACCTCATGCAGGCATATTACCGCATGGAGACCACGGAATATTATGCGAAGATCCTGATGATGAACAACTTTATCTTAGGGAAGAAGACGTTGTTGTCCCAGGGACAGATCGACGATATTATCAGGATCCGTGCAGGATGGGGCATCATCACGGGCGGCAGACCCATCGGACCGGAGGGCGCGCAGAACCTGGAGGATATCTGCATCTCCCGGAAGCGGTGATTTGTTTTTCCGGGCATATTAGCGCGATAGCACGAATTCGTAAGCTTATGATAGAAGGTCATGTTAGAGATTTTTGCGAAAGCAACCTCTAACAGGGCCTTCTTTTTGTGCTTTATTTGTGCAATTGCATAGAAGCAGGCAGGGGGAAAGCTTCTACAGGACACAGATTTTTCACAGAGTGAACACTTTTTCAATACAAAATCCAACTATACTTGAGAAAACAATGGAATTTGGACGGAATAGCAATCGGAGGTTTGCCGTGAAGAACAAAGAGATCAAGCAGATAATTTTTTCCCAAAAGAAAAACAAAAAATGGATCATCGTTGCGCTGGTACTGGTACTTACGCTGGGTGGCGGTTCTCTGGCAGCAGTGGTGGTATTACATAGAAACGGCAATCGGTCAGAATTATCCATGCCGGGTAATATGGCGGGGCTGAGCTTCACGGAGGATATGACTGCTACGTCAGGTGTTACCAATGTCGGTATCACGGAGGAGACCTTCGATGTGGAAAATCTGACGACAGTGCTAGAGATCGAGGAAGTCTATGCGGCCTCCGGAGAAGAGGTAACTGCAGGAGATAAGATTTTAAAGCTTACGGAGGACAGTGTGGAGGAAGCCAGAAAGGAACTGGAAAGAGCGCTGGAGGATGCGGAGCTTGCGTATCGCACCGGAGCTATCGAATATGAGCAGAACCTGATCACAGCGGAGTATACGAGAGACAGTGCCATCCTCACCGGACAGCAGGCGAAGGACGTTTATGATGAGACCGTAGCAAGTCTGCAGAGTGCTGTGACCAGGGCAGAAGAGGAATTACAGGATGCGGAGGATGATATAGCAGAGTATGAATCCTATGTGAATGACGGTTCCTATAAGAGTTATTTCAAGGTGGATGAGTATCAGGCAATCTATGATGAGAACCTGAAAGCACTGACGGACAAGATGGACGAATGGGGTATCAGTTGGTCGCAGGTCACAGGCGGTGGAGGTTCGGTACAGATCGGTGGCGGAGCCGGCGCTAATATGCAGAGCGGCGGAACTTCCAACGCCAACATTTTAGCTTCTCTTTACAGTATTCTGGAACAAAATCTGAAAGATTTGGAGGAAGCAGAGGATAAATATGAGGATGCATTAACTAATGCTGCTTTTGAATTACAAACTTTGCAGTTAAAGCTTTCCAGTCTCCAACAGGCAGTCACGGAGGCGAAGGAAGATTATGAGATCCAGCTGGCGCAGGCAAAGCTGACCTATGAGACTTCCCTGTCCGGCGCAGAACGGGCAGAGAGCGATTATAATACTACGGTGGAAAAAGCTAAGTCCGATCTGGCAGCTCTGAAAAGTACTTATGAAGATGCCAAAGAGAATCTGGAACTGTTTGAAAGCAGTGTGGGAGACGGATATTTCTATGCCTCGGAGGACGGAACGATCCTGCGGACCATGGTGCGGGCGGAGCAGGCTCTGACTTCCGATGCAGTGGTATTCGTTTACAGCAATCCGAAGGAGCTGACGGTCACCGTATCGGTAGATCAGTCGGATATTACAAAACTGACTGTAGGCGACAGTGCTTATGTGCAGTCCTCCGCAGGCAGCGGATATACCGGTGTGATCACAGCCATTGATCCGGTATCCTCGTCTAGCAGCCGTACCAGTGTCACTTACAGCGTGACGGTACAGATCAATGTAGAAGATGAGGAGGACAGTTTAAGTGCCAACGAATCCGTCACCGTAGTCTTCGGCATGACGGAGGAAGAGATCGAGCAGTTACAGCAGAGACAGAGTATGCAGGGAGGACAGACACAGTCATGAAATTAAAAAGCCCACATTTTGATAAACTGAAATCCCTCACGAAAAAGCAGAAAAAACTGATCCTGGCGGGGATCGCATTACTTCTGCTGATCCTGGCAGCCTGCTATACCGTGTTTATTGCACCGTTACTTCAGAAAGAACAGTGGATCTACAAAGAAGAGACGGTGGAGCGTGGTACTTTAAAGGTAGGTGTGACGGAGAGCGGCTCTCTGGAATACAACACAAAATCCATAGATTACGATCTGACTCTGGACGTCAGTGATGATGACGAGGATGACAGTGATGATGACGATGATACCGTACAAAAATATCTGAAGATAGAGGAGATCTACGCCGCCAGCGGGCAGCGTGTCACCGAAGGCGAGGAACTGCTGAAATTCACGGAAGACAGCGTGGAGGCGGTTCGGGCGCTGTTGCAAAATGCGGTAGTGGAGGCGCAGGCAGACTATGCGGAGGCAGAGAGTACCTATGAATTGTCCCTGCTGGAAGCCCAGACCGACTACGATACCCAGAAGATCAGTGCTTCCTATGCGGCATCCATCCGCAATACTTCCGGTACGAGCGTGACGAACAAAGTGGCATCTCTGCAGGTACAGCTGGAGCAGAAGCAGGCCAACGCAGCTTCTCTGCAGGAGAAGCTGACAGAAGCCCAGGAAGATTATCAGGATGCATTGGAGACCTACGAAGCGGCAAAAGAAGGTTATGAAGGCGCCGGAACCGATAATACAGTGAATTTTATGACGATCCAGAATGGTTATCTCAGTGCCAGATCCAAATACCAGCAGGCAAAATCAGCGTTGACGCAGGCAGAGGATGCTTTATCGGAGAATGAAAGTGCTATTACCGATCTGCAGAACCAGCTGGCAGCGGCACAGGCAAAGCAAAAAATCGATAAGCTGGATACAGAAGAGACCTATCAGGAAGCGGTGATCACCGGGCAGAATGCCCAGACCACTTACAACGCTGCTGTGGAAGATCTGAAGGAGACCTTACAGGAAGCGGAAGAGACGAAAGAAAAACGGGAAGAACAGTTACAGGCCTTTGAAGATTTCGTCGGAAGTGATGGTATTCTCTATGCCACAGAGGATGGTGTGATCACAGAGGTCAGCTACGAAGCGGGAGATCGCCTGACGACGACAGGAGCTCTGTTTTCCTATGCAACGTCGGATGACATGAGAATCTCCGTGGATGTGACCCAGGAGGATATTGTGGACCTACAGGTGGGAGATGCGGTAGATATCACCTTTACGGCATACCCGGAGGATTCCTATACCGGAAGCATCCTCTCCATCAATACCACGGCTACTTCCGATTACAGCAACACGGTAAGCTACACTGTGGAGATCAGCGTGGAAGGTGAACTGGAGCAGCTCTACGGCGGCATGACGGCAGATGTGATCTTCGTTACCGAAGAAAAAGAAGATGTCCTCTATGTATCCCGTAAGGCGATCGTAGAAGAGAACGGCAAGACCTATGTCTATCGTAAGACAGCACTGGGTGGCAGGGAACTGGCAGAGGTAGAGACCGGCATTACCAACGGTGTGGACATTGAGATCCTGTCAGGACTGGAAGAGGGCGATACCATCTACCTGGCAAGTAAGGTCAGCTCCGAGGCAGAAGTCAAGAGTACGGAGGAGACTGCCGATTCCGGCAGCAGTTCTGATACCGCAGTCGGCAGTGATATGGAGCTTCAGGAATTCGATGAATCCCTTATGCCAGAGGATATGCAGATGCCTTCCGGAGGAGCAATGCCCCAGGGTGGTCCCGGAGGCAGCGGTTCCGACAGCTTCGGCGGCGGAATGCCGGGCGGTCCCGGAGGACAATAAATCAGGCGGATGGAGCAAATGTTGAGAAGCAGACAGGAATGATTGGGAACAGTTATGAAGCAGAATGAAAATGGGAAAAAGATCAAAGAAAATATAAGAAATCAAATGCGCCGGATTGGATCATGGAAAAGCTGGTCGAAAAGACGCAAGCTCACCACAGGTGTCTGTGGTGTCTGTGTGATTGCTGTAGTGGCTGGTGCCATTGGTCTCTCCGGTGGTTCCGATACGGAAGTCATCTATAAAGAGACCACGGTAAAATACGGGACACTGGTCAAAGGTGTGACGGAGAGCGGCTCTGTGGACATCGGTACGGTGGATCAGACCTTTGATCTGGATATGAGTGCCCTACAGAGAACGGATACCTCCGGCAGCAGTTCCTCCGGTAGTACTGCCGGCAGCAGCTCTGGTTCCGGTGGATTTGGCGGCATGAGTGCTTCCGGCGGCGGAGCTCAGGGAGGCTTAGACATGTTTGGTCAGATCTTCAATATGGGCGGCAGCAGCTCCGGCAGCAATGGTGACGATTCTACCCTGACCGTGGCAGAGGTAGTGGTCTCCGTGGGGCAGCAGGTGTCCGAGGGAGATCCCCTGTACCTGCTGGAAGAAGACAGTGTCTCCGATCTGGAAGAGGAACTACAGTCCAACGTAGAGAAAGCAAAAGCAGATCTGGAGGCCGTAGAGGCTGACCAGACCCTGTCCAGACAGCAGGCAAAATATACTTATGACAGCAGCACTGCCTATGGCAGTTATATTGATACCGAATACAGCACCACACTGCAGGAGCTACAGAATGCGGTAGATTCTGCAGCAAGCGCATTGGAGCAGGCGCAGACCAGTCTGGAAGATTATCAGGCACAGCTGGAGGAAGTAACAACTGCTTACGAAGACGCGGCACAGGTATTATCCAACTGCCAATACAGTCTGAACAATACGGATCCGGCAGATGATACCTATGGATATGTCTATTTTGCACAGCTGACGACACAGGCACAGTCTACTGCGGACTCTCTGGAACAGCAGAAGGAAGAACTGGAACAGAAGGTAGAGCAGGCAGAAGAAAATGTGACCACAGCCGAGACCGCTTATAATAAAGCAAAGCGGGAATTGGAGCAGGGAAAACTGACCGCAGCCGAGACAAAAAAACTGCGGACGCTGGCTTACAATACTGCACAGGAGACTTACGATATTGCGCTGGGGTATCTGGAACAGGATCTGTCCGATCAGCAGGAAACCTACGATGAGACTCTGGAAAAATGGAACGAGTTCAGCACCTATATCGATGGCAACGCGGTATGCGCCAGATACAACGGTGTGATCACCAGTGTGGAACTGGAAGCAGGAGACAAGATCAGCACCGGAACTTCTCTGGTCACTTTGTATGATATGGATGAAGTGACCATGACGGTAACAGTGGATGAAGATGACATGACGGATATCTCTCTGGGATCTGCGGCGAATATTGCATTGACGGCATATCCGGAAGATATCTTTACGGCAAAGGTGACGGCTATCGGAGATGCGACATCGGATTCCAGTGGAAACATAACTTATGACGTAACTGTCACATTAGAAGGGGATGTTTCAGGACTGTTCCAGGGCATGACAGGAGATGTGACTTTCGTTACGGAACAAACGAAAGAAGTGCTGTATGTCTCACGCAGAGCCATTATCACAGAGGATGACAAGACTTATGTAAAAGTGAAGACTGCAGATGGCAGCATTGTGAAAAAGGAAATAACGACAGGACTGTCAGATGGTTCTAACGTGGAGATCTCCGGAGATATTGCAGAAGGAGATACCGTATTGATCGAAAGCAGCATTACGAAGTAGAGCGGAGACCTGTGGGAAAGTAAGGTCAATGGAAGGGAAGAAGTAGAATATGAGATTATCCGAAATATTGCGTCTGGTGTGGCTGAACCTGTCACAGAATAAATTCAAAGTGATCCTGACTTCCATCGGTATCGTTGTGGGATCCGCCACCATAATGCTGGTGCTGGCGATAGGTACCGGCGGAAAAGAAGAAGTGGCGGAACAGTTCAAGAACCTGAATGCCGGAGCTATTGATATTTCCTGCGACAGCAGTGACAGCGGCGGATTTAGCTTTGAGATGCCGGGAGGCGGAGGAAGTGTTACCGTTACCAATATGGGCGGAGGCCCTGGAGGAGGTTCCGGCGGCGGTACGTCTGGTGGTCCCGGCGGTGGCATGGATTTCGGCGGATTTTTCGGATTCGGACAGGAGGAAGAGAGCGAAGCCGTGACATTGACCAGTGAAGACTGTGATGATCTGGTGACTTTTGTATCGGGAATCTCTGCAACTACGATCTCTTATTCCACTACAGCATCGGTGGAGGGAGGCGATATGACCTCTGCTTCCTATTACACCATTGCCGGTGTGGAGGACAATTATGCTGCCATCAGTAATCTGGAAATGGCCATCGGGGATTTCCTCACAGAAGAAAACAACGAGAGCAAGGAAAAGGTGTGCGTACTGGGTGCCACCGTGGCAAAGGAAATTTTTGGCAGCGCCTACGATGCTTATGACGGTATAGTCTATATTGATGGCCGCCCCTATATAGTATCAGGGGTACTATCCGAGATGGGAACTGTGGCATCCGGCATCAGTCCGGATACGGCGATCTATATACCTTACGAAACCGGCATCAAATACATTACCGGTACGAATATCAGTCCAACCATCACGGTCATTGCGGAGGATGTGAATCAGGTGGATACCGTAATGACGGATGTGGAGAGTGCCTTAAAAGAGAGCTATCCCAATACCACATTTACCATCAGCGATGCCGGAAGCAAGATGGAGGCAGCCTCCGCTTCCAATGAGACTTTGACCTTACTGCTGATCTCCATGGCAGTGATCGTATTTATCGTTGGCGGTATCGGTATTATGAACGTGCTGTTTGTATCCATCAAGGAGCGTACCAACGAGATCGGTATTTTGAAAGCACTGGGCTGTTCCCGGAAGGATATCCTGTTGGAGTTTTTATTGGAGGCAAGCTTTACCAGTCTGGTAGGAGCCGTACTGGGGGTGCTGGTGGCTCTTGGAATTACGCCATTCGTGCAGCTGTTCAACGTGAGAGTGTCCCTGTCGGTACAGGGTGCAGTATTGTCGCTGTTGTTTGGTGTCCTCACCGGAAGCATCTTCGGCTTCTATCCGGCATATAAGGCATCGAGACTGATCCCCGTAGAAGCTTTAAATCAGGAGTAGTGCGAAAGGTGTAAGGATTATGATGGAAAACGCAATGATCACCATGAAAAATATAAATAAAGGCTATATGCTGGGAGAGGAGCGTCTGCCGATTTTGAAGGACATCAATTTTCAGGTAAATAAGGGAGAATATGTGGCAATCTTAGGCCCTTCCGGTTCCGGTAAGACTACGTTAATGAATATGATCGGCTGTATGGATGTGATGGACAGTGGGGAATATTATCTGGATGGCATGGCAATCCACAAGACCAAGGAGGACGATCTGACCATGGTACGCAACCAGAAGATCGGGTTCATTTTCCAGAACTATCAGCTGATCCCGACCTATAATGTCATGCAGAATATTATCATGCCCCTGCTGATGCGTGGCATGACTCATGAGGAAGCAGAAGAAAAGTGTAAAAATACTATCAAACTGCTGGGGCTGGATCATCGTATCGGACATAAGCCCAACGAATTGTCCGGCGGACAGAAGCAGAGAGTATCCATTGCCAGAGCACTGGTGGGACAGCCGGCGATCCTTCTGGCGGATGAGCCTACCGGTGCTCTGGATCAGACCAGCGGCAAGGAAGTACTGAAGCTGTTCCGGGAACTAAACGATATGGGCAACACCATTGTCATGATCACCCACGACCTGGGCGTAGCACAGTCTGCGAAACGTATCGTGCGTATTGTGGACGGACAGTTACAGGAATAAGGGATAGTCACTCAGCCAACGGGAAAGAGGCTGGGACTGTTCCAGACCGGATTTCAGGGTACGGTCGGCATCCGATTTATTTTCTGCCGGTATTATCAGCAGAAATTCTTTCCCGTCCATAAGTACACCGCAGAATACGGTTTTCAGATCCCGGGAGATAAGAAACATATTTCCCGGGATATTTGTTACAGATTCGGTCAGGCAGGAGTAATAGGGTTCTTCATCGATAAAAGGTGCATAGAATCCTATGTCATCCGCACCTTCCACGAAAAGCCTCTCTCCGTTCATCCAGACATTTCCCGCTATGGCGTCTTCCTGATTCCCCCAGAGATAATGTAAGGCTTTCCCGTGGATCTCCACCGATACCTGTTCGAAGGTATCCGGTTCCGTCAGACTGACCAGCATTCCGGTTCCGGTATAGTCATAATCCTTTTTGATGGGAGTATGATAATAGCGGATCCCGTAGTCTCCAAGGCAAAATAAGGCAAATACGAGCAGAAAAATCAGAATGCCGCAGAAAACGGTTCTTAATTTTTTATTTCGCATCATGGTTCTTGCCTCCTTTTTATTTTATTATACAATCAGATATCCATACTGGCAATGAGCTGAAACATTTCCTCGGCGGTCATGTGATCTGCGGTGATCACGTATACATAATTGTCAGCTTCATAATAAGCCATGGCGTAACCATCCACATAAGTATATACCGTGGCAATGTGACCGCCGATGACATGTTCCTCTTCGGCATCGTATTCATTGTCTAATACGAGTGTCAGGGCATTATTTGAGGAAATTAGCATTTGCTCCCAGATGAGCTGTTCTCCGGCATTGTTTTCATAGAAAATTTCACAAAAAAGAGGACTGTCTCTTCGGTCTGTCTCTGTATAGCCCTCCGGGATGCAGGTCGGTATCGTGGGAGTGAGTACCGCATCTTTTTCCTCGGAAGAGTAGTTATACTGCGTAGCATCCTCGCGCAGGGTCTTTAGTGTCATGAAAAACTTATCCCGATAGGCATCCACACTTAACGTCAGAACCAGTCCGGCACATACGATACCGGTGAAAAAGATTGCCATGCGTTTTAGGAGCTGTTGTGCACCGGTCAGCACCGGATGGGCTTCCCGGCGGATCACTTTTTGCATTTTTTGTTCAAAACGTTTTGAAAATACATATTCCCGATCAACCTGATTTTCTAATGCTGTTATCATGGCATTGTCCACCACAGGCATATGCTGATAGAGCCATTCATCCGTTATTTCCATGGATCTCATTATTTTCCTCCCGTTTATTCAAAGCTTCCTGTATCATAATCTTTCCCCGGGATAATCGCTGCCGGATCGTTCCTTCGGTGATGTTTAATACTTTTGCGATTTCATCGTTGTCCATATTGCCGGAGTATTTGAGGAGAAATACATCCCGGTATTTTACGGGCAGGCACCTAAGGATGTCCAGTATTCCGTCATCCACATCCGTCTCTGCATAAGTCACCGGGACATTACATTCTTCCAGCTCATCCACATAGATTTCCCGTTGAAATTGATGGTTTCGCTTCCGGTAAATAGCTATAGTCGCATTTTTCGTTATGGTAAGCAGGTAGCGTTTCGTCGCCGTGGCGTCGATTTCCCCTATTTTTTCCATGTTTTTCGCAATTTTTATAAACGCCTCATGTACGGCATCTTCCGCAAGAAAAGTATCCTTCAGCACATTCAGAGCTACTTTCATCATAAGGTGCCGATAGGTTTCATAGAGAATCGCAAACTTTTGTTTGTCTTCTTCGGCGTCGATCATCATCAGATATATCATTTGTTGTTCCCAGGCCTTTCAATGAGTCATAACGAAGGTTCCTGTTCCTATTGTTACAAAAACGTAAAAATATTTCAATTGCAGGTTTATATGTTTGTCCCAATAGTATCTTTTGGGTAACCGGGGCACTTTATTGTGCCTGCTTTACGGATCCCGGCGATGGGGGATATCACAACATTACAGTGCGATGCCATCGTCAATGCCGCCAACAGTGGAATGACCGGATGTTATGTGCCGAATCATAAGTGCATCGACAACTGCATCCACAGCTTTGCGGGGGTGCAGCTGCGACTGGACTGCGCCCGGATGATGGAAGAACAGGGGCATGAGGAACCCACCGGACAGGCGAAGATCACGAAAGCCTACAATCTGCCCTGCCGTTATGTCCTGCATACCGTAGGTCCTATTGTGCAGGGAAAGCTGACGGAGAAACATTGCGCATTGCTTCGGTCCTGTTACTTGTCCTGTCTGGAACTGGCATCGGCATACGGGCTGGAAAGTGTGGCGTTCTGCGGTATATCCACTGGGGTATTCTGCTTTCCGAACGACAAGGCGGCGCAGATTGCCGTACAGACGGTACAGGAGTATTTGGAGGAGACTCCTGACAGCAGTGTCAAAAATGTGATCTTTAATGTGTTTAAGAATGAGGATTTGCAGATCTATGAGAGAATTCTTCGGTCGTAGATTTTCGATTACTCTAAATGCAGAGAAAAACTTGCACCCGGCAGATTGCTGTGATACATTGGCTGTAAAAGAAATACAAGAGAGGAAAAGAAAATGGCAGGATATCTGATTAAGGATACCACAAAAGAAGAGCGGGAGCAGATCGTTGCGGAGTCTCTGGGATATATGGAAGCCAACTGTGATGGCTGTACTTCGGGACTGGCGGAAATGTATCAGGCATACATCGACGGGAAGAAGGAGCTTCGGGACATCAACATGGAATTTCATGCAGGTTATGTATCCGGAGAGGAAGTGCCCGGCCGCAGGTCTTGTCCCATGTAATAATAGTGTGCGGGAAAGATGGATTTCCGGCATAAATAAAATGTTATCTGCAAAAACTCTTAGTAACAGAATGCGAAAGGCAGGAAAGAGAAATGCAGATGAGAGACGATCTTGGAATTACAACAAAACTGGAAAATGGCAAGGCTTATCTGGAATTTGCCCTGCCGGAAAAGATAGGGCGTTTGCTGTCCGCTTTACAGATTGAGATCTGGGAAGGTGCGGAGGGCGAACGCCTTGTTTTTCATGGGGAATACTCATTAGAAGAAGCGGATTCCATGACGGCGTTGCTGTTGCGGCCGCATCTCTGGGACGGCATGCGGGATCCCTATGTCTATCTGGTGAAGGCACAGGGAAGGTTCGGAACCGTGGAGTATGGAGAAAATATGGGGGGTACAAAGAACGAGGAAGAATCAGATCATGCTGAGGATATAACCGGGGAAGTGGAAATGTATTGGCGGCAGGAACTGACCATTTATGACGTGCGTGTCGTAGAAAAAAAGGGAATCTTTCTCAATGAAAAAGAGTTTTTGCCACATGAAGTAGTCTACCGGCTTCCCCCGCAGATCAGTGATGCCGGGACGAGGGTGGAGCAGGTACGAAGAGATCTGGAACGGCTGGTTCGGATGGGGGTAAATGTGATCCGGCTGGAAGGAACCGGGACCGGGGCAGAGGGGGTGAACTGCTCCGAAGTGAGAACGTTTTACAGCCTGTGCAGAAAGCGTGGATTCCTCACTGGGGACCTGTGGATAAGACCGGAAAATCTTCCGGTATATCGTGGATTATCCGGAGAAACGGCAGAAGATGCACTTCTTTCGGCGGATGGCAGAACGCTGACGGAGCGGTATTACTATTATCAGGCGAAGTGGAGCAGCGAACCGGTGCTCTATCCGGTACTTTCTACCCTGCATCGTCAGGAGAACGGGCTGGTCTCCCTGACAATTTACAGCAATCAGAAAAAAGTGGTGCTCTATGTGGAGGGGGTACTTTTCTTATTCCAGTCGGCCGCATCCGGTGATCCGGAATTCATTTTTGAAGATATTCCTGTGGCGAAGCTGCCGCTGCATCTGGCGGCGGAGGCAGGAAATTTAAGCATTTCGCTGACCGTGACGAAGCTTTAAGGGTTGGGGCTTCACAGATTTTTCACAAATGTTTCACCTTTTCATGACATTTGAGACATATACTGATACCAAAATCGAAAAGTCCGAGACCACATGAGCTTGCTCAGATGTGATTGAGAGATTTTGAGATTTGCCCCGATATGAGTACAAAAGTGGGATGATAATCCCACGATGTACGAATAGCGGGCAGGATTGTGAGAGTGCGCAGCACGGAACAATCCGTAGATATCAGTTCTGGGGACTCGTGGGTATCAGTTACGGGTACCCGTAGATATCAGGTGGGGGTATCACATCATATCCGGGAGGCAAATATGATAGAAGTAAGCAATCTTACAAAAAAATATGGTGACCATATTGCCGTAGATCATCTCTCTTTCCGTGTGGAAAAGGGACAGATTTACGGCTTTCTTGGTCCAAACGGCGCAGGTAAATCCACGACCATGAACATCATCACGGGTTATCTGGCAGCCACGGAGGGTACTGTGACGATCGATGGCAAGGATGTCCAAAAAGATCCGGAGGAGGCAAAGCGTGCCATCGGTTATCTGCCGGAGCTTCCGCCGCTGTATGTTGACATGACTGTCAGAGAATACCTGGATTTCGTGGCAGAACTGAAAAAAGTGCCGAAAAAAGAGCGGAAGCAGCAGATTGATGAGGTCATGGAAATGACACAGATCACCGATATGCAGCAGCGTCTGATCAGGAATCTGTCAAAAGGTTACAGGCAGAGAGTCGGACTGGCGCAGGCAATCCTTGGCTACCCTGAGGTTATCATTCTGGATGAGCCCACGGTAGGTCTGGATCCGAAACAGATCATCGAGATCCGTGATCTGATCCGCAAGCTGGGGGAGAATCATACCGTGATCCTCAGCTCCCATATTCTGTCGGAGGTCAGTGCGGTCTGCGACCATATTATGATCATAGCCCACGGTAAGCTGGTAGCCAGTGATTCTCCGGAGAATCTGCAGAAGCTTATGAGTGGTTCCATGGAACTGGATCTGGAAGTAAAGGGAAGCATCGCTGCGGTGAAGAGTGCATTGCAGGAGATCTCACAGATCGACCGGATCGAAGAGAACACGGAGGCATCCCAAAATATTGCAAAGCTGAAAGTGATCTCCAAAGAGAATGCAGATATCAGAGAGCAGGTATTTTATGCACTGGCAGATGCAAAGCTGCCTATTTTAGAGATGACCCATGCGGAGAAGTCTCTGGAAGACATCTTCCTGGAACTGACCGAGGATGTAGCACCCACACAGCCGGAGAAGCACAAACTATTCTCAAAAAGAAAAAGGCCGGAAATGTCAGATGCTGCCGCACAGCAGACAGAAGCTTCGGAAGAGGAAGCACAGCCCGGAGAAGAGAAAAAAGAAACTGTAACTACAAAGGAGGCGGAATCATATGCTAGCCATTTATAAGAGAGAATTGAAATCCTATTTCCGTTCCTTTATCGGATTTTTATTTATTGCAGTCACCCTGTTTTTCCTGGGACTGTATTTTAGCGTTTATAACCTGATGAATGGATATCCTTATTTTGCGTATGTGGTATCCAGCGTTACCTTTTTATTCATGCTGACCGTGCCGATCCTGACCATGCGTATTCTGGCGGAGGAAAAGCGGAGCAAGACGGATCAGCTGATCCTGACGGCACCGGTGTCTGTAGGCGGCATCGTTATGGGAAAATTCCTGGCGCTGTTAACCATATTTGCCATTCCCGTAGCAATCATCTGCTTTTACCCGCTGATCATGGCGCAGTACGGCAGTGTTCCCATGGGAGAGGCCTATCTGTCGATCCTGGCATATTTCCTCTTCGGGATGACCGCCATTGCCATCGGCCTGTTCCTGTCCTCCCTGACGGAGAGCCAGGTCATTGCAGCAGTACTTACTTTTTTAGTATTGTTCCTGGGATATATGATGGATTCCATCTGCTCCATTATTTCCAGCACCGGCAATCTGTTGACAAAGCTGCTACGTTGCTTTGACCTTTATACACCATTTTCCAACCTGTTAAATGGCACACTGGATGTATCTTCTATCGTATATTATGTATCCGTTACGGCACTGGTTCTGTTCCTGACGGTACAGTCCATTCAGAAACGCCGTTACAGCATGTCCGTGAAAAACTTAAGCTTCAGTGCTTACAGTACCGGTATGATCGCTGTAGCGGTAGCGCTGGTAGTAGTGGTTAATATTATCATGGGCGAGATGCCTTCCGGCTGGACAGCAATCGACATGACCAGCCAGAAGCTGTATTCCCTGACAGATCAGACCGTCGACTATGTGAAAAATATGCAGGATGATGTGACAATCTATGTGTTGGTAAATCAGGACAATCAGGATACCACACTGGGGCAGACTTTGCAGAGATACGATGATCTGTCGGATCATATCACCGTGGAATATGTGGATCCCACCGTTAACCCGATGTTCTATACCCAGTACACCACCGGCAACATCAGCACGAACAGCCTGATCGTGGTCAGCGACAAGCGCAGCAAGGTCATTGATTACAACGATGTGTATGAGTCTTCTTATGATTTTGACTATTCGACGTACAGTTATAACACCACGACCACCGGTTATGATGGCGAAGGACAGATCACCAGTGCGCTGGATTATGTGTTAAATGATGATATGCCCAAGGTATATATGACAACAGGACATAATGAACTGAGTTTAAGCAACACTTTTACATCCGCACTGAACAAAGAAAATGTGGATTATGAGACCGTAAATCTGATGGATCTGGATGCTATCCCTGACGATGCGGCCTGTCTGTTCATTAACGGTGCCACCAGCGATTTTTCATCCGATGATAAGGATAAGGTGATCGACTATCTGAACAACGGTGGAAAAGTCATCCTGGTAACCGGTTATACCGATGAGGAGACACCCAATATAGATGCTATTTTAAGCTACATGAATCTGAGCATTGCCAAAGGACTGGTAGTGGAGAATGATTCCAACGGCTACTACAGAAGTCCGTATTATATCCTGCCGACACAGAGTTCTGACAGCTATACCTCCGGAACCTACGGAAAATATCTGTTCCTGCCGTATTCTCAGGGCATCATCGTCCCGGAGAAAGTAAGTACCGACGAGACAGCCATCGGCGATATCACTTATGATGTATTCCTGAGCACCTCCGACAGTGCATTTGCAAAACAGGATGTGAGCAATGCGCAGGACTTCTCGCAGGGTGAAAATGATGTAAATGGTCCCTTCGCATTAGGTGTTGAGGCAGTAAAGACTTTGGATGATGGGGATGCGACACTGATCGTGTACGGTTGCGAGCAGCTGTTCACGGATGATGCAAATTCTGTCGTCAGCGGTGCGAACCTGACTTTGTTCACCAATACGTTCAGTGGAATGGCAGATCATGAGACCTCGGTATCCATTCCGGTAAAAAGCTATGAGGTCTCTAATCTGGTAGTGGATTCCGCACAGATTCTGTTGTTGGGACTGCTGGTTACTGTGATACTGCCTATCGGCTGTATGATCGCTGGATTCGTGATCTGGTTCCGCAGACGGAAGAGATAAGAGTGTGAAAAATAAATTTTTCACACGCAAATTTGTGCCTGCGGCTCAAAGTTTGCAGGTACCGAAAGGCGTGAGTTTATAGATATGAAAAAGAAACAAAGACAGATGATCGGAATGCTGCTGGCACTGGTGGTGCTGGCGGCAGCTTTCCTGGGCATCCGCCAGTATAATAAAAATGCATCGTCTGCGACATCCACTACTGAGGATACACAGGAGACGGTGTTGGATGTGAACTCCGATGATATTACCAGCTTCCGCTATGTATATGAGGGAGAGACCTATGCCTTTGAAAAAAAGGATGAAACATGGTACTATACGGACGATCATTCCCTTAATCTGAACCAGGAGCGTATCAAGGCTATGATCCTGAAGGTGGCACCGTTAAAGGCAGATCAGGTGATTGAAAATGTGACGGATATGTCACAGTACGGACTGGCGGATCCGGAGCGTACCATTCAGTACGAGACTGCAGATCGCAGCGTGATCATTAACGTCGGTAATCTGAATTCCATGACCAGCCAGTATTACGTCGCATTTCCCTCTGAAATGAAAGTGTATGTCGTGGCCACCAACGTGGTGACCGGATTCAATTATACACTGGAGGATCTGGTGGAGGTGGAGGAGACCGCTGAAGAGACAGAAAGCACCGAAGCTACAGATACTACGATAACGGAAACTGCGACGGAGACCGAGAATGTCGAGGCTGAAACCGCAGAAAGTGAAACAGTGGCAACAGAAACTACGGAAACCGTGGAAGCCAAATAAGTATCACAAATAATAAAGACTGCCCCTGCAAAAGAGGCAGTCTTCTCTATTGTTAGGGATTCTCGCCACGAATGACAATAATGTCATTTAATTTCAACATCGTATCTTTTTGAGGCAGAATGGACAGATCCTCCCGCAGAATGAGGAAGATCGTGACCTGTTCTGCCGCTTCCATTTCTTCCACGGATTTGCCGGCGAAGCGTTTATCCACGAAGATCTCGGCGATCTCATGAATATCTGCCGCTTTAATATTAGAGAGACTGCTTTTGCGCTGGTACTGTTCCACGAAACCGGCACTGATGATACCGGTGGGGATAGCCACGGCACCGACACCGAGGTAGGCAATACAGATCGCCATGATCCGCCCCAGTGTGGTGATGGGATAGATGTCACCGTAGCCCACGGTGAGCAGCGTTGACATGCTCCACCAGATCCCACTGAAAGCATTGCGAAATACTTCCGGCTGGGAATCATGCTCCACGCTGTACATGCACAGACTGCTGGCGAGCATCAGGATCAGGACGATGAACACGGAGGAAATGATCTGATTGCGTTTTTCATACAATACCGTAGTGATGACATTGAAAGAATCATATCGGGCATTCAGGCGGAACAGATGGAAGATCCTTGCCACCCGCAGCATCCGGAAGATGACCATGCCGGACAGGAAGAAAAAAGGTAAAATTGTCAGCAGGTCGATAATGCCGTCGAAGGAGATCAGAAACCGTAGCCGGGAGCGGAACTCGCTTTTATCAGGATATAGATAGTCCGCAGTCCAGATCCGCAGAATATATTCCACACAGAAGATCAGAATAGTGATAACCTCGATCAAGTGAAATACCGGAAATAAAGTAGCAAGCTCATCAAAGGTTTGCAGAAAAGTCACCAGAATATTTGCACAGATAACGATAGCAATAAAAATATCAAAGAGCCGGCTCAGACGGTTACTTTTGTCACCGATCTGGATGATGTTAAATACTTTTTTCTTCATGTTGAATCCTCGATGTTTTTTGGAGCAGCGCCAGTGAATGCCTGTGATTCCATCATACGGAGGTGGAAGAGGAAAGTCAAGAAATGCGGTGACAGAATCCGTCAACTTTCTTAAAAACAGTCATATATTATAGTAAATCCAAATACAATGAAAGGATACAAAAATATATGGCTAGATTTACGAACCAGGCACAGCTTCGCTATGGAAATGAGATTACAAACTCCAATATAGCAGTGGGTGAGATCACAGAGGTATTGTCAGCAACCAAGACAGCAGTGCGGGATACCTACGGACAGAATGAAAATGTGACGTATGTGATCAGCATTGTGAACTCAGGCACTACAGCATTTAATGGAATTACAGTAACGGATAATCTGGGAGAGTATTTGTTTAATACCAGAGAACTGACACCTCTGACGTATATTCCGGGGACCGTAAAATACTATGCAAACGGAATTTTACAGGCAACACCGGCTGTAACGGCAGGCCCTCCTCTGACAATTACAGGAATTACCGTGCCTGCGGGAGGTAATGTGACACTTACCTATGAGGCTGAGGTGAACTCTTATGCGCCGCTGGCAGCAGAGGCTTCCATTACGAATACGGCGACGATTGCCGGGGCAGGAGTCACTCCTGTTACTGTGAATGAGACAGTAAATGCGGCAAGCGGACCGCTTCTTACGATCACAAAGTCCGTCAGTCCCGTACCTGTGACAGAGAATGGAACATTGACATATACGTTCCTGATACAGAATCTGGGGAATACGGCAGCAGATGCAGCTACCGGTGTCGTGATCACGGATACCTTTAATCCCGTATTGGAGAATCTGACTGTGAACTTTAATGGGACTGCATGGGCAGAGGGAACAAACTATACGTATGATACGACTACCGGATTATTTACCGGAACTGCAGGAGGTATTACGGTACCAGCAGCGACTTACACCCAGGATCCCGTTACGGGAGCGTGGGGAATCAACCCCGGTGTCAGCACGCTGGTGATCTCCGGAACCGTATAAGGGCTGCCGCGCTCCTAAGGCTGGCGCCATGCAACCCATTCGCAGTCACTGCGTGATTTGCTCATGGACGGCTGTCGCCGTATAAATCTAAAATAAAAAGTCACTGGAAGTACATAAATGTCCTCCCAGTGACTTTTTATTTTATCCTTGCATGGCTTGTAGCTTAGCCAAAGTATCTCTTTAACAGACCCTCAAATGCCTTGCCATGTCGAGCCTCGTCACGAGCCATTTCGTGTACGGTGTCATGGATAGCATCCAGGTTCAGAGCCTTGGCTCTCTTAGCCAGATCAAACTTACCTGCGGTAGCACCGTTCTCGGCATCTACTCTCATTTCCAGATTCTTCTTGGTGGAATCGGTTACGACTTCACCTAACAGCTCAGCGAATTTTGCAGCATGCTCAGCTTCTTCGTAAGCAGCCTTCTCCCAGTACAGACCGATCTCGGGATAACCTTCTCTGTGAGCAACTCTTGCCATTGCCAGATACATACCAACCTCAGAGCATTCACCCTGGAAGTTCGCACGCAGATCTGCAATGATATCCTCGGGAGCACCCTTCGCTACACCTACTACATGCTCAGCAGCCCAGGTCTTGCCTTCCTCCTGCTTGGTGAACTTGGAAGCGGGAGCGTGACAGATGGGGCACTCTGCGGGAGCCGCATCACCTTCATAAACATAACCACATACCTGACATACATACTTTGCCATAATTTTTTCTCCTTTTCTCTAATGAAATGTTTTGTTTTCAGTTTTCTCTTTTTGCGTGTGCTTTATAAGCACAAATATATTATGGAACGAAGCCCGTTTTCATTCAGAAAACTAGGACTCCGTAGCAACCTTGGTACAGGCGGGACAAGTGCCGTAGAAATAAGTAACATGTCCCCGGATCCGACCGTCAAATCTCTCTCCGGCGGCCTCCATGATGGAATCAATACTATCCATGTCCAGATCAATAACGCTTCCGCATTCCGTACACACGAAATGATAATGTTCGGAAGTATCGGCATCAAAATGGTCAACACCGTCACCGACCCGGAGTCGTAAGATTTCTCCCATGTCTGACAAAAGTGTCAAATTACGGTAGACGGTACCGAGACTTAAGTTCGGATCCTGCTGCTTCAGATTAGAATAGATCACATCAGCGGTAGGATGATCCTTGCGTCCCATGAGAAAGGATTTGATCATTTCCCGTTGTCTGCTTCGTTTCAGTGCCATGATAAGCCCCTTTCTCAATAATAGTAATGATTACTGTTTCTTATAAGCTTATTATACATGATGCGAGAATAATGTCAACAGAAAAATGAAAAAATTTTGTTTATATTTTTTTAATGATATTCCTGCTTCCTTTATACACAGAAGGTGGGAATCATGCTATAATGAGCGCAAGTAAAGTATAAAATATAAATTATTCACGTGCAGGTTGCTGAAAGGCAAGAGTAATATGAAATTTAAAACAAGACTTCGTGTAACATTTATAAGTATTATATTACTTCCGTTATTGTTGACGATCATGGCTTTTGTAATGATTGCTATTTACCTGATGAATTACTCTCAGGGTCTCAGCCTGACGGATATTGATTATTCCATGATGTCAGAGAATATCAAGGAATTCACCAACACCACGGATCAGGCGTATTATGTGTTGCTGGATCAGGCGAAGGAAGACAGCAGCAGGCTGGAAGATAAAGAATATCTGGATCATATCAATGAGGAGGTATCGCGGAAGTCTACTTACATTATTGTAAGAAAAGGTGATAAGCTGTATTATGCCGGCAATGAAGAAGCCGCACAGCAGATTTTTGAAAAACTGCCTGCCTATGGTGACGAGAATCTGTCGGATGACAGCGGATATTTCTACAATGAACTGGAGAAGTATGTAAAACAGATTGATTTCACCTTCCGGGATGGAACACCGGGCAGCGTATTTATCGTCACGAAGGTCAATTCGCTGATCTCGAGACATCTGCTGATCGATATGTTCGTGGCGATCATTGTGATCCTGATCTTCACCAGCCTGATGCTGACCCAGTGGATCCACAAGGGCGTATTTGAACCTATCAATGAGCTGAATGTGGCAATGCGCAAGATCAAGGAAGGCAACTTTGATTATGTTCTGGAGACGGATGCCAAGGGGGAGATCGGTGATCTCTACCGCAATTACGAGGATATGCGTCTGCGGCTGAAGGAATCCACAGAAGAGAACATTCAGCATGAGAAGCAGAACAAAGAGCTGGTCAGCAATATTTCCCATGATCTGAAGACCCCTATCACAGCCATTAAGGGTTATGTGGAAGGAATCATGGACGGCGTGGCAGACACGCCGGAGAAGATGGACAAATACATCAAGACCATCTACAATAAAGCCATTGATATGGATCGTCTGATCAACGAGCTGACCACTTATTCCGGAATTGATAATAACCGGATCCCGTACAATTTCCACCGGATCAACGTGGCGGATTATTTCGGTGACTGTGTGGAAGAAGTCGGACTGGATCTGGAGCAGCGGGGTATCAAGCTGAACTATTCGAATCTGGTATCTCCTGACACAGTTGTCATCGCGGATCCGGAGCAGATGAAGAAGGTCATCAATAATATTATCAGTAACAGCGTAAAATATATGGACAAGCCTGACGGGCATATTGATATCCGTATTCTTGACGAAGTGGATTCCATCCGGGTAGAGATCGAGGACAACGGCAAGGGAATCGCACAGAAGGATCTGCAGAAGATCTTCGAGAGGTTCTACCGCACGGATGCTTCGCGCAATTCCGCCCAGGGCGGCAGTGGCATCGGATTATCCATTGTTAAAAAAATTGTTGAGGATCATGGCGGTTATGTATGGGCGACAGCCAAAGAAGGGGAAGGAACCTGTATGCATTTTGTATTGAGAAAATATATTGAGCTGCAGCCGGGTGGAACCAAGTAATGAATAAGGGAATGAAACAGAAATGGCATGATAATCGATAATACAAGGACATTCTGTAAATGGAGGATAAATAATGAGTAAGATTTTAATTATTGAAGATGAAGTAGCAATTGCAGATCTTGAGAAGGATTATCTGGAGCTCAGTGATTTTAAGGTCGATATCTGCAATACCGGCGATGAGGGACTGAAGACCGCACTGGCAGGCGATTATGATCTGATCATTCTGGACCTGATGCTGCCCGGCATGGACGGCTTCGAAGTATGTAAGAAGATCCGCGAGGAGAAAAATATTCCCATTCTCATGGTATCTGCGAAGAAGGACGACATTGATAAGATCCGCGGCTTAGGGCTGGGTGCGGATGACTATATGACCAAACCTTTCAGCCCCAGTGAACTGGTAGCCCGTGTGAAGGCGCACATGGCCCGTTATGAGAGACTGGTGGGAACCAACCAGAAGCAGCAGAATGATATCGTGGAGATCCGTGGTATCCGTATTGATAAGACTGCAAGACGTGTCTATGTGGACGGTGTGGAGAAGACGTTTACGACCAAGGAATTCGATCTGCTGACGTTCCTGGCGGAGCATCCGAACCATGTATTTACCAAGGAAGAATTGTTCCGGGAGATCTGGGATATGGATTCCATCGGTGATATCGCTACGGTTACCGTGCATATCAAGAAGATCCGTGAGAAAATTGAAAAAGATACTGCAAAGCCTCAATATATCGAGACCATCTGGGGTGTTGGATATCGTTTTAAGGTATAAGGGAAGAAAAATAAGATCAGAAGAAAACTCCTATGATGGATACAGCAACAAACTGTCCCCAATAGGAGTTTTTTATTTAAAAGTGTGTTATAATCATAGCATTGCGGATTGCACCCGTGAAATTTGATTAGCGATTCCACTGATGAGATAAAGCATCGGCGGAATGGAGTGTGTTATGAACAGTAAAAAAATAATACAGTTGTCTACGACACAGAAGATCATGCTTAGCTTTCTGTGTGCCATATTAGTGGGTAGCTTCCTGCTGGCATTACCCATCAGTTCAGCTACCGGAGAAGCGGTTCCTTATATAGATGCTTTATTTACGGCTACCACATCCATATGTGTGACCGGTCTGGTGACGGTTCCCACATATTCCACCTGGAGCGTCTGGGGACAGATCGTGATCCTGTTTCTGATCCAGTTGGGAGGTCTGGGAGTCATTACGGTCATGTACGGTGTGATGATGGGACTGCACAGACGACTGGGACTGGGTAACCGGTGGATGCTGCAGGATGTATTTAATCTGAATAATATCTCCGGAATCGTGAAATTCCTCCGCAAGGTTCTCATAGGTACTCTGGTGGTGGAGGGATGCGGAGCTCTTTTGTACATGACAGTATTTGTGCCGGGATACGGACTCAGAGGCATATGGATTTCAATTTTTAATGCTGTATCTGCCTTTTGCAACGCAGGAATGGATATTATGGCGGAAGACAGTCTGTGCGGCTATGTATTTCAGCCCATGGTCAATCTGGTCACGATGCTGTTGATCATATTGGGTGGTTTAGGTTATATCGTCTGGTGGGATGTACTGCGGGTTTTGAAAAATATCCGGAGCCAGAAGCTCAAATGTTTCAGACTGCTGACGCTTCACAGTAAAATAGCACTCACGGTGACAGGAATACTTATTGTAGTGGGAGCGGCGGCATTTTATATTTTTGAATACAATAATCCTCTGACGATGCAGGATTACACGGTGCCGCAACGGATCTGGGCATCCCTGTTCCAGGCAGTAACTACGCGAACCGCAGGTTTTGCCACGATTCCACAAGAGGATCTGACCAATACCTCTGCGATCATTTCGGTGCTTTTGATGCTGATCGGCGGCTCTCCGGTGGGAACCGCAGGAGGAATGAAGACAGTTACGATCGCAGTGCTGCTGGTATCTATGTTTGCCACCATAGGTAATAAGGAGGATGCAGAGCTTTTTGGGAGAAATATTCCGAAGCAGGCGGTGAATAAATCGGTAGCGGTTGTAGGTATGTTTTTTATCATTGCGTCGTTGTCTGCGATTCTTTTATCTGCAGTGACAGAGGCGAATGTGATAGATATTGTGTATGAAACAGTCAGTGCCACAGCTACTGTGGGATTAAGCAGGAACCTGACTTCCATGCTGAATCTTTGGGGAAAACTGATTATTATCGTGACCATGTATCTGGGAAGAGTCGGCCCCATATCTCTGGTAGTGGCATTCAGCACGCAGAAAAAGAACAAAAATATTGTGAAGAACCCGACAGAAGAGATCAGCGTCGGATAAAGCAGATCGAAGCAACAGGAAGGAAGAGACTATGGGAATCAATCAGACCTATGCAGTATTTGGACTTGGAAGATATGGAAGAAGTGTGGCGAAGGAGTTGGCCGAGAACGGCGCAGAGGTGGTAGCGGTGGACAACAGAGAGGCAGTTGTCAATGCGGCAATTTCAGAGATTCCATACTGTAAATGTGCGGATGTTACAGATTCGGAAGCGTTGAGACAGATCGGTATTGCGAATATTGATGTGGTCATTGTGACCATGGCAAATCATTTGGAAGCAAGCGTTATGACAACCATGCTGTGTAAAGAACTGGGCGTAAAGACCGTTATCGCCAAATGCGGCACTGAGATGAACTGCAAGATCCTTACGAAAGTAGGAGCAGACCGTGTAGTATTCCCCGAGAGTGAGTCAGGGATCCACCTGGCTAAAAATCTGTTAAGCTCCGGTTTCATGGACATTATCGAATTGTCCCAGGATGTGTCTATGGTGGAAATGGAAGTCAAACAGCAGTGGATCGGGAAGAACCTGATTGAACTGAATCTGCGGAAAAAATATTCCATTAACGTGGTGGCGATCATCGAAGGAAAAAATGTAAATACCAATATCGATCCGGAAGTACCTCTGACACAGGATATGCGGCTGATCGTTATTGCCAACCGGGCAAAATTGAATAAACTCAAATAGAATAGCTGCGGGAAATGAAAAATAGAGTGAAGCATCTGACTGGGTGTTTATACACAGAACAGAATGCATCACTCTATTTTTATGTGATGTCAGATGTTTAGAAAGCTGTAAATGGGCGATTAGTTGTCAGCCTGGAAAGTCTTTTCGTTAAAGGAACCCTGCTGCTTAGCCACGATAGTAGTACATACGGCATCACCGGTGATATTGACAGCGGTACGCAGCATATCCAAAATACGGTCGATACCCATGATCAGTGCAATGCCTTCGGTAGGCAGTCCCACGGAGGTCAGTACCATGGACAGGGTGACCAGACCGACACTGGGGACACCGGCAGTGCCGATGGAAGCGATCGTCGCGGTGGCAATGACAGTAGCAATGGCAGCCGGGGTCAGAGGAATACCGTAAGCCTGTGCTATGAAAACAACTGCTACGCCCTGCATGATGGAAGTACCGTCCATGTTAATGGTGGCACCCAGAGGAATCGTAAAGGACGAAATCTGTTTGGAGACACCGATTTTTTTATACAGAGTGTCGATAGACAGAGGGATCGTCGCATTACTGGTGGAAGTGGAGAAGGCAAAGGTCATAACCGGGAAGAACTTTTTAATGAACTTAAAAGGATTCAAGCGGGTGAACACAAACAGCATGACCTGATATACCACGAAACACTGTACTGCCAGCGCCAGAATGACACTTCCCATATATTTCAGCATAGGCACAAAAGCGTCGAAGCCGATGCCTGCGAAGGTCTTGGCAATCAGGCAGAAGACACCGACAGGGGCAGCTTTCATGACTGCAATCGTCATTTCCATCATAATGTCATTGAACTGACTGAAAAAGTTCGCCACAGTGGAGACCCGGTTGCCCATGGCAGCCAGAAGAATACCGACAAATAAAGCAAAGAAGATGATCGGTAGCATATCTCCGGAGGACAGAGAGGTAAAAATATTTTTCGGAATAATATTTAACAACGTCTCCGCAAAATCTACCTGGGTGGTCGCGACTTCGGTGGCATCCTCCGGCAACGCAATATTTAAACCGACGCCGGGATTGATCAGACTGGCAATGCCCAGTGCCACGCAGATCGCCAAAGCAGTGGTGCACAGATAGAACAGGATCGTTTTCACACCCACAGTTCCTAATGTTTTCGTATCACCGATGGCCATGGCACCGCAGACCAGGGAGCAGAATACCAGAGGGACCACCAGCATCTGCATCAGGCGGATAAAACCGTTGCCCAGTACATAGAGAATACCGTTGATCAGAATCGTATCTCTGAAGTACCCTTCCGGCATATAATAATGGATCAGCACACCACATACCGCACCGGTTAAAAGGGCGATAAAGATTTTGGTGGACAGACCGAGTTTTTTCTTTTCTTTTTCGTGTTTTTCCACTATTCCAGTCCTCCGGTTTCTTTCATGTAGGAAGCCAGCGTCTCTCTCCAGCCACTGGGTTCTTCGATGCCGGTGAGACGCAGCATCATATTGTCCAGTACGGAATATTTCTCCGGGGTGCCGTCTTTTACTGTGACGGTAAGCTGATCCTCTTTTCCGGCGAGACGCAGGATCTCTTCGGCAAATTCCAGACGTGTGCAGGACCCTCCGCTGCATACAGCATGGTAGATACCGTAGTGGTCGTTGTCGATGAAGAATTTCACCACCCGGGCAAGCTCAGCGGCAGAAGTGGGAACGGCGCGGTCATTGTTCCATAATTCCATGGTGGATACTTTGGGATCTGCGGCAGCTTCCAGTACTTCATTCAAAAAGTCTTTGCCGATGCCATAGATCCAGGAACTGCGGATAATGACATAGCGGGTCATCAGCTGGATGACGAATTTCTCTCCGGCGTATTTGGATTTTGCAAACAGTCCTACGGGATTTACATCATCGAACTCATTATAGGGTGTGTCGGATGCGCTGGAAAATACATCATCCGTAGAGATCTGTATGAGTTTTGCCTGAATGCTCTCCGCAGACTGCGCCAGATTTCTCGCACCTACGGCGTTTACCTTGTAAGCCATATCTGTCTCCGACTGCGCTGCACCGGCGGAAGGATGATATCCTGCACAGTTGATGACGACATCGGGACGATTGCGGTGCATGAACAGGGAAACTGCATGTTCATCCGTGATATCCAGCTCGTCCTTATCGGTTTCGTATAATTCATATTCTATCATGTCTAACAACCTGATCAACGCCTGCCCCATGTGACCGAGGGAACCGACGATCCATATTTTTTTCATTGTATACCTCCTTTATTTTATATAATGTTGGGTTTTGTAGAAATGATCAAGAAAATATCTGGGAACAGTATAGCATACGATACCGTGCGAAAGAAAGCACAAAAGAGAAGTGAGAATAATTTCCTTGGCATATATAGACTGACGATATATATTGTGTGTAGAAAGCCCATATAGAGAGGAGCGTATACATATGGCAATCGATAGGAATCTGGTACAGGGAAGTATGGCAATGATGATCCTGCGTCTATTGGAGACCAAGGACATGTATGGCTATGAGATGATTGAGGCACTGCGAGAGAGATCTAACAATGTCTTCGAACTAAAGGCCGGGACACTGTATCCTCTGCTGCACTCGCTGGAGAGCCGTGGAGATGTGGTGTCTTACGAGGACAATACTTCCGGCAAGACGAGAAAATACTACCAGCTGACTCCTGCAGGAAAAAAGCATGCGGAAGAAAAGAAGAAGGAATGGCAGGAATACCAGACTGCAGTTTCCGGAGTGCTGAGTCTTCAGAGAGGGTGTTAATTATGGAAAAGGAAGAAAAAAGGGTAGTGCTGGCAGCGCATGAGGAGGCAGAACAACCGGCGGTGGAAGAGAATACGGATTGGCGGAATGCCGGAAGCATCCGGGATTATCTGGATGCCATAGGAGAACAGATCGAGAATCCCCATGCCAGATGCGCAATCCGCAGGGAGATTGGCAATCACATTGAGGAACAGACGGAGGACTATCACCGGGAGGGAATGATACCCTGGCAGCCGCACAGGAAGCGGTACGCCAGATGGGGGATCCGCTGCAGACCGGCAGGGAATTGAACCGGATCCACAGGCCGAAGTTTCCGACAGTGTTGTTTGGCATCACGGTGATACTGACACTGGTGGGAATTGTCATGCAGGGAATCTTGTTTTCCCATATGGAGATGGTGGGAGCGGAAAATTATCTGCGTAATACGATCCTGTATAACGGAATCGGACTGTTGCTGATTCTCGGACTTCTCTATGAAAACTATATGAAACTGGTACGTTTCAGCTATGGGCTGACGGCGCTTTTTATAGCTGCAGGGCTGGCAGGCGGCATGTTGGGGACACATATATGGAGTGGCAGTTATCATGACAGATATGAAGCTGTCTATCTGCTGTGGATGTTTTTTCCGGTTCTGTATGCCTTGCTTTTGTATCGCATGCGAACCTTAAGCTGGAAGGTAATCCTGATTCTGGATGCGGTGTATCTGGCAGCGGTGCTGCTGTTATCGAAGGATATTACCTGCTCTGCCGGTATGATGGAAGCTTTCTTGTTATCTATCGTAATTTTGTTCCTTGCCATCAAACGGGGCATTCTGCCGGGAAAAAAGAGATTACTCTATTTGGCGGCGGATGGATTACCGGATGGGAAAAGGGGAGACCGGTTATATTGCCAGCAATATTCAGCAGGAACAGCATGGCTTTTCATTGTTGGGTGGGGGAAAGATCAGTGAGGCATTACTTTTTACCTCAGATCAAAATAACGGGACATGGTCCCTGTCACAGGAGAGCTGTACAACCTACATTATTCACAGCATTTTCCTGTGGTTTGGTATCATTGTGGGAGTATTGGTGATCGTGGCACTGTTTGCTTTTGCGCTTTATGCACTCCGTGTCGCTCTGCGTCAGAGTAATCGTGCGGCATTGCTGTTGGGCAGTGTGTGCAGTCTGAGCATCCTGCTTCGGATCGTCAATGCGGTTCTGGTGAATTTTGGATTTGGCATTTACTACACCATATCCATTCCATTTCTGGCTTATGGGCTGGGGAACTGTCTGGCCAATTCCCTGATGGTGGGAGTGATTTTATGTGTCTTTCGTAACAGCAATGTCATGATGGAAGAGCTGGAAAGAAAAACTGGTATACAAACTGCCGATATAAAAAGAAGAGAAACAAAAACAGAATCGTAAACTTGTATAGGTACAAAGGTGTAATTTAGAATTTCATATTCATAGTGCATAAAAAACCCCCTTCAATAAGAAAGATAGTCCCCTTATCTTTGAAGGGGGCTTTTGCTATACTGTTAACATAAAGTTAAGGGGAACGCAAAAAACAGCTAAAATTAGCCTATTTATTAATGGAAGGGAAGGACGAAGAGAAGGTATGAGTGAAAAAGAAGTCATAGTATCCATGAAGGATATATGCAAAAGCTTCCCGGGAGTAAAAGCACTGGATCATGTACAGTTTGAATTGCGATCCGGAGAAGTCATGGCCCTGTTGGGAGAGAATGGCGCCGGCAAGAGTACGCTGATGAAGATTCTGAGCGGTGTGTATACCAGAGACAGTGGAAGCCTGGAAATCTTTGGCAAGGAGTATGGGGATCTGACACCGAAACAGGCACAGGAAGCCGGAGTTGCTATTATCCATCAGGAACTGAATATGTGTAAGCACCTGTCCGTAGCAGAGAACATGTTCTTAGGCAGGGAGAAGACAAAAGGTATTGTATTGGCAAACGGTGATATGGAAGCGGAAGCCTCCCGGATATTAAATGATCTGAAGATCGATATTGACCCGAAGCAGGTCGTGGGAGAACTGCCGGTATCCAAACAGCAGATGGTCGAAATTGCCAAAGCATTGTCGGTCAATGCGAGAATCCTGATCATGGATGAACCCACATCCGCACTGACAGCAAAGGAAATAGATGATCTGTTCCGCATTATTAAGGATCTGCGATCCAAGGGATGCGGTATTGTATACATATCCCACAGACTGGAAGAGCTTCAGCATATTGTAGACCGTGTGACCATCATGAGAGACGGACAGTATATTACTTCCATGAATTTCAAAGATACCACGATGGACCAGATTATAGCCAATATGGTAGGACGAGAGATCAAGGAACAGTTCCCGAGAGAGTCGTGTAAAAAAGGGGAAAAGATTCTGGAAGTCAAGGGATTAAACGCAGGTCGCATGGTGCGGGATATCAATTTCGCATTGTATGAAGGCGAGATCGTGGGCTTTGCCGGACTGATGGGTGCTGGAAGAACAGAAACGACAAGAGCAATCTTCGGAGTGGATCCAAAGGACAGCGGAGAGATCATTCTGGAAGGGAAAACATTAAAAATCACAAATCCCAATGATGCAATCCGCGCAGGAATCGTACTGGCACCGGAAGACCGGAAAAAGGATGGATTGTGTACCAAACTGAGCATCCGGCACAATATTGCATTACCTAATCTGGATATTCTCTGCAACAAACTGGGAGTAGTCAGCAGCAAGAAGGAAGATCAGATGTGTGACGAGGCAGTAGAAAACCTGAAGATCAAAACACCGAACGTGGACATCAATGCCGGTAACTTATCTGGTGGTAATCAGCAAAAGGTAGTCGTAGGAAAATGGCTGGCACGGAATTCAAAAGTCGTTATCTTCGATGAACCCACCAGAGGAATCGACGTGGCAGCAAAGGTTGAAATCTATAACCTCATGAACGAACTGAAAAAACAGGGAATTGCCGTAATGTTCGTATCTTCGGAGATGCCGGAAGTCATGGGAATAGCCGATCGTATCATTGTAATGTGTGATGGAAGGATTACTGGGGAATTGGATGCCAGAAACACAACGCAGAATGAGATCCTGACCCTGGCAACCCAGTTCGAGAAGAAGATCGCAGCTAACGCTTAAATAATAACCATAAGAAAGGTGAAAATATCATTATGAAAAAGCAAAGTCCGTTGAAAAGAATTTTTGCGATCAGAGGAATGGGAGGAGCCCTTACCGCTTTTGCCGGTCTGATCATCATCTATATCGCTTTTGGTATTATAAATCCGGCCGTATTTTCCGGTCAGAATGTAATGAACCTGTTACGATCCATGTCAAAGTATCTGATTATTGGTATTGGTCAGAGTTATGTGCTGATCACCGGTAATATCGATCTGTCCATTGGATCTGTGGTAGGTATGAGTGCCATGATCGCAGCAACACTGATGACCATGGGTGTGAACCCTGTAGTAGCTATCCTGATTACTTTTGTATGTTGCATGATCATCGGGGTACTGAATGGTATTCTGGTAGGTAAGTGGAAACTGCCTCCCTTCATTGCTACTCTGGGAACCATGTTTGTAGCAAGAGGTGTTGCTTACATGGTAAACGGCAACCGTAATACGGATGCCATCGCATCCGGTGTCGGCAAAGATGCCGGAGAGACTTTCCAGAATGTTTTCTACTATGGTAAAACATTGGGCGTTTACAATACTTTCTGGATTGCAATTATTATCTTTATCGTATTCTTCTTTCTGCTGTCCAAAACACGTACCGGCAGACATATTTATGCCATCGGTTCCAATGTGGATGCAGCAAAGCTGTCTGGCGTCAGCGTAGTAAAGACCACCACCAAGACCTATCTGGTCAGTGCATTCTGTTCTTTTGTGGTAGGATTGATCCTCTGCGGTCAGGCCGGAATGGGTAACATGGAAGCCGGTAACATGTACGAGATGTATGCGGTAGCCGCAGGCGTTATCGGTGGTATTTCTCCTTTGGGAGGAACCGGATTGCTGTTGGGAACTCTGGCAGGTGCTTCCGTATGGCAGACACTGGAGAATGGCCTGAATATGATTGGCGCCCAGGTAGGTATCCAGAGACTGGTTATCGGTATCATCGTAGTGTTTGCAGTACTTCTGGATGTTGTTGTAAGGAATGGTGTATTTAAGAAGAAACCGGCTAAGAATTAGACATCAATTAAGATGCTAAGATAAATCAATGAACACTTTTAAGGAGGGTTTACAAAATGAAAAAGGTATTATCAGTAGCTTGTGCATTATGCATGACAACAGCAATGCTGACCGGATGTGGCAGCAGCAATAACGCAGGAACCGCAGCCACCGGTGAGGCACAGAACAGTGCGGCAGCATCCACCACCACAGAGCAGGCTTCAACTGCAACAGACGCAGGAACCACCGCAGGATCCGATACTCTGATCGCTCTGATCACCATGGATTCTCTGGATCAGCACTGGGTAACTCTGAATGAGGGCGCACAGAAGGCAGCAGCAGAGCTGGGTGTAACAGTTCAGTTTATGGCTCCCAATACCAAGGATGATGCTCAGCAGATCGAGTGTGTAAACAACGCAGTCAGTGCAGGTGCACAGGCTATCATCGTAGCAGCAAACGGTCCCGATGCGATTTCTTCCGCACTGAGAGAGGCATCAGATGCAGGCGTTAAGCTGATTTACGTAGATTCCCCTGCGAACGTATCCGCAGAAGCTACTTTCTCTACCGACAACAATGCTGCAGGTAAGACAGCAGGTGAAGAGATGAAGAAAGCATTGGCAGATGCAGGTGTCACCAGTGGTTCCATTGGTATCATCAATGTAAATGCAGCAACCGATTCCTGCGTTATGAGAGAAGAAGGTTTCCGTTCTGCATTTGAAGGAACTGATTTCGAACTTCTGGAGACTCAGTACGGCGAAGGCGATGCAGCAAAATCCCAAAGTATTGCAGAGAACTATATTACCCAGGGCGTTGTAGGTATCTTCGGATGTAACGAAGGTTCCACCACCGGCGCCGGTAACGCCATCAAGGCTTCCGGTAAGGATAACGTAATCGGTGTAGGCTTTGATAAGTCTGATGCTATCCTGGGTCTGATCGATGACGGATATCTGCTGTGTACCATGGCTCAGAATCCCGATGTTATGGGGTATGAAGGTGTAAAAGCAGCTGTAAAAGCCATCAATGGTGAAAGTCTCGGTGGTGCTGTAACCGATACAGGAGTATCTGTTCTGACCAAACAGCAGTAAGCAAAATCTTTTCTCTTCCATAAATATAAAAATTCAACAGGAATATCCGGAAATATGGGATATTCCTGTTGAATTGCATTTAAACGAGTGCTAAAATAAATCAATATTTATGGAAAAAAGGCTAATAATGAGGATAAAATTATGTGGAAGGTAATGATCGTAGATGACGAGAAGCTGATCTGCAAGCTTGTCCAGGCATTGGTCGAGTGGGACAAACTGGGAATGCAGATGGCGGCACAGGCAGAAAATGCCATACAGGCACTGGATATGCTGCAGCAATATAGACCGGACATTCTGATCACGGATATTCGCATGCCGGGAATGGACGGGCTGGAGCTGATAAAAAATGCAAAAAAGATATGTCCGGAACTGGAAATCATCATTATCAGTGGATATGCACATTTCGAGTATGCACGAAATGCGCTTTCCCTTGGTGTGGGAAATTACCTTTTAAAACCTATTAAACAGGACGAATTGAACGAAACACTGCGAAAAATTGGTGAGCGGCTGGATGCAAAGAAATCTGCCCAGGGTATGGAAATGGCTGAGCGGAGAGTCAGTGAGAGCGATGTAAATCGCCTCAGATATGCGTTGCTGAAGGATCTTGTAGAAGATGCCTATAATCCAACCGCAGTGCAGCTGCAGGAGAACTATTATTTTAAGGCGGAAGCTGATTGTTATCAGGCCATAGTGGTGAAAGCAGGATATGATCCGGAACAAATGAGTAAGGCAGCACAGACTGTGATCTGTGAAAAAACGAAAGAGTTGTTCTATCATTGCCTGTCAAAAAACTGTAATGACTGCCTTTTTGATTATGTGAAAGATTCCGGGTATGGTATTCTTAATTTTATAAAAGAAGATACGGATAAAATAAGAACTTTGCTTTTGGAATTTTTGCGACAACTGGAAGCGAACCGTTCCATGTTGGGACCGGTAAGATTTTCACTTGCCATTGGCGGTGTGACAGTGGATGCGGAACAATTGACCGCATCCATAAGAAAAGCAGAGCTTGCGATTCGGGAGAGGATCGTGGAAGGCTGGGGAAGACTTCTGGAAGAAGTACCTCCGGCATCCGGATTACCAATGCAGGATATTCTGGATCGATATTGTAAAGAAATGGAACATGCCATAGAAGTTCTGGATCCGGCAGAAGCCAGCAAGTGCGGAGAAGAACTGAAAAATGCGGTGATGAGTGTACCGGATGTCAGAGGACGGGAAATTCAGGAAACGGTGCTGTCAGCAGGAAGATTTTTTATTGTGCGTGTAAGAGCTACATCTCCCACTATATTTGAAGAAAAGTGTATGCATTGTGGCTCTGCGGAAGAATTGTTTCATGAACTGTCAACGCTGCAGGAAGAACTGATGACAGAAGCTCTGGAAGCCAGACAGGGGGAGACTTCCCGGCCGATCCGCCAGGCAAAGCAGTATGTTCACAAACATTATGCGGAAAATATTACATTGGAAGAAGTATGTGACCATGTGGGTTTCAGTGTAGCATATTTTAGTGCCCTATTTAAGAAGGAAACAGGAGAAGGGTTTGCCAAATATCTGATGCGGGTAAGAATGGATGAGGCTAAAACGCTGTTGAGAGAAACAGGATTGTCTGTGACCGAGATCTGTGAGCGGGTAGGATATAATGACAGAAAGCATTTTACCCAGACTTTTCATAAGATTGCCGGCGTAAATCCGGCAGAGTACCGGAAGCTGTACGGTTGAGAGGAGAGCGTATGAAGCAGGGAAAAATGCATTATCTGAACTTTCGGACATTGTGTGCGTGGAGTTTTATGGTGTTGTTTCTGGCTGCGCTCTTGGGATATCTTATCTATGAAAAAATCAGGGGGAATGGGGCAGGCTGGTTCCCGGTGATCTTTGGAGGGTGCCTGTTGGTGCTTGGTATCTGCTATGCTGTAGTGGAGATATGGCTGCCTTACCGGCGTATCGAGAAGCGGATAGAATTATTTCTGGACGGTTATACCACCAGCAATCTGGTGGGAGAAGATGGGATCCACATTTCTCCGGAGCTGGAGAGTCTGGTCAGCAAAATGCAGTATCTGATGCAGTCACAGGAGATGCTGAACCTGAATAAGAGACAGGCACAGTATCTGGCATTACAAAATCAGATCAATCCCCACTTTTTATATAATACATTGGAGAGCATCCGTAGTGAGGCACTGATTGCAGGACTGGTAAGTGTCGCAGATATGACAGAGGCATTGGCCACTTTTTTCCGCTATACCATCAGCAAAGTAGAAAATCTGGTGTCAGTGGAAGAAGAATTGCAGAACTGTATGACTTATTTTAAAATTCAGCAGTATCGTTTCGGCGACAGACTGCAGCTTTCCGTTGAATGTGATCCCGAGGAAAAAGCAGCGATTTACAGCTGTCGTATCCCCAAACTGACCTTGCAGCCGATCCTGGAAAATAGTATCATTCATGGGACAGAGTGCAAACTGGGAACGGGACATATCCGGATCCTACTGGAAATGACGGAAAGTTGTCTGCTTCTGTGTATCTCGGATGACGGCAACGGCATGGAAGAACGCAAAGTAGCGGATATCAATGAAAGATTGCAAAAAAGCGGAGGTATTCTCGCAACGGGAGAATCCGAGACAAAAGGCGGGATCGCACTGGTAAATGTCAATAACCGTATCCATTTACTATTTGGAGAAGAATATGGAATTCATGTGTATTCTATGCCGGAGATTGGCACGGATGTGAAGATAAGAATTCCTGTAATCTACAGTGATCGTAATCTGATTCATATGGAAGAAAGGCAGGAAAACTACTGTTGATCAGGGAAGTGCTGCGCATGGAGAAGGTGACCTACAAGGAACAGGGAAGAATTCTCCTGGATAATTTTAATATAACGGTACGAAAGGGAGAGGTATTCGGTCTGATCCCGGTCAATCGTTATGGAATGGATGCTTTTCTCAAACTGTTGCAACAAAATATGCCGCTTCACTACGGATATGTATATTATCGTGAGCAATTGGTCAATCAGTGGCAGAGGTCGCATAACCGGACGAACAGGATCAGTATCATCCGCAACAAAAGCAGTCTGGCGGAGGATCTAACCGTGGTAGACAATATTTTTGTCCTGCGGAGAGGATTTCATAAGTATCTGATTCATCCGGGAATGTTGGAACGACTGCTGCAGCCTTTTCTGGATGAAATCGGGATCAATATCCCGGCGGGGGCTTATGTCAGCGAACTGACAATATTTCAAAAGTTTGTGACAGAAGTTTTGAAAGCGGTGGTGGCAGGAAGTCAGCTGATCGTATTGGAAAATGTCAGTACTTTTATTAGCGAGAGCGAACTGGAGGAATTGCACAGGATCATACGACTGTACGCAGAAAGAGGAATTTCTTTCATTTACATCACGGCTCATTTTGAAGAAGCAACCTATCTGTGTGATCGTATGGCATTAATGGTAAACGGGCAGATCATCAAAACGTTTCAGAGAGGTGATCCGATTCCTGATACATTTCCGCTACAGAGTGTGGAGGAATATGACAGGTGGGTGAGATCTCAACATAGACGACAGGAAGCAGATACAGACAGACAGACCGTATTGATCATGGATAAGATACAATATGGTAATCTGAAAGATATTACGATTCGGGTCGGGCAGGGAGAATGCGTTGTATTGCAGGATCTGGATAATCGTTGCATTGCTGATTTTGTGGAGCTGTTTCAAGGAGAGATTCCAGAGAAAGGAAGCTTTTATCTGACGAAAGGGACACAAAAAAGTGAGAAAAACAGAGATATTGCGGTAATCCAGGAGCTACCCACAGAGACTATGCTGTTTCCTCATATGAGTTATTTTGATAACCTATGTTTTACCATGGATCATCGAATCCGGGGTGTGTGGAATCAGTCTGGAATCCGGAGAAGTATCCAGGAGGAACAAAAAGATCTGTTGGGGGAGGACGTATTTGACACTCCGGTGTGGAACCTGACCAGGCAGCAGAAGTATGATCTGGTATATACGAGAATTCTGATGCAGCATCCGCAGGTCGTGTTGTGCGTACAGCCGTTTAAAAATGCGGAAGTGTCCGTGCGCAGTCATATCTGGGAGCTGATGGAACGGTTTTTGAAAAAAAATATTGCAGTGGTGATCCTGGCGGTGAATCTTGCCGATTCTCTGGCTCTGGCTGACCGTCTGATCCGGATACGGAATGGACAGATTCAGGAAATCTATGATCAAAAGGATTTCTCCAGATTGCCAGAGCATACACCCTGGCTGCATTTATATCAGAAAACCTATGGGAATAGATCGGAAGATAAAAAATAAAAAGAAAGAAGGAATCACTATGAAATTGGGAGCATTAGAAGCGGGCGGAACAAAAATGGTCTGTGCCATCGGAGATGAAACAGGAAAGATCTATGAGCAGGTATCTATAGCTACAACGACGCCGGAAGAGACCATTCCGAAATTGATCGCATATTTTCAGGACAAGCAGATAGACGCATTGGGAATTGCAAGTTTTGGACCGGTGGAACTGGATCCAGCATCGGAAAAATATGGATATATTACTACCACATCTAAACTTGCATGGACAAACTTTGATTTTTTGGGAAGCATGAAAGCAGCGTTAAAATGTCCTATGGGATTTGATACCGATGTAAATGGTTCAGTACTGGGTGAGGTTACTTTCGGGCAGGCAAAAGGGAAACATTGCGTCATGTATTTGACCGTGGGAACCGGAATCGGAGCAGGCGTGTATATTGACGGGAAGCTGCTGCACGGTATGCTTCATCCTGAGGCAGGACATATCCTCATCACAAAACGGGATACAGACCATTATGAAGGAAAATGCCCCTATCACAAGGATCATTGTCTGGAAGGAATGGCGGCTGGTCCTGCCATAGAAGCCAGATGGGGCAAAAAAGCAGTGGAACTGGCAGATTGTCCGGAAGTATGGGATCTGGAGGCAGACTACCTTGCGCAGGCATTGACAAATTATGTGATGGTACTTTCTCCGGAAATGATCATTCTCGGAGGCGGTGTCATGCATCAGGAGCAACTATTCCCATTAATACGCAAAAAGCTGATTACCTATATCAATGGCTATGTGATAACAGAAGAACTGGAGGATCCGGAGCATTATGTAGTACCTGCGTCACTGCATGATGATCAGGGCATCATGGGATGCCTGGAACTGGCGAGAAGAGCATTGGAGGGATAATCTATGCCTTTATGGAACAAAAGAGCGGTAAGCAGCGGACAAACAGAAGAATCATATAAGGAACAGCTACAATCCTTGAAACAGACTGTCAATAATCTGGGATTGGTATCCGAACAATTTGAAGGTGCGGCAGAGGGGCTGACAGAGTCCTCCGATAAGGTGGGACATGGCGTACAGGTGCTTGCGGAAGGTGCCTCAAGGCAGGAAAGAGATGTATTGCAATGCCGGAAAATAGCCGAGGAATTCACAGCGAAGATCACGGATATGGATCAGGAGACTGCAACTATGCAGACACAGGTTCAGCAGATGCAGCAACAGAGTGATCTTGGCAGACAAAGAGTGGAACATCTGGGGAAAACACAGGAAAAACTCAAAGGTTCCATGGATACGATCACAGAAGAGATTCGTACGCTTCTGGATAAAAATGCAAAGATTGAATCTGTCACAAGTGTTCTCTATAGTATTGCCAAGCAGACGAATCTGCTGTCTTTAAATGCATCCATCGAGGCTGCCAGAGCCGGGGAAGCCGGAAGAGGATTTGCTCATGTGGCATATGAAGTACGAAAATTGTCGGAGGAATGTCATAAGGCAAGTCAGAGTATCAATGCATCCATTCAGGAGATTATAGGTTCGTTATCAAAACTGAAAGAGATCATGGAGGAATCCGATGCAGTTTTTGAAGCACAGAAAACTGCGGTAGGGGATACAATTTCTTCCTTTGAAAATATAAATCACAGTGTGAAAGAACTGGCAGAAGCGCAGTTTTTTTTCACAGAACGTATGGATGAAGTCAATGGGAAGAAGGAAGAGCTACTGGAAGTCATGGAATCTATTGCAACAATCTCCAGTCAGGCATCGGCATCCTCGGAAAACGTGGCGGGAATTACTGCAGAACAGAAGCAGAATGCCAGCCTTATGGGGCATGTATCCGAACGATTGAACAGCGAATTAAATCAGCTGAATGAAATCCTGGCTAATATACCGGTGGATTATGCACCGGTACAGCGCAGGAAAATTGCCATGGTATGGGATCTGGATGATCCTTTCTGGTATCCGGCGACGAAACAGGCCTATCGCACTGCCAAAATTCTGAATTTTGATATTACGGTATTTGCACCTAAGGGAAGAGGAGAAGCAGGAACTCTGGAAATGGTGCATTTTCTGAAAAAGGTGTTGGAGGAGCGTTATGATGGAATCTGTATCTCACCCATTGCGGATCTCAGAGTGGAAAAATTGCTGCAGAAGATGGCAGAGAAGGGTGTGGAGGTGATTTTCATCCTGTCTGCATTTGATAGTGTTCCCTATCGCACACTCATCGGAACTGACAGTTATCAGTGCGGACGGAGTACCGGAGAGGCTGTGAGAGAAGCCTTGGGAGCCGACGGTGCCGTTGGCATTATCAAGTGGAAGGATAACCTCATTGAGACTGTAGAGGACAGATACCACGGTGTTGTAGATGTTCTGAAAGAAAACAGAATTCCTTATTATGATATGACCGGTCCGGGAGAACCTACTGCTGAAGAAGCAACAAAATTAACTGACCGGCTTCTTACGGAGCATCCGGATATCTCTGTACTGTGCGCTACAAATGTAGGATGGGGATTGGCTTTTGCCAGATATCTTAAGTCCAAAGGGAAGAAGGTAAAACTGGTAACAGTGGACTTCACGGATGAAGTTGGAGAATTCATGAAGGCCGGCTATGTAGATGCTGCAATTGCGCAGCGTCCGGAGAGCTGGGGATCCATGACACTGGAAAAAATAGAGGCAGTATTTGAAGGACAGAGTATACCCAAAACCATTGACACCGGAACCTATCCGGTAACACCGGCCAATATCAGAATTTATGTGAAGGACTGATCCCGTTTCTTGCGGTATTGCAGCGGCGACATCCGAAAAGAAGCGTGAAAGCTGCGGATAAAATGACTTACATTAGAAAAGCCGGACTGCAGGGCAACCTCTGTAACCGGCAGAGAGGTACTCTCTAACAGATGGCAGGCATGGGTCAGTCTCAGATGCATCAGGTATTGCGTCAGAGTCAGATGAAAGTGCTGCTTAAAATAGCGGGACAAATATTTTTCGGATAAATGAAATTGCTCTGCCAGGGTTTCCAACCGAAAGGGTTCTGTGTAGTTATACTGCAGATAAGTCAGTATCTCACGCTGCATCGGATCGTTCCTTTTGGAGCCCATCGGGTTAATGGTTCCACAGGAAGCAATTTTTTGTATAAGAGACAACAATAAAATACGTAATCGGAAATGCCCACTCAATGTATTTGGAAGCTGTCTGACAGACAGGATCTCACGGATGAGAGAAATGATGTCAGGACAGCTTTTTTCGTGGGAAAGATTATGATGCAAAAGCAATTCATGGTTACGCAGGGGAAGGAGAAACTCCGTTTCCAACAGATCGTCCGTCTGAAAGGAAATAAATTCCAGTGGAAACAACAGGGTATGATAGTCTACGCCCGGAATTGCGGAACCCATAAAATGAAGCTCACCGGGATTCACAAAGAATACGGAGCCGCCGGCCGCTTCGTATTCTTCCCCTTCAATGATGACATTAAGAGAGCCGGAGCGGACATATATGATCTCGACCTCCGGATGCCAGTGGACAGGAATCTGAAAAAAAGCAGGCATATCATGCAGGTGATAACAGCTAAAAGGAAATTCTTTTGTTCCGTGAATGCGTTCTTCTCTTAATTCAGGGTACATAGGCAGGCCTTTCTGTGAAGTGGAGCAGAGAATATTATGGTCAGATTACTACAAAAGTAGAAATAAGTCAATTTTCTGTGGTAAAAATGCAAGTTTTAGGAAAGATAAAGTAGTAATATGTAAAAATTGAAGGGACTACTCGGAATAGTATTCTGAATAGTTGCAAAATGAAGATGCAAATTTATAGGAACCGCAGAAAGGATATAAAACCTACGATGGAAGGACAGAATAAGTCATTATTTCAATTATTTGTACCACTGTGTCTGGAGACGATCTTTTACATGTTGTCCGGAATGGTGGATACTTTAATGCTTTCTTCTGTGGGAGATCAGGCAGTCGGAGCAGTCGGAACAGCAAATACTTATATTGGTGTATTTATTATTATGTATTCGGTAGTTTCTATGGGAATGCTGGCTGTGATGACACAGAATATCGGTGCGGGCAGACCGGGGATCGCCTGTCAGGCGAAGACTCTGGGATTATGGTTTAATGGGATCCTGGGTGTTGTGATGTCTGTGTTTTTGTTTTTCTGTTCCGATGGGATTCTGTATGTGGTAGGTATTGCACCGGCATTGAAGGAGCCTGCCGTACAATATCTGCGGATCGTAGGAGGCGGAAGCATACTGAACGCAATGATTCCCATACTGGCAGGATATCTGCGAGCGTTTGGATATACGAAACAGCCCCTGATCGCAACTGTGACAGGTAATATTTTGAACTTTATATTAAATGCCGTGTTTCTGTTTCATTTCCACCTCGGCGTGCAGGGGGTCGCATCCGCAACAGTGATCTCCAAAGTGGTGAATCTGATATTGATCGTGATCTTCGTACGGCGGCTGATCCCTGCAAAAAAATATTCGGAGAGGGTGAATTCCGGAGAGATTTTGCGGCAGATCATCCGGATCGGATTACCTTCCGCTTTGGAGAATATTATTTATAATGTAGCGATGACACTGGTGATCCGTTTTCTGAACCAGATGGATACAGAAGGAATCAATGTGGCAGCCCGCTCCTATACGGTACAGATCACGAATTTATCCTTTTGTGTGGGAAATGCGCTTGCCCAGGCGAATGCCATTATGACCGGATGGTACATGGGTGCGGGAAAATATGAAATATGTGATAAGCAGACGAAAAAATCTGCGGCGATCGGAGCGGTACTGGCGATGGGAACAGAATTTCTGTTTGCAGTCAGTGCCCCGGTCCTGATCTCTTTTTTCACGCAGGATAAGAGTATGGTAGAACTAGTGCAGAAGCTGATGTTTATTGACATTGCCCTGGAAGCCGGACGAGTCACAAATCTGGTATATGGAAATGCACTGAAAACCAGTGGAGATGCTGTATTTCCGGTGATCCTCGGAGCTGTTTTTATGTTTTTGTGTGCAGCGGGAGGAACGTATCTGCTGGGGATACAGCTGCATCTGGCAGTAGTGGGTGCTTATATCGGTCTGACAGCAGATGAATGCTGCCGTGCAATCGGCATGCTGCTGCGCTGGCGGAGCGGAGCATGGAAGAAAAAAGGATTGATCGAAGATTGATGGAAGTGTAATAACGGAATGTAGCTTTTTTATCTGCCCAAACGTATTATAAGTATAAGGCTTGGAACGAAAGCCTCGTCAGGAAGATACAGGATGGGCATTCTCTTGCTTTTCGTAGCTTATCATAGCATAGCGCATTTTTTATAATTAAAATATTGACAATATGAAAAAATGTGTTATAGTTCTAAATGCAAATGCAACTCATTTGCATTTAGAACAAATATATGATTAAGTATTCATTTGATAAAGAAAGTATGGAAAGGTAAGAGTCATGTCGGAAGTTATTTTAGATACTTTAATAGATAGTATAAAGCTGGTGCCGTTTTTGTTCCTGACCTATCTGGCTATGGAATATCTGGAGCATAAGGCCGGCGAGAAGACCACGCATATGGTGCGTAAGGCAGGTAAAATGGGACCGCTGATCGGTGGTGTGGCAGGTGTGCTGCCTCAGTGTGGATTCTCGGCAGCAGCATCCAATTTATATGCAGGCAGGGTGATCACCCTGGGAACATTGATAGCCATTTATCTGTCCACTTCTGATGAGATGCTGCCGATCCTGATTTCGGAGAAAATGGATATCCGCTTTGTACTGGGTGTGCTGGGAGCGAAAGCAGCCATTGGTGCCGTAGCCGGATTTGTGATCGATCTGTTGATCCGGGAGAGGAAGATACATCCTCATGACCACGTTCACGGGCATGAGGAAAATGATCATGAAGAGGAAGAGCACATTCATGAAATCTGTGAGCATGAGAACTGCCATTGTGAAGAGGATGGCATTTTTCTGTCTGCGGTAAAACATACGCTTCAGATTACCTTTTTCATTATAGTCATTGGATTTGTTCTGAACACAGCACTGCATTTTGTGGGAGAAGATGTTCTGGCCGGACTGATCCTGAACCGTCCCGTACTGGGACCTGTGCTGGCAGGAGTGGTGGGACTGATCCCCAACTGTGCAGCATCTGTGACCATAACGCAATTGTATATCAGTGGTGTGATCAGCCTTGGAGCCATGATGTCCGGATTGCTGGTGGGAGCGGGAGTAGGACTGCTGGTGTTGTTCCGCGTGAATCCGGATAAAAAGGAAAATCTGAAAATCGTGGGAATTTTATATGTGATTGGCGTTTTAGCAGGAATTGTGATAAACTGGCTGTAGGCACAAGCAGTGCCAAAATTGAGAGCTGACTCTTTGACTGCTTGCAGGCATAAGAGGCAGATCCAATTTTGATAGAGCAACGCCCGTCCAGTGAGGGAACGCAGGGCGTTACCGAGCTGAGCAGCACTGCGGATGCCCAGGATCGCGATATTAAAGGACAGATATCTATGGAAGAACATAAATGTGAACACAATGATATTTCCTACCCTAAGGGATTGAAATGGACCAAACAGAGAAAATGCGTGTATCAGGTACTGGAGGAAGCGACCGAACCCCTCAGCGCCGTGCAGATTTACAATCGTATTGAGAAAGAACACGAAGGCAGCGATTATGCTGTATCCACAATCTACCGGATCCTGGCAACATTTGAAGAACACGGAATGGTTGAGAAGACTACGTTCATGGGAGACGGTACCGTAGTATACGAATTGAACCGTGGGGAACATACCCATTATGCGGTCTGCCTGGAATGTCATAAGCGGATTCCGCTGCCCAGCTGCCCCTTTGCACACGTACATCTGGAACAGGATACCGGAGATTTTACCGTTACCGGACACAAATTAGAGCTTTATGGCTATTGCAAAAAGTGTCAGGAAGCCCGTGAAAATCACTAATTTCACCTATTATATAAAAAAATCGAAAAAAATATTTAATTTTTTTTGAAAAAGTACTTGCATTATTTAAAATCATGTGATAACATATGTCTTGTCGTTGCGGGAGACACAACAACGACAAAGAAAATGCACCGCTAGCTCAGTTGGTAGAGCACCTGACTCTTAATCAGGGTGTCCAGGGTTCGAGCCCCTGGCGGTGCACTCGAGAGAACTGTTTTTGGAGACTTAGGAGCTCCGGGGACGGTTCTTTTTTTGTCCCCGGAGTTGAGATCAATAACCGAACTTGAAGAAAATCGGATCCAGTTTATAGACAGGAGCACCCAAGATCTTAAGCTGTGTAGCCAGTTCCACATAGGTTTTCGTACTGACGTAATCAAAGTGTCCCATGAAGACACGAAGGAATTCCATGTTACCGCCGCCGATCAGGAAACTGATTGCAAAGGTATGCCGGAGCAGGTGACCATGCAGCCGATCTATACCGGACTCAACCTTTAGATCCTGGTAAAACATTTTGATAGTGTTACAAGTAATAGGCTTCTTTACATCCCGAAGCGAATAGAACATAAAACCAGATTTTATAACTTTTAACTCAAAGTATTGCTGCAGAGCTGCGATCAGAAAATCCGGAATCAGCACAAAACGACTTTTGCTACCTTTTGACTTTTCGATCGTGAGGATATTCTGAGGAGCATTAAGGTGATGCACACATAAATGCACAACTTCCTGTCGACGCAGTCCGCAGTCCAGCATCAGATGAAAGATACAATAATTACGCAGACCCTGCTCTGTCTCCCGATCAAGCAATGAATCAATGTGTCTTACATCATTTTCAAACAATGGCAAATCCGGAGTAGAGTCGTCTTTAGGCATCTTTACATTTTTTAGGTAGTCGATACAAGAATCATTGTCATAGCAATACTTCAAAAATGCTTTTATGGAACGGGCATAGCTTCTAACAGAAGAATCTTTAATATCACGCTCCCGGCAATAAAGCAGATATCCCTGATAAATTGATTCCTTTGACAATACATCAAAACCGGCATCCTGTATGGAGATGCTATACCTGTGTTCCAGGAACCGGAAAAAGAGTCTAAGATCATCCGAGTATTTCTTGATCGTTTCCTTGCTGCAATAAGTACTCCGGCTGTAAATATAGTTCTCATAGATCTGCTGAATGGTTGCCATATGAAAAACCCCCTTGCAAATCAAGAGTATTTATACTATCATAATCGTAAAGAGTACCGTCATTCTCATCGAGCAAACGGAACCGGTGCTTTTCAGATGATACGAAAACTTCGGCAAGTTCATCCTCATTAAACTGCCGGAGTTTTTTCTGCTTATATCTCTGCGCTTCCATGATATCGTTATCGTTCATCCGTAGCAGTGCTTCAAAGCAATCCTGCAGAGGACTATCCTCATTGATCCCACGCATATAGATGCCGAGGGTCACCGCTGACCCGATCACACGCTTTTTCATGGACTCCACGGAGAGCTTCCGGTTATAGTTTCTTACCAGCTTCTTGTATTCCGGTGTAATTTTCATATCTAAGCAGCGGGTATTCCGCAGCGCTTTCCAGAAACCACAGTAAGGTCTGCGGCACTTGTTGCCGTCTCCGGTCTTTTCCACCATTTTAAAGACTTTATCGGTTAAATAATCAATGATCAGTTTCCTGTTGTCCAGATAATCATAAATACGCTGCGTCTCACCTTTGGCGGTGTTGTTATGGATCGGGAGCAGCTCGTAGCTCTTGGAATGCCGCCGCATGGTCTGAAACTCTACATTTACAACATAATTAAGCTTCGGAGTGAGCTTATCAGCCAGCCGGATCAGTGCATCCTCTTCGATAGTAAGCTTACCCTCTAAGATCTGCCGGACATAGGAAAGATAATAAGGATCCTGTCCATGCTCCAGAAAGAACTCCAAACGGGCAGTAAACCGGTAGAACCAGTTCTTTTTCTGATAGCAGCGCTCATAGACCCACTGATCGTATTTTGATATAAGCCCCTGCATTTGCCAGATCTGCAGGAACCACGGCTTGTAATTCTGTTCGATCACTTCCCTGGTCTTCTGATAAATGCGAACGAAGACCTTATCCGACCGCTTACCCAGTGCCACATAATCGATCTCATAGTTCTCAGAGCCGACCTTGTTTGTAACGTAAGTCGCATTTTTGAAACGGTCAACACGCATCTTGTAAAAGTTCTCCGGACTGAAAAAGGTTTCGGGATCCTTTAAATAGTTGGAGTGCCAGCAATAGTCGATTCTGTTCTCCTGGACAAAATCGATCTGTAAACCAAAGTACTTGGCTATGTTCTTAACATACTCATATGAATTTTCAAAGGCATCACGCACACCCATGATCCAGAGCATATAAGAGCGGATCTGCACCACACATTCACAGGTAACAGATTCCCCGCCGTCGGCTGCTTTTGGAACCACGGGAGCGAAGAAGATGTCGAAATATTCCGGGTACGTCAAACAGGTAGTATAGAACCGGCTGAAAGTAACCGGCTTTAAGTACAGATTCTTTCCCAGATCCGGCAGATAGAGCTCCGGCTGATCCTCGTTATTATTCAGGTAATCATACTGTAACTTGAAGAATCTGCGCATTTTCAGAACGTGAGCATCCGAGGTCTTGAGCCGGAAGTCGTTGCGGAACTTCACAGAATAGTAAAACGTATCGATGTTGTGCAGGAATTTCTTCTGACTGTATCCAAACCAGTCATGTTGTTCATCGATAGGCATATCTTGATAAAGCTGATTAACGTAATAATGTCTCTTATCAAGCATAAGTACACCCCCTAAAATAAGTTTTGTATTACAAAAACGGCATTTTTTGATTTTTCCCCGTAAGGCTTTTCGGGGAAAAAGATTTTTAGCCACTTTAGCCAGTATTTAAGCGACTTTTCATGTGTATTACAATGTATTTCTGGACCACGTATTACAGGACGTGGCGGGGGGCTTCGGAGCCTGCCGGAGGGGCTGCCGCCGGTGCTGGCAGCCCCTTCCGGCAGCTCCTCGCCTTTTACTTCTTTTTGTTCGTAATTTCGATATTTACACTATCATCCTTTATCAAAGGATTATCATGGAACCCTGATCTCATGAGGTTATCAACAATAGACCAGGTATCATACGCCTCGCGGAGTCTCCGGGAATGCGCAAAAAAATAGATCCCGCGGTATTTCATTTCTTTTACGTCTCCGTCATTGTCGACAATCGGTTCCCGTTTCACCACGATAGTTAAGCATCCGGCCAGCGTCAGGCACTCACGGATCTCGGTACACTGGGAGCGGATCGGCTTCGCCAACAGGTAAAAGTTCTGTGCAGTGCCCAGGATCACACGCCGGTTTTTCCGGTTCTGGGTAATAACGGAGAGCATCTCCGGCGGAAAGTTCCGGGACATGTTACTGGAAAACCAGTTCTGCAGCTCGTCCATGATCACGATCACCCCTTTATGAGTGTTCTTATAGCTGGTAAGCTGGCTCCAATGGGTCAGCGTTTTGTCCTGGTACATATATTTTGTATTTGATATGCACTTTGCAAGGGGATACTGATCATGCAACTCCATGGCATACTGGAACAGGGCAGCGCTTTTTCCGTTACCCTGGCGACCGGTAAACACAATAAGACCCTGCGGCACAAAGAAGTCCGGCTTCCGGTTATAAAGATCATCCACATACTGTCTGGGAGCATCCACGAAGATCCGGAGCAGGGCGGGGCGCTTTACCAGAGGACGGACGCTGCCACGCTGCACACGGTCGCCCTTCCGGTACCGGCGGTAATACCAGAAGAGACAGTCCAGGTAAAATACCATCAGGACTACAAAAAATAAGATCACGGGCCACTTCAGAAGAATGAGCATCATCTTACACATGGCGCCGAAGGTAGAAACAAGCGTTGAACTCATAAAAAACCTCCTGTTTGTATTACAAATTTTCTTCCGACGGTCCGGATCCACACTGAGACGTTTTCAATTTGTAATACAGAAATGAAAATCTTGTATTACAAATCGCTGCAGAGCCGGACATGCTGCAGCGAAATTGTAATACAGCTATACAAGGGGAAGCACTTCCCAGATTGTCCGGATAATGGAAACCAGGATCCGCCACACCTGCAGCACAGAAATTATGGCAAGGATCGGAACCACCTTTGCCCACGGAAAGAAATACAGGGCAAAGCCCAGCACATCCAGGAACCCGTTCAGGACAGAGAAATCCACATCCAGGTTCATGACGGGAAGCTTGTCGAGAATCTTTTCCAGAAATGAAAATGCAATTCCCATAATGTTATCAGTAATCAATCTACATCCCTCCCGGATACATCGATCGCACGGTCTGCAGTCATACCCATGCCATGTATGATCTCAGGGATCCGCTTGTAGGTATGCCAGAAGAAGTGCACCCATATGATCCCGGCGAGCAGGTTATCAACCAGAGGTTTATATTCTGCATACCAGGAGAAGTCAATAGTTACTTTACCGGCTTTTCCCCAGCCGTAAGCACCGCGGTAGGCTCCCAGATCTAGGGTAACAACCGGCGCTTTGGTACCGGCTGCGTTCTGCAGGAAGTTGATCAGATGCTCACCGTATCCGGACACACTCTCCACAAAGGCGAACTTGCTGTTGATGTGTTCCAGGCGCTGGTTCATAAGGTCAGCATCCGGCACGAAAAAGTACTCGAAGAGAGATTTCATCTTGTTATAGATGGCAAGCGGGATCTCCACGACGATATAATCCCTGATGTCCATGAGCTTCTGGAACAGATCGGTGAACTTATCCAGGAAGAACTGCCGGATCTCTGCAGTCCAGTTAAAAAATTTTTTCCAGTTATCGGCTCCGAAGTCGATCAGCTCCTTGATCTTGGAAAAAAAAGCCTGCCGGAAGTCTGCCGTCCAGTCCAGGAGATCCTGAAACTTACCGATCACGGCATCCTGCAGACCGGCGACCTTGTCAAAGAGATTCCCCCAGAACCGGGTCACCAGGTTATCGGATTCCTTGAGCGCTGCAATGAAATCATCACGCAGCGCAACGATTTTGTCTAAGATCTTACCTAAGCCCGACGCAATAGCGTTAATAGAAGTCGCAATCCCTTCCGTAATCCCAGACAACCAGCCAGAAACAGTATCGATAATGGTATCAGTAAGATCACTTCCTTCAGTGCTTCCTCCGGACTCGCCCCCCGAACTGCCGCCACCAGAGGACGTTCCGGACCCCGAAAAAAAGGCTCATCCGTTTCCTTATTCGCACCGATTTCAAAAATATCATGATTGGAATAAATAAGAGAGCCGCCAGTATGTAATTCTACAGAAGATCCCTTCATCAATTCGATTTTTATAGATTTCCATTTATTTAGATTAGAACCATCACCACTTAGAGAAAAAGTCTTTTTACTTTTATCATAAAAAACCCTGTATGAATGATAATCAGAAGTAGGAGTAAGATAATAAACATTATCAACAGATTGATGATAAACAGGTTGATCACAAAAAAGATACGATATAGAATCACCTTTATCAAAAACGAGGAAATAATCAAAACCAGATTTATAATATTGCTGGAATATATCCTCATAAGGATTAGATTCTGCAGCACTTACCGTCAGGCAGCTTCCCAGCACCATCACCAGGGCAAGGAGCAGCGGAGCTATCCGCTTAAATAATTTCTTCATAGAAAATCACCTCCAAAGAAAAAAAGAGCCAGGAGCTAAAGAGCCCCTAGCTCAGTGAACAGAAACAGATAAAATTACGCTGCGCGCAGCACGCCGGTAACGAAGCTGATACCTTTTCTGATACCGATGAAGGTAATCATGACAGGCAGACACACGGGAAGCACTCCGATGATCTCATCCAGAACCCCGCTCATCATCTGCTGGGTTACAACTTTGCTCAGCACACCGGTAGTTTCACCGGTAGCGGCAGCGGCAACTAAAGTTAAATTAGGCATAAAAAACTCCTTTCTGCATCAGGATAGAGCGCCGGCCATGCTGCAGGATCCCGATCTAAAAAATGGTTGATTAGAAAAAGATCTTGAAAAACTTGTATACATAATTTAGCAGTCCCACCACTACAATGATGACGAGAAGGCTAATGCATGCCTCATTTTGTTCCTGAATGCGGGCATTCTGCTCGATCAGGGTCTCCGAATTGGCAAGAAGCTGCTCATAGTATTCGGAGTAATCTGCCGACTCAGCGATGACGGTACTGTAGGGAGCACCGCCACCGGCATCACCGGAGCTGACGGAATCGGGGGTCAAAGCATCAGAGCTTGAATACATCGTGCCGTCAGGTGTGAGATATATGATCTTGACAGAGTCCTCTACAGATCCGGGATCCTGATCAGCGGCAACCGTCTCACCGGTCTCTTCCGTCACGGTTTCCTCCGTCACGGTCTCCTCCGCAGCTGATTCCTCCGGAAGCGCTTCTGTAGAAGCAGGGATAGTCATTTCTTCCATGGGCATTACTTGGACTCTTTGGAATCCTTAGCAGATGCCTTGACGGATTCGGGCAGGGGCGGAGGTGTCACCACGTTGCTGGTAACCGGTTCCGGCTCCTGGGATGCGATCATGCCGGGAACAACAAAGCCGGGTACATGATGCTGGGTAATCCGCACCATATCGACAAAGGCAACGTCACGCAGACGCAGCACCGGCTTACCGTCTCCACCGGTTGCAAGCTCAAAGGTGCCCTCATAGAGCGCCGGAGCTACCGGGATCTTGACACGGAGACTTGCATCGATGGATGCTTTGGAACGCTGCACGCCTACCGGCTTGGAGACATCCCACTGATTATCCTCTAACAGCTTCTCACCGGACTCACCCCAGAACAGGTAATGCACGGATGTGCCCTGCATAGCCTGACCCTGCTCGGTGACCATGCTGTAGCTGTTTGCGAAAAGTACCAGAATCTTTGCTTTTGTAGTTACGCCTGTAATATCCATAAGTTAATCCTCCTGATTGTAAAATGGGTTGGCAGCGACCAGATCTTCATGGCGCTGTTTCTCGGTCTGGTAACGATAGCGGTACCAGTCCATTAAGTTGTTATAGTCTCTGTAAGGTCCGGTAGCACGTGCCACCCTGTAAAGATGCTGCGGAGTTACGCAGTACCGGATATTGAGCCAGTCCCGGAAGGACGGGAAACCATCCTCCGGCAGAAACCCCAGCTCCATGGCTAAAAGAACAGATGCAGGAACTCGTCATAGTAGCCGAGCAGGAAGAACGTTATCATGTCGGCGACCATGAGGATCAGTGCTGCAATGTTGAGGGAAAGTGTCAGCTCCTTGCAGTTCTTTACACTGCCGGGTGCCTGTTTGTTCTTCTTTGCCAGGTATTCCGAAACGCAGTACAGGATAACACCTGCCACACCGACCATGACCAGGATCGGCAGCTGGAAACGTTGAAAAAGTACGAATATGAACTGTAACATGTGATACACTCCTTATTTTGGGGTTGCCCAGCGGTTACGCTTGCTCTCCGCGCGGGGCGGCGCCGCCGCTCCGGTTCCGGGGGTTCTCCGGGATCCCGTGAGGCGGGGCACGGCGCAGGGCGCCGCAAGGACAAAGAAAGTCGACAACTACGGCTGACCGGAAGTCTGCTGCAGCCCGGGGGAGCGAAGGGCAGAGCCGTGCAAACGTTGGATAACTCCCAGGTTGCCATGGATAACCATGTGCACGGCTCATGCACAGGGCGTGCATAACGGTGCGGCGTGTTATACACGCCCTGTACACAACCCGCACACAAGGTTACCCACGGCAACCTAAGACGGGAGTTATCCACCCGTTTACACAGCTCCGGTGACGCTCCACGGCATCCAGCAAAGACCGTCCGACCGGTTAACAACTTCTTTGGGTGCGGCTGCCGGGGATGGCCCCGCCTTTTGGGGATCCCCCGGAACACTTTGGACAGGTACGGCGGCGCCGCCCCGCGCGCGCTTACCCTGACCGCTCTCACATGCCCCAAAGAAGCAGATTGATCTATATAAAAGACAGATCCGGCACTTTCCGACCGATTCCGAAGCCGATCCTGCGACAGATCTGTCTGTCAGCTTTATCAGGCTATGCCGGATCTAAGTAAATGGCAGCTTATCGATCTCGTCCACTGCATGATGCAGATGTAACAGAACTCTCTGGATCTGATAGATCTCCTGATTCTGTTTCGCAATCTTCTGCCGGTTCGCTTCGATGGTGCTCTCGTACCATGCCAGGTTCTCAGCACGCTGCTTGTCACCGTTCATGATCTCATACACCAGATCTATAAACTTGGCAGTAAAGGTATCACCTTCCTGCTGCTCGATGTATTCCACGATGTCCGGCGGCAGACGCATGCTCTTGGTGACCAGATCGTTGCTAAAGATCAAACCGGATCACCTCCCGGTTCCTGCTGGACAGATGCATTACTAAGCAGAACATCAATATAATCGAGCGCCTCTTCTGCGCTATGCAACAGCGGAGTTTTTAAAGTAACATCATCGCTATAAACATTATCCTTGTGAGCATGAATATCATAGCCAATGAGAACCTCACCACTGCAGGTGAATCTGGAGCATCTGACATACAAAGACGATGGAAGAACAGATACACGATCACCAAAAATATCAGTTAAAACAACAGAATGCGACATCAAACTACCTCACTTTCTTTTTCTCCGGTTCGGCTCCTTATAAGGCTTACCATTGCCGGGCTATACTTTCTAACGCGTTTGTGTTACAATCGAGTATATATACTTTAGTAAAACAAAGTGTTTTGAACAATTTGTATTACAAGATTTAGTATAATAGCCATATGGCTAAAAGTCAACAGAAAAGTAGCCGCACGCCTAATTATTTTTGAGGGATATTTAATGGACATTGTAGAAAGAATAAAAGAGAAAAGTAAGGAAAAAGGCACGAATTTCTCAAAATTAGAAAGAGAACTTGGCTTTGGAAATGGTGTTATAAGACGTTGGAATGAGAGAAAGCCAGGAGCAGAGCAGGTCTATAAAGTAGCCATATGCCTAAATACTACAGTAGAATGGCTGCTTACTGGTAAAGAGTCCGGGAACCTGACACCGGAGGAGCAGCTTCTGGTTGATCACTACCGCCGGGCAGACAATCGAGGAAAGCGCAGCATTATGAGAACAGCAGAGAGCGAAAGCGCGGAACTGGAGTCATCGACTTCCAAACTTGGATAAATAACCACAAGCTGTAAGACAAATCGACAAAAAACATATGAATGAGCATAAAATTGTCTTACAAATTTTTCTTTACATTCCCGGGAACCCGTGTTATATTGAACTTAGCCAAAGAGAGACTAATGTCTAACTTCAAGACGCAGAAAACCCCGGGATGCTACCCCGGGGCTTTTTGTTGCTAGGCTGACTGTTGCTATTCATCACCGTCCAGCCATTTGCATATGTAGTAGCCGACTACACTTGCTATGACGGAGATAATAAAAGAGACTAATAACTCCAAGACGCTCACCTCCTTCCTGCTGGAAAGAGTCAACAGCAAGCCTATTATATCACACGGTTCCCGTAGCGTAAACCGCTAAAAAACGACTTAAAATATCCCTTGGAAGCCTTTTCTCTTAATCAGGGTGTCCAGGGTTCGAGCCCCTGGCGGTGCACTCGAGAGAATCGTTTTTGGAGACATAGGAGCTCCGGGGACGGTTCTTTTTTTGGTTTTAATTTTGCTGGACAAACTACTTTACAAAGCTGGGAACACATGTTATATTGAAATTAGCCAAAGAGAGACTAATGTCTAACTTCAAGACGCAGAAAACCCTGGGATGCTACCCCGGGGCTTTTTGTTGCCAGGCTGACTGTTGCTATTCATCACCGTCCAGCCATTTGCATATGTAGTAGCCGACTACACTTGCCACAACAGAGAGTATAAAGTTAAAGAGTTCTACCAAAATGTCACCCCTTCCACAGTCTGGTTGGAAATGGGAAACGACATGGATGAAGGACACTACAGAAAAATTGTTAATAGTTCTGTATATGAAGTATTCACGATATTTGAAATTGATGAGTGAGGGGAATACTATGAATGATGCAATAGCAATGATGTTTTCAATTTTAATTGTCATGTTCGGGTACCTGGTATTTAAGATCCGGACAGATCAGTCCCAATCAACGACCGCCAGCACCAGAAAACGGAGCAAGAAGAGAGGGACAGGAAAGCCGGTTATCAAAAATAACTGGAATATGCGACCACTGGACACAAAAGATCCTGCAGACAAAGATCTGCGGTATGAGGATTTTGTAGAATCATCTTGGAAAGAAATAGAAAAATAATTGTCTGACAAACTACTTTACAAAGCCTGGAACCCGTGCTATATTGAACTTAGATAAGAAAGTAATAATTGTTCCAAGGCGCAGAAAACCCCGGGGTGCGATCCCGGGGCTTTTTGTTGCTAGGCTGACTGTTGCTAAGCTTCTCCGTCCAGCCATTTGCATATGTAGTAGGCAACTACACTTGCTATAACGGAGAGAAAGAAAGTAATAATAATATCCAAAGCGCCACCTCCTTCCTGCTGGAAAGAGTCAACAGCATGCCTATTATATCACACGGTTCTCGTAGCGTAAACCGTCAAAAAACGACTTAAAATACCCCTTAGATACCATTTCTCTTTATCAGGGTGTCTGGGGTTCGAGCTCCTGGCGGTGCACTCGAGAGAATCGTTTTTGGAGACATAGGAGCTCCGGGGACGGTTCTTTTTTTGCATAGATACCCTGATTAAGGAGATTTCACATGACTGCGATATTTGATACCCATGCGCATTATGACGATGACGCATTTAATGAAGACAGAGAACAGCTTCTGGCGGCGCTGCCGGAGCAGGGGATTGCCCGGGTGGTGGATGTAGGTGCGAGCCTTGCTTCCTGCAGGAAAGTACTGGAGCTGATGGAACGATATGATTATATCTACGGAGCCATCGGTGTGCATCCCAGCGAGACCGCGGAACTGGATGAGGAATCTTATTCCTGGCTGAAGGAACAGTGCCGGAAAAAGAAATGCCTGGCGGTGGGAGAGATCGGACTGGATTATTACTGGCCGGAGCCGGATCACGAGACACAGAAGAAGTGGTTCCTGCGGCAGCTGGATCTGGCGCGAGAGATCCGAAAGCCCGTTATCATTCATTCCCGGGATGCGGCGAAGGATACTGTGGATCTCATGACGGAGGCGCGCGCGGAGGAGATCGGCGGTGTAATTCACTGTTATTCCTATACGAAGGAGACGGCGAAGATTTTCCTGGATATGGGATTCTACTTCGGAATCGGCGGCGTGCTGACTTTTAAAAATGCAAAGAAGCTGAAGGAAGCGGTAGAGTACATTCCCATGGATCGCATTGTATTGGAGACGGATTGCCCGTATCTGGCACCGGAACCGAACCGCGGCAAACGCAACAGTTCCCTGAATATTCCCTATGTGATCGCTGCCATGGCACAGATCAAGGAGATCACAGAGGAAGAAGTGCGCAAGGCGGCATGGGACAATTCCCTGAAATTGTATCGCATGGATAAATAACCGGGTAAAAAGAAATGGAAGCAAGCAAAACAAAACTATTTTCAAAAGATGATCTGAAAAAACTGATCATTCCTTTATTATTTGAACAGGCACTGGCAATCACTGTGGGCATGGCAGATACTGTCATGATATCCTCTGCGGGAGAGGCGGCGGTCTCCGGCGTATCCCTGATCGACATGTTTAATAATCTGATCATCAGTGTGCTGGCGGCACTGGCTACCGGTGGCGCGGTGGTGACTTCCCAGTTCCTCGGAGCAGGGAAAAAAGAGGACGCCTGCAAATCCGCAAAACAGCTGATCGTGTCCTCCGTATGCATTACCATCGGTATTTCGATTCTGGTCATGGTGTTCTGTAACGGCATCATTTCCCTGTTTTTCGGTAAGATTGAAGCGGATGTATTCCACAATGCTGTAATTTACATGATGATCTCCGCATTGTCCTTCCCGTTTTTGGCTTTGTACAATTCCTGTGCGGCGCTGTTCCGCTCCATGGGAAATTCCAAGATCACATTGAAGGTCTCCGTGGTGGAAAATATCATTAACATCGGCGGTAATGCTTTGGGCGTCTATGTACTGGGACTGGGCGTGGCAGGTGTGGCGATTCCTTCCCTGATCTCCCGTGCAGTGGCAGGATTCATCCTATATCATTTGCTGAAAAACCCGTCCAACGAAGTGCATTTATTAAAAGAAAGATTCCACATCGACTGGCCGGTGATCCATAAGATTTTTTACATAGGTATCCCCAGCGGGATTGAAAATGGTATTTTCCAGCTGGGACGTGTCATTGTGGTAAGCATTATCGCGGGTTTCGGAACTGTGCAGATCGCTGCCAACGGCGTGGCGAACAGCTTAGACAGCATGGGCTGTATCGTGGGACAGGCTATGAATCTGGCAATGATCACGGTAATTGGCCGTTGTGTCGGCGCCGGAGATTCCGGTCAGGTGCGGTACTATACGAAAAAATTATTGAAGATTACCTACTTGTGTACCTTTATGGTAAACAGCGTCATCCTGCTGTGTCTGCCCTGGATCCTGAAATGCTACGGATTAAGCACGGAGACCACGCAGTTGTCCTACATTCTGGTCATGATCCACAATGGCATGGCAATGTTTTTGTGGCCAGCATCTTTTGTACTGCCGAACATGCTTCGTGCCTGCAATGACGTGCGCTTTACCATGGTGCTGTCCATATTCTCTATGTTCATGTTCCGCATCGGTTTCAGTTATATCATCGGTGTGAACATGGGCTACGGAGCCATTGGTGTCTGGATCGCCATGGTACTGGACTGGATCTTCCGCGTGATCTGCTTCGTGAGCAGATATTTGTCCGGCCACTGGCTGAAAACGGCCGAGTTAAAGGATAACAGATAGTATAGAGCATGATTTTTGCGCCCGAATAGGTTCACGGATGAACTGTTATGAGGTATAATGTGGGAAAAAGAGAGGGAGGTATGTAATATGCAGGTAGTATTGGAAAATGAAGCTTTAAAGGTAACGATCAACAGCTTTGGCGCAGAACTTGCAAGTATTCGGGGGAAAGAGACAGATACTGAGTATCTGTGGAATGCGGATGCAAAATTCTGGAAGAGAAGTGCACCGGTACTGTTCCCCTTTGTGGGCAGTCTGAAAAATAAGGAATATCACTACGAAGGAAAAGCCTATCCCATGGGGCAGCATGGTTTTGCCAGAGATATGGAGTTTGCCGTGGATGTACAGATGGCGACGGAAGCATGGTTTTCCCTGAGATCTAATGAAGAAACCAAAGAGAAGTACCCGTTCGAGTTTATTTTAAAAGTAGGTTATGAATTAGAAGGAAGAAATCTAAAGGTCATCTGGCAGGTGGAAAATCCGGATACAAAAACACTGTACTTTTCCATCGGCGGACATCCCGCATTCATGTGTCCTGTGAATGGAAAAGGAAAGCAGTCGGAATATTATTTTAAGTTTGATGCCGACAAAGATCTGACTTACGGACTGGTGGCGGATGACGGACGAGGACTCATGGGACAGCAAAAGGATGTACTGCCGGTGAGAAACGGCTATGCGCAGATCACAGAGCATCTGTTTGACAGGGATGCTCTGATCGTAGAGAATCGTCAGGCTTCTGTAGTGAGCCTGTGTACCTCGGATAAAAAGCCGTATCTTACCGTAAGCTTCGATGCACCGTTATTTGGTCTGTGGTCTCCCGCAGGCAAGGGAGCGCCGTTTATCTGTATCGAGCCCTGGTACGGTAGATGCGACCGGACGACCTTTGACGGCAGTCTGGAGCAGCGGGAGTATGGCAATATCTTGCAGACAGGCGGGGTGTTCCACAAGGAGTACATTATTACCGTAGAATGATGGCAGGAAGACGATTCCATACATACTTTTCTTGCGAATAGAAAAATAGCCGAAATTAATGATACGGTATCTGAGGGAATAAGAATATTATAAGAACAGCAGTGATATGTCAGGTATCGCTGCTGTTTTATCGTGATATATCTTATAAATTATTGCTGTCCTTGTAATGGAAATTCGGAATATGCTCCCATCTGTCCCGGAAATAATGGGCGATCAGTTTCGGACGGCGATCTCTGGTAAAGATGCCCTTGCGATTGCCGTCGGCACGCATGCAGCCCTGTAAGGTGGCGTAATCGGCGAAATTCCATGCCTGTTCCCCGATAAAGAAGTTTCTTCCGTCGAAGGTTTTGCTATACATTTTGTAAAGCGCTACCTGGAATTCTTCACTCCACATTTCCGGCGCACAGTTATGGAGCCCGGCGAGAGTATCGGCGCCGTATTCGGTCATCATCACGGGTTTTCCGATCTTTTCCCAGAAATCCAGTTCCAGATTCCAGGCGTAGGAAGCAGCTTCCAGATCACCGGAGAGATTGTACCATCCGTAATAACGGTTGAGACAGACTACATCCATGGTTCTGGTCACAATGTCCTTCTCGTAATTATTCTGGCAGCAGACAAAGGTCACGGGGCGGTTCTGAGGATCCAGCCGGTGGGTAAATTCATAGAGAGAATGCCAGTAATCGTAGGCGGATTCCGGGAAATGCTCGGTATCCGGTTCGTTTCCCATGGACCACATGACGATGCAGGGATGATTTTTGTCCCGTGCGATCAGATCCCGTAGTACCTGTTCGTGATGCTCTCTTATGGGAAATGTCTTATAAGGGTCACAGCTGTCTCCGGTACCGATGCCCACGGCGGGCGTCTCGTCAATAATAACGATACCCTCACGGTCACAGAGCCGGTAGATCTCCTCCGCGTAAGGGTAATGGCTGGTGCGGAAGGAGTTGGCATGGATCCAGTGTAGAAGATTAATATCCTTTACATCGAGGCAGAGATCCAGTCCTCTTCCGCGGAAAAATGAATCCTCATGCTTGCTGAAGCCCTTGAAATAAAAAGGCTCCCCGTTGATCAGAAACTGCGTTCCCTTCACCTCTACGGTACGGAAACCGAATTCTTCCGTATAGCAGTCCTCTCCGTAATGAACTTCCGCCTTGTACAGGTAAGGAGTGCCGGGATAAGGCTGCCAGAGATGGACCTGCGGGATCCGAAGCTCTCCCTTTCGGCCGGTGGCTTCTGCTTTGCAGTTGCTTTCTGCGTCTATGATTTTTAAAGTGACAGGAGCGTCACTATCCATCCCATCCGTGAGAATTTCGTAATTTAAGACGCCGGTGTCACCTTCGATAGACGGGACCAGAGTAATGTCTCTGATGTAGGACGCCGGAGTGCTGTAGATGCGCACCGGTCGGTTGATGCCAGCAAAATTAAAGAAATCAAAATTCGGCAGATTCTGTTTCTTTCTCCATATTTTTGCGGCTTCCACACTGGGAATGCCGGGATTGTCCGAGCCGAAGAAGGCAATATTACCTTCGTTGCCGATGGGCAGAGTGCTGTGGCTGATCCGGTTGTCCACAGCGACACCGATGGTAAGGTGGCCATCCTCCGGAACCAGATCCGTGATCTCAACTTCAAAAGGGAGAAAACCACCCTTATGTGTCATAATCAGTTTCCCATTGATATAAACTTTTGCAACATGGGTCACGGCGTCAAAACGCAGTACCTGACGCTGTCCGTTGCTTCCGCACAAAAGTGCCGGGAGCTCCACGGTTCGTTCGTAATAAGCCCAGCCGTAATGATTCCGGTAAGCCGGATCATCCTTCTGGTCATTGTAAGAGGCCGGAACGCAGATCATTTCCATCGCCTGGGGTTCGATCCAGGTATCTCCCGGTTCCTTCTCATCTCCTAATTGAAATTGCCATACTCCTCCCAGATCGATCAAGCTGCGGGAACGGTTCATGATCGGATATAACATGGTAGTCCTCCTTTTGCCCTGTGGCCTGTAATTGCGCTTATTATAGGGCGGGACAAAAGGAAAATCCATGTGATTATTTTTAAGAAGTATGTAAATTTTTATGAATCTGGCAAGTCCGTAATTAATGGTGGGTATTCCTGTTTTTTTGCAAGGGCGCAAATAGCGCCCCAGCGCCTGGATTTAAAGTAGAAGAGCATGGCAATCATGCCGGTAATAAAGCTGGCGGAAACACTGACCATGGCATATTCGCCATAGCCGGCATACATGATGAGATAAGCGGCAGGGATTCGGACAACCCATAATAGCAGAATATTTACGATAGTGGGATAGCGAATCTCTCCGATACCATTGATAAAGCACATAATGCCATTGAACACGGCGTAGGCCCAAGTGAATGGCAGAACAAGATAAGTATATCGCTGTGCAAAAGCCAACACGGCCGGATCACGGCTGAACAGCATCAGCAGAGGATGGCAAAAAGCAGTCACAAGTAATCCCCCTGCAAGGGTGACGATGCCGGAACAGAGCGGTATCTGCCATGCACCGCAGCATAAACGACGGTAGTTCCGGGCACCAAGGTTCTGCCCGGCAAACACAGTAGCCGCAGAAGAATAGGAAGTAATGGCAATATTGGCAATGCCGCTGACTTTACCGGCAACGGAGCATCCGGCTACGAAGGTGGATCCAAGCGTGTTATAAAGTGCCTGAAGCAGCACATGACCGACAGAATAAAGTGCGGTATTCAGTCCGAGAGGCAAGCCGATCTTTAACATTTCATGAAGAATAGGAAGGTCAAAACCATGCGCAAAAACAGGAAAATTCATGGCAGGATAAGTATGACGGATGTAGAAGATGCTGAACATCCAGGACAGAAACAGTGAGGCAGCAGTTGCGATGGCAACACCGGTGACGCCCATTCCCAAACCGGCAGTCAGTACAAGGTCCAGAACAATATTGGTAACGCAGGAAATGCCAAGAAATAACAGCGAGGAAGTACTGTTTCCCAGACCTCGTAAAATACCTGCGTTAAAGTTATATCCCATATTGCCGAGAATGCCTAACGTTGTGATACGCAAATACACAATGGCATAGGGCATGGCATCGGCAGGCACCTGCATCAGCCTGAGAAGGAACGGTCCGGCAGCTACGCCTAACAACGTAAGCGGCAGACTGGCAGCGTACAGAAAAAACACTGCGGTTTGTGCAAGCTTACGCAGTCGATCGGCATCGGAGGCACCTGCCGCTTGTGAAATCAGGATGGATATTCCGGAACCAATGCCAAGAAAGATACACAAAAGAATCTCCAGTGGCTGGGAACTTGTGGCTACAGCGGCCAAAGCGGATGCATCACAGAAATTACCGATGACCAAAGTATCAACGGTTCCGTATAACTGTTGTAAGATATTTCCGATGCAGATCGGCAATGCAAACTGTGCTGCGCGGCCTAAAATAGAACCTTGTGTCATATCGATTTTACTCATATTCATTGACAATCACCCGCTTTGTAAAAATGGTAAATATTTAAATTGTAGAATGTAAAAATTCATCAGCTTATACTGGCTTGGTTCAGACTCTATGCCAAAACTGTGTCCGGGGTTTTATGTTGAGAAAGCTTTCGATGCTGCCGGTTATATTCTCTATTGTAATATAATCATAATGTTGCGGAGTATCGGGATGTAACTTGAGCCTCTTCCGTGTGCAAATTGGAAATTGTCAGTGCATCATATCTCGAAAGCAGAAGCTTCGCATTCGGCGGCAGTACACAGTCTGACAAAAGTACATTTTTGATTTTATGCCCAGGTGCAGTAAAACCATCAATTTCAATGGGGGCAACGGATTCCACTGTGCCGTGCTCCTGTTTTTGTCCGGTCAGATGCAGCCGTTCAAAGTGGAAATCTTCAAAATAAGGCGGCTCTGGAGCAGGAATGCCATCATCATTGTATGGAACAGAATGAATGAGCAGGCGGGGGAAGGTACAGTCGCGTACAGCGACATTGCGCACATATCCACCACGTTTAGGGGTTCCTTTGATTTCAATGCCATTGGAAGAAGTAGCTATATCGCAATCCCAAATTTGCACATCTGCAACACCACCAGACATTTCACTGCCAATACAGATACCATGACCGCCGTTGCTGTGGCAGTCAAATATGCGGATATGTTTTGTAGGACGATTGATGGCGTTACCTTCAGGATTCTTACCGGATTTGATGGCAACGGAGTCATCTTCGGTTTCAAATTCCGTTGCAAATAACGTGCAGTTTGTGGAAGAATCCGGGTCCCAGCCATCGCCGTTCCAAATACCGCTGGAGCGAAGCTTGCAGTGGTCAGTCACAATGTCATCACAGTAGATCATATGGACATTCCATGCTGCGCCGTTTTGTAAAGTCAGCCCTGTAATACGAATACGGGAGCAGTTGCTTAAATTAATAAGTCGTCCGCGGACACGTCCCGGAATGGTACGGTCATTCTCACAGGTGGCAACCAGTGCAGCATTTTGGGCAAGATATTCCCTGAGATTCTCCCGTTCGATATCGATCATGCGCTCAGCCAGAACATGCCCACCGCCACTAATGGTTCCCTTCCCATAGAGTAGGATGTTTTCGCAATTTGCACCTGCGGTATGATCAAGCTGTCCGGCGTTTAAAAGACTGCGGTAACATTCCTGCTCCGTGCCTTCAAAACGGCTCCAGATACGGGGCAGATAATCTGTTGGGTCAGAACTTCCCTGTAAAACAGCATCTTTCTCCAGATACACGGCCATACAACTATGTAGATCAAGAGCTCCGGTCAGATAGATTCCGGCGGGAAAGTATACTTCGTCATTTGGTCCGCAGTCTGTAAAAGCCTGTTGGAGAGCGGCAGTATTCAGCGTTTTTCCATCACCCACGGCATTGTAGGGTTCTTCCGTTACATAGATGCGGTGCCGTGCAGGTGAGGTACAGATGCGGATACTGCCGATATTGTAGACAGTAACACAATATTCAGTATTGGGTATCAATTCTGTGAATGTATAATGTGTCCGATTTGTGTGAACAGAATGTCCACCATCGAGAGAAACTTCATATACTGTGTCGGCATTGGCATTTTCCGGCTTATTCCAGAACACAGTTGCGGTGTTGGCAGTACAGCGTGCGGATAGTAAAACGGATTCCATAAAAATCCTCCTTTTCTTTTTTACTGCTTTCATTGTAAAAAAAAGCACTGAGAATGTCTATATCAATTATTTTCATTTATGTTAAGCTCATTTATGTTAAGGTGAATTGGAAAATTAAATTCCAGTCCATTCACCCAAAAACTGGAACTTAGTATTGCAAAATATATCCTAGAAGTT
>OOCB01000496.1_pt1 | contig 63429 bp, 78 predicted proteins | sample 1671351 | NCBI WGS metagenome assembly OOCB01 (sample SAMN06348148, study PRJEB24527) | human gut metagenome | biome: human gut; feature: ankylosing spondylitis patient; material: feces | host: Homo sapiens | place: China | collected 2015-10 | reverse complement strand
CGAACACGACCGTTAAGCCCTCTAGCGCCGATGGTACTTGGACCGCAGGGTCCTGGGAGAGTAGGACGCCGCCAAGCGAAGAACCACTGCCGATGTTATTCGGTGGTGGTTTTTATTTGTTTATTTTAGGGGATGCGGAAGCATCTCTTATTTGACTTTGTAAGAATCCTCTGACACACTCTAAGGGGTACATATATCAGATATCAGGCCATGATTTGGATTGATATAACTCTAGCGAATGGGGTGTAGGACAACATGGAAATTCAGAAATTGACGGTAGATGATTTTGAACCGGCGATGGCACTCTCCGAATATGCTTTTCAAGTAGTAATGAGTGAAGAACAGAAAGAAAAACGGCGGAGTCAATTTTCGTCACAGGATATATGGGGTGTATATGAGGACGGGCAGCTAGGAGCCAAACTTCACATCATTCCTTTTCAAACCTATATTCATGGCAGATCGTTCGAGATGGGCGGTATTGCGGGTGTAGCCACCTGGCCAGAGTATAGACGCAAAGGCTGGGTAGCGGGTCTGCTGAAGCATGCGTTGGAAGAAATGAATCGTAACAAACAGAGTATATCTTTCTTGCATCCATTCTCTTTTGGCTTCTATCGAAAGTATGGATGGGAGACGTATGTTGAATTTAAACGTTATAAAGTACCTACAGCTCATTTGCCTCTGAAAAAAGCGACACCTGGAACAATTCGGCGTGGGGATCCGGGCCTCAGCATATTAAAGGAAGTATACAGTGCGTATGCTGAGCGTTATAACGGAACTCTGGTTCGGGATGATGCAAGGTGGGAGAATTCAGTTCTTGTTAATGGGACCAGCCAGAAGGCTGTATATTACGATGAAGCTGATGCAGCACAAGGTTATCTTTTATATGAGGTTAAGGAAAATAAGTTTACCATTAAAGAGATCATCTATCTGAATGAAGAGGCTAGGCAAGGGCTGTGGACCTTCATTGCTAACCATGATTCCATGATCCAGGAAGTTACGTTGCAGGCGCCTGCCAGTGATACGCTTGCCTTCCAATTGGATAACCCACGGATTCAGCAGGAGATTGTACCTTATTTTATGGCGCGTATCGTTAGTGTAGAGCAGTTTATATCCCAGTATCCCTTTGCAAGCCAGGACTCACCGGTGCAGATTGTTCTACAGGTAGAAGATGCCCACGCTCCGTGGAATGAAGGGGTATGGCAATTAAACGTGGCAATGAACGGAACAGCGTCCATATGGAAAACTTCGGAACCAATTACTGATGATCAGATCATTAAGGTGGATATTCAATCCCTTACCGCGGTCCTGATGGGATATCGCAGACCAACGGAAATGGCACGAATCGGAAGAATTCACGGACCGAACACAGCAATCAAGGCTTTGGAACAAGCGATTCCTGAACGGGAAACCTATTTGCTCGATTTCTTCTGATGACTATGCCCACTGCTCCATTTAACTCGATTAGCTTATATAGAAATACGGCGTGATTGAAAGACAAATGGACTTCTCCAGCAATTTTGGGGAGGTTTTTTTGTGTCTGGGGAATATTTCGTGTAAAATCGTAAAAAATGAATAGTGACCCCACTTGGCAAAACCACAAAATATGCTATAATGGTTATAAAGTCAAAGAAAGTCAAAGTCAACTAAAGGTTTAATACTTAAGTAGCTTTCTTTCTACAATCTGATGCATGATCGCCAATATACGGGATTCATTTCATCGGAGGATCAAGGGAATATTAAAGGACCTTCGTGCTTCCTTCGCTCTCCTGTTAACACTTGTGGAAGCAAGATTCGCTGTTTCCCTGATTGGTTAAATGGGTAGAGAAGGTGTACTCTGTGGGGGCGTGTGGGTCCTTATTGACTTAACGTTTCAGACAGTGGAGGATGATTGGATGCGTAATATCTCTGATATTATCGAACGATATCTGAAGAGTATTTTGCATGAAAGTCCCGAAGGAATGGTTGAAATTCAGCGTAATGATCTGGCAGATCAATTCTCATGTGTACCTTCCCAGATCAATTATGTCATCAGCACACGTTTTACACTCGAGAAGGGATACCTGGTAGAGAGTAAACGCGGCGGTGGTGGTTATGTTCGCATACAGCGCATTGAATTACCGGCCCAATCAGCTCTGCATAATCATTTGCACCATAGTATTGGTGAAGAGATCGGGCAGACAGCTGCCGAAGGTCTGATCTATCAACTGGAAGAAGCGCGCTTCTTGAACAAACGGGAAGCCGGGTTGATGCGAGCTGCAGTATCTAGAGAGGTTATATTGGTCAAACTTCCTTACCGGGATCAAATTCGTGCCAGAATGTTGAAGGCGATGTTAATATCTTTGCTCGGTAAATGAAAACTATCGGGGTCAAAGGAGGTACATCAATATGCTGTGCCAAGAATGCAATAAACGTCCGGCGACACTTCATTTTACGAAGATCGTAAATGGAGAGAAGACGGAATTCCATATTTGTGAGTCATGTGCCCGTGAAAAAGGGGAAATGATCCCTGGAACAGCAGGTGGGTTTTCCATTCACAACTTGTTGTCCGGATTGCTTGATTTTGATCCAGCCGGCAAAAGTGGATCGGCAGGAACACCACCTGCAAAAGCTCTTCAATGTGAAGAGTGTGGTATGACGTACGCACAATTTAGTAAGATAGGCCGGTTCGGCTGCAGTTCATGTTATAAATATTTTGACAGTCGTCTGGATCCTTTGTTCAAGCGGGTTCATGGTAATACGTCCCATGTAGGCAAAGTGCCTGCACGAGCTGGTGGTCGCATCAAGGTGAAACGGCAAATTGCTGATCTGAAGCGTGAGCTACAAGAGAGCATCGCACAAGAGGAATTTGAAGAGGCGGCTCAGATCCGTGACCAGATCAGAGGACTTGAAAAAGGAATAGCTCAGGAGTAAAGTTTGTCATTAGTAGGAGGGATGCGTAATGCCTAATCTGCGCTTTACAGAGAAGGCGCTCAGCGACTGGATGCGCAGTGATGCGGCTGATTCCGAAATTGTCATTAGCAGCCGTGTCCGGATTGCACGCAACCTTCAGCATGTTCCGTTTCCGATGCTGGCTTCCAATGAGCAATCGGAAGAGGTGCTGAATAAGCTGAGCGAAGTACTTCAATACGATGACGTTCATGCCTTTGGGGATTTTCATACGTTGGATCTGATCGATATTGACGAACTCGACAAACGGGTGCTGGTGGAGAAACATCTCATCAGTCCAAGTCTTGCGAATGAATCCAGGAATGGTGCGGTTATTCTCAGTGAGGATGAGTCTGTCAGTATTATGATTAATGAAGAGGATCATCTTCGTATCCAGTGCCTCTATCCGGGGTTTCAGGTGAAAGAAGCCTGGGAGAAAGCTTCCGCAATAGATGATGCTTTTGAAGCGCACGTGGATTATGCTTTTGATGATCGCAGAGGATACTTAACCAGCTGCCCTACCAATGTAGGTACAGGCGTCAGAGCATCGGTCATGATGCACTTGCCTGCCCTGGTGATGACACAACAGATTGGCCGTATTCTAACCGCAGTTTCCCAAGTGGGATTGACGGTAAGAGGGATATACGGTGAAGGTAGCGAGGCGATGGGTAACCTGTTCCAGATCTCGAACCAGATTACTTTGGGACAGACCGAACAGGAAGTCATCGAGAACCTGCATGGTGTTGTGTTACAGATGATTGGTCATGAACGTACAGCGAGAGAACGGTTAATTACCGACTCCAGACTTCGGATTACGGATCGGGTCATGCGTTCTTATGGCATATTGTCTCATGCAGCTATTGTTGATTCCAAGGAAGCTGCACAGCGCTTATCGGATGTACGCCTTGGCGTGGATCTCGGATTGTTGGATGGACTGTCCATCACGGTAATGAATGAATTGAATGTGATGACACAGCCGGGATTTTTGCAGAAAACATTCGGGGAAGATATGCGCACAGATGAGCGTGACATATACCGTGCTCAGTTGATTCGTGATACGATCAATGCAGCGAAGCAGTCCTAGTTTAGCCTGATATAGTATTGAATTATGGTTTCATGCCGCATTGCGGCTTTTATATAATAAGGCATGTACAAATGCCGAATGACTTTATTCGCAGCATGGCTGCAAACAAAAATGATATGAAGAATACGACGGTTATTTCATTATATGACCCTCGTTTTATCCAAAACCATGGAGGTGCAGGAGATATGATGTTTGGAAGATTTACGGAACGGGCCCAAAAGGTGCTCGCACTCGCGCAGGAAGAAGCTGTCCGTCTCGGTCATAATAACATCGGTACTGAGCATATTTTGCTCGGCCTCATTCGTGAAGGCGAAGGCATCGCAGCCAAAGCACTGATCGGCCTGGGACTCGGATTGGAAAAAATTCAGGATGAAGTAGAAACGCTAATTGGCCGTGGCCAAGAGCAACCTACCAACATTGCATATACGCCACGTGCGAAAAAAGTAATTGAACTGTCTATGGATGAAGCTCGTAAATTGGGCCACACTTATGTAGGCACAGAGCATATCCTGCTCGGATTGATTCGTGAAGGCGAAGGTGTTGCAGCACGTGTGCTCAATAACCTGGGAATTAGCCTGAACAAAGCACGTCAACAAGTGCTGCAATTGCTTGGTAGCAGTGAAGCTGTATCCAGCCATAATGGCACACCTGCCAATGTCAGCACACCAACGCTGGACAGTCTGGCACGTGACCTCACGGCATACGCCAGAGAGAATAACCTTGACCCGGTTATTGGACGTAGCAAAGAAATTGAACGTGTCATCCAGGTGCTCAGCCGTCGTACGAAGAACAACCCGGTATTGATCGGTGAGCCAGGTGTAGGTAAAACAGCGATTGCTGAAGGCCTTGCACAAAAAATCATTGCAAATGAGATTCCGGAAACATTGCGCGACAAACGGGTAATGACCCTGGATATGGGTTCAGTAGTCGCTGGAACCAAATATCGTGGTGAGTTTGAAGATCGTCTGAAAAAAATCATGGATGAGATTCGCCAAGCAGGTAACATTGTCCTGTTTATCGACGAATTGCATACCTTGATTGGCGCAGGCGGAGCTGAAGGTGCCATCGATGCTTCTAACATTTTGAAACCGGCTCTGGCCCGTGGAGAATTGCAGTGCATTGGTGCAACAACGCTGGATGAGTATCGTAAATACATCGAGAAGGATGCAGCGCTTGAGCGTCGTTTCCAACCGATTACTGTAGATCAGCCTTCTCCGGAAGAAGCGATTCAAATCTTGCACGGCTTGCGTGACCGTTATGAGGCGCATCACCGCGTGAAAATTACGGACGAAGCAATTGTGCAGGCGGTTAAACTGTCTGACCGTTACATTACAGACCGTTTCCTGCCAGATAAAGCGATTGACCTGATTGATGAAGCGGGTTCCAAAGTAAGATTGAACTCTTACACGATCCCACCAAACCTGAAACAACTGGAAAGCCGTCTGGAAGATATCCGTAAGGAAAAAGACGCTGCAGTTCAAAGTCAGGAGTTCGAAAAAGCAGCAGCTCTGCGTGATACGGAACAAAAAATCCGTGAAGAGCTGGATGTAACGAAGAACCAGTGGAAAGAGAAACAAGGTCGCACCGATTCCGAGGTTACTCCTGAGGATATCGCACAAGTGGTAGCCAGCTGGACTGGAATCCCTGTGAACCAACTGAAAGAAGAAGAGACACAACGTCTGATGAATCTGGAGTCTATTCTACATGAACGTGTCATCGGTCAGGATGAGGCAGTGAAGTCTGTCAGCCGTGCGGTTCGTCGTGCTCGTGCGGGACTTAAAGATCCAAAACGTCCGATGGGTTCATTCATTTTCCTCGGCCCTACAGGGGTAGGTAAAACAGAACTTGCTCGTGCTCTGGCTGAAGCGATGTTCGGCGATGAAAATGCAGTAATCCGGATTGATATGTCCGAGTATGGTGAGAAGCACTCGACTTCCCGACTTGTCGGAGCGCCTCCAGGATATGTTGGGTACGAAGAAGGTGGCCAGCTGACAGAGAAAGTTCGTCGTAAACCATATTCCGTAGTCCTGCTCGATGAAATCGAGAAAGCACATCCAGAAGTATTCAATATCTTGTTACAAGTGCTTGAGGATGGTCGTCTGACGGATTCCAAAGGTCGCGTCGTTGACTTCCGCAATACGCTGATCATTCTAACATCCAACGTGGGTGCCGAAGCGATCAAACGTAACTCTACACTGGGCTTCACTGCAGTTGTAGATGCAGGAGCAGATTATGACAACATGAAGGGGAAAGTGATGGATGAGCTGAAGAAAAGCTTCCGTCCAGAGTTCCTTAACCGGATTGATGAAATTATCGTGTTCCACTCACTTGAAGAAAAACACATCGCTGAAATTGTTACGCTTATGAGTGAAGAACTTCGTAAACGACTGCTCGAACATGAGGTCGATTTCGAACTCACTGACAATGCCAAGTCTTTCCTTGCGAAGTCAGGCTTTGATCCAGCTTACGGTGCGCGTCCGCTTCGTCGGGCAATCCAGAAGCATATCGAGGACAAATTGTCCGAAGAGTTGCTCACAGGTAACGTAACCAAAGGGGATTCATTGCTCATCGACGAAGAGAACGGTGCACTGTCTGTTACGAAAAAAGACGTGGTCGTTCCGTCCAATGAGGAAATCGAAACTAAATAATATTTAGCAAGCTTTGGAGTTAAACTTCAGCTTGTATTGATCCATAATCCTTAATCAAATCCTTCCCGGCTTCGGCCGGGGAGGATTTTTTGCACTTTGGACAGAAGACGGACATGATTATGTCAGGAACATGTGTAAAGTTTGCGATAATCCTTTACGAAAAATCTCAAACAATGGTAAACTTTTAGTAACCCTGCACGTCAGGGAGTTTGGGTGAAATTCGTCGAATAATGCAAAATGCTGTTATAAAATTAAATTATAGGAGTGCTGAAGTGGCCAAAGTTAAAACCAAGTTTCAATGTACGGAATGCGGCTATGAAGCCCCCAAGTGGTACGGTAAGTGTCCGGGTTGTCAGTCATGGAATTCAATGGTGGAAGAAACAGAGACGGTGGTCAAAACACAAGGGAGAAATTCTCCTCTGTTTGACAGTAAAGATAAACCGCTTCCTATCATAGATATAGATAGCGGTCAGGAACCGCGTGTACAGACTGGAATCGGAGAGTTGAACCGGGTGTTGGGTGGCGGAATTGTTCCAGGTTCCCTCGTTCTGGTGGGCGGAGATCCAGGTATCGGTAAATCAACGTTGATGTTGCAGACGTCCCATGCGTTGACGCACTCGGGTTTGCGTGTTTTATATGTATCGGGAGAGGAATCAGTCAAGCAAACCAAATTGCGGGCGGACCGTCTCGGGGCACTCTCTGCCGAGTTGTATGTACTGTGTGAAACCAATATGGAACGTGTAGAGGAAGCGGTGGATCAGATCCAGCCGCATTTTCTTGTCATCGACTCCATTCAGACGGTATATCTTCCCGAAGTTACCAGTGCGCCGGGTAGTGTAGCACAGGTAAGGGAATGTACGTCAAGGTTCATGCGGATTGCCAAAGGCAGAGGCATTGCAACGGTTCTTGTGGGGCATGTTACCAAAGAAGGTGCCATTGCCGGTCCACGTATGTTAGAACATATGGTGGATTGCGTGCTTTATTTTGAAGGAGAACGGCATCATACGTATCGCCTGTTGCGTGCGGTGAAGAACCGTTTTGGTTCCACCAATGAAATTGGTATTTTTGAAATGGGCGAAGATGGACTTCGTGAAGTGGGCAATCCGTCCGAACTCTTTTTGTCGGAACGTCCACTGGGTGTAGCAGGTTCAACGGTAGTTGCCAGTATGGAGGGGACACGTCCTCTGCTCGTGGAATTGCAGGCGTTGATCTCGACGACCCATTTTCCTTCTCCCCGCCGTATGGCAACAGGGGTAGATCTCCATCGATTAAATCTGATCATTGCAGTGCTGGAGAAACGGATGGGGATGTTTTTACAGACCCAGGATGCGTATCTGAACGTGGCTGGTGGAGTACGGTTGGATGAGCCCGCTGTAGATTTGGCGGTTGCTGTCAGCATTGCATCCAGTTTGAGAGATGTACCGACCAAGCCGGACGACGTCATCTTTGGCGAGATCGGTCTGACAGGTGAAGTTCGAGCCGTATCACGGGCCGAACAACGAGTGAAGGAAGCCGCAAAGCTGGGCTTCAAACGAGTCATTTTACCAGAAAAAAGCTTAAAGGGCTGGAAACATCCTCGCGGGATACAACTGATCGGTGTGAATACCGTGGCAGATGCACTAGCGGTTGCTTTAGATTAGGGGGCATAACAAGATGAAAGATATGAGCCAACTGGATAATATGAATGAATTGTTAAGGCTGATCGCACCAGGTACACCTTTCCGCGAAGGTCTGGAAAATGTGCTGCGCGCCAAGACGGGCGCACTGCTTGTTGTAGGATACAGCCCTGAAGTAATGGAAGTGGTGGATGGGGGATTCTCGATTAACTGTGATTTCTCCCCGAACTATCTGTATGAACTCGCCAAGATGGATGGTGCCATTATTCTTAGCGAGGATTTGAAGCGTATTCTTTACGCCAATACCCAGTTAATCCCGGACTCTTCGATCTCTTCATCAGAGACGGGGATTCGTCACCGGACGGCAGAGCGTGTAGCAAAGCAAACGGGTAAATTGGTCGTATCCATATCACAGCGCCGGAATATCATTACTTTGTATCAGGGAACACTTCGTTATTCCCTCAAGGAAATCGGGGTTATTTTGACCAAAGCGAATCAAGCGATTCAAACCCTGGAGAAATACAAAGCGGTATTAACACAGTCCCTTACGAATCTGAGTGCCTCTGAATTTGAGGAGCTGGTGACGATTCCTGAAGTGGTTAATGTGATTCAGCGTACCGAAATGGTGATGCGGATCAAAACGGAAATCAAACGATACATTCATGAACTCGGGAATGAGGGACGACTCATTTCCATGCAAATGGAAGAACTCGTGGGTACAACGGAAGAAGAAGCCTGGTTATTGTATAAAGACTATGCCCGTGACGACAGTGATGACAAAATCCGTGAAATTATCGTGGGACTGAAAAGATTGTCGGACGATGAGTTGCTGGATGCACATCATATTGTCCGTCTGCTCGGCTATCCTTCATCAGCGGCTACTTCAGAGGATTCGGTTGCCCCTCGTGGATTCCGGGTATTAAATAAGATCCCCCGCCTGCCCAATGTCATTATCCATAATCTGGTGGATCAATTCGAACAATTGCCTCATGTTATTATGGCTACAATTGAAGAACTGGACGAAGTGGACGGTATTGGTGAAGTTCGTGCCCGGACCATTAAGGAAGGCCTCAAACGTTTGCAGGAGCAAATGTTTATCGACAGACAGATGTAAGGGTTTGCCTATATAAAGGCTTGAAATGGATGAGGTGAAACAACGATGCTAACCAGATTCATTCCGAATCTCTTTACCCTGGGTAATCTGTTTCTTGGAATGATGGCAATTTTGCTTGCGATTGATGGAAATTACAGTTTGGCTGCCATTATGGTCATTGTAGCGATGCTGCTGGATGGTCTGGATGGCCGAGTGGCACGTGCACTCAATGCCCAAAGTGAATTCGGCAAGGAACTGGATTCCTTGTCTGACATGGTTTCCTTTGGTGCAGCACCAGCCCTGATCATATTTATGGTGTCGTTTCAAGATTCAATGCCGATCCTCGCCTGGATCGCAACAGCGGCTTTTCCGATCTGCGGAGCCATTCGTCTGGCTCGGTTTAATGTTCGTCCGGGAATCCCCGGGTACTTCACAGGTCTGCCGATTCCGGCAGCCGGCGGGGTGCTGGCTACACTGTCCTTGTTCAATAAGGATATTGGCCCGGTTAGCATGATGATTGCTACATTGCTGTTATCGTATCTGATGGTGAGTTCGCTTAAATATCCCAATTTCAAAAAGGTCGGTTTGCCACGCAAGGCAATCTGGATTGCGCCATGGGTTGTGTTATTTGCCATAGCTGTAGCCGTTATTTTCCCAGAGCAGTTATCCAAGTTGATCTTTATTCCGCTGGTGTTATACGCCTTGTATGGAATGAAGCATAATGTGCGAACAGCGGCCTCGCGTAGTCGGGCGAAAAAGCGCAAGGATGAGAAATCTTCCCGTCCTTCCGATCGTTAAGTCTCCTTGGGGACAGACACTATACAAAGAAAGCACGTACTCTCCTGAACTGGAGAATGCGTGCTTTTTGTTTATTGAGATCTATTTACGGTAAAAGAAACCCTTACGGACGACATACATATCTTCTTACGACAGATTAAACATCCCTAACGTTGAACACTTCTGTGATTCGTGATTTACGACCTCTTCCATGTTAATGTCCAGCAGATTGCAGAGAGCCGACATGTAGAACAGGTTCCGCCCTAGCTCAGAGCTGATGACCTCTCTGCAGTTCTCACACAACTCACCTTCCACATGCGTTTCCAGCAGGCCCTTGGTTTGAGCGATATCGCTCTCCGGGGCATATTTCTGCTTGGTGGCGTGCAGCTCGATGCAGCCGCATTCGGTAATGGCTTTGGACACGGCACGGTTAACAGACGCTCCGGCTTGTCCCGTTTTGGACAGTACATCAATCAGGCTGCGATGACGCAACAACAGTTCAGAAACTTGATCCTGGAAAGCCTGTAAACTTAGCGTACTCATTTTGCCACTCACCTCGGGATATGAATTGAATTCATTATATGCCAATAATTTACCTACTTTCAACTGACGATTGCAACATTTCCAAAAAGTTCTTCCAGATGGGATTAGCAATTCAGGAATTGGATCATACTGGATATAAAGATCAAGATACATTGAAGGAGGTGCAGGGACTAATGTGGAAAAAAGGCATTTTAACTTTTACAGGATTGTGCGGTGCATGGTTCGGCTACACGGCATATCATCTGGCAGGAAAATCGGTCCCATGGATGGCGGAGTGGATTCAGTCAGCAGGATTACTGGGAGCTGGTATATCGACGCTGCTGGGAGCTGTAATGTTTATGGCTGTATGTAATATTGGTGGAACATTGATGGCAGACAGGCTGCATAGTGGAATTGATTCATTGGCAAAAGTACCTATGAACGAATTGGCTGCAGGTGCTGCAGGTACCGTTGCAGGATTGCTCGTGGCCTTGTTACTTTACCCTGTTGTGGGATGGATGGGGACGGCAGGAGAAGTGCTACAAGTGGCGCTGACGGTGATTAGTGCTTATTCCGGTTATACCCTTGCCATGGCGAAGAAAGACGATCTGGGGGCCTTCTGGATGTCTGGACGATGGGGTCATCCCGAGGTGGACGAGGACAGACGGATGGAAGAACATAAAATTCTGGATACCAGTGTTATTATCGATGGGCGTATCGCTGATATATGCAAAACCGGATTTATTGAAGGTACGATCGTAATTCCGGAATTTGTTCTGGAGGAGTTACAGCATATTGCTGATTCATCGGATCTGCTCAAGCGGAATAGAGGACGGCGTGGACTGGACATTTTGAACAAAATCCAGAAGGAACTTGATGTAAAAGTCCTGATTTACGAGGGGGATTTCGAGGAAATCTCCGAGGTGGACAGCAAACTGGTTAAACTGGCTAAAGTGCTTCAGGGCAAAGTGGTCACCAATGACTTTAACCTGAACAAAGTGTGCGAACTCCAAGGTGTATCTGTGTTGAACATTAATGATCTCGCCAATGCGGTTAAGCCGGTTGTTCTGCCAGGTGAGGAGATCATGGTGCAGATCATCAAGGATGGCAAGGAGCATGGTCAAGGTGTAGCCTATCTGGATGATGGCACAATGATCGTTGTGGAGGGCGGACGCGAGTATATCGGCATGATGATGGAAGTGCTGGTGACCAGTGTGTTGCAGACTTCAGCGGGACGAATGATTTTTGCCAAGCCGAAACTGTTGGAAAAAGCCCAATAAAGCGGTATGATGGGTAGTGTATCGTTGAATGATATTGTATATCTTTGGGCGATAAACTGACAGACAAGGCAGGGATTGCGGCATGGATAAAGGGTGGGGCGTTGTCATTGTGGCAGCAGGTCGCGGAACCCGGATGGGGACGACCGAGAGCAAACAGTTTCTGTTGCTACAGGACAAGCCCGTTTTCATACATACGCTTGAGGTATTTGCTGTGCTGGACGAGATCCGCGAGATGGTGCTGGTCACAGGAACCGCAGATGTTGAACGCTGCCAGGATTGGGTAAAAGAATACCAACTGGATTCACGTGTCCGTGTTATCCCCGGAGGGAAAGAGAGACAACATTCTGTCCATAAAGGCCTTGAGGCACTTGGGACGGATTGGGTTCTCGTTCACGACGGGGTACGTCCTTTTGTGAACCATGAGCAGATCAAGGGATGCATGGCGGCCGCCATAGCCGGTGGTGGAGCAGCTGTACTGGCGGTTCCCGTGAAGGATACGATCAAACAAGTGAATGCGGAAGGAGTCGTTACGGCGACGCCAGACCGCAGCAGTCTGTGGAGCATTCAAACCCCGCAGGCTTTTCGTCTTTCTTCCCTGCTCTCCGCCTACGAATCAGCTGAGCAGGACGGATTTCTGGGAACAGATGATGCCATGCTGGCTGAACGTCAGGGAATGTCGGTCAAGGTTGTGGAAGGCAATTATACCAATATCAAATTAACAACGCCGGAAGATTTGAAATATGCTGCGTTTTTGCTGGGGGGAGAGAAGAAGCGATGATACGTGTAGGACAGGGATTTGATGTACATCAGCTGGTAGAGGGACGCCCGTGTATTATTGGCGGAGTAACGATTCCTTATGAAAAAGGTCTGCTGGGTCACTCGGACGCAGACGTGCTGTTGCACGCGATCAGTGATGCCATTTTGGGTGCACTGGCACTGGGGGATATTGGAAAGCACTTCCCGGATACCGATCCGGAATTCAAAGATGCCGACAGCCTGAAATTGCTGGAGCATGTATGGCAGCTTGTGAAGGATCGCGGGTATAAGCTAGGGAATATCGATTCAACGATTATTGCCCAGAAGCCAAAGATGGCTCCTTATATCCCACAGATGGCTGAGGTTATTGCCAAGGCACTGGAAGCGGATGTAACACAGGTGAACGTGAAAGCAACAACGACAGAGCAACTGGGATTCCCGGGACGGGGAGAGGGCATTGCCGCTCAATCCGTTGTTTGCCTTGTACGTGTGTGATATCATCAATCAATTAGTGACGGAGGGGATCATATGAGCACGGATATTCGTGTGCGTTACGCGCCGAGCCCAACGGGACACCTGCATATCGGGAATGCCCGTACGGCGTTGTTTAACTATTTATATGCCAAACATAATAACGGTAAATTCATTATTCGTATTGAAGATACGGACGTGAAACGGAATATTGCCGGTGGTGAAGAAAGCCAACTGAAGTACCTGAAGTGGCTCGGAATTGAGTGGGACGAAAGTATTGACGTGGGCGGAGAATACGGACCATACCGTCAAACGGAACGTCTGGACCTCTATCGTAAATATACGCAGGAATTGCTGGATAAAGGTCTGGCTTACCGTTGCTTCTGCACGGAAGAAGAATTGGAGCAAGAGCGCGAGGAACAGTCAGCACGTGGAGAAACACCCCGTTATTCTGGCAAACACCGTGACCTGACTCCAGAGCAAATTAGTGCGTTTGAAGCGGAAGGCCGCGTAGCAAGTATTCGTTTCCGTGTGCCGGAAGAGCGCACATATACGTTTGATGATATGGTTAAAGGCACAATCTCGTTCAACAGCAAGGAATCCGGTGACTTCGTCATTGTGAAAAAAGACGGCATTCCCACATACAACTATGCCGTTGCTGTGGATGATCACTTGATGAAGATCTCCCACGTCCTGCGTGGGGAAGATCACATCTCGAACACGCCGCGTCAACTCATGATCTATGAAGCGCTTGGCTGGGAGCCACCGCAATTCGGTCATATGACGCTGATCGTGAATGAAAATCACAAGAAGCTGAGTAAACGGGATGAGTCCGTTATCCAGTTTATTGAGCAATATGATCAGCTCGGCTATTTGCCTGAAGCGATGTTTAACTTTATTTCCTTACTCGGCTGGTCGCCGGAAGGGGAAGAAGAGATCTTCTCGCAAGAGCAACTGATCTCCATTTTTGATACGAAACGTCTGTCCAAGAGCCCTGCGGTATTTGATACCCACAAGCTGGCGCACTTGAACAACCACTATATCAAACATGCTGACCCGGAACGTATTGCCGAAATGGCCATTCCGCATCTGCAAAAGGCTGGACGTATTTCTTCCGAGCTGTCTGCTGAACAAAAAGAATGGGCTTATACGCTGGTACACCTGTACCAGGAGCAGATGAATTCTGCCTCCGATATTGTCGAATTGTCAGAAGTATTCTTCCGTTCCAATCTGGAGCTTGAAAGTGAAGGAGAAGCAGTGCTTGCGGAGGAGCAGGTGCCAACTGTACTGAAGGCATTTGCGGATAAAGTACAGGCGAGCGAAGAGTTTACTCCAAGCAAAATGGCTACATTGATCAAGGAAGTACAGAAAGAAACCGGCTTTAAGGGCAAACAGCTCTTTATGCCAATTCGTGTAGCCTTGACTGGACAGACGCATGGACGGGATCTGAACCAAACGATCGTGCTTCTGGGTCGTGATACGGTGATCGAACGTTTGCTTGCACAAGTAAAATAATCTTAGTCGAAGACATTCCGTTTATTTGGAATCTGAACACAGTCCTACGATGGATAGATTACGTAGGAGGCTGTTGTCAGTCTGAGGCCTTTTCGCTATAATAACAACACAACGAATAATTGATATGATTTATCTAATAGAACAGCAAAGATCGGGAGGAGTAGACTGACCCGGACAGATTCAGAGAGGATGGTCCCGTAGCAAAGAGAGATTTCTTTGGATGCGGTGGCTGTGAACCATCCACTGTCCATCAGTCGAAATGCGCCCGTGAGCTGCACAGCCGAATCCGGCCCCGCCTTTGTCGATCATGACATGGGAAAACGTTAGGATAGGTTGTGACGATTGGTTTCCGTTACCAAACCGCTTGAGGGCTCATTCTATTTAAGAATGGACCGAGCAGAGTGGGACCGCGATAAACGCCTCTGCAGCTAAATGCTGCAGGGGCGTTTTTTTGTTTAGGCGAGTGTGCAGTACACTACCAAGGAACGCGCCGTCCGGTAAGCCGGAGGACGGGAACCTGAACAAGAGGGGAACGAGCATGTTCAAGAAGATCAGATCAGATATCCAGGCGGTGTTTGAAAACGATCCGGCGGCCCGAGGTTGGTTTGAGGTGGTATTCACCTACTCAGGGCTGCATGCGATATGGGCACACCGGATCGCTCATTTTTTATACAAGCGAAGATGGTTCTCGGTTGCCCGGTTCATTTCGCAGGTTAGCCGTTTTATGACAGGAATCGAGATACATCCTGGAGCTACGATCGGAAATCGGTTGTTTATTGACCACGGAATGGGCGTCGTTATTGGAGAAACATGTGAGATTGGCGATGATGTCGTTATCTATCAGGGGGTTACCCTGGGCGGAACAGGGAAAGAAAAAGGGAAGAGACATCCGACCATTGGTAATAATGTGGTTATCTCATCCGGAGCCAAGGTGTTGGGTTCATTTAGTGTGGGGGATCAATGTAACATTGGTGCGAACTCCGTTGTGCTTAAGGAGGTCCCTTCCAATAGTACCGTAGTAGGTATACCGGGCAGAATTGTTAAACAGGATGGCCGACGGGTAGATCGCCTCAGTCAGCAATTGCCCGATCCGGTCGTTGACTCCTTGCGCGGTATGCAAAAAGAACTCGAACGATTGCAGGAAGAAGTACGTACACTGCAAAATGCCCGTGAAAATGAGACTGTGCGTGATACGTGATACAATAAATAAAGGCAGTATAGGATGAAAGGATAAGTGACCATGACGCTTCAGATTTATAATACGATGAGTCGTACCAAAGAGAAATTTGTTCCCCAAGAGCCAGGGAAAGTGAAAATGTATGTCTGCGGACCAACGGTATATGACTACATTCATATCGGGAATGCACGCCCGGTTATCTTTTTCGACACGGTTCGTGGATACCTGGAACAGACAGGACATGATGTGAACTATGTGGTGAACTTCACGGATGTGGACGATAAGTTGATTCGCAAAGCAGAACAACTTGGAACAGACGTTCCTCACGTGGCTGAGAAATTTATAGCTGCCTATTATGAAGACATTGAGGGATTGGGTATTCCCAAGGCAAGCAGCAATCCGAGAGTAACGGAAAACATGCCGCTGATCATTGATTTTATCCGTGAGCTGGTTGAAAAAGGATTTGCGTATGAAAATGGCGGTGACGTCTATTATCGCACAGGCAAATTCAGCGAATATGGCAAACTTTCGAAACAAAACCTGCAGGAGCTGCAATTTGGAATCCGTGTGGGTGTGGACGAGCGCAAAGAGCATCCCGAAGATTTTGTGCTCTGGAAGGCTGCCAAACCAGGTGAGATCTATTGGTCCAGTCCTTGGGGCGATGGTCGACCAGGCTGGCATATTGAGTGCTCCGCCATGGCTAGGGAGTACCTTGGGGATACACTGGACATTCACGGGGGCGGACAGGATTTGCAGTTCCCGCACCATGAGTGCGAATGCGCCCAATCCGAGGTATTAACAGGTAAACCACTTGCGAACTACTGGATGCATAATGGATTCATCCGGATTGATAACGAGAAGATGTCGAAATCACTCGGTAATGGTGTTCTGGTTAAAGACTTGCGGAATCAATATAAACGCGAAGCGATTCGTTATTTCATGTTGTCTACCCACTATCGCAATCCATTGAACTTCACGGATGATACGATGGAGCAGGCACAGAACAGTGTGGACCGGATTGCAAATGCGGTAGGTAACCTGAACCATCGTCTGAATGCAGTAACTGTTGATCAGGACATCACAGCAGAGTTTGCGGCAAGACTCGACCAAATTCGTCAGCAGTATCACGAGAAGATGCAGGATGATTTCAATACTCCTGATGCAATTACTGCGATGTTTGAGTGGGCAGGGGAAGCCAACCAACTGTTGCAACAAGAAGTGGTTAATGCGGCAGACATTCGCGCACTCCTCGAGTTGTTCAGTGAATTGAATGCTGTACTGCGCATTTATACTGACGCAGAGCCAGAACTTCTGGATGAGGAAGTAGAACGTCTGATTGAAGAGCGTGTAGAAGCGCGCAAGTCCAAAAACTGGGCAAGAGCGGATGAAATTCGCGATGAATTGTCTGCACGTGGCATTCTGCTTGAAGATACGGCGCAGGGCATGAGATGGCGGCGCAAATGAGCGAAGGACATCCAAATACACCAAAACAACAGGACCAGGTCACAGAGGGAGGGTGGTTCCCTTATCCTCCTTCCAGACCTGCGAGGTTGATTCCACCTATTGCACTGGCCTATATTGGTGATGCGGTATATGAGGTAGCTGTTCGTCAATATCTGTTGTCGAAGGCAAACATGCGTCCCAATCATTTGCACCGTAGTGCAACCGGGTTGGTATCAGCGAAGGCACAGAGCCGCATACTTACAACGATTGAGGATGAACTGACAGAGGAAGAACGGGATATCGTCCGGCAAGGGCGGAATGCCAAGTCGGGTAGTGTACCCAAAAATGCAGATGTATTGGAGTACAGACATGCTACGGCTTTTGAATGTCTCATTGGTTACCTCTATAGCAGTGGTCATCATGATCGCATGATTGAACTGATTGGGCTTGGCATTGAGCACGCGGAACAACAATCGCCATCGCCGACAAAAAAATAGAAATTTCAACAAAACAATGCATTACAGAGAGGATCGAACAACGATGGAAGAAGAATGGATCGCCGGTAAACACTCCGTGACGGAGGCGCTGCGTTCAGGCCGGACCATTAATAAAATATGGATTGCCGATACAGCACAGAAACATCTGACTCAACCTATTATCTCGGAAGCTAAAAAACTAGGTATTGTCATTCAACACGTGGACAAGCGTAAGCTGGATCAAACGGTACCAGGCATTCAGCATCAGGGGGTAGTTGCTCAAGCAGCACCTTACGCTTATGTGGAGGTAGAAGACATTCTTGCCGCAGCAAAAGCGAAGAATGAGCATCCTTTCCTGATTCTGCTGGATGAGATTGAAGATCCTCATAACCTGGGGTCTATTTTGCGGACAGCAGATTGCACGGGTGCGCATGGCGTCATTGTACCGAAACGTCGCTCGGCAGCGGTAACCGTGACAGTATCCAAAACATCAGCAGGTGCTGTGGAGTACGTGCCAGTGGCTCGTGTAAGTAATCTTGGTCAGACCATCGATCGCCTCAAAGAGGAAGGTGTATGGGTTGTAGGGACAGATGTCACCGCTCACGAAGGTGTCTTTGGTAATGGAGTCTTTACTGGCCCTGTGGCATTGGTAATCGGAAATGAGAACAAGGGGATGGGACGACTTATTCGTGAGAAATGCGATGTGCTTATCAAATTACCAATGCAAGGTCAGATTAATTCCCTGAATGCTTCCGTGGCAGCGGGGGTTGTCATGTACGAAGTGCTCCGCTCGCGTCAAGCGCAGGAATAGAAGGTATGGCTGATTCCCGTGATGTGCTTCTTGTAGACGGGTACAACATGATTGGCGACTGGCCGGAATTAACCAAACTGGCGGAAAGTGGGCTCGAAGAGGCACGTAACAGGCTTCTCTTTCGTCTTGCAGACTACCAGGCTTTCTCCGGCCGTCGAGTCATTGTTGTGTTTGACGCCTACCTCGTGCCTGGACTCGGTAAATCCTTTACTCAGAGCAAAGTGCAGATCTATTTTACAAAGGAAAAAGAGACGGCAGACGAATGCATTGAGAGACTCGTTCGGGAACTAAGCATGCGAAGACGCCAAATCTATGTGGCTACGAGCGATATGGTAGAGCAACATGTCATTTTTGGACAGGGAGCGCTACGTGTATCTGCAAGGGAGTTGCTAATTGAAGTTGAGCAGAACGAAAAAGAATTAAAAAAACGACTGGAAGAAGATCAGGCGAAGACCACGCGTAACACACTCGGGGGTAAGTTAAGTCCCGATGTATTGAAAGAGTTTGAGCGATGGCGCCGGGAATAACAGCACGTTTTTACAAAATTTAGAATATTGAAACTCTTGACATTTATGTTATTGATGTTCTTTTTTAGGCAGAGCGTGGTTGACGGTGTGAGGTACCATCATATATACTGATCCTATATTTCATAGAGTAGAGTAACGGGGTACCTTGCGTTGCAGCCGGAGGGATTGTCTGTGAGTGTCGACCTCAAAGATATCATGTTATCTAAGTATGATTACCAAAGTGACGAAGACATTGTCGAAGCTTTCCGTGAAGGCGAAAGCGAAGCGTTAGAGTTTCTAATTAACAAATATCGTAACTTTGTACGCGCCAAGGCAAGATCTTATTTTCTGATTGGGGCAGACCGGGAAGATATTATTCAAGAAGGAATGATTGGCCTCTACAAATCCATTCGAGATTTCAAAGGGGACAAACTGGCTTCGTTCAAGGCTTTTGCCGAACTGTGTATTACAAGACAGATCATCACGGCGATTAAGACAGCAACACGTCAGAAGCATATTCCGCTTAATTCTTATGTATCTCTGGACAAGCCTATTTATGACGAAGAGTCTGATCGTACGTTACTCGATGTGATTTGTGGAACCCAGGTCAGTGATCCGGAAGAACTTATCATCAATCAGGAAGAGTTTGTGGGCCTGGAAGATAAAATGTCCGAGATTCTGAGTGATCTGGAACGTAAAGTATTGATGTTGTATCTGGACGGGAGATCTTATCAAGAGATTGCAGTAGATTTGGACAGACATGTGAAGTCCATTGATAATGCACTTCAGCGCGTCAAGCGCAAACTTGAAAAGTACCTGGAAGTTCGAGATAATTAAACACATGTTGTCGTTGACGGAAAAGGCTCGGTGTTTGAGTCTTTTTTTAGTGTCTCAAGTTTATAAAATCTAAGAATGTTTATACTAGTAATCGCTCGGTCCAAGCAGGAGAAGAGAAAAACAGAGATGAGAAACGAATGTACGTTATACGGAAGTAATACCCAATGAATGAAAGACTATTCTTTCATTGACATGGTTATACCCTTGTGATAAAGTGTTTTAGGTAGGCCTAAATTTATGGCTTTTTTTCAGGATCAATTTAGAGACTCTGCTTGAATGTGGAAGTCTTCGGGAGGTGTACATCATGCGGGTAATTATTACTTTGGCTTGTACTAACTGCAAACAAAGAAATTACACTACGACAAAAAACAAGCGTAATCACCCCGACCGCATGGAGATGAAGAAATTTTGCAAGTTTTGTAACGAGCAGACTTCTCATCGCGAAACCAGATAGTTTTTGGAGGTGTCGGCGTGAAACGAAGTTTCAAATCTCTGATTTCCTTTTTCTCAGAAAGCTGGGCTGAACTTAAAAAAGTTCGCTGGCCTAATCGTAAAGAGCTGACCAACTACACATTGATCGTACTTGGTACTGTTGTGGTTATGACGCTGTTTTTTTGGGTCATTGACATTGGCATCTCCTTTGTGATCGAAGCGATTATTTAAGAAGGGTTCCGGTGGCTTGATATGGAAAAAAGATGGTACGTCGTTCATACCTATTCAGGGTATGAGAACAAGGTCAAAGCCAATTTGGAAAAACGCGTAGAGTCTATGGGCATGGAAGACAAGATATTCCGCGTTCTTGTTCCTATGGAAGAAGAAGTGGTAAACAAGGACGGTAAGAAAAAAACCGTTATGCGTAAAGTTTACCCCGGTTATGTCTTGGTGGAAATGGTACAGACGGATGATTCTTGGTATGTTGTCCGCAACACACCAGGGGTTACAGGATTTGTCGGTTCGACAGGTTCTGGGTCCAAACCAACTGCATTGTTGCCTGAAGAAGTGGAACAAATTCTGAAGCACATGGGAATGGTTGAACCTAAGCCGAAAATTGAGTTCGATATTAAGGAATCCGTGCGTATTAAAGTCGGTCCTTTTGCGAATTTCGTAGGCTCCGTGGAAGAAATTTTGGTAGAGAAAAGCAAGTTGAAAGTGCACGTGAACATGTTTGGACGGGAAACACCGCTTGAGTTGGAATACACGCAAGTGGAGAAGATATAGTTTCTTCAAGTTTCTTGTGGGAGGGTTGAAAAACCCGTTAACCACTATTTTGCAAGGAGGTGTCAATCATGGCGAAAAAAGTTATTAAAATGGTAAAACTGCAGATTTCAGCAGGTAAAGCAAACCCAGCACCACCAGTAGGTCCAGCTTTGGGTCAAGCAGGTGTCAACATCATGGCATTCTGTAAAGAATTCAACGCTCGTACAGCTGATCAAGCGGGATTGATTATTCCAGTTGAAATTTCTGTATTCGAGGACCGTTCCTTTACTTTCATCACTAAAACTCCACCAGCAGCAGTTCTGTTGAAAGTGGCAGCTAAAGTTGAAAAAGGATCAGGCGAACCGAACAAGAAAAAAGTTGCTACTGTTAAACGTGATGCGGTACGTCAAATCGCAGAAACAAAAATGCCTGACCTGAATGCAGCAGACGTTGAGTCCGCTATGCGTATGGTCGAAGGTACTGCCCGCAGCATGGGTATCACCATCGAAGACTAATTTTCATAAGAAACATGGCTTCGTAAAACCGGTCGATTCGCGACCGGTTGATGTGGGAGGTATATCCGCTAACACCACAAAGGAGGAATAAAACATGGCTAAACACGGTAAAAAATACCTGGAAGCTGCTAAGCTGATTGACAGCGAAGCAACTTACGAGCCTTCAGAAGCTGTAGAGCTTGTGAAAAAGGCAGCTACTGCAAAATTCGATGAAACAATCGAAGCAGCAGTTCGTTTGGGTGTAGACCCTCGTAAGCAAGACCAGGCTGTACGTGGTGTTGTTGTCTTGCCACACGGCACAGGTAAAACACAACGCGTATTGGTATTTGCAAAAGGTGACAAAGCGAAAGAAGCGGAAGCGGCTGGCGCGGACTATGTTGGTGATGCAGACATGATCAACAAAATCCAACAAGGCTGGTTCGAATTCGACGTCTGCGTAGCGACACCAGATATGATGAGTGAAGTAGGTAAATTGGGCCGACTGCTCGGCGGTAAAGGTCTGATGCCTAACCCTAAAGCCGGAACGGTAACTTTCGATGTAACTAAGGCTGTTCAAGAAATTAAAGCCGGTAAAATCGAATATCGTCTGGATCGTGCAGGTCAAATTCATGCACCGATTGGTAAAGCTTCTTTCTCTTCTGAGCAACTTAATGAGAACTTCAAAGCTCTCATGGAAGCTCTGAATCGTGCTAAACCAGCGGCAGCAAAAGGTGTTTATCTGAAGAATGTTAGTCTTTCTTCCACGATGGGCCCTGGCGCACGCGTGAACGCAGCAGCTTTTAGATAATATCTCTTGACAGGCTTGTCCTGTTTTTGATAAGATATAAAAGTTGTGAGTCCGAGTGACTGACCGTTGACATTTGAATATGCTTGCCGTAGACAGTAGGTGCCATTTGGCTTAATTTCCTGCCGAGGTGTGATTATAGAACTTAGAACGATGCAAATCGATGATGAGTATATATCAAGCCTTCGTGATTCTACGGAGGCTTTTCTTAATGGGATAAATTTGATCAGGAGGTGTACAGATTGGCAAACGCAAAAGTGATTCAAGCAAAACAAGAATCCGTTGATGCAGTAACAGCAAAATTGCGCGAGAGCGTTACAACTGTTGTTGTTGACTATCGTGGATTGAACGTTGCCCAAGTAACTGAGTTGCGTAAGCAACTTCGTGAAGCAGGGATCGAATTCCAAGTGCTGAAAAACTCGTTGCTTCGCCGTGCAGCTGCAGCAGCAGAACTGACAGAACTTGAAAATGTTCTTACAGGTCCTACTGCAATTGCATTCAGCGTAGATGACGTTGTGGCTCCAGCTAAAATTCTGAACGACTTCGCGAAAAAGAACGATGCGCTGGAATTGAAAGGTGCAGTCGTAGAAGGTCGCGTAATCGGAGTAGAAGAAGTTAAGGCATTGGCAGAACTGCCATCCCGCGATGGACTCCTCTCCATGCTCCTCAGCGTGCTTCAAGCGCCAGTGCGCAACTTCGCGCTTGCGGTTAAAGCAGTTGCAGAAAAAGAAGAACAAGGCGCGTAAGCAACTTGATCTGAATGCTGCTTAGGCGGCAAATGAATTAAAAAAAATAATATTATATATGGAGGTTCACTCATGAGTAAAGAGCAAATCTTGGAAGCAATCAAAGGCATGACTGTACTGGAATTGAACGATCTTGTTAAAGCAATCGAAGAAGAATTCGGCGTAACTGCTGCAGCTCCAGTAGCTGCTGCAGGTGCAACAGCTTCTGCTGAAGCTGAGCAATCCGAGTTCGACGTAATCTTGACTAGCGCTGGTGCTTCCAAAATCAACGTTATCAAAGCAGTTCGCGAAATCACAGGTCTTGGCCTGAAAGAAGCAAAAGAATTGGTTGACAACGCTCCAAAAGCATTGAAAGAAAAAGTTGCTAAAGAAGAAGCAGAAGCGGTTAAAGCTAAGCTTGAAGAAGCAGGCGCTTCAGTTGAAGTTAAATAATTTAGCTATTACAAGCTAAATGAACAAAACAACAAACCCCTTGACTTATATCAAGGGGTTTGTTGCTGTAATTGTAAATGGAAAGTGAGTGAGGGCATGTCCAATCATTATTATTCGGACAAACCGCAAGTGGCGCATGATCGCAGAGCAACTGAAGCGGTTCTTCGCGGATTCAGTCTGCGATTCGTGACGGATGCCGGTGTGTTTTCCAAAAACGGAATCGATTATGGCAGCAGAGTATTGATTGATGCGATAGAGTTGCCATCAGGGGCTCATGTTCTCGATGTGGGCTGTGGATACGGGCCAATGGGTCTTACAGCAGCCAAACTTGTACCGGATGGGCATGTCACCATGATCGATATCAACGAGAGAGCCGTTGAACTTTCCAGGGAAAATGCAAAAGCGAACGGAATTAACAATGTTACGGTATTGCAAAGTAATCTACTGTCTGAAGTAAAAAAGCAAGATTTTGACGTTATCCTAACCAACCCGCCTATACGGGCTGGGAAAGAGACGGTTCATACTATTTTCGAACAGGCACATCGCCATCTGAAGGTAGGCGGTTCGTTGTGGATTGTCATTCAGAAGAAACAAGGAGCACCGTCAGCGAAAGCGAAATTGGAATCTTTGTTTGGAAGAGTGGAAGAAGTGACGAAGGATAAAGGCTATCGGATTTTCAAAGCGGTGAAATCGGAATAGGTATCTACTAAAAGCTGAATCCGAGTTTGTAAAGTAAGCAGGGGATCATTTTTTTTGCAATAGGACTATTGACTTGAAATTCAGGTCGTGGTATAGTTGTAAAATGTCAGTATTAAGATGCCCTACTTGGCTTTAGCTAACTGAAAATGTCAACCTTTTTTTACGCCGAACGGGCTTATTATGCCTACGTTTGGCGTATAATATGTACATTTTGGGCAAACTGGGGATAAGAATGATTTGGAAAGACATCCGCCGATCAAAGTTGCTCTTTTTTCGAACGACATTTCGAGTAAGGGCTTTTCTTTATTTGTGGATGCATTGCTTTGCTCTGTATGTGTACCATTATAAGGTTACAAACAGAGGTTCGCAACGAAATTTTTAAAGTGAGTAGACATTGAGGGGTGAGTTTAAGTTGGCAGGACATCTTGTTCAATATGGTCGACGCACTCGGCGCAGTTATGCACGAATTAACGAGATACTCGAAGTTCCGAACCTGATTGAAATCCAACAAAAATCCTATGATTGGTTTTTGGAGGAAGGGTTGCGCGAAATGTTCCAGGATATCTCGCCGATCCAGGATTTTACAGGTAACTTGATTTTGGAATTTATCGATTACAGTCTCGGTGAACCGAAGTATACAGTAGACGACGCAAAAGAGCGTGACGTTACGTATGCAGCACCGCTTCGGGTCAAAGTCCGGCTCATTAATAAGGAAACCGGCGAAGTCAAAGAGCAGGAAGTATTCATGGGAGATTTCCCGCTGATGACCAACACGGGCACATTTATTATTAATGGTGCGGAACGGGTTATTGTCAGCCAGTTGGTTCGCTCTCCTAGCGTTTACTTCAGTACCAAAGTAGATAAAAACGCCAAAAAAACGTATACCGCTACAGTTATTCCTAACCGCGGCGCTTGGTTGGAACTGGAGATGGACGCGAAGGATGTTGTTTACGTCCGGATCGACCGTACACGTAAAATACCGGTTACGGTTCTCCTGCGTTCACTTGGTTTTGGCACAGATGCTGAGATTCTGGATCTGCTCGGTAATGACGAATATATCCGCAACACACTGGACAAAGACAACACGGATTCCACGGAGAAAGCACTCATTGAGATCTATGAGCGTCTTCGTCCGGGCGAGCCTCCAACGCTGGATAATGCGAAGAGCTTGCTCGTAGCGCGTTTCTTTGATCCAAAACGTTATGACCTGGCTAATGTAGGTCGTTACAAAATGAATAAAAAACTGCACATCAAAAACCGTTTGTTCAACCAGCGCTTGGCTGAGTCACTTGTTGACGCTGAGACTGGTGAAATCATTGCTGAAGCAGGTCAAATGGTTGATCGTCGTTTGTTGGATGAAATCATGCCGTATCTGGAGAAGAGCGTTGGATTCCGCACGTATCACGTGGGTAACGGCGTTTTGGATGCCAATGATATCCCTATGCAAACGATTGATGTGTTCTCACCAACTGAAGACGGTAAAGTAGTCAAACTGATTGCCAATGGAATCATTGACAAGTCCGTTAAAAACGTGACACCGGCGGATATCATTTCGTCCATCAGTTATTTCCTTAACCTTCTGCAGGGAATTGGTAGCACGGATGATATTGACCATCTGGGTAACCGTCGTTTGCGTTCGGTGGGTGAACTCCTGCAGAATCAGTTCCGTATCGGTTTGTCCCGTATGGAGCGTGTGGTTCGTGAGAGAATGTCCATTCAGGATGCTAACGTAATTACACCACAGGCATTGATCAACATACGTCCTGTTATTGCATCCATTAAAGAGTTCTTTGGTAGCTCTCAGTTGTCACAATTTATGGATCAAACGAACCCGCTGGGTGAGTTGACACATAAACGTCGTTTGTCCGCACTCGGACCCGGTGGTTTGACACGTGAGCGCGCAGGTATGGAAGTGCGTGACGTCCATCCATCCCACTATGGCCGTATGTGTCCAATCGAGACGCCAGAGGGACCAAACATCGGTTTGATCAACTCCTTGTCTACGTTCGCCCGTGTGAATGAATATGGCTTCATTGAAGCTCCATATCGTTGGGTTGATCCGAAGACAGGTATTGTAACCGAGCAAATTGATTACCTGACAGCGGACGAAGAGGACAACTATGTTATCGCGCAAGCGAATGCGAAACTGAATGAAGATAGTACATTTGAAGAAGAAGCGATCATTGTACGTTATAACAAACAGTCGGATAACATCCTTACGATGCCGAGTGAGCGCGTTGACTACATGGACGTATCTCCTAAGCAAGTTGTATCCGTCGCTACAGCGCTTATTCCGTTCCTTGAGAACGATGACTCCAACCGTGCGCTCATGGGATCAAACATGCAGCGGCAGGCCGTTCCACTTTTGATTCCTAAAGCACCACTTGTGGGAACAGGTATGGAACACAAAGCCGCGAAAGATTCCGGTGTATGTATTGTCTCCGATTATGACGGAATTATTGAACGATCTACTGCGAACGAGATTTGGGTCCGTCGTGTTGAAGAAGTGGACGGTCAGGAAGTTAAAGGCGATATCGTTAAATATAAATTACACAAATTTATGCGTTCGAACCAAGGAACATGCATTAACCAGCGTCCGATTGTTAAAAGAGGTGCGGCTGTCAAAGCTGGCGATATCCTCGCTGATGGTCCTTCAACGGAAATGGGTGAATTGGCTCTGGGACGTAACGTTGTTGTTGCCTTCATGACTTGGGAAGGTTACAACTACGAGGATGCGATCTTGCTCAGTGAAAAACTCGTTAAGGAAGATGTATACACATCCATCCATATCGAGGAGTATGAGTCAGAAGCACGTGATACCAAACTCGGACCTGAAGAGATCACACGTGACATCCCTAACGTTGGGGAAGAAGCGTTGCGTAACTTGGATGAGCGCGGTATTATCCGCATCGGTGCTGAGATCAGTGCTGGCGACATTCTGGTTGGTAAAGTAACACCTAAGGGTGTAACAGAGCTGACAGCAGAAGAACGTCTCTTGCATGCGATCTTTGGTGAGAAAGCACGTGAAGTACGTGATACTTCCTTGCGTGTACCACATGGTACTGACGGTATCGTAGTAGACGTGAAAGTATTTACCCGCGAAAACGGTGATGAGTTGCCTCCAGGTGTTAATCAACTCGTTCGTGTATATATCGCTCAAAAACGGAAAATTTCCGAGGGTGATAAAATGGCTGGACGTCACGGTAACAAAGGGGTCGTGGCCCGCATCTTGCCGGAAGAAGATATGCCTTTCCTGCCAGACGGTACACCGGTTCAGATCGTTCTTAACCCACTGGGCGTACCTTCCCGGATGAATATCGGTCAAGTACTCGAGGTTCACTTGGGTATGGCGGCGATGCAACTGGGTATTCACGTAGCAACTCCTGTATTCGACGGAGCGAAGGAGTATGACGTCTTCGATACGATGGAAGAAGCAGGTATGCAACGTAATGGTAAAACTGTCCTGTATGATGGTCGTACAGGTGAAGAGTTTGAACGTGAAGTTACCGTAGGTGTCATGCACATGATCAAACTGGCACACATGGTTGATGATAAAATCCATGCCCGTTCCACGGGTCCTTACTCACTTGTTACGCAACAGCCATTGGGTGGTAAAGCTCAATTTGGTGGACAGCGTTTCGGGGAGATGGAAGTATGGGCGCTTGAGGCATACGGTGCTGCTTATACACTGCAAGAAATCTTGACTGTTAAATCCGATGACGTTGTTGGTCGGGTTAAAACGTATGAATCCATTGTCAAAGGTGAGAATGTTCCGGAACCAGGTGTTCCTGAATCATTCAAAGTATTGATCAAAGAGCTGCAAAGCTTGGGTATGGACGTTAAGATTTTGAGTGAAGATGAGCAAGAGATTGAAATGAGAGAAATGGACGATGAAGATGACGCTGCGAGCGATAAGCTCAGCCTCAACCTTGAGGGTACAGAGGTCGGAGCGGAATAAACCGCTTCGAGCGCATGATGACCGGCGTTTTTCATCAGGCTCACGTCTTGCTCCGGCTTCGGCCGGAGTGGGCGTAACCTAGATTACAGGAATTGGTTAAGGAGGGTTGCTCCTTGTTGGACGTCAACAATTTCGAATACATGAAGATCGGGCTTGCTTCCCCAGAGAAAATTCGTTCTTGGTCCCGCGGAGAAGTGAAAAAACCGGAAACGATCAACTATCGTACGTTGAAACCGGAAAAAGAAGGGCTGTTCTGCGAAAAGATTTTTGGCCCTACAAAAGACTGGGAATGTCATTGCGGTAAATACAAACGCGTCCGTTATAAAGGCGTTGTCTGTGATCGTTGTGGCGTTGAAGTAACACGTGCGAAAGTACGCCGCGAACGGATGGGCCACATTGAGCTCGCTGCTCCGGTATCGCATATCTGGTACTTCAAAGGTATTCCGAGCCGTATGGGTCTTGCTCTGGATATGTCTCCAAGATCTCTTGAAGAGATTATTTATTTTGCATCATATGTTGTAACTGATCCAGGAGAAACTCCACTGGAGAAAAAACAGCTGTTGTCCGAGAAAGAATACCGCAGCTACCGTGAAAAATACGGTTATGGTTTCCATGCTGGCATGGGCGCAGAAGCGGTTAAAAAATTACTTCAAGACCTTGACATAGACAAAGAGCTCGAGTTCCTGAAAGAAGAGCTCCGGACTGCGCAAGGACAACGTCGTAATCGTGCAATCAAACGTCTGGAAGTTATCGAAGCATTCCGCAACTCCGGCAACAAGCCAGAGTGGATGATCATGGATGTACTTCCTGTTATCCCGCCGGAACTTCGTCCAATGGTACAGTTGGATGGTGGACGTTTTGCAACGTCTGACCTGAATGACTTGTACCGTCGTGTAATCAACCGGAACAACCGTCTGAAACGTCTGCTTGATCTGGGCGCGCCAGATATTATCGTGCAAAATGAAAAACGGATGTTGCAGGAAGCTGTTGACGCATTGATCGATAATGGTCGTCGTGGACGCCCGGTAACGGGTCCTGGTAACCGTCCATTGAAATCTCTCAGCCACATGCTGAAAGGTAAACAAGGACGTTTCCGTCAAAACTTGCTCGGTAAACGGGTTGACTATTCTGGTCGTTCCGTTATCGTTGTTGGACCTTACCTGAAAATGTATCAGTGTGGTCTGCCAAAAGATATGGCACTTGAATTGTTCAAGCCTTTTGTTATGAAAGAGCTTGTAAATAAAGGGCTTGCCCACAACATCAAGAGCGCAAAACGTAAAGTTGAGCGTGTAAGTCCTGAAGTATGGGATGTTCTTGAAGAAGTAATCAAGGAGCATCCGGTTCTGTTGAACCGTGCCCCTACGCTTCACAGACTCGGTATTCAAGCATTTGAACCGATTCTCGTTGAAGGTAAAGCAATTCGTCTTCACCCGCTGGTATGTACGGCATACAATGCCGACTTTGACGGTGACCAAATGGCCGTGCACGTTCCGTTGTCCGCTGAAGCTCAAGCGGAAGCACGTATCCTGATGCTTGCATCGGGTAACATTTTGAACCCGAAAGACGGTAAACCGGTTGTTACTCCTTCCCAGGATATGGTGCTTGGTTCTTACTACCTTACTATGGATAACAAGGAAGAAAAGGGCACAGGTATGATCTTGCGTACAGTTAACGAAGCTGTATCGGCATACCAACGTGGTACTGCTGGTCTGCATGCGCGTGTAGCTATTCCTGTTAAGGCGCTTGGTAAAACAAGCTTCACGGAAGAACAACAAGAAGGAATGTTGCTGACAACTGTCGGTAAAATTATCTTCAATGAAATTTTCCCGGCAAGCTTCCCGTATATCAATGATGCGACTCGTGCTAACCTGTACCAAGGTACTGCAGATCACTCATTTGTATATGAAAAAGGTGCTGATCTCAGAGAAGCTATTATGAATGCTCCTCTGGCTGGCGGTGTCGGTAAAGAATACCTCGGCTCCATCATTGCACGTTGTTTTGAAATTTATCACACAACGGAAACAGCCGTTATTTTGGATAAAATCAAACAACTTGGTTTCACATACTCTACACGTGCCGGTATTACGGTTGCGGTATCTGATGTTATCGTTCCGCCTGAGAAGTTTGAAATTCTTAGACAATCTGAGGAAAAAGCACAAATCGTTACGAATCAGTACCGTCGTGGTCTGATTACGAATGAAGAGCGCTATGACCGTATCATTGATATCTGGTCAAAATCCAAAGATGACATCACTGAGATTCTGATGAAGTCCATGGATCGTTACAACTCGATCATGATGATGGTAGACTCCAAAGCACGGGGAAACAAATCGCAAATCACCCAATTGGGCGGTATGCGTGGTCTGATGGCCAACCCATCCGGTCGAATTATCGAACTCCCAATCAAATCGAACTTCCGTGAAGGTCTGACGGTACTCGAGTACTTTATCTCCACTCACGGAGCGCGTAAAGGTTTGGCGGATACAGCCCTGCGTACAGCCGATTCAGGTTACCTGACTCGTCGTCTCGTAGACGTAGCCCAAGACGTAATCGTGCGTGATGATGATTGTGGTACAGATAAAGGCTTTACGGTAAGTCGTATCCAAGATGGTAAAGAGGTTATCGAAGACCTCTACGACCGTATTGAAGGCAGATACTGCTTCGAGACTCTTCGTCATCCGGAAACGAAAGAAATCATTGTAGGTCGCAATGAATTGATTGACTCCGATAAAGCAGAAGCGATTATCAAAGCAGGTATTACTAAATTGCAAATCCGCTCCGTTCTCAGCTGCCGTGCAAGTCATGGTGTCTGCAAGAAGTGTTATGGTCGCAACCTCGCGACTGGTAAACACGTGGAGATTGGTGAAGCAGTTGGTATTATCGCAGCACAGTCCATTGGTGAGCCAGGAACACAGCTTACAATGCGTACGTTCCATACTGGTGGTGTAGCCGGAGACGATATTACGCAAGGTTTGCCACGTATCCAGGAGTTGTTCGAAGCTCGTAATCCTAAGGGTCAAGCAACGATCAGTGAAATCGATGGTGTGGTTAAAGAGATTCGCGAAGCGAAAGATCGTCGTGAAATCGAAATTCAAGGTGAAGCGGAATCCAAAGTATACGCCGTTACCTACGGTTCCCGTGTGCGCGTAAGCGAAGGCGCGGAAGTTGAAGCGGGTGACGAGTTGACAGACGGTTCCATTGATCCAAAAGAGATGTTACGGATTAAAGGCATACGTGGTGTACAAAACTACATTTTGCAGGAAGTACAACGCGTATATCGTAACCAAGGCGTAGAAATTAACGATAAGCACGTTGAAGTTATGATCCGTCAAATGTTGCGTAAAATCCGTATCGTAGATGCAGGAGATACAACGCTGTTGCCAGGATCGTTCGTGGATATGCATGAGTACGAAAGAGCTAACAAAATTGCGATTCTTAGTGATAAAGAGCCGGCGGTTGCTAAACCAATCCTGCTCGGTATTACGAAAGCATCCCTGGAAACAGACTCCTTCCTCTCGGCGGCTTCGTTCCAAGAAACTACACGTGTATTGACAGATGCAGCGATCAAAGGTAAAGTCGATCAGTTGCTCGGTCTGAAGGAAAATGTAATCATCGGTAAATTGATTCCTGCAGGTACAGGTATGCACCGTTACCGCAGCATCAAATTTGCTGAGCCAGAAGATGGCCAATCTTCAGTAGAAGAACTTGAGCCAGTTTCGGTTGATTAAATATATTTCTCCTCATTAGAGGAGAGTGAAAGTTTTGTGCGTCAGGAGACGGACGTTTGTATGATACAGGCGGACGAATCCTGATGCACGTAAACTTTTTAAAAAAAGTTTTAGGATTAGCATTGACAATGCTTGCGCTAGATGCTAATATATCAAAGGTGCGTGGGCAGCTGATTGTACATGGTTCTATTCGGAGGAATACACAATGTCTAATGAAAAAGCCTTGCAAGATGCTCATGTCAAAATAGGTACCAAACAGACCATGCGGATGGTGCAGACAGGTATGGCTTCTGAAGTCTATGTCGCAGAAGATAGTGATCCGCAGCTTACTTCCAAAATCATTGCTTTGTGTGAACAACACAATGTGAAATGCACGAAAGTGGATACAATGAAAAATCTCGGCAAGGCTTGCGGGATTGGAGTAGGAGCAGCTATGGCTGCTGTCGTAAAATCATAGGGTAAGGAACGTTTTTGTCCGAGAACTTTTAAGGATTCTCCAAGGCAAAAACTTTTCATTTGTCTTTTTATGAACCGCCTGGGTCTGTGGACTTAGTGCAAAGAGGTTTATAAAGAAACATGAATATTTGAGGAAGGGGGTGGCAATCACATGCCAACTATTAACCAACTGGTTCGTAAAGGACGTCAAGCAAAAGTTGAGAAGTCAAAATCTCCAGCTTTGCAAAAAGGATTCAACGCTTTGAAACGTGAATCTACTAACATCAGTGCCCCACAAAAACGTGGTGTCTGCACTCGTGTAGGTACAATGACTCCACGTAAACCAAACTCTGCACTTCGTAAGTATGCCCGTGTTCGTTTGACGAACCGTCTCGAGGTTACTGCTTATATCCCGGGAATCGGACATAACCTTCAAGAGCACAGTGTGGTATTGATCCGCGGAGGTAAAGTTAAAGACCTTGCAGGAGTTCGTTATCACATCGTTCGTGGAGCTCTCGATACTGCTGGTGTAAACAACCGTATGCAAGCTCGTTCGAAATACGGCGCTAAACGTCCAAAAGCTAAAAAAGCCTAAACTATTATAGGCAGATAGCCTGAAAGCCTTCTGGTCTAAGTCTGGAAGGTACAGGATCTGCTGAACAAGAAAGAAAGGGGGATATCCATGCCACGCAAAGGTCCAGTTACGAAAAGAGACGTTCTGCCTGATCCGTTATATAACAGCAAGTTGGTTACTCGTTTAATCAACCGCATCATGATCGGCGGAAAACGCGGTGTTGCTCAAAGCATTCTGTATAATGCGTTCAAGTTGATTCAAGAACGTACGGGTAATGACCCTATGGAAGTATTTGAAGCAGCAATCAAGAACATCATGCCAGTCCTGGAAGTTAAAGCTCGCCGTGTCGGCGGTGCCAACTACCAAGTACCAATCGAGGTGAAACCAGAGAGACGTACTGCTCTGGGATTACGTTGGCTCGTGAACTACTCCCGCAACCGCGGTGAGAAAACAATGGAAGAGCGTTTGGCGGCTGAGATCATCGACGCTTCCAACAACACAGGCGCTTCCGTTAAAAAACGTGAAGATACGCACAAAATGGCTGAAGCGAACAAAGCGTTTGCTCACTACCGTTGGTAGGATTCAGTTCACAATAAAAAAACTTCAATTTTGAAGGGAGACCCATTTCATGGCTAGAGAGTTCTCCTTAAAAAATACACGTAATATCGGGATCATGGCTCATATTGATGCGGGTAAAACCACGACAACTGAGCGGATCCTGTTTTACACAGGACGTACGCACAAAATCGGTGAAGTACACGAAGGCGCTGCGACAATGGACTGGATGGAACAGGAACAGGAGCGCGGAATTACGATTACTTCCGCTGCAACTACCGCTGCTTGGAAAGGCCACCGCGTTAATATTATTGATACCCCGGGACACGTTGACTTCACTGTTGAAGTTGAACGTTCCCTTCGTGTATTGGACGGAGCAGTTGGTGTATTCAGTGCGAAAGAAGGCGTTGAGCCTCAGTCCGAAACCGTATGGAGACAGGCTGACAAGTACGGCGTACCTCGTATCGCATATGTAAACAAAATGGATATCATCGGTGCTGACTTCCTGAACGTTGTATCTGACATGCGTGATCGCCTTCAAGCGAACGCTGTTGCGATTCAACTTCCAATCGGCGCTGAAAATGATTTCAAAGGTATCATCGATATCGTTGCACAAAGAGCTCATATGTACAAAGATGACCTTGGTCAAGATATCGAAGAAACCGACATTCCTGCAGAGTTTGCAGATCAAGTTGAAGAACTTCGCAACGAGTTGATTGAGCGCGTTGCTGAACTGGATGAAGATTTGACAATGAAATACCTGGAAGGCGAAGAGATCACAATTGATGAGATCAAAACCGTACTCCGTAAAGGTGTTGTAGATGTTAAGATCTTCCCAGTTATCTGTGGATCCTCATATCGTAACAAAGGTGTTCAACTGATGTTGGATGCTGTTATCGACTACTTGCCAGCTCCAACAGATGTTGCATCGATCACGGGACATCTTGAAGATGGAACTGAAGCAATTCGTAAGTCATCTGATGAAGAGCCATTCTCCGCATTGGCATTCAAAATTATGACTGACCCTTACGTTGGTAAATTGACATTCTTCCGCGTATACTCTGGTGTTCTTCAATCCGGATCATATGTATTGAATGCCACTAAAAACAAACGTGAGCGTATCGGTCGTATCCTTCAAATGCATGCGAACAGCCGTCAAGAAATCACTGTAGTTTACTCCGGTGATATTGCAGCTGCCGTAGGTTTGAAAGATACAGGTACAGGTGATACACTATGTGATGAGAAAAATCCGGTTATCCTGGAGTCAATGAACTTCCCTGATCCGGTTATCGAAATCGCTGTCGAACCTAAAACCAAAGCTGACCAGGATAAACTGGGTGTTGCTCTCGGTAAGTTGACTGAAGAGGATCCAACTCTTCGTGCTCATACTGACGAAGAAACAGGCCAAACGATCTTGGCAGGTATGGGTGAGCTTCACCTTGATATCATCATCGACCGTATGCGTCGTGAGTTCAAGGTTGAAACTACTGTGGGTAAACCACAAGTAGCTTACCGTGAAACATTCCGTGCTCCAGCGCGCGTTGAAGGTAAATTCGTACGTCAATCCGGTGGTCGTGGTCAATACGGTCACGTATGGGTTGAATTCGAACCTCTCGAGCCGGGCACAGGCAGCCAGTTCGAAAGTAAGGTTGTCGGTGGTTCCGTACCAAGAGAATACATTCAACCTGCACTGTCAGGGATTGAAGAGCAAATGAAAAACGGCGTTATTGCAGGCTTCCCGCTTGTTGACGTTAAGGCTACAATCGTAGACGGATCTTACCATGATGTCGATTCCAATGAGATGGCATTTAAAATTGCCGGATCTATGGCGCTTAAAGCGGCTAAAGACAAGTGTAAACCAGTTCTGCTTGAGCCTATCATGAAAGTAGAAGTAACTGTTCCAGAAGAGTACATGGGTGACGTAATGGGTATGTTGAACTCCCGTCGTGGCCGCATCGAAGGTATGGATTCCCGTAGTGGAGCTCAAATCATCCGTGCTAAGGTACCTCTGTCTGAAATGTTTGGTTACTCTACAACTCTTCGTTCCGGTACTCAAGGACGCGGCGTATTCTCCATGGAACTCTCTCACTATGAAGAAGTTCCTAAGAGCATCGCTGAAGAAATCGTTGCCAAAACAAAAGGCACCGAGTAGTTTTCTCACACTGGATGCAAGTGCATAAGAATTAAATTCGGAGCACTTCATTCAGTGAAAACATAAAATTATAATTTTAAGGAGGCCACGTTCAAATGGCAAAGGCTAAATACGAACGTAATAAACCCCACGTTAACATCGGTACTATTGGTCACGTCGATCACGGTAAAACAACTCTGACTGCTGCAATCACAACTGTATTGTCCAAAACTTACGGTGGTGCTGCAATTGCATTCGACCAAATCGACAAAGCTCCAGAAGAGCGCGAACGCGGTATCACAATCTCCACATCACACGTTGAGTACGAAACTGACACTCGTCACTACGCTCACGTTGACTGCCCAGGTCACGCCGACTATGTTAAAAACATGATCACTGGCGCGGCTCAAATGGATGGAGCTATCTTGGTAGTATCCGCAGCAGACGGCCCAATGCCACAAACTCGTGAGCACATCTTGCTCTCCCGTCAAGTAGGCGTACCTTACATTGTTGTATTCTTGAACAAATGTGACATGGTTGAAGACGAAGAGTTGTTGGAATTGGTTGAGATGGAAGTTCGCGACCTTCTTAACGAATATGAGTTCCCAGGTGACGATACTCCAATCACTCGTGGATCCGCTCGTGAAGCTCTGGCAAACCCAGATGGCGAATGGGCTCAAAAAATCGTTGAGATGTTCAAAGAGATCGACACTTACATCCCACTGCCTGAGCGTCAAACTGACAAGCCTTTCTTGATGCCTGTCGAGGACGTATTCTCCATCACTGGTCGTGGTACTGTTGCTACTGGCCGTGTAGAGCGTGGTACTGTTAAAGTCGGCGAAGAGATCGAAATCGTTGGTATCACTGAAGAAACTAAAAAATCCGTTGTAACAGGCGTTGAGATGTTCCGTAAATTGTTGGATTCCGCTCAAGCGGGTGACAACATCGGTGCATTGTTGCGTGGTGTTGACCGTACTCAAATCGAGCGTGGTCAAGTACTTGCAAAACCAGGTTCTGTTAAGCCACACACAGAATTCACAGCTCAAATCTACGTTCTGACTAAAGAAGAGGGCGGACGTCACAAACCATTCTTCACTGGTTACCGTCCACAGTTCTACTTCCGTACAACTGACGTAACAGGCATCATCAACTTGCCTGAAGGTACTGAAATGGTAATGCCTGGTGATAACATCACTGTTACTGTTTCCCTGATCTCCCCAATCGCGATTGAAGAAGGAACTAAATTCTCCATTCGTGAAGGCGGACGTACAGTAGGTGCCGGTTCCGTAGCATCTATCCAAAAATAATTCGGCTTAACGCTGAATAAAGCATATGTAACAGTGTACTGGAACGAGTAACATTGTATTGTAACGAAGCTTCGGAAGAGTTCTTTATCCGACATCGGATAGAGAACTCTTTTATTATGTTTAAAGTTCGGAACCTGCGTCATACGAAATGAACATCATTTACGTGTTTAGAAGGATTGGCAAGGCAGCCTGGATATTGAAGATTAACACTGCAATAAACGAAGTCATTTCATCAGAAAAGATAAGTTTAAATGTTTTTCTTAAATATGCTTGCAATACGCCTATCTTTTCTATATAATAATGAATGTTGTTCTGTGACGTTGCGATGATGTGAGAGGTTACTGGCACACCCGGCCCCTTTGCCATGGGAGAGTGGCTAGAAAATTTTCACGGAGTATGTCCGATAAAAAATTGGGCGATAGAAGGAGGGACTAAAATGGCAAAGCAAAAAATTCGTATTCGTTTGAAAGCTTACGACCACAGAATTCTTGATCAATCCGCGGAGAAAATTGTTGAAACAGCAAAACGTTCGGGTGCTGGTGTATCCGGTCCGATTCCGCTTCCTACTGAAAAACAAATCATTACTATTCTTCGTGCGGTGCACAAGTACAAGGATTCTCGGGAACAATTCGAACAACGTACACATAAACGTTTGATCGACATCGTTAACCCGACTCCACAAACTGTGGATGCCTTGATGCGCTTGGATCTGCCGTCCGGTGTAGATATCGAAATTAAATTGTAATATAAGCTACAACAAAGACCATGTATAAAGGAAAAGAGGTGTCAACATGAAAGCAATCTTAGGAAAAAAACTCGGAATGACTCAAGTATTTACTCCTGAAGGTAACGTCGTTCCAGTAACGGTTATCGAAGCAGGCCCTTGTGTTGTTTTGCAAAAGAAAGACATTGAGAACGATGGCTACGAAGCAATTCAAATCGGTTACTCCGATAAGAAAGAGAAAAATGCTAACAAGCCAGAAGCAGGTCACGCTAAAAAAGCGAACACTGCCCCTAAGCGCTACGTTCGTGAAGTTCGCGGTATCAACATCGCAGAATATGAAGTTGGCCAAGAACTGAAAGCTGACATTTTCGCTGAAGGCGAATTCGTTGACGTAACGGGTATTTCTAAAGGTAAAGGTTTTGCCGGCGTTATCAAACGTTGGGGACAAAGCACTGGACCTATGTCACACGGTTCGCGTTACCACCGTGGCCCTGGTTCAATGGGTTCGATCCAAGCTAACCGCGTTCCTAAAGGCAAACGCCTGCCAGGACACATGGGACATGATACTATTACAATCCAACGTCTTGAAGTAGTTAAAGTAGACGCTGAGCGTAACGTGTTGCTCGTGAAAGGTTCTATTCCTGGACCGAAAAACAGTCTCATTAGAGTTAAAGAAACGGTGAAAAAATAACCACTGAAGAAAGGAGGAACACAAAATGCCAAAAGTATCAGTTTACAATGTAGATGGTAGCCAAGTAGGCGAAGTTGAATTGAACGATGCGGTTTTCGGAATTGAGCCGAACCAACACGTTCTGTACGATGCAGTTCTTATGCAACGCGCTTCCCTTCGTCAAGGTACCCACAAAGTAAAAGGACGTTCTGAAGTTCGTGGCGGTGGACGTAAGCCTTGGAAACAAAAAGGTACAGGTCGCGCTCGTCAAGGTTCAATTCGTTCACCACAATGGAAAGGCGGCGGTATCGTATTTGGTCCAACACCACGGAGCTATGCGTATAAACTGCCTAAGAAAGTTCGCCGCTTGGCGATCAAATCAGCCCTTTCATCCAAAGTGCTTGACAATGACATTATCGTTTTGGACGCTCTCACGTTGAGCACGCCTAAAACTAAAGAATTTGCAGCCATCTTGAGTAACCTCAAAGTGGGACGTAAAGCTTTGATCGTAGCTCCTAGCTATGATGATAATGTAGCTCTTTCCGCACGGAATATTCCAGGCGTGAAATTCGTAGCTGCTGACGGTATTAATGTTCTTGACGTGCTTTCGCACGACAAATTGATCATTACGAAAGAAGCAGTTCAGAAGGTAGAGGAGGTGCTCGCGTAATGAAGGATCCTCGTGATATTGTAAAACGTCCGATTATTACGGAACGTACTGCTGACATGATGAACGACTTGAAATATGTATTTGAAGTCGATATCCGTGCAAACAAAACCGAGATCAAAAAGGCAGTAGAAGCTATTTTCAATGTAAAAGTGAAAAACGTGAACACGCTTCGTGTTCCAGCTAAGCCGAAACGGTACGGACGTTATTCCGGATATACTAGCGAATGGAAAAAAGCGTTTGTAACGTTGACAAAAGACAGCAAAACGCTTGAGTTCTTTGAAACTGTATAATTGAATTTTTGAAGTAAGGAGGGAAACCCAGTGCCAATCAAAAAGTATAAACCAACATCCCCGGCAAGACGGAACATGTCCGTTTCTACATTTGAGGAAATCACCACAAATCAGCCGGAGAAATCGTTGTTGGCCCCGTTGAGCAAACAAGCAGGCCGCAACAACCAAGGTAAAATTACAGTTCGTCACCATGGTGGTGGACACAAACGTAAATACCGTATCATTGACTTCAAACGTACTAAAGATGGAATACCGGGCCGCGTTGCTACGATTGAGTATGACCCGAACCGTACATCCAACATCGCTCTGATTCACTATGCTGATGGTGAAAAGCGTTATATCATCGCTCCTAAAGGTTTGAAAGTTGGAGATCAAGTGTTCTCCGGACCTGAATCAGACATCAAAATCGGTAACGCACTGCCACTCGAAAACATTCCAGTAGGTACCGTTATCCACAACATCGAGTTGAAACCAGGTAAAGGCGGACAATTGGTTCGTGCTGCTGGTACAGAAGCTCAATTGCTTGGTAAAGAAGAAAAATACGTTTCCGTTCGTCTCTCTTCCGGAGAAGTTCGTCGTATTTTGAAAGTTTGCCGCGCGACAATCGGATCTGTAGGTAACCAAGACCACGAGCTCATCAAAATCGGTAAAGCCGGTCGTAGCCGTTGGTTGGGTAAACGTCCTGAGGTTCGTGGTGTAGTAATGAACCCTAACGATCACCCACACGGTGGTGGTGAAGGTCGTGCTCCAATCGGACGTAAATCGCCAATGTCACCATGGGGTAAACCTACACTTGGTTACAAAACGCGTAAGAAAAATAAAGCTTCTGATAAATACATCATTCGCCGCCGCACGAAGTAATACACACTGTGCATAACTTCGTGAGGCATCTGCGGATGCATAATAGCTATGTTTGAAGGGAGGATCTCCACATGGGTCGCAGTTTGAAAAAAGGGCCATTCATTGATGGCTACATGCTTAAAAAGGTAGAAGAGATGGAAGCTTCAGGTAAGAAGAATGTGATCAAAACCTGGTCCCGTCGTTCTACAATTTTCCCGCAATTCATCGGACACACATTTGGCGTTTACGATGGTCGTAAACACGTGCCAGTGTATGTAACTGAGGACATGGTCGGACACAAACTGGGTGAGTTCGCTCCAACCCGTACGTACAAAGGCCATACTGCTGATGATAAGAAAACAAGAAGATAAATGAATATCTTTAATGTTTGAAAGGAGGTTACACAATGGAAGCAAAAGCACATGCTAAGTTTATCCGGATTGCTCCTCGTAAAGCTCAACTCGTTGTTGACTTGATTCGTGGCAAGCAAGTAGGTGAGGCGGTTGCCATTCTCCGTCACACTCCGAAATCTGCTTCTCCAATCGTTGAGAAGTTGCTTAACTCCGCTATTGCGAATGCGGAACATAACTATTCTTTGGATGTTAACAAATTGGTTATCTCGCAAGCTTACGTGAACCAAGGACCGACAATGAAGCGTTTCCGCCCTCGTGCAATGGGACGTGCAAGTCGTATTAACAAACGTACTAGCCACATTACTTTGGTGGTATCTGAGAAGTAGAAGGAGGGGAAATGTGTGGGCCAAAAGGTAAATCCAGTCGGACTCCGTGTCGGAATTATCCGTGACTGGGAATCTAAGTGGTATGCAGGCAAAGACTTCGGTGATCTTTTGATGGAAGACGTGAGAATTCGTGAATTCCTGAAAAATAAATTGAAAGACTCCGCTTTATCTCGTGTAGAAATTGAGAGAGCGGCTAACCGCGTAAACGTAACGATTCACACTGCTAAACCAGGTATGGTTATTGGTAAGGGTGGTTCGGAAGTTGAAAATCTTCGTAACCAAATTACGAAAATTGCTGGCGGTAAAAAAGTACACATCAACATTTCTGAAATTAAGAACCAAGACTTGGACGCTGTTCTTGTAGCTGAAAGCATTGCACAACAATTGGAACGTCGTGTTTCTTTCCGTCGTGCTCTGAAACAAGCAATTCAAAGAACTATGCGCTCCGGTGCTAAAGGTATCAAAACTCAAGTAGGCGGACGTCTTGGCGGTGCTGAGATCGCACGTTCTGAAGGCTACAGCGAAGGAACTGTTCCACTGCACACACTGCGTGCTGACATTGACTACGGTACAGCAGAGGCTCATACTACTTACGGACTTATCGGCGTAAAAGTATGGATCTATCGTGGAGAGGTTCTTCCTACGGCTAAGAAACAAGCTGCTAAGGAAGGAGGCAACTAATCATGTTGGTACCAAAACGCGTAAAACACCGTAAGCAACAACGTGGACATATGAAAGGCCAAGCTAAAGGCGGAACGACTCTGAACTTTGGCGAATACGGTCTGCAAGCTACGGAACCGGCTTGGATTACGAACCGTCAAATCGAAGCGGCTCGTATTGCGATGACTCGTTACATCAAACGTGGTGGTAAAGTTTGGATTAAAATTTTCCCAGACAAACCAATCACTCAAAAGCCTCTCGAGGTTCGGATGGGTAGCGGTAAAGGTAACGTAGAAAAATGGGTTGCAGTAGTGAAACCAGGTAAGATCATGTTTGAACTTGCTGGTGTACCGGAGGAAATTGCACGCGAAGCAATGCGTCTTGCCGCTCACAAACTGCCAATCAAAACGAAGTTCGTGAAACGTGAAGAATTGGGTGGTGAAGCAAATGAAAGCTAGTGAATTTCGCAACCTAACCTCTGCTGAAATCGAGCAAAAGATTGCCGGATTTAAAGAAGAACTCTTTAACCTCCGCTTTCAATTAGCTACCGGTCAGCTGGATAACCCGACTCGCATCCGTGATGTGCGGAAAGAAATAGCTCGTGCTAAAACCATTATCCGTGAGAGAGAATTGGGAATCGGTTAATTAGGGATAGGATGGACAATCCGTCCGTAATCAGGAAGGAGGCCAACAATGAGCGAAGAACGTAACGCACGTAAAGTGCAAACTGGTAAAGTGGTCAGCGATAAAATGGACAAAACGATTGTTGTTGCTGTAGAAACTTACAAAAAACACAACTTGTACCATAAACGCATTAAGGTTACTAAAAAATTCAAAGCGCATGACGAAGAAAACACTGCGAAAATCGGTGACACGGTGAAAATCATGGAGACTCGTCCGCTTTCGAAAGATAAACGCTGGAGACTTACTGAAATCGTAGAAAAAGCGGTTATCATCTAATGCATCAGCAGCATTGCTGAAAGGAGGAATACTAAATGATTCAACCATTTACACGTTTGACTGTGGCCGACAACTCCGGTGCGAAGGAACTGATGTGTATCCGCGTACTCGGCGGTACGGGACGTCGTACAGCTCAAATCGGTGATCTGATCGTTTGTTCTGTTAAACAAGCAACACCAGGCGGCGTTGTCAAAAAAGGTGATGTAGTTAGAGCGGTTGTCGTTCGTACGAAACGTTCTGTACGTCGTAAAGACGGTTCCTACATCGGTTTTGATGAAAATGCAGCGGTTGTTGTAAAAGACGACAGAAGCCCACGTGGAACACGTATTTTCGGACCAGTTGCTCGCGAACTTCGCGATAAAGACTTCATGAAAATCGTTTCCTTGGCTCCAGAAGTTATCTAAAGCTTAATCTCGTGATGTTAGAAACAGGAGGTGTACGAAATGCCAAGAGTGAAAAAAGTTCTGGAATCCCATAACAACAAACTTCACGTTAAAAAGGAAGATACGGTTATGGTGATCAGCGGTAAAGACAAAGGTAAAAAAGGCCGTGTCATCGCTGCTTATCCTCGTGAGAACCGCGTCCTTGTGGAAGGTGTTAACATGGTGAAAAAACACCAGAAGCCTAACCAGCAAAATCCGCAAGGCGGCATTATCGAGAAGGAAGCTCCGATTCACGTTTCCAACGTAATGCACATCGATCCGAAGAGCGGAAAAGTAACCCGTGTAGGTTACAAAGTTTTGGATAACGGTAAGAAAGTGCGCGTTGCTAAACGTTCCGGAGAAATTATCGACTAATTGAACCGAATGAGAAAGGAGGGCTATGATTCATGGCATCAAGAATGAAAGAACGTTACCTGCAAGAAATCGCTCCTGCTTTGATGCAGAAGTTTAACTATACAACGGTAATGCAAGTGCCGAAAATCGAGAAAATCGTTATCAACATGGGTGTGGGCGACGCTGTCCAAAACTCTAAAGTGTTGGATTCTGCAGTAAACGATTTGCAACTGATCGCGGGTCAAAAACCTGTAATCACTCGTGCTAAAAAATCTATCGCAGGTTTCAAACTGCGTGAGAATATGCCTATCGGTGCGAAAGTTACATTACGCGGTGAGCGTATGTACTTCTTCCTAGATAAGCTGCTCAACGTAACGCTTCCTCGTGTCCGCGACTTCCGCGGTGTATCGAGTAATGCTTTCGATGGACGTGGTAACTATACACTGGGTCTGAAAGAGCAATTGATCTTCCCGGAGATCGAATACGATAAAGTTGATAAAGTCCGCGGTATGGATATTGTCATTGTAACAACGGCGAAAACAGACGAAGAGTCCCGTGAATTGCTTACGCAAATGGGAATGCCTTTCGTTAAGTAATGTTGGCATAACGTTTCCGGGTGTCTGGAAAGACTCCCTTTTCTCCGAAATTATTTAGGAGGTGTCAGGCTAAGTGGCAAAAACTTCAATGAAAGTTAAACAACAACGTACACCTAAGTTTAAAGTACGTGCATATACACGCTGTGAGCGTTGCGGACGTCCACATTCGGTCCTGCAAAAGTTCAAAATTTGCAGAATTTGTTTCCGTGAATTAGCTTATAAAGGCCAGATCCCTGGCGTGAAAAAAGCAAGCTGGTAAAAAGTCCTGAACGGGAAGGAGGTTAACTCACAATGACTATGTCTGATCCAATTGCAGATATGCTTACTCGTATTCGTAACGCGAACACTGTTCGTCACGAAACGGTAGAAATGCCTGCTTCAACAATGAAAAAACAAATCGCCGATATCCTGAAGCGTGAAGGTTTCATCCGTGACGCTGAAGTTATCGATGATAACAAACAAGGGATTATCCGTGTTTTCCTGAAATACGGTCAAAATAACGAGCGCGTTATCACTGGTCTGAAAAGAATCAGTAAACCTGGTCTTCGTGTTTACACGAAAAGCAACGAAGTACCTCGTGTACTTGGTGGCCTGGGAATCGCGATCATCTCGACATCTAAAGGTATAATGACGGACAAAGAAGCTCGTCAATCGAAATCCGGCGGAGAAGTCGTTTGCTACGTTTGGTAATATAACGTCACAAGATAGGAGGTGCAACATATGTCTCGTATTGGTCGCAAACCAATCACAGTACCAAGTGGTGTAGACATCACCCTGGACAACACCGTTATTACGGTAAAAGGACCTAAAGGAACTTTGACTCGTGAGCTTCATAAAGACATGAAGGTTACAGTTGAAAATAACGAAATCACAGTTGTGCGTCCTTCCGATAACAAAACTCACCGTTCTTTGCACGGCACAACGCGTAGCGTTGTAAACAATATGGTGAGCGGCGTTACTGAAGGATTCGCGAAATCTCTGGAATTGGTTGGGGTCGGATATCGTGCAAGCAAATCCGGAGATAAAATCGTTCTGAACGTTGGTTACTCTCACCCGGTTGAAATTACACCGGAAGCGGGAATCGAATTCGAAGTACCTTCGAATACAAAAATCATCGTTCGCGGAATTGACAAAGAGCGTGTAGGTGCTTACGCTGCTAAAATCCGTTCCGTACGTGAACCTGAGCCGTACAAAGGTAAAGGTATTAAATATGAAGGCGAGCGTATCATCCGTAAGGAAGGTAAAGCCGGTAAGAAGAAATAAGATTTCTCTTACCGCCTTTGCGCGGCTTTCGGCTTGCTTGCTTCGTGTGTTTCTAATATACCCCGTGGCTTCTGCTTTGAAGCCAGCGAGGTAACCTGAAAGGAGTGAATCTTTGAGATGATTACGAAACCAGATAAAAATAAGGCTCGTCTGAAAAGACACCTTCGTGTTCGTAAGAAAATCCAAGGAACGGCAGCACGTCCTCGTTTGAACGTATTCCGTTCTGGTAAACATATGTATGCTCAAATCATCGATGATGTTGCTGGTGTAACAATCGCTTCCGCGTCTACCGTAGACAAAGAATTGAGCACTGACATCAAAAATGGTGCATCTGTTGAATCAGCTCGTAAAGTTGGCGAACTCGTTGCTAAACGTGCGAAAGACAAAGGTGTTTCCAACATCGTATTTGACCGTAGCGGTTATCTGTACCATGGTCGTATCGCAGCATTGGCTGAAGCGGCTCGTGAAGCAGGACTTGAGTTTTAAGATATTTTTCAAAAGGAGGTTAACGACTTGCGTGTAGATCCGAATACTTTGGAACTGACTGAAAGAGTTGTAAATATTAATCGCGTAGCTAAAGTAGTAAAAGGCGGACGCCGTTTCAGCTTTAGCGCACTGGTTGTAGTCGGCGACGGCAACGGCTGGGTTGGAGCTGGTATCGGTAAAGCGGGCGAAGTACCTGATGCAATTCGCAAAGGTATTGAAGACGCTAAGAAAAACCTTGTACACGTTCCACTCGTAGGAACATCGATTCCTCACTTGGTAACAGGTAAGTTCGGCGCAGGACGCGTGCTGTTGAAACCAGCATCTGAAGGTACTGGTGTTATCGCTGGTGGTCCTGTACGTGCGGTTCTCGAACTTGCTGGTGTAGGTGACATTTTGACAAAATCTCTGGGTTCTTCGAATTCCATGAACATGGTCAATGCGACTTTGGAAGGTTTGTCCCGTTTGAAGCGTGCTGAAGACGTGGCTAAACTGCGCGGAAAATCCGTCGAAGAGCTTCTGGGTTAAGGAGGGAATTCTCATGGCTAAATTAGAAATTACCCTCGTCCGCAGCTTGATCGGACGTCCGGAGACGCAAAGAACAACTGTGAAAACATTGGGTTTGCGCAAAATCAATAGCAAAGTGGTACAAAACGATAATCCTGCCATCCGTGGTATGATTAACAAAGTAAGCCACTTGGTTGCTGTTAAAGAAGTAGAAGCTTAATATCGGGTTAATCCCACAAATCTTTAAGGAGGTGCAACGAACGATGAAGTTACATGAGCTTTCACCATCTCCTGGATCCCGCAAAGAACGTAAACGTCTTGGTCGCGGTCCAAGTAGTGGTACAGGTAAAACATCAGGTCGCGGTCACAAAGGACAAAATTCTCGTTCTGGCGGTGGAGTACGTCCAGGCTTCGAAGGTGGACAAAATCCATTGTATCGTCGCTTGCCAAAACGTGGTTTTGTAAACCCAACTCGCAAAGAATATGCAGTTGTGAATACTGAAGACCTGAACAGTTTTGCTGCGGGTACTGAAGTAACTCCAGAATTCTTGATGACGAACGGCGTAGTTAAAAACGCTAAATCCGGAATCAAAATCCTGGGTAACGGTGATGTCACTGTGAAGCTGACTGTTAAAGCTAACAAGTTTTCTCAATCTGCTATTGAGAAAATTGAAGCTGCCGGCGGTACAACCGAGGTGATTTAATGTTCAAGACCCTAAAGAATATCTGGCGGGTTGAAGATCTGCGCAAAAGGGTATTATTTACCCTTTTTGTACTGATCATTTACCGCATCGGCTCCTTTGTTCCCGTACCGGGAGTTAACAAAGACGTGTTCGAAGCGACAAATTCTGCGGGTAAAGAAGTTTTTGGACTTCTCAATACGTTCTCGGGTGGAGCGCTCTTCCAGTTCTCGATATTTGCGCTCGGGATCGTGCCTTACATCACTGCGTCTATCATAGTACAGTTGCTTTCCATGGACGTTATTCCTAAATTAGCGGAGTGGGCAAAGCAAGGTGAACAAGGTAAGAAGAAATCTGCACAATTGACCCGTTATTTAACGATTGGCCTGGCATTGATTCAAGCGTTTGGTACGTCGATCGGATTCAACCGCTTGTACAATACAGACATGATTCCTAACGCTACATTTGCAGATTATATCTTGATCGCGATTGTACTTACGGCCGGTACTTCATTCCTGATGTGGCTTGGTGAGCAGATCACCGAGAAGGGCATAGGAAACGGGATTTCGATCTTGATCTTTGCGGGTATCCTATCTACGGTGCCTAACATTATCAAACAAACGATCGAATCCGACTTCATTCAACCTGACCAACTGTTTATGAATATTCTTAAAGGTGTTATCATCGCAATTGTTATTGTGTTGATCATCATAGGGGTCATTTACATTCAGCAGGCGATTCGGAAAATTCCGGTACAGTACGCTAAACGTGTCGTAGGTAACAAAATGTACGGTGGACAGAATACACATATCCCGCTGAAAATTAATGCAGCAGGTGTTATCCCTGTCATCTTCGCATCATCGCTGTTGATGTTCCCGACGATCATCGCCAACTTCTGGGCAGATCGCCTTTGGGCACAGTGGATCGGACAGAACCTGACTACACACAAACCTCTGGGTATGTTGTTGTATGTCGTGATGATCTTCGGCTTCACATTCTTCTATACTTTCGTACAGATGAATCCACAGCAGATGGCTGATAATATGAAAAAGAACGGCGGTTACATCCCAGGCATTCGCCCGGGTAAAGCAACCGAGAAATATCTGACCCGTGTCATGACTCGTTTGACAATGGCCGGTGCCATGTTCTTGGCAGTCATTTCCGTTCTGCCTGTAATCTTGGGGGCACTGTCTGGTTTGCCTCAATCTGCGCAAATTGGAGGAACATCCCTCCTGATCGTTATCGGTGTTGCGCTGGATACGATGAAGCAAATCGAAAGCCAATTGATCAAACGCCACTACAAAGGTTTTATCAATAAATAGGCAATAGGTACCGGTCGAGTGAAGATTTACTTGCCGGCACCTATTGTGCTGTTTGTTGATGTAGGGTAGTCTTGGAGGGAGTGACATAACGTGAACATCCTATTCATGGGCCCTCCGGGGGCAGGAAAAGGAACGCAAGCAGACGTCATCGTGAAAGAGTTCGGTATTCCCCATATTTCAACAGGCGATGCATTTCGTCTCGCGATCAAACAGGGAACTCCCATTGGCATGAAAGCCAAGGAATATATGGATCAAGGATTGCTTGTACCAGATGATGTAACCATTGGCATCGTTGAAGAACGTTTGCAGCAGCCTGACTGCAGAGAAGGTTTCCTCTTGGACGGATTTCCAAGAACCCTTTCGCAAGCAGAAGCGCTCGATGGCATTCTGGATCGATTGAACTCAGGTCTCGATCATGTAATCAACCTGAAAGTGGATCGCAACAAATTGCTCGCTCGTTTGACGGGTCGTCGAATTTGTAAAAACTGTGGTTCCACTTATCATGTGGTATTCAATCCGCCTAAGCAGGAAGGCATTTGTGATAAATGCGCTGGTGAGTTGTATCAACGCTCTGATGATAATGAAGAGAGTGTAGGTACACGACTGGACGAGTATATCAACAAAACAGCACCACTCCTCACGTTCTATGAGACTAAAGGTCTTCTTCGTCAAATGAACGGAGAACAGGATATCGATCAAGTTTCTCAAGAAATCGTGTCCTTACTGAGAGGTTAATTGATGATCATTGGTAAGTCCGAAACGGAACTGGGCTTGATGAGGGAAGCAGGGAGAATTGTTGCGGAAACGCATCGTCTCTTGGCAGAGCATATCGCTCCCGGTATTACGACTGGAGAACTTGACCATATGGCTGATCAATATATCCGCAGTCAAGGAGCTGTGCCGTCTTTCAAAGGTTATAACGGTTTCCCTGCCAGTGTGTGCGCTTCAGTCAATGAAGAGTTGGTACATGGATTTCCCGGCAAACGCAAGTTGAACGAGGGCGATATCGTTACGTTTGACATTGGCGCGCAGTACCAGGGGTATCATGGAGATTCCGCCTGGACTTATCCGGTCGGCCGTATTTCCGAAGAAGCCCGTCGTCTTCTGGACGTTACCGAGGCTTCGTTATACGCAGGTCTGGCGCTGGTAAAACCGGACGTTCGCTTGTTTACAATATCTCATGCGATTCAGAAATATATTGAAGATGAAGGGTTCTCCGTAGTTCGTGAATATGTCGGTCACGGCATAGGCGCAGATCTGCACGAAGAACCACAGATTCCGAACTATGGTCTTCCCGATCGGGGACCACGGCTTAAAGCGGGCATGGTGCTGGCCATAGAGCCGATGGTTAACGTAGGTAGACGGTATGTGAAAACGTTGGAAGATAACTGGACTGTCGTCACGGTTGATGGTAAGTTATGTGCACACTTTGAACACACCGTAGCAGTTACACCAGATGGTATGGAAATTTTCACGAAACTGATTGCGTAGGTGATGAGGCATGAACAGTCAGTCTAATCCGCAGCTCGGTCAACTTGTGAAGATCCGTAAAGGCCGCAATGCGGACCAAGCCGCAGTAATTGTTGCTATAGCGGACGGTAAGTTCGTATATATTGCGGATGGAGACAAACGTAAGTTTGATCAACCAAAGAAGAAGAATCTTCTTCATCTTGAGCTCCAGCCCATGATTAGCAGCGAGGTTGTGAACAGTTTAAACGAGAGTGGTCGGGTGACAAATGGAAAGCTCCGTTACGCGGTTCATTCATTTCTGGAATCCACCAACATTCAAGCTGAAGAGAAAGGAGACTGACTAATGGCTAAGGAAGATGTCATTGAAGTGGAAGGTACGGTTCTCGAACCGCTACCGAATGCAACATTCAAGGTTGAGCTTGAGAACGGTCATCAAATTCTCGCTCACGTTTCCGGAAAACTGCGGATGCACTTTATCCGTATCCTGACTGGAGACAAAGTAGTTGTTCAGTTGTCGCCTTATGATTTAACAAAAGGTCGCATAACTTACCGTAAATAGTAGTAGACAGTTGCAATGAACTGTGAAGCTTATGTAGCGGGTTTTGCCCGGCAAAACTTGCGAAAGCTTCGAAGCCGGTTTTACAATAGTAGAACAAGGTCAATGCTTACGAAGAGGGTTTTGCTTAGCAAAACTTTGAGGAGGTAATTCACATGAAGGTAAGACCTTCGGTCAAGCCGATTTGCGAAAAGTGCAAAGTCATTCGCCGCAAAGGGAATGTTATGGTTATCTGTGAAAATCCGAAACACAAACAAAAACAAGGTTAAAGAAGGGGGTGTAGCGTAAAATGGCACGTATATCTGGTGTGGATTTGCCACGTGATAAGCGCGTTGAGATCGCCTTGACTTATATTTTCGGAATCGGTAAAACGACTTCCCAGAAAATTCTGAGCACAACAGGCATCAATCCGGACACTCGTGTTCGTGATTTGACGGAAGATGAAGTCAGCAAATTGCGTGAAAGTATCGATAAAGAGGTCAAAGTAGAAGGTGACCTGCGTCGAGAAATCTCTTTGAATATTAAACGTTTGACGGAGATCGGTTGTTACCGTGGAGTTCGTCATCGTCGTGGTCTGCCTGTTCGTGGACAACGTACGAAAACGAATGCTCGTACTCGTAAAGGTCCTCGTCGTACAGTAGCGAACAAGAAGAAATAATAAGGGGGGATAAGAGAAAATGGCTAAACCGAAAAAAGTCGTACGTACTAAACGTCGTGACCGTAAGAATATTGAATCTGGCGTGGCGCATATCCGTTCCACTTTCAATAACACTATCGTTACTATTACGGATCCTCACGGAAACGCAATTTCGTGGGCAAGCTCCGGCGGCCTCGGATTCAGAGGTTCCCGTAAATCGACTCCGTTTGCTGCACAAATGGCTGCTGAGACTGCTGCCAAAGCTGCAATGGAACATGGGATGAAAGCCGTTGAGGTTATGGTTAAAGGACCAGGCGCAGGCCGTGAAGCAGCGATCCGCTCTTTGCAAGCTGCTGGTCTTGAAGTTAACCTGATCAAAGACGTAACTCCAGTCCCGCATAACGGATGCCGTCCTCCAAAACGTCGTCGTGTCTAATGAGATTTGCCCCTGCGTGTGGTATATTTCCGGCACAATCTGCTAATAATGGTTGTTTAGGCATACTACTACATGTTTTCGCAAGAGAAGGTAAATGTTTCATAGAGGACCGACGTTTTGAAGGAGGGGTATTGCAGTGATTGAAATCGAAAAGCCGAAAATTGAGACGGTAGACGTCAACGATGATGGCACCTATGGGAAATTCGTAGTAGAACCGCTTGAGCGCGGATACGGTACGACGCTTGGAAACTCGCTTCGCCGAATCTTGCTCTCGTCACTGCCGGGTGCGGCAGTGTCTTCGGTTCAAATCGATGGCGTTCTGCATGAATTTGCTACAGTTCCTGGCGTAATGGAAGATGTAACGGAGGTTATTCTTAACCTGAAAGCTTTGTCGCTTAAGATTCATTCAGACGAGGAGAAAGTGCTCGAGATTGATGCTGAAGGCGAAGGAGCAATTACGGCTGGAGATATCCGTGCTGACTCCGATGTGGAAATCCTTAATCCGGATTTGCACATTGCTACGCTCGGACCAGGTTCGAGACTTCACATGCGTATTTTTGCCAATCGCGGTCGCGGCTACGTCCAGGCAGATCGGAATAAACGCGATGACCAGCCGATCGGCGTCATCCCAGTCGATTCCATCTTCACCCCGATCAGTCGCGTTAACTACGCTGTGGAAAATACGCGTGTCGGTCAAGTGACCAACTATGATAAGCTCACGTTGGAAGTTTGGACTGATGGAAGTATTCGTCCTGAAGAGGCTGTAAGCCTCGGCGCTAAAATTTTGACTGAGCATTTGATGCTCTTCGTGGGTCTTACAGACGAAGCGAAAGATGCAGAAATCATGGTCGAAAAAGAAGAAGACAAAAAAGAAAAAGTACTCGAAATGACGATCGAAGAGCTGGATCTCTCTGTTCGTTCCTACAACTGCCTCAAACGTGCCGGTATTAATACCGTGCAAGAGCTGACTACGAAAACGGAAGAAGACATGATGAAAGTCCGTAACCTCGGACGCAAGTCTTTGGAAGAAGTTCAAGAGAAGCTTGAGGAACTTGGTTTGGGACTCCGTACAGAAGAATAGACAGCCGAGTGCTTGAAGTGAAGGAGGGAAAACAATGGCATACCAAAAGTTGGGCCGTAATTCCAGCGCACGTAAAGCTTTGTTCCGTGACCTGGTAACCGACCTGTTCTTATACGAACGCATTCAGACAACTGAAGCGAAAGCAAAAGAGGTTCGCTCTATTGCTGAAAAACTGATCACTAAAGCGAAAAAGGGAGATCTTCATGCCCGTCGCCAAGTGGCAGCTTATGTTCGCCGCGAAACTATCGATGGTGAGCAAGATGCAATCCAAAAACTGTTTAGCGAATTGTCCGGTCGTTACGCTGAGCGTCCAGGTGGATACACTCGTATCTTGAAACTGGGACCTCGTCGTGGTGACGCAGCGCCAATGGTTTACTTGGAACTGGTAGACCGCGCGTAAAACAGATGAGATGAGGAAAGGGGACAGAATCAACGATTCTGGATTAACCCTTTTTTTCTCTTCATTTCGGAATTCGTGCTGTAATAGAAGCTCCGTAAGGGGCTTCTTTTGCTGTTCGGGATAGGGATATGTATAGTATGGAACAAAGGTGTGGTAATAATGCGGAACTTATGTATGACGTTAACTTATGATGGCACTGCCTATTTCGGTTTCCAAGTACAGCCGGGTGGGAATACCATTCAGGATCATCTTGAAGATGCGATTCGTGCTTTAACCGGTGAGAAGGTTAAAATTACAGGTTCAGGCCGAACAGATGCAGGTGTTCACGCCCGCAGACAAATCTTCAATTTTCCTACGGATTCCCAGATCCCGATTGAACGATGGTGTATTGCACTCAACTCCAGATTACCCTCCGACATTGTCGTTATTGATGCGATTGAAGTTTCGGCTGATTTTCATTCTCGCTATGCAGCGAAAAAGAAAACGTATCGTTATACAGTCAATGCGAATCAATTTCCGGATGTATTTAACAGAAGACTGCAATATCATCATCATGCGAAGCTTGATATTATGGCAATGCAGGAGGGCTTACGACATTTCATAGGGACGTATGATTTTACCTCTTTTGCTTCACGCAAGTCTCAGAAAGAGAATCATGTCCGTTCGGTGTACGAAGCATGGATGGAAGTGGACCGATCAATGTGCAGAGACCATCCGCGCGATCAGGGTGTCATTCACATTTATGTGAGTGGTAACGGCTTTTTGCAGCATATGGTTCGTATCATTGTAGGGACACTGCTGGAGATCGGAGAGGGCAAACGGAAAGCCTCTGATGTACCAAATATGATTGCTGCATGTAATCGATCTGCTGCAGGACCTACTGCAGTTAGCTGCGGTTTAATGCTCTGGGATCTTGAATACAAAAAAGATTAAATTTGGTGAGTGAAAAGCTTAATTAACACTTGCGATTTAATCGCCTATCATGTAATATAAAAGTTGTGTTTTCTTAATGGCTTTCCCACAGCCCCAATTAAGAGGTTCACATCAAATTTACAATCCATCAACACCTAAAGTTATAACTTAACGAACGAAGATAAATGAAAATGATGATTTTGAACATTTTAAGGAGGAACTTTTCATGCGTACTACGTACATGGCGAAGCCTAACGAAGTTGAGCGCCAATGGCACATCATTGATGCTGAAGGCAAAACCCTCGGACGTTTGGCGAGCGAAGCAGCAGCTTTGATTCGCGGCAAACACAAGCCACAATTCACTCCACATGTGGACACTGGCGATTTCGTTGTTATCATCAATGCTGAGAAAATCGTATTGACTGGTAAGAAAATGCAAGGTAAAAAATACTACCGTCACTCAATGCACCCAGGTGGTTTGAAAGTAACTACAGCTGAAGAGATGGTTAAAAACAAACCTGAGCGTATGTTGGAATTGGCTGTTCGCGGTATGCTTCCTAAAACTCGCATGGGCGAGAAAATGAAGTTGAGACTTAAAGCGTACAGAGGCACTGAGCATCCACATGCAGCACAAAAACCAGAAGTTTACGAACTTCGCGGTTAATTAAAAGGAGGACAGTTTCATGGCACAAGTACAATACTATGGGACAGGTCGTCGTAAACATTCGGTAGCACGTGTTCGCCTTGTACCGGGTGAAGGACGCATTGTCATCAATAAACGTGATATTAATGAATACTTCGGTTTGGAAACACTCAAACTGATCGTAAAACAACCACTGAACTTGACAGAAACGCTCAACAACTATGACGTTCTTGTTATTGCTCATGGTGGCGGAATCTCCGGTCAAGCCGGCGCAATCCGTCATGGTATCTCCCGCGCTCTGCTCAAAGCAGATCCGGAATACCGTGCATCCCTGAAAAAAGCAGGATTCCTGACTCGTGACCCACGTATGAAAGAGCGTAAAAAATACGGTCTTAAAGCGGCTCGTCGCGCACCTCAGTTCTCCAAACGTTAATATTAAAAGCCTTTGGCCTCGGTCAAAGGCTTTTTTATATATTCATGAATATTACGCCATATATTATATTAGTTTGTGCGATAGCTCTCATATCTCTGATGTCTCTCCCCGTGCTTGTGCATTTTTCCTTCATTGCCTTTTCATTGTGCTCTTAATGTCCCTCAATACAGTCCTATAATATGTACGTTGATACATCTACATATTACTGAACCTCTCTAATCGTTTAGATCATTGAATACTCTCATACCCATCGCTCACCACACATTTTATAACAGCTCCTATAAAATCATCGATTAGAACTCACGCCGGATTTTTTGAATGCACTAGGCTTAATGTTTTTGCACTTAATTCTTTAATGCAAACCTTATCAGTATTTCTTATGGAAACGATAAAAGTCCCTTACATATCAACAGCTAAAATCCGCAAAGCTGCTCCCCTTAAAACTTTAGCTTTTCTTCCTTCAACTTCAATCGCCCAGTGATTTTTTGATGTTGTTCTTGACGACAAGAACTGTCCAAACCCAGTAACAGCAAAGGTTTCCCAGGCTAAGCATTGTATTTTTACCTGTCTAATGACCTGGGCCAATATCATTGTTTTTATCTCATTAACAGAGAAATGGATAAATTGAACCAAAATATTGTGTAATAGCGGCAATCAAAAAGGGTCAAAAACTGATTTATTTTACCATATGGCAGGCATTGACATCCCCAATGAAAGATTTATACTAAACATAATTCATATTAGATTAGTCGGCTTTAGGTGTATTGAAATGCAGAATGGGGGAAATTCACAAATGAACTTGTTGGAGAAAGAAGATTTGGCACGGACGAAGGCAGAGGAACTGGAACATGCCAGTCCAGAGGATATTATTCGGTATGCTATTGAAACATTCCCAAATATCACTTTTGCATGTAGCTTTGGTGCAGAAGATGTTGTACTTGTAGATATGGTGCAGAAAATCAGCCCATCCACAGATATTTTTTATCTGGATACAGATTTTCACTTTAAAGAAACATACGAAACACGTGATAAGATGCAGGAGAACTACAATCTTGAATTTGTACGTGTGTCTCCTAAGATTACTCCGGAAGAGCAGGCAGCTGAGCACGGTGAAGAGTTGTGGAAGTCTGATCCCAATGGGTGCTGTAACATTCGCAAAGTCGAACCGTTAACACGTATTCTTTCTCAGTATGATGCATGGATCACAGGTATACGTAGAGATCAAGCACCAACTCGTGCAAACTCAAAGAAGGTTGAATATGATTCCAAATTTGGCCTGATGAAGTTTAATCCGATTGCACACTGGACGACTGAGGATGTATGGCAATATATTCGTGACAATAACGTTTTATATAACCCTCTTCATGATCAGAACTACCCAAGTATTGGTTGTGAGCATTGCACACGTCAAGTGATGCCTGGAGAGGACCCACGTGCCGGACGCTGGTCTGGTAATGATAAAACGGAATGTGGCCTTCATAAATAATAGATATACAAGGAGCTGACAAGATGACATCGATTCTGCCTCATGGAGGTACGTTGGTTCAACGTATCGTACAAGGAGAAGAACGGGAGCAATTGTTACAAGACAGTAAAAACTTATCCTCTTTGCGTATTAATACCTGGACAATATCAGATTTGGATCTAATTGGTGTAGGTGCGTTCTCACCACTTCAAGGTTTCTTGAATGAGGAAGATTACCTTTCGGTGGTGTCTCGCATGCGTCTCGCCGATGGAACAGTCTGGAGTATACCGATTACACTTGCTGTTGACGATAAACAAGCCGCATCCCTCCAGATTGGTGAACGTGTGAAACTTGTTGGTGACCAAGATGGAGTCACTTATGGATTGCTCGAAGTCCAAAGTATATACCAGGTGGATCAGGGTGAAGAAGCCCGGCGTGTATTCAAAACAGATGATCCCGAGCACCCGGGCGTTAAAAAACTGTTGGAGCGTCCTGCAACATACGTAGGAGGTCCAATCCAAGTGTTGAACCGTCCAAAACCTTCGAAATTCGAAGAATTCTATTATGATCCTGCAGATACCCGGAAGATTTTTCAGGAGAAGGGTTGGAAGACCGTAGTTGGTTTTCAGACACGTAATCCGGTCCATCGGGCTCATGAATACATTCAGAAGAGCGCTATGGAGATTGTAGATGCACTCTTCCTGAATCCGCTTGTTGGAGAGACGAAGTCGGACGATGTACCTGCAGATGTTCGGATGAAGAGTTATCTGGTATTACTGGAGAACTATTACCCGGCCGATCGTGCGTTTCTTGGTGTGTTCCCCGCAGCCATGCGGTATGCCGGTCCACGTGAAGCTATTTTCCATGCGATGGTTCGCAAAAATTACGGGTGTACCCACTTTATTGTTGGTCGTGACCATGCGGGTGTTGGTGATTATTATGGAACATATGAAGCACAGGAGATCTTTACTAACTTTACAGCAGAGGAACTGGGGATTACTCCGTTGTTCTTCGAACATAGTTTCTTCTGTACCAAATGTGGAAACATGGCATCCAGCAAAACTTGCCCACATGATAAAGAACATCATATGGCGCTTTCCGGCACCAAAGTACGCGGGTTGCTCCGTGACGGCCAGTGCCCTCCACCTGAATTTACACGTCCTGAGGTAGCTGAGGTGCTGATTGAAGGAATGGCGGAGCAAGTCCGCTCCTAGCGGTATAATTGTCCATCTTGTCCCATATAGATGATTAGAGTCATTTATAGGGACGAGGTGGTTTTTTTATGCGTAAAAATATGGGGAAACACTTTGTAGTCTGGATTAGGCTAAAAACAATCAAAAGGGTCATGCTGAGTCTCTGTCTACTGGCCATGTTAGTGGCGGTAATGTCCTATGAACTGCCTTCCGCTAAGACGTCAGGTTATTGGAGTTTGCCGATGGCGGGTAAAGTCATTGCCATTGATGCAGGACACGGAGGTCCAGATGGAGGAGCGGTAAGTAAACAGGGGGTTATTGAAAAAGATATCAACCTGTCTATCGCCCTGTATGTGAGAGATTATTTGCAACAGGCAGGGGCCTTAGTGGTTATGACACGAGAAATAGACACTGATTTGGCGGAATCGGACACCAAGGGGTACTCCAAACGCAAGACGGAAGATCTGAAACAAAGAGTACGACGGATAGAGGATAAGCAAGCAGATCTCTTTATTAGCATTCACATGAACAGTGTCCCATCCAACCGATGGAGTGGAGCGCAGGTTTTCTATACAACTAACCATCCGGATAACGAAGGTTTGGCTAATCTGCTTCAACAAGAGATGGTTCGTAATCTGGAGAATACAGATCGAATCGCCAAAACGGTGAATACGGTTTATCTGTTACAGGCTCTGAAGATCCCTTCAGCGCTGGTAGAAGTGGGTTTCCTTTCTCATCCGGAAGAGGCACGTATGCTTGCTGACGAAGCTTATCAACGCAAGGTAGCTGCATCGATCTATAATGGAATTCTCAGATATTCCTCAGGAGAACGGCCTAAAAGTTAGTCAGAACAAGAAAGGTAATGATATAATTGGATCAGCATACCTAATTACATGCCAATAGATAAAGCTGAGGTGCTGTCTGATGTTATCAAAAGAACAGATACTTGAACTATTACAGCCATTACAAGAACCACAATTGGGAGTAAGTCTGACCGAACTGGAATGGTTTCGAGATATTATGGTGAAAGAAAATCATGTGGCTCTGACCATAGTGACACTGGAAAATCGACCTGAGGATACAACAGCTTTGAGTGATGCAGCGCGTAATCTGTTGTCCCAGCACGGACTGAAGGATGTACATATTCGTGTGCGTGCAGCTTCTGAGCATGATCGTGAGAGCCTGAATATGGGACAACCCGATAATGAGCCAGATCGGGACGAAGTGCTCGTAAAAGGTCACGCAGCGGGTCTGGATGGACATGAGCTGTTAAGTCCTGAATCAGGTGTTCGTTTTATTGCTGTGGCCAGTGGTAAAGGTGGCGTTGGTAAATCAACGGTAACCGTTAATCTGGCTGCAGCCTTGGCACGTCAAGGCAAGAAAGTGGGCTTAATTGATGCGGATATCTATGGCTTCAGTGTACCCGACATGATGGGGATTGAAGAATATCCGGTCGTTGAAGATGGCGTTATTCAACCGGTTGAACGTTTTGGCGTCAAAGTCATGTCGATGGGCTTCTTTATTCGGGAAAACAACCCGGTAATCTGGCGTGGACCCATGCTAGGTCGGATGCTTCGTCAATTCTTTACGGATGTCCAGTGGGGCGAATTGGATTATGTATTACTGGATTTGCCACCAGGTACGGGAGATGTTGCTTTGGATGTGCATCAGATGTTGCCACAGAGTAAGGAAATCATCGTTACCACGCCGCATGCAACGGCAGCTTTTGTCGCAGCACGTGCGGGTGCGATGGCCATTCAGACCGATCATGAGTTACTTGGTGTGGTTGAGAATATGGCGTACTATGAGTGTGGCAGTTGCGGAGAGAAGGATTATGTCTTTGGTCGTGGAGGCGGGGGAAGACTTGCGGAAAGTCTGCATACAAGCCTGCTTGCCCAGATTCCATTAGGCACGCCGGATAATCATCCTTCCGAGCCTGATTTCTCACCTTCGGTTTACAAAGCAGATTCCCGTATAGGGGCTATCTACGATGAAGTTGCCCGGTCCATTGACTCCAAATTCTAATGGTATGAGTGTTATAAATACAAATAAAGCCTGCGTCCACCATTCGGATGCAGGCTTTTCAGTTTCTGTAATATACCAACATCTACTGTTTATGAACCTCCACCGCTGCCAGAATCTCCACTTCCACCATCTCCACCATCACTACCACCTTCGCCCTGACCGTCTTGCTGTCCGCCTTGCTCTTCCCCCTGTTTTCCGCCACTTTCCACTTTGGGTTGCAATTCGTCCTGTACTACCTTCTTGAGCAAAGTGAGTACTTCCATGCGGAACAACGGGTTTTGCATCACTTCCTGCATAACAGTCATCGTCTGTTTACGATAATCCGGAGTCTTCGTCATATCCATGAACATCTTGGATACCTCAGGTGACTTCATGATGTCTTCAACAGACTTTTGATATGTGGGATCTTTAATCAATTGCATATGAAGTTGTTTACTTTGTGCATTGATCACTTTGGCAAATTCACCCGCAAACTGCGGATCGGTCATGATCTTTTCGAATTCCTTCTTATATTCGGGAGCTGTGATGGTATCTTTTATTGCAATACGTATTTGTTCCGAAGATTGCACAGGCATCAACATTTTCATACCAATGGATCCTGAAGCACCACCCGAACCGCCGCCTTCTTCAGAACCGCTGCTTCCGCTGGATGAGCTTTGACCTGTAAGAGCTTCCTCCACCGCTTTCTTGCCTTCGTCACTTTTCAAAATATCTACAACCATTGTTTTCATCTCTTTATAACTGCCCTGAGGAGGCGAAGAACTCTGATCTGAACCGCAGCCGGCAAGCATGACGGATAGCCCCAGTACGACACAGCATAGCTGCCACAAAGGCCGTTTCATGTGTACAATCCCTCCTTGATTAGATACTGGATGTAGTATGTGATGGGAAAGGGGGAAATATGTTGAGCAATGATGGTTTTTTGCTGAGAAGGTTGGTAAAATAAACACTCGGGGGTGGAAAACTTTTGAATTTACGTAGATGGTTTTTCCTGTTTTGGACAGCCTTGCTTATTGGGGCAGCGGGAGCATTGGGTACAGGATTGATTATGATGCTGGTGAACGGGGAGAAAACAAATGGATTGAATGATTTTCTTCTGTATCTTTTGATCTTATTTGGATCAGGGGTTATGATCAGCGTGTATTCACAAATGGGTTTCTTTGCATATCTGATATTGAATTATATGGGTAAAGGTGTATTTCCAAAGCGCGGTTGGCAGATCGTGCAGATTGTACTAACGGTGTTAGCCCTGCTTGACGTGATGTTTTTACGCCTGTTTGTTGGGGGAGACCGGGAGCGTATATCGGATATTGTGTTAGGTATCATTATTTTGGCAGCTGCAATTGTTACCGCTTACGTTAAAGTAAAGCTGACTCATATCTCCGCGCTTGTACCTACACTCTTTTTCATGATTGCCGTCACCATAGTGGAGACGATCGGCGTATTACGTATTGATGTGAATGCTGCAACCATATTTATTGTGGTTCCCTTGCTCCTATGTAATGCATACCAAATGCTGATATTACACAGGCTGGTGGATGTATCGACGAACCGGAGTGTAAGTGGAAAGGCAGAACAGTTGAAAGAAAGCCGAGCATAGAATTCATTTTGCATAAAAAACATACCAAAAAGAGCTAACCTGGTTAGCTCTTTTCAACTTTTAAGCACCTATTTGAGCTATGGCTCATAATTGAGTAATCATTGACCGCTGGCTTGGTCACGAACTTCTTTGCCCTCGACACTAGAATGGTTCAGCAGTTCCGAGACGGTAACGAATTCATAGCCCTGGTTTTTTAACTTGTCGATAATGACAGGGAGTGCTTCATGCGTTTGTTTGGAGGAATCGCTTGCATGCAGCAGTACGATGTCCCCTGGATGTGCCTTGCTTACTACGCGATCAACAATGGTCTGTACACCAGGGTTTTTCCAATCCAAGGAGTCGGTATCCCACTGCACAACCTGATAATTCAGACTATTGGCTACCTGAAGCACTCGCTTGTCAAAGTCCCCGTTGGGCAGACGTAGTAATTTCGGTTCTTTTCCCGTTAAATCGGTTAAAATGCTATGAGCTGTCGAAATTTCTTTGCGAATTTCTTCTTCAGTCAGGCTGCTGTAGTTCTCATGTCTGTGACCATGGCTGCCAATTTCATATCCTGCCTCTTTGATGGCAGTAACAATTTCGGGGTGTGTCTTGCTCCAGGGGGAGGAAAGGAAAAAGGTTGCCTTCTGCACTTTATTCTCCTGAAGAACTTTCAGAATTGGCTCCGTCCGTTTATCCCCCCAGCTAATGTCAAAGGTAAGTGCGATTACCTTCTTCTCGGTTGGAACGCTGTAGACGGCGGATGGTGCTTCCTCCGAGAATACGGAGACATTGCCTCTCTCCAGATAGATAATACCGATCGCAAAGATGGCAGCAACGAGGACAATCAGGTACCGTTTAATCTTTTTGCCGCTAAATACATAGAACGAGTTCATTTCAATAAGCGCCCCTCTCCCATAAGAAATGCTTGTTTACTCTCCAATGTATGCTCGTACTGCCCAGTTATTCGTCACTGATCCTTGTTTGTCCATCATTTTAGATTCTACAGGAGGTTATTATGTTAAAATTCAGTACATTTCTTAGAGATCTTGGTTCCATCCGCAGTGCATTAATCTGGTCCGTAGTTTTATTTGCTGTTGGTATAGGGGCAGGATGGGTGAGTACAGGGCCACTGGAAGAACTGTTGTTGAACCAAATCGGAGGATTACGTGAAGTCAGTGAACGGCTGGAGCAGGGGGGCAATGTGCAATGGAACTTTTTCCTGTTCATCTTTTTCAATAATGCCATCAAAAGTGTACTTGTTATCTATGCCGGTATATTCTTCGGAATTCTGCCTGTCATCTTCCTGCTGATCAATGGGATGGTCCTTGGATTTGTGGTGCACACCACGATGAATTATGGAGCAAGCTTCTATGACATTGTGGTTAAAGGTTTACTTCCGCATGGCATTATTGAGATTCCGGTCATTATCATTGCTTGCGCCTTCGGACTGAAGTTTGGTGGTCTGGTTATTAAAAGCCTTGCACAACTTGGAAGTGACAAGCGAAATACGATGGGTACCCGGTGGAGAGCATTCATGAATAGGACGTTAACGGCATCCTTTTGGGTTGTCATCTTGCTTCTTGTTGCAGCAATCATCGAAAGCACACTTACGTATACTCTGGTGAGAGGATAAAATTTTGTGATGGTTGGCATTCATAAATTTTCAGAAAGTTGACCATAACAATAAAACGGGTTTCAGCAGCACCCACAAAAGCGAGAATGCACGGGGTGTTGCATGAAACTTGTGTAAGTGTGATAAAGAGGCTATGCACAAAAAGGAGAACTCTAATGCTGGGTATGTTGTTTAACGAGAAGGAATGCAAGGAACTAGACTATGTGCTGCGTAAAGAATTAGATGAGATGCTTTTCGATCTAAGTGATAATCGTCTTGACCAAGAGATCAAATATGCTATCGCGAGCCGATATAAGACTGTGTTCCGCATGTATGCACGCTTTGCCCCGCCAAAAGAGTTGTCCAAGTATGCCAGAGGTGGGAAGCTGAAAAAGTCGAAGCCATAATGCTGAAGCTGGTCATATATTCGATTTACAGTAGTGGAAGTGAGGTGCGGCTCTTCATAGCGGGTGCTGTACCTCTGAACTATGAGAATGTGAAATTGTTAAGGGTTTCATACTTTTTGTCGAAAAAAGGTTGACCTTTCTAATTTCATATGGTAAATTAATTTTCGTTCCTTTTTTAGGAGCGGTTCACCGAAACAAGCATGAAAATAAAGCGATTGAAAATAATCGAAAAAATAATGCTTGCAAAGAGAACTTCAACATGATATATTATAAAAGTCGCCGCTGAAACGACGACAACATGAAAAACAGCACTAAATTGAATGTTTGATCTTTGAAAACTGAACAACGAGTGAGTAAACATTCTGCTTGCAGAATGAACGCGAAAGTTTGAGACAAGCC